>Ga0079220_10000032_pt1 | contig 24239 bp, 21 predicted proteins | sample GAAS100_FD_75071 | JGI IMG/M metagenome (GOLD analysis project Ga0079220, IMG submission 75071) | Agricultural soil microbial communities from Georgia to study Nitrogen management - GA AS100 | ecosystem: Environmental > Terrestrial > Soil > Agricultural land | place: USA: Georgia | collected... | reverse complement strand
GTTGAGCCCGCCTACCCAATCCTGATGAAGCAAATCCACAGAAGCGGACACGTCGAGTTGCACGCCGTGATTGCAACGGACGGTACGGTGCAGTCGTTGCAGGCCATCTCCGGCGATCCGGGTTTTTATCAATCGGCGCTGGACGCGGTCCGGCAGTGGCGTTACAGGCCCACTATCTTGAACGGGCAGGCCGTCGAGGTGGAAACCAGCATCACGGTGATTTACAACATCAACTGAGTTCCCCTCGATCGAGCGCGCCGTTTCGCGGCCAAATCAGCTCGACGAAAAAGGTGCGGGAGCCGCGTCTGCCTTGAGCGTGGCTCCCCTGCCTGCACCCGGCAACCGATTTCGCTGTGAACCGTTCGGAACAGTTCGTTAGAAGTGAAAGACGACGCCCGTCGAAACGCGCAAGTTGTTCTGCGATTGCGCGCCGGTTCCCGTTTCGTCAAAGCGCGTCAACAGGTAGTCGACTTTGACCGGCCGGATGGAAAAGTGGCTGGCGACCTTGACATCGAAGCCGCCGCCAACCGTCATCGCGAAGGCGTTGTCCGAGGCCCCGGCGCCCAGCGCGTTGGCGCTGACGTGAGCCACTCCGAAGAGCGCTTCGCCGAACGGAGTCACCCGGTCCCAATGCCGCACGGAAACTCTGGGGCCAAAGAGATACGTGGAGAGCGTACCGTCCACTCCGCTGTTCAGGATGTTGCCGTTATGATAGCCGCCGAAGTCGGCTACGCCGCTGAGCCAGTGGTTCACGTTGTAAGCGATCGAGGCGCTTCCGCCGTGCAGATCGAAACTGTCGACGCCCCCGGTTGCTGGGTTTTCGCGAACGTACGAGTAACCTGCGAAAATATCGACCTTCGGCGTATCTTGAGCGCGGACTGCCGGCACGCAAAACATAGCGACGGCCAGCAGACACAGTACGACTGTGATCTTCATGCATCCTCCCTTGGATTCGATGTTGCGCGGCGCGCACGCCAGGAGCGCGAGCCCGCTTGCGCAGCGCCCCTCAGGCAGGGAGGCGGCTCTCCGCATTTTTTATTGTGGTTGCTAGAAAGATGCGGGACGCAAGGCCCAGGTTGTAAGAAATTTCGGCACGACTGGTCGTTACAACAGCGGCTCGCCGGAGTGGGTTGCGATAGCGCGCCGCGCCTCATCGCGCAGGCGAATGAGTTCGTGCCATCCGCCTCCGGCCTCGGTGGAAGGATTCGAAGCGGCGGGATGAATCGGCGGGGAAATGGTGATGGTTACTCGCGTGGGACGCGGAAGGATGGTCGTATCGCGAAGGAATCGCCGCGTGCCGGCCAGGGAAACCGGGATGATCGGGGCGCCGGTGTCCGCGGCAACTTTGAAGGCGCCCAACTGGAAGGGCCGCACGCCCTCCTCGGGCACGAAAGTGCCTTCGGGAAACACGAAGACGGATTCGCCGCGACGAATGAAATCCTCGAGTTCGGAGGCCGCTTGGCGCCGTGAATCGGCGTCGCTGCGATTGAACGAAAGATGGCCCATCCGGCGCAGAAAAGTGCCGATAAAAGGCATGGCGTGCACTTCGCTTTTTGCGATGAAGCGGTAAGGAACGCCGAGAGCGGCCATGAGGGGCAGAACATCAAAATAACTGGTGTGATTGGACGCGTAAATCTTGGGGCCGGGAATATCGGCATGCTCCTTTCCGATGACGCGGACGCGGATACCCGCCAGCGCGAACAACACCTTCAAAGCGGCGGAGGTGTAACGTCCCGCGGAACGATGATCCTTAAACAAAACGACGATGGCCCACGCGGGGACGATCCACAGAGCAAACAGGAGAATAAAGTAGATGCCGTAAAGAACTTCCAAGCCCCGACGGACGCCTCTCCAGATGGCCTGGCCGGCGCTGCGAGCGATTCCGGAAGAGCCCAGCCGAGCTATTTGCATCCACGCCGGCGAGCGTTTCGCGGCTAACTTGCCCGTCATATAAAGTTGCCTGGTCTCTTCGCGCCTTAGTTTTCCGCTCGAGGTCTTGGGAATGCTGCCAGGCGGCACCAACTCGACGCGGTCGGGCGGCAACCCGAGGCCTCGAGTGACATTTTCCGCGATAGCGGAAGCCAGGGCTGCGCGGCGCGCCGAGTCCTGCTCGCGCGATTCCGCCGCAATCACGAGCTTCTCCGTTCCGCTGGCGGAGTCCTTCAAGCCAAACGCAACAATGCATCCCTTGCGAATGCCATCGACCCGGGCGGCGAGTTCTTCGGCTTCGTGTGGATAGATATTGCGGCCACCCTTGATGATGATGTCCTTCACGCGCCCGGTGACGAACACTTCACCATCGACCTGATAGGCGCGGTCTCCGGAATTTACCCAGGATTGTTCGCCGGACGTCCTCCCCCCGGGGAAGAGCTCCCGAGTCGCAGCGGCGTTGTTGTAATAGCCGGCGGTTGCGGATGGTCCGCGAAACCACAGGAATCCTTCCCGGCGCTCCGCTACTTCCTGGCCGAGTTCATCGACGATGCGCACTTCATGTCCCGGAACGGGCAGCCCCGAAGAAACGAACGCAATGGCCGTCTCGTCTCCCGGTTCGGCGGGAACAGCTTGCCCCTGCGCGGCGAAAATCACGCGGTTCACCCGGTCCACGCGTGGGCCTCGATTCAAAGGCGGAACCGTTACGGCGAGAGAAGCTTCCGCAAGTCCATACACCGGCAGTTGTGCTTCGCGCCGGAATCCGTGGCGGGAAAAGCGTCTTTCGAAACGCTCGAGCGTCTGCGGATTCACCGGCTCGGCTCCGTTGAGCGCCGCCCGCCACGAACTCAGGTCTAGTCCTTCAATATCCTTGTCCGCAATTTTCCGCACACAAAGCTCGTACGCGAAATTGGGAGCCGCCGCTATCGTGCCGCCGTGGTGGTGGAAAGCCCAGAGCCAGCGCTCTGGGCGCGTAAGAAACGCGATAGGAGACATGACGACAAGCGGCACGCCGTAATGCAACAGCGTCAGCCAGGCTCCGATCAGCCCCATGTCGTGGTAAAGAGGCAGCCAGCTGACCCCGACGTCTCGGGGGCCCATTTGCACAGCCTCTCCGATGGCGCGCATGTTGGCGAGCAGATTGGCATGTGTGAGTGTCACGCCCTTGGGATCGCCCGTCGAGCCTGAGGTGTACTGGAGTAAAGCAATATCGCTGCCTTTGCGGACACGGCTTCCCGTCAGGTGCGCCGGCAGAGCGCCCGGTGCAGGCGCGGCCGCCTTGTCGGCGGCATCCAGCAGCTTTTCAGCGTCGAGCACGTTTTCGAGCGAACTGACGCGCGGCTTCAGCAGCCGGGCTACGGATTCCGCCTGCCGGAAAGTGAGGAGCAAGCACACCCCGGCGTTGTTCAGGATGCCCGCTTGGCGTTCCGCATATTCCTCGATGCGGTCCGCGCGAAACGGCGGATAGATGGGTACGGGAATGGCGCCGGCCAGCAAGATACCGGCGTAAGACACGAAGAAGGCTCGCGAGGTCGGAAGCATCAGCGATACGCGGCCGCCGGGCGGCACCCCGATGCGCGCAAGTTCCGCAGCGCACCTCTGGGCCGCTTCGTAGAGTTCGCCAAATGTCAATGTGACGTTGCGCTCGCCAGCGTCGCCGTCTTCGGTAATCAGCAGGTGCGCGCGCTCCCCGTCGTGCAGAGCGCGGTACCGCAGGACTTCGTTCAAAGTCTCCGCGGAGAGGACCCCGGGGTCCCCGGTTTCGTGCAGAAGGCTTCGAAACGCCGCGGCCGCTTTCAGGGGCGACTGGCGTTCGCCTTCCGAGACAACGTCGCACTCCCTCAAAAGCGCGTCCGCCAAATCATCCGGCGTATTCGCTTCGGACGCGACCCTGTCGCCCAAGCGCACACCGAACTCGCTTTCCAGCCGGGACATCAGTTCCACGCGCTCGAGGCTCCCCAATCCCAACTCGCGATCCAAATGCGAATCCACGGCAAGGAGTGGCAGAGCGCCCTGGCTGCCAAGTTCGATCAGCAGATTCCGCACCACCTCGAGAACGCGGGTTTGCGCTTCCGAACGCGCGAGTTGCGCAGTAGGTGTCGCCATCGGTCCTTCGGGGCTCTCCGTCAGCGAAGGCTACCACGCGCCCTTTCGAATTGCCATGCTTGGCTGCCTTTACGCGCTTTTCGAGGTGCTTTGCGGAGCCGCGTAGCCCCGCGGCATCAGCGTCGTTGAGAGGTCCACGCCGGAAAGGTCCGCTCCCGTCAAGTCCGTCTCTCTCAGAATCGCCACGCCCATATCTGCTCCGGCGAAAACTGCTCCGTTCACGTTCGCGCCGCGCAAGTTTGTGTTCCGCAGAAGCGCCCGCCGAAAACTCGTGTTCGAAAGATCGCAGCGGAAAAATTCCACTCCGCTGGCCTGCGCTTCCTCGAGATTTGCGCCCGGCAGCGCCGCTTCGGTCATGTCCGCGTTGCGAAGGTCCGCCTTGCGCAGATTCGCCCCGCTCAGGTCCGCTCCCGGCAGGCGCGCTTTCCGAAGGTCCGAGCCTTCAAGATTCGCGTTGCGTAGAATCGCCCCCGCCAGGTTCGCCCCGGTCAGATCCGTGCCGCTTAGATTCGCGCCAGTAAGGTCGGCACGGGCGCCGCCTTCCTTGCCGCTGAAAAAAAGTTCGTGTGTTTTCAGAATTTCCGTCAGCCGCTTGCCGTTGTGCGTGACGGAGCTTGTTTTTCTCAGACCCATAGCCTCTTCTCTCCGAGAATTTTGTTTGCCCTCTAGTTTACTGAACCTGCCGGTCCGCGAAAATAGCGGTCCGCCAGGAATTCGTCCGAACCGAACCGGCCCGGTGCGGTAAGATGAACTTCGAGAGGCGTCATGGAAGCGGTCCTCACTCGCGTGGCGGCGGAATGAAATTCACCGGCCACAAAGCGTTCTATTTGACTGCTGCCGCGCTTTTCCTCTGCGCCGGCGTCACTGCCCTGCGCGCCGCTCCGCAAGCCGGCGCATCCGACCGCGAAGACGAAATCGTCGCCAGTCTTGCGGCCGGCCGTGTCATCGTCCACGCCGCGAAAGATACCATCATTTTTGTCGCTATCAATGAGCCCATCGAACAGGGCGCCGTTCCTCCCCGCGTTGTCGATCTCGACGGCAGGCATGTCGGCGTGTTGTTTGGCGCTTCGGAATGGCGCATGCCCGCCGATCCCAATCCTGTTCGGCTCGACCGCAACGTGCAGCGCATCAGCGCGCAGAACCCCGACTATGCTCCTTACGCGGGCGAGGCCGAATCGGACCTCGAAACGATGGGCACCGCCTTTCTCGAAAAGCTCCATCCCCTCGCGGCCCACTTGCACCACAAACTCAATTTCCCTCCGGACCAGGCGCTGATGGAAATGGTGGTGATCGGGTTCGGACCAAAAGACTATGGCCCGGAAGTCTGGACCGTCGATTACCGCCTGAGCCAGGAGGAGATCTCCTACCGCAACGACTATTGGCAGACCCGTGTTTTGCGGCCGCGTTTCACGCAAATTTATCCACCGGAAAAGCATGCGCGTCACACCATCGTGGAAGCCTCCTACCCCGGCGAGAGGAAAGAGCCGACGTTGCAAGACCTCATCGAGGGCAACGATCCGCGCATCGCGCAACTGCAGGGCGCCGATCCGCATTTCGCCAAGGTTCTCGAAGACGTCGAAAAAGGGGAAGCGCAAAAGGCCGATCCCAGGGACGCCGCGGACTTCCTGAGAGCCGTGATTCCCGTCGTCTACCCTAACAAGCAATTCATTATGGGGACGATCGAAGACCAGCACGGCTTTGCGTGGATTGTGCCGCCGGAGGAACCTGTAGAGAAGGTCAAGCGCGACAAGAACGCGCCTGCCGAGGCGCCCACTCTGCGCAAGCGCCCGTACCGCTGAGTCACCCCGCCGCGCTGCTCTCCTGTGGCGCGGATTTCTCGATGCGGTCTCCGATTCGAACCACGCCCCCTTGCAGCACGCGGCAGAGCATCCCTCGCCGTCCCCAAAGCTCTTTCCGCAAGCCCGGCCGGATTTTTTCCATTTGATCGCAGGGCGTGCACACCGCCGTCACCTCCAGCAGCGCTTCTCCCATCCGCAGCACTTCGCCGGGCGCCAGGCCGTTCACGTTCAGCCCAGCGGTGGTGATGTTTTCGCGCAAAATTCCCGGCTGCAGTCCCATGGCATCGAGCGTTTCGGAGTCCACCAGCAGCACTTGCCGCTTTCCCCCGGGACGCGCGTGCATGCAGCCCTCGATTCCGTGATCCTGAATCAGCCGGGCTTCCGCGAGCGCCTCCATGGGAAGATGACGGATCGCCGCGCGGAAAAGCCCTGCGATGTCAGCCACGGTTTCAGTCTCCTGCCGAGTGCGCGCGTCCGCTCTGCGCGCCAATATCTTTGCGGTAGAACATGCCTTCAAAATGGATGTGCTCCACCGCGGAATACGCCCGCGAAAGCGCGGCGGGGAGATCCGCGGCCATGGCGGTCACGCCAAGCACTCTGCCCCCGGAAGTCACCAGGGAGCCGCCAGATACCCTTGTGCCCGCGTGGAGCACCTTCACACCAGTGAACGCCTCAACACCGGTTAATCCCTCAATCCGCTTCCCGACCTCGTAGTGCCCGGGATATCCTCCAGACGCAAGTACAATGCAGACGCTGGCGCCAGGTTTCCAACGCAAGCTGTCCGGATTCAGTCGCTTGGCCGCCACGTCGGAAAGCACGGCAGCCAAATCGAAATCCGCTCGCGCCAGGATGGCCTGGGCCTCCGGGTCGCCCAGCCGGCAATTGAACTCGAGCACCTTGGGTCCCTCGGCGGTCAGCATCAGGCCAATGTAAAGAAAACCGGAATAGCGGATTCCGTCTTCCACCAATCCTCGCAGCGTCGGCTCCACAATCCGCGATTCGATCGCCCGCCGAAGGCCTGGCGGCAGCAGCTCGTCGCTCGAATACGCGCCCATCCCGCCGGTGTTCGGTCCCTGGTTGCCGTCGAAGGCGCGTTTGTGGTCGCGCGTGGGCGCCAGCGGCGCGTAATGTTCGCCGTCCGTGAGCAACAGAAACGAAAGTTCCTCGCCAGCAAGAGCTTCTTCGATCAGGACCCTCTTGCCGCCGGGGCCAAGTTCGCCTTTTTCCATCGCTCGTTCCACGAAATCGAGCGCCTGCTCCGGCGTTTCCGCAACCAGCACGCCTTTTCCCGCGCAAAGGCCGTCGGCCTTGATCACCGCCGGCCATGGCGCCTCGGCGAGCGCGCGGCCGGCGTCCGCCGCGGAATCAAAGACGCCGTACGTCTGCGCCGTGGGAATTTTGTGGCGCTGGAGAAATTCCTTGGAAAAAATCTTGCTGCCTTCCAGCTGCGCACCAATTTGCGAGGGGCCGACAATGGCCAACCGGCGCGCGCGGAACGCATCGCCAACGCCGTGCACCAGCGGCAACTCGGGACCGACGACGGTCAGGTCTGGACGAAGCTCTTCGGCAAACTGGGTCAGCGCATCTAGGTTGCCGGCCTCTATCGAAACGCATTCCGCCTCGGCGGCAATGCCACCGTTACCCGGAGCGCACCAGATCTTTTCGACGACAGGACTTTCGCGCAGTTTCCCCACCAATGCATGCTCGCGCCCGCCACCGCCGATGACGAAGACTTTCATGGAATAGACCGGCCCCGATGGAACGATAAGCCGCGCGGAGGAAATGTGTCAACTGGAGTAGCACACTGAGAATAGGCGCTGCCCAGACGATGAGCGACGGCTCTGCTCAGCGTCGTCCCATAAACGGTACGAAACAAGATATACTATCTATTTATTTACAACAGGAGATACTAGTTTGTTATGCTTGGGTGAGCGCCCTGATGGGGATCGTCACGCCGGTGGCGGCCTCGGAGGAGCCAAGCATGTGGCAGCGCCCGTCGAAAATGCCGCCGGGATCAATCACCAGGCACGGAGAGTGCACTTCTCCGGTTACGACGCCTTTGGGCTGAATTTCCACGCGGCCCTTTGCAAAAATGACGCCGTCATAACGGCCGGCAATCACCACACGATTGCCTTCGATCTGGCCTTCGACTTTGGCGTTCTCACCCAGCACCAGCGTTTGCTCCGAGATAATGTTTCCCTTCACAGTGCCGTCAACGCGGAACGTGCCGGTGACCTGCAGGGTGCCTTCGAGAGTCACGCCCTGATCGATAAAACCGGTCCATTCTTCGCTGCTTCCCCGGGCTGCCGAGCCGGGCCATTTCCAAGCCATCGCGTCCCCCAAAACAGTTTCCGCATAACACTTTATCCGCGCGCGCGGACAAGTCAACGAACTCGACGCGCGGACGTGTCGAATACGTCGACTGACCCAGTGTTCAGTTCATGGAAAGCCCAGTCTCAAACCGCGTGGCACTTCACTTCATCAAGCGGTCGTAAAGGCCCATCAGCTGGGCGTCGTCGTAATACTCCAGGACGAGCTGGCCCGGACGCAGCCTGTTTTTCTCACGCAAAAGCACCCTAGTGCCGAGGTGGCGTTGGAGTTCTTCTATGGCGGAGCGAATGTTCGGATCCGTTGGCAGGTCCGACGGCGCGCCGACTTGGCGGACACGCCGCGCGGCGAGCCGTTCAACCTGGCGCACGGTTAGGCCACCACGCGCGCCACGCTTCGCGTAGCGCATGCGCAGCCGGGAGTCCGCGACGGCGAGAAGCGCACGGCCGTGACCGGCGGTCAGCTTTCCTTCCTCGATCCATTCCTGTATCACGGGTTCGAGCTTGAGGAGTCGAACGGCGTTCGCCACTGTTGTGCGGTCCTTGCCGGTGCGCTCGGCGACGGCTTCTTGCGTCAAATGAAACTCGCTCATTAAGCGTTCAAAAGCTCGGGCTGACTCCATCGGATTCAGATCTTCGCGCTGGATATTTTCTACGAGCGTCATTTCCAGCGCGAGATCATCCGGAACCTGGCGCACGATCGCAGGAATTGTGCTCAATCCTGCCCTTTGCGCCGCGCGCCAGCGACGCTCACCGGCGATTAGCTGGAAGCGGTTCCCAATCGGCCTGACGACCAGGGGCTGAATGATGCCGCTGGCGGTGATTGAGCGAGCTAACTCGTCGAGAGCCTCCTCTCGAAAACGTGTTCTTGGCTGGTACGGACTTGGCTGAATCAGATCAATCTCGATTTCCCGCGGGCCAGCAAGAGCAGTGTCGCGAGCCGGAGCGACGGCGGCCGCTGCGGACGGTACGGATGCGGCACCAGGAGTCGGCTGCTGCGGCGGCTCAGGCTCCCGAATGAGCGCTCCGAGCCCCCGTCCCAAGGCGTTTCTCGGCATTGGCAATTACCTCCTGAGCAAGTTGGGTATAGCTCTCCGCCCCTTTGCTGTGTGCATCGTAAAAGTGTATCGGTTTTCCAAAGCTCGGCGCTTCCGCCAAGCGGACGTTACGCGGGATTATGGTCTGGAAAATCTGCGCGCCGAAGAAGCTACGCAGGTCTGTGGCGACCTGCCTTGAGAGGCTGGTGCGCTCGTCATACATCGTGAGGAGGATGCCTTCTATCTCCAAGCTTGGGTTTAGGGTCCTGCGAATTCGCATCAGGGTATCAAGCAACTCGGAAACGCCCTCGAGCGCTAAGTATTCGCACTGGATCGGGACGAGAACGGCGTCTGCCGCGACAAGTGCGTTCAGGGTCAGCAAGTCCAAAGCGGGGGGGCAATCCAGCACGATAAATCTGTAACGATCGCGCAGGCCGGAGAGAAATCCCTGGAGGCGGTACTCACGATTCTCCGCAGCAACGAGCTCGACGGCGGCACCCGCCAGGTTCTTGTCCGCAGGGATAACGTCGAGAGCGTTGACTTGCGATTTCTGTAGGATTCGCTCGGCTGGTTCGTTGAGAATCAGCGTGTGGTAGAGAGTTCGCCGGGAAGGATCTTTGGAAAAACCGATGGCGGCGGTTGCGTTTGCTTGCGAATCGCAGTCAACAAGCAGGGTGGTTTGTTCGGCGAGAGCAAGGCCAGTTGCCAAGCTGACGGCGGTCGTGGTCTTGCCCACGCCGCCTTTTTGGTTCGCGACCGCAATGATTCGAGCCAAATCTCCCCCAAGTGGCGAAAATTTACCAAAGACGGTTCGAAGAAAGCAAGGTGTTTCACGTGAAACATGGGAACGGCTGAAAAACCCTGAGGCACGGATTGTTCCACGTGGAACACTGCCAAGCGCAACAGATCGCAAGCCCGCTGAGGGCAGCCGCCTATCCTTATGCAGGACTCTACAGAGGACTGTTCCACGTGGAACACTGCGCGGCTATTTTTAAGAGGCTCTCTCCCCAATAAGCAGGAAACGTCGAAGCGAGTGCGGAATGGCGACCGGCTCAGCCCAGTTCCAACCCGGATTTCGTCGGATTTCTTCGATATCCCGGCTGCCCACCCAGAGCATGACTCGACGGCAAGCTACCTCGCGGCTCCCACTCCAAGAAAGAAATGAAGAAAACTCACCGAGAGCCCTGCAACAGGCCATGTCAAGGGGCGCCACATCTTCGTCCAGCTCTTCGTAGCGGCTCACGAGAACCCTCACACCTTCCAATTCGAGCTCCCGGACGACTTCCGCCAGAAACGTCGCCTTCTTAACGTTCGATTCAATAAGAAAAACCTGTAAGTCTGGCCGCAGAATCTTCAGGGGCAGGCCGGGAAATCCTCCGCCGGAGCCCACGTCGGCCAGCCGACCGTCGCTTTCCTTCAGGAAGCGGGCAGCAAACATGGATTCGCAGAAGTGCCGATAGAGGATTTCGAGTGGATCGCGAATGGCAGTCAGGTTCAGTTTTTCGTTCCAGGCGAGTAATTTTCCCGTATATCGTTGAATTTGAGCGACTTGCTGCCCAGTCGCACTAATTTGAAATTCCTGGAGTGCCCGTGAAACGGCGCTCTCAGACAGGATGGGCGGCTTTTGTTGCATATTAGTTAATCCTAATGTTAATAACTCCGATGGCTAGACCCTACCGCTTCCCCCGCAACAAGTACCGAGGGCCCGCAATACCGGCTACGACATCCACAACAGCATGCCAAACCATCACGGGCGCCACGCTATGGTACGCGATTCTGGCCGAGGCGAAAATGAGGCCCAAAATAGAAGTTCCCAGAAAGCCGCTGCGACCCTGGTACAGGTGTGCCATGCCGAACAGCACCGAGCTCAGAAGAATGACCAGCCAGACCGGCAAACCCGCACGAAACAAAGCGCCCATGGCGAATCCGCGATACAAAAACTCCTCGCAGATGCCGGCGGTTACCGCTAGCGCCAAGTAAGGAATCAATTCGCGTTTTGATTGCGGCAGAATCCTTTCGCTGATGGCGCGCAAATGGCTCTTCCGCTCCGAATCGACTCCACCCATCCGGCGGAGATTGAGCCAATGGAGAAGGCCCAGGAGCGCGCCTCCCAGGAGGGCCCACAGCAGTAAAGAAACCCAGCGGAAGGGCGCCAGACCAATTTCCTCCAGGGAGAGTCCGCGCGCAAAGGCGCGCCATGCAGTTGCGCCCGCGGCAGTCCATTGGAACAAGATCGTCGAAAGGTAGAGCGCAATTCTCTCTCCGCTGCTTACGTCGGGAACCGCCAGGAGCTTTCGGAGCCGGTGATAGCCGCGCCATGGAAGCAACACACCGAGCACGAGAAAAATCAAATAAAAGTCCCAGGGCATCGGCAGATAAGAACATGTTCCCCGGTCGGCTGCAAGCCTTGGCCCGAGTTTCGGCGGAACGGCGGCAATCCCGCTATAATCAACTCGCCAGAAAGCGAGGTGTGCCTTGACCGAGTCCGTGAAGCTCACGGCAATGGCCAAGGCCGCGGGTTGAGCAGCCAAACTGAGTCCCGGGATTCTGGACTCCGTGTTGCGCCGCCTGCCGCGGCAAGTTGATCCGAAAGTTCTGGTGGGTTTCGAGACCCACGACGACGCAGGGGTGTACCTGGTCAAGGACGATCTCGCGGTAGTGCAAACCGTTGATTTCTTCACTCCCATCGTCGATGACCCTCAAGTTTTCGGGGAAATCGCGGCAACCAATTCGCTGAGCGACGTCTATGCCATGGGAGGCCGGCCAGTCTCCGCGCTGTCCATCGTGGGTTTTCCCGAAAATGGCGACCCGGGGATACTCGAGAAAATCCTTCGTGGAGGCCTCAGCAAAATGGAGGAGGCGCGCTGTAGCGTTATCGGCGGCCATTCCGTGCGGAACGATGATCTGTTATTTGGTTATGCCGTGACCGGTTTGATCGACCCGCGCACTATCTGGCGGAACGTTGGCGCGCGCGCAGGGGACGTGCTCATGTTTACGAAGCCCCTAGGAACTGGCGTAATTTCCACGGCGCTGAAGAAAGGCCGTGCCACAGCAGGATCCGTTGCCGCCGCTACCGAATCCATGAGTCTGCTGAATCGATCTGCCTCAGAGGCTCTGCTCGAAATTCAGGCGCGATATCAGGGTGGCTCGCCAATCCACGCCGTCACGGACGTCACCGGCTTCGGCCTTCTCGGTCATGCGCATGAAATGGCTCTCGGAGACTCGGGCCGCAGTGTGCCGGCGGTTTCCCTGGTATTCGACCACCGCGCGTTTAGCTATCTTCCAGGCGCTCTGGAAGCCGCGCGGGAAGGGCACGTCCCCGGAGGATTGAAGAATAATCAGGAGTTCGTGGCCGGCTGCGTTGAATTTTCTTCCTCCGTCGCGCAGGAATATCAACTCGCGCTGTTCGATCCGCAAACGTCCGGGGGACTGCTTGTAGCCATTGCGTCAGAAGCCGCAGACGAAGCCCTGGAGGCCCTGAGGAGACACGGCGTGGCGGCCATGCGAGTTGGCCGGGTTACCGAGAAGGGCCGAATTCTCCTCATGGTGAACTAAGACACTTGCAGTGCGGTGGCCGTCCGAGTTCTGTTTCGACTGCGCGAATGGATACCATCACTCACGGAATCGCCGGCGCTCTGATCGGCAAAGCTCTGTTCCGCGGCGACGACATGCTCGCGGTGCGCTCGATGAATCGGGCGCGGATGGTGACGTGGGCGTTGATGCTTGGCGCGATTTTCCCGGACAGCGACGTCTTCCGGGACATGTTCTCGAGCAACCCTCTGCTGATCATCACGTGGCACAGAAGCATCACGCATTCTCTGGTTTGCCTGCCGGTGTGGGCGCTTTTGCTTGCGGGCGCGACGCGCGGAGTGGCGCGATGGCGCAAATGGGATTCGCCTTCTTTTGCGGCGCTTGCGGGACTTTATGCTGCGGGAATTCTCAGCCACATTTTGCTGGACCTGGTGACCACGTTCGGCACGATGATCTGGTCGCCGGTCTCGTGGGCCCGGCCGGCCTGGGACATTCTGTTCATCGTTGACTTCACGTTTGCGGGCGTCCTTCTGATTCCACAGCTGCTTGCCTGGGTGAATCTGCATCCGGAGCGCGCAAAGCGGCGGGGGCTGGTTCTTTGGCTGATTGTTGCTCCGGCGCCGTTTCTTATCGCCGGACTCGCGCGAATGGTGGGGGCGCCGATTGGTGCGGGAGCTATTTTGACGGCGGTGCTGGTCTTTACGATTTTGTTTTTGCTGCCCGCATTCCGCGGATGGGGAGTGCGCGTGGGACATCTGAACTGGAATCGCGCAGGCTTTGCGGCAGCGTGCGTTTATCTTGGGCTGGCGATTGTTGCCCATCATCTGGCATTCCAGCGGATAAAGGCGTTCGCTTCGCTGGAGAATATTGAAGCGCAGTCGATCGCCGCGCTTCCGCTGCCGCCCTCGATGTGGCGGTGGGACGGGCTGATCCTCACAAAACGCGGAGTGTATGAAATGAGAATGGATCTAAGCGAGAGGGCGGCGCTTTCCGATACGGCGGCGGCTCGGCCAGCGGGAAATCGTTCGGATGCTCCGCCGATTCACTACCACTTTTATCCAAGCGCTCCCGATAACTCGTTTATTGAAAAAGCGCGACAGTTGCCGGAAATTCGCGAGGTGCTGTGGTTCGACCGCTTTCCGGTAACGCGTTTTTATAAGGACGGAGATGCTGCTGTTGTGGAGATTCTGGATTTGCGCTTCCCTCAGGTGCGGCGCGACAGGCCAGCTTCGTTCACTTACCGGGTACGCTTCGATGCGCAGGGGGCGGTTGTTTCGCAAGGCTGGGTGCGGCGTTAGGCGGAACAGGACGGATTTTCGGCGTCAGTGTTTCGCCGGAACATTCGCGGGATGAATCACCACCTGGCGGCGGTCTCCCATGCCCACGCTTTCCGTGCGGACTCCGGCCATGTCTTTCAGCGCGAGATGCACGACACGCCTTTCCTGTGAGGACATGGGATTCAGCCGGAAGGGCTGGCGGGAAGTCTGAACGCGCTCGGCGGCGATGCGCGCGGTCATACGAAGTTCCTCGAGGCGAAGAGCGCGATAGCCGGCACAATCGATCTGGATTCTATCGTGCCACTCCGGTTCGAGACGCAGGGCGCGGAAGGCGAGATGTTCGAAGGCAGTCAGCACTTCGGCGCCGCGTTCCAGCAAGATTTCCTTGTCGCGGCCGTCGAGATCGACGAAGAGGTCGACCTCCGGTTGTGAGTTGGCGCCGTCCACGGCAGCGGCCCGCACGGTGACTTTCAAATCAAAACGGCAGGCCGCAATCGTTTGCTCAAGAAAGCGCCGCAGCGCTTCGGCCGTGGCCTTCTGATTCAGCCGGCCGTCTTGTATCAACTGGTCCGTCATTCAGCACCGGTTGGCGGGGGATACGTGGGCAACAGTATAGGAGGGCTCAAGACTTCTTTCCACGGCTCGTTTTTCCGGCAGATTCTTTGGCCGGAACCGCCGGCGACGGTTGCGTGCGGTTGAGATACCACTGCTGGACGATTCCAAAAAGGCTGCTGGTCAGGATGTATACGGCCAAGCCGCTGGGATACGGAATGACCACGAACATGGCAGCCATACCAATCGGCATGACTTTCATCATCATCTGCTGCTGGGGATCCGTCGTGGTCATGGGAGTCATTTTCGTCGCGAAATACATCGAGAGACCCATCAGCACGGGCAAGATGTAATACGGGTCTTTTGCCGACAAGTCGCGGATCCAACCGAACCACGGGGCGTGACGCAATTCGATGGTTCCCTGCAATGCGCGGTATAGGCCCAGCCAAATGGGAAACTGCAGAAGTTGCGGGACGCAGCCGCCAATGGGATTGATGCCCTCGCGCGAGTAGACTGCCATTACCTCCTTCTGCATGTCTTGCTTGCGCGGATCGTTCATCTTGTACTTCTTGTAGCGATCCTGGATGGACTTAACCTCGGGCGCGACCCGCTGCATTTTCAGCATCGACTTGTAACTGGAGATGCGGAGCGGAAAGAGCAGCGTGTTCAGGACCAGCGTGAACACCACAATCGCCCAGCCCCAGTTGGAGATGTAGTTGTGCAGCCACTTTAAGCCGTAAAAGAGCGGCGCGGCGATGACTTCCCACCAGCCGAAATTAACCAGCGACTGCAAAGGCGGCGACATCCTCTTGAGCTGGTCGTAATCTTTGGGCCCGACGAAGACACGCAGCTCCAGTGGATGAGCCTGCGAGGCGGTGGCGATTTCGGGGACAGCCTCGGGCGCTTCCTTGCCGTCGACCTGGATCGGATGCCAGGCGTTCCAGTAACGCGTTTCGAACGTTCCGGGCGCGGCGTCATTCGGCGGCAGAAAGACGGCCGCGAAATAAGTGTCCTCGATTCCCGTCCAGTCCTTGCCGCTTTGCCAGACACCCTGCCCCCACTTGTCGATGCTGTCGAGCTTCTTGTGCGGCAACTGTTCAAGCTTGTTCTTCTCCGAGTAAACGATGCGCACGGTTTCCACGGGCACGGGATTCGTGACGGTTAAATCACCGAAGCCGCCGAGCCAGCCCAGCCCCGCGGTGACCGGTTGCCCGTCGAGCTTCGCGCTGACCTGCACCCTCACGACGTAGGAGTGGTCGAACTCGAATCGCTTGGTAATCTCCAGATGGCCATTACTCCAGGTGAATTCCAGACCGCCAGGAGCCGCAATCGTTTCCGGAACCGTGGCTTGCGAGGAGCCAACGGAACTCGCCACGTACAGCCCGGAATTGGCCTCTTTTTGCAATTGCGGATCGTCGAGAACCAATCCGAACGGCCAGGCGTTCAGGTATTTGCAAACGTCCGGATGGACTACATCGAGCGTGCGGGGCGGCTTGGCGTCGTCCTTGTATTGTTTGAGCAGCCAGCTTTTCACAACGCCGCCGCGGTTCGAGAATTCGACGCGGTACAGGCTGTTCTCGACGACGAAGGTGCGCTCCGATTTGTCGCTTTTGGCGGCAACCGGCGGAGGCGCAGGCTGCGGTTTCGCTTCCGGTGGCTTCTGCTGCTCCACGTTGTTCGCGGGCTGACCTGCCGGCGGGGCTTGCGCGGAGCCTCCGGGCGTCGCGGGGCCCGCGGCAGAAGGCTGCTCTTTGGGAGTTGTGGGGGGCTTGGGCCCGAAGAACTTTGCCCAAATGAGGATCACCGCCATTGACAGCAGTGACGCAAACAGAATCCGCAGCTCAGGCCGCGAAGCGCCCTTCTCCTGCTCGCTCACGAAGGAACTCCGTGATGCCCGCACGACACGAATCCTGTTTCGTGATCGGGTTCCGGCACCGGATCAAAACCGAATCTTCCGGAAAACGGATGGCACCGCAACAGGCGCTTGAACGCCAGCCACGATCCGCGCCAAAGGCCGAACCTCGAGATTGCTTCGTAGGCATAGTGCGAACAGGTGGGTTGAAAACGGCAACTCCCGCCGAACCAAACCGAAAGATTCGCCTGGTAGAAGCGAATGGCAAGAAGGGCGGCGCGGGAGGACAGTCGCTGAGTTTCGGCACCACGGTTGGCCGACACCAAAGCCCACCGTGAATCCGCAAGCTCCGGACCAACCGCCCCCGGAAGAGCGTTCATGAATTGACCGGAATCCGTTTCAGCAGTTTTATCCATTCGGCGCTCAGCGCCGCGAAGGGCGCGTCTTGCACGCTGGCCTTCGGATGTATCACGATGTCCCATCCCGCAGGTATCTCCTGGCGATGCAGCCGCACAATTTCCCGCATTCGTCTCCGGATACGATTACGCGCCACCGCGCTACCCAGCGCTTTTTTTATGCTGAAGCCGAACCGGCTCTCCGGTAGATGGTTCACTCTCAGGAAAACACTGAAATGCGAACTCGCGTGTCGCTGCCCGGCACGGTACACCGCGTCAAAATCCGCCTTGCGCACCAGTCTGCCCCGCTTGGCAGAAAACGCCGGGCGCGGCCTGCCCTTTCCGCCTTCATTCGGGCGTGAGGCGATGACGTCCCTTCTTGCGGCGCGCGGAAAGAACCTTGCGGCCGCCCACCGACTTCATTCTTGCCCGGAACCCATGTGTCTTGGCGCGCCGCCGCCTGCGCGGCTGGTATGTCCTCTTTGGCAAAGCATCCCCCTCTGGTTTTACGCGCCGCACCGGGCGAATCTTACGGCCCGCGTGCAGGCACGCCGACGCTGGCGATCGCACCAGGTCGCGAATCCATAAGTGTACTTGTGTGTTGCGGAAAGGGTCAAGCAAAGCGGTGCCGGCAGGAAGAAGCCCGGGACGAATTCGAGGGAGAAATCGAGCGACTCTTGACGGCAGAGCCTCCGCGCTGTATACTTAACACTGTTAAGTAAGAGAGGGTGATGGGCGCACACGAACGGAGAGCCCGGCAAAAGGGTTTGTTGCGCCAGGAGATCTTGCGCGCAGCCAGCGAGCTTTTTGTGCGCGACGGGTACGAAAACGTTTCCATGCGGCGCATCGCGGACAGGATCGAATATTCGCCTACTACCATCTATCTCCACTTCCAGGACAAGGCTGAACTACTCGAGAACGTCTGTCACGAGACGTTTTCGCGGCTCGTCAAGCGCCTGAACCGGATTGAGGAGCAAACGGCGGATCCGCTGGAATGTCTGAAGCGCGGGCTCGTTGCCTATATCGAATTCGGGCTGGAGAACCCCGACCACTACCGTGCCACGTTCATGATGCCTCTGCCGGACGACTTGCGGAAAAAGAAGCATGCCCGCAACGAATCGCCGGGCATGCAGGCGTTCTCTTTCCTGCGCCGCGGTGTGGCGGGAAGCATTGAGAAAAGCAGGTTGCCGGCCATGGACGTCGAACTCGCCAGCCAAACCCTCTGGGCGGGAATTCATGGGCTGACTTCGCTGCTGATCACCCACGCGGGATTCCCGTGGGTAAAAAGGGAAAGGGTCGTTCAAGGCATGGTGAACACGCTCCTCAGCGGCCTGGCAGCCTGAAATTTTTTTCGTCGTGTACTTAACGGTGTTCAGTTGCAGAGCAGAGTTATTTTGCGAAGGCTGCCGACGTGTACGAGTACGGAGGAAAGTGGGCAACCTGCCGGCCCGCGTAATCCTCAGACCGTTGCCGGATGTCACGAGGAGCAAGGAGCCTTCGTCAATGGATGCGGGTGCGGGCTGCGCGGCGCGTTCTCGGCGCGAATGGCCTCTCGCGACGGGAACGCTCTGCCGGTGCCTCGGCGGGCGCATGGGCGAAACATCCTACAGAATCGCAGTGCTGGCGTTACCTAAAGCAGCCCAGTGAAGCAAGCAGCGAAGCTGGCTAGCCTGGACGATGGGCCCACGGTTGGGACTACGTAGAGGTCGCGGACAGGAGACTGATATGACCACATATTGTCTATTCCTGGCTGCCCAGTTATTGTCGTCTGCCGATATATCGTCTACATACCTCCGAGGAGTCGCGCTTGAAGCTTTTGCTATGTTGCTGTAAATAAGTGCGTTATACAAATACTCGGTGTGGGTTGGTTGGCTGGAGCACAAAATGCATCCAATCGGTCCTGAAGAGACGAACCAGATGCTAAGAATCACGACAGAAAAGAAGCGCGGCAAGGTGACGTTGACGGTGGAGGGGCGGCTTTCGGGAGGTTCCGTCGGCACCCTCGAGCAGTGCTGGCGCGAATTGCGCTCGTCCTCTGAAGAAGGCTTTCGCGTGGATCTTTGCGGCGTGAGCTTCATCGATGCCGCTGGGAAGATTCTTCTGCGCCAAATTCATCGGCAGGGCGGCCGGTTGCTGGCGGAGGGCTGCCTGAACCAGGCGATTGTCAACGAAATTGCCGAGGAAGAAAGGGGCGGAAAAACGGCCGACGAACGCGACGGCAAGGACACCGACAAGAGAGGCTCGGGTCGCGGGTCGCACATTATTTTCTACGTCGCAATTTTTGGGGTGGTCCTCGCGGTTACGGCTGCCGCACAGGCGCCCGCCGCTGCTCAGGAGTCGGCCCCGCCCGTTGCCCGAGCGAACGCAAACGAAGTGAATCAGCCCCTGAAGCTGACGCTGGACGAAGCGGTAAAGTTGGCGGTAAAGCAAAACCCGACGGCGCAAATCGGCGTATTGCAAGCCGCTGAGGCGGAGCAGGATCGCATCAGTGCCAGGGCGGACCTGCTGCCCCAGGCGCAATTGCAGGTCTATGACGCGGCCCGACGCTCCAACATTGAGGCGCAGTTGGGAGTGCGGATCCCGGGCTTCCCGCAGCACATCGGTCCGATTCAGGTTTTCAACGCGGGGACAGCATTCGGGATGCCCGTTTTCGACCTTTCGCTGTGGCGCCGTTATCAGGCGGCGAGAGAGACCGCGAACGCGAGCAAGGCCAGCAGCTTATCGACGCGCGAGCAGGTGATTCTGCTGGTTGTGTCTCAATACATCGGTTCGTTGCGAGCGGAGGCTGACGTTGCCGCTTCGAAGTCGCGGGTGCAGTTGGCTCAGGCACTCTACGACCAGGCCGCGGACCTCCAGAAGCAGGGCGTAGGAACGGGGATCGACACGCTGCGCTCCAACGTGGAGCTGCAGAACGAAAAACAAAGGCTAATCGAAGCGGAAAACGGACGGCAGACGTCCCTGTACGCCTTGAGCCGTTTGCTGAACTTGGATCCGAGACAGCCTATCGAATTGGCGGACGCGCTCAGCTTCTTTGATACGCCGCAGCCCGACGTCCAGGCGAGCATTGATGAAGCCCTCGGCGGGCGGCAGGAATGGAAGTCCCTCGACCAGCAAATCCAGGCCGCGGAGCACGAGAAGAAGGCGGCCCAGGATTCGCGGCTGCCATCCCTGCGTTTCGACGGAGATTGGGCTTATCAGGGGACCAGCACGAATAACGGAATCCCTGTCTACAACTATCAGGCCACGGTGAACATGCCGCTGTTTACCAGCGGAAAAATTCACGCCCAGGTGGTCAAGGCCGATCTGCAGATCCAGGCTCTGGAGCAGCAGCGTGCCGATCTGAGAAACCAGATCGCGCTGGACGTGAAGACGGCGCTCTTGAATTTGGATTCCGCCCGCAATGAAGTGCAGGTGGCGAATCTCGGGGTCGACCTCGCGAAGCAGGAGGTGGATCAGGCACGCGACCGGTTCAAGGCCGGCGTTGCGAACAACATTGAAGTTATCCAGGCACAGGATTCGCTTTCGCGCGCAAACGACAACCAGATTGGCGCGCTTTACCGGTTCAACCAGGCGCGGGCGGATTACGCGCGTGCAGTCGGGCAGATGGAGAAGCTTTACGCCAAGTGAGGGATGGGGGAATGAGCATAGAGATCGAGGTCGGACTGGAGAACGCGGCAAAAGTAAAGCCGGAAGCGCCGAAAGAGCGCTTCGTGGAAGAGCCGCCCAAGGCCAAGCCGAATGCCAAGTTGCGGCGACTGCTGATTCTTGGAGCGGTGGTTCTTGCGGCGGCGTTGCTGGGGCTTTACCTCTACTATCACAACCGCGAGAGCACGGACGACGCTCAGGTAGACGGACATATCACTCCCGTGGCCGCCAAGGTGTACGGGCGGGTAGCCCAAGTGCTGGTGAATGACAATCAGCACGTCACCGCAGGCCAAGTTCTGGTGAAGCTCGATCCTCGCGACTACCAGGCGGCTTTGGATCAAGCCAAAGCCCAGCTGACTTTGGCGGAGAGCGAAGCCAAAGCGGCGGGCGTGGATGTTCCCCGTACGCAGGAAAATGTGGCCAGCGGAAGTTCCAGCGCGGATGCGCAACTCCTCGGCGCCCAAGCGGATCTGCTCAGAGCGCAGGCGGCCTACGAGCAGGCTAAGACGTCGGACCTGGCGTACGCGCAAGCCAACGTCGAGAAAAGCAAAGCCAATGCCGAGTTGGCCCAAGCGGACCTGGCTCGTTACAAACCGCTTCTCGAAAAAGGGGAAATTTCCCAGCAGCAGTACGACGCCGCAAAGGCGAACGCCGACGCGACAGCGAGCGGGCTGAAAGCCGACCAAGAAAAGCTGGCTCAAGCGCAGCGCAATGTCGACATTTCCAAAGCCCAGATGGAAGCCGCCAAGGCGCGCGTGGCCCAAGCGCAAGCCGGCGTTGCCTCCGCAAAAGCCGATACGAAGCAGGTCGCCATGCGGCAAGCCGACGCGCAGGGCAAGATTGCCAAGGTTGAGCAGGCGAGGGCCGCAGTAGAAGCGGCTCAGCTCAACCTGGAGTACACGGCGATCGTCGCTCCGGTCGACGGCGTGGCCACCCACAAAGAGGTCGAGGTCGGCCAAGTGGTACAGCAGGGGCAAGGTTTGATGGTCGTGGTGCCGCTGCACGATGTGTGGGTGACGGCGAACTTCAAGGAGACCCAACTGAAGAAAATGAGGCCGGGGCAGAAGGCGGAAGTCGAGGTCGACACTTACGGAAAGACCTTCAGCGGGCACGTGGATTCGATCGCCGGCGCTACCGGCGCGGTGTTGAGCTTGCTCCCGCCGGAGAATGCCACGGGCAACTACGTGAAGGTCGTCCAGCGCATTCCCGTGAAGATCGTGCTGGATCCGATTCCGCCGGACAAAGCGATTCTGCGTCCAGGAATGAATGTGGACGCAACGGTACTTACAAAGTGAGTGGCGAAGCAGAGAGGCAATGACGTACCACAGGCACGAAAATGATAAACCGACTGCTGGCCAAACTGCGGATGCCGGACGGCTCGATCAACCCTTGGGTGATCGCCGTAACGGTAACCCTCGCGACTTTCATGGAGGTGCTGGACACCTCGATCGCCAACGTCGCCTTGCCGCATATCGCCGGGAATCTTTCGGCGGGGCAGGACGAATCCACTTGGGTCCTGACGTCGTATCTCGTATCGAATGCCATTGTGCTGCCGCTTTCCGGATGGTTTTCGTCGCTGGTCGGCCGCAAACGCTTTTACATGTTTTGCGTGGCGCTCTTCACGGTCAGTTCGTTTCTCTGCGGACTGGCGCCCAGCCTGGGCGTCTTGGTGATCTTCCGGATTCTGCAGGGCGCGGGCGGCGGCGGATTGCAGCCCAGCGAACAGGCCATTTTGAACGACACCTTTGCGCTGGAGAAGCGCGGGATGGCATTTGCGGTTTACGGCGTCGCCGTGGTGGTCGCGCCGACAATCGGACCGTGGCTGGGGGGCTGGATTACGGACAACTACTCATGGCGCTGGATTTTCTACATCAATGTCCCGGTGGGAATCCTGTCGCTGCTTCTGACATCCTTTTTGGTGAGCGATCCGCCGTACATGAAGAAGTCGGACGTGAAGCAGGGCTTCCGGATCGACTACATCGGTATCGGTCTGATCAGCCTGGGACTCGGGAGTATGCAAATCATCCTGGACAAGGGGCAACGCGAAGATTGGCTCTCGAGCCGGTTCATTCAGGTGTTCTTTGTCTTGATGCTCGTGGGGATCATTGCCGGAATCATCTGGGAATTCCGCGAAAAGCATCCGGTCGTGGATTTGCGGATGCTCAAAGATCGCAACTTCGCCGTCTCGACCTTGGCGATGTTCTTCCTGGGATTTGTGCTCTACGCCAGCACCGTGCTGATCCCGCAGTTCCTGCAACAGATGATGGGTTACACGGCCGAGCTGGCAGGCCTCGCGCTTTCACCGGGCGGCGCGGTCATCATGTTCATGATGCCGGTGGTGGGAATTCTCGTATCCAAGGTGGATACCCGCATCCTGATCTCCTTTGGTTGCGCGGTTTCGGCGATCGCCCTGTTTGTCATGGCCGGCTGGAATCTGCAGATCGACTACCGGCACGCGGTCACCGCGCGGATGCTGCAGGCGTTTGGCCTGGCCTTCCTGTTCATCCCGATCAACGTGGCGGCGTTTGCCTACGTGCCGAAAGAAAAGACCAACATGGGCACAGGAATCATCAACTTGGCGCGCAACGTTGGCGCGAGCGTGGGAATCGCCACGGTCACGACGATGCTGGAGCGCAGAACGCAATTCCATCAGGCCCAGCTGATCGAGCACGTCAATCCATTCAGCGGGGCCTACCACAACTTCGTGAACGGCGTGCAGTTCAAACTGGTGGCCGCGGGGTCCTCGATGGCGCAGGCGGCTTCGCGGGCGGCGGACCTGGCGTACAACACCGTCCAGCGGCAGGCTGCGATGCTCGCGTTTATCGACGACTTCAAAATGCTCGGAGTGGTCTTCTTCGCGGTGATTCCTTTCATGCTTCTGCTGCGGAAGCCAAAGGGAAAGACCGGAAACGTGCCGGTGCACTGAGGCGACTGGAGAAAATGCAAAGAAACAACGCAGCGACGAATTTCGTTGTACATGGGGGAAACAATGGCAACGCAAGCAGCAGTGGGGACTGAGCTGAATGAATCGCGGTTGATCCGCGCCGGGCAAAAAGGCGATGCACAAGCGGTGGAGACGCTCTTCCGCCGTTACCACCGGCCGTTGTTCCAGACCGCGCTGCGCGTTCTCGGGAACACAGAGGACGCCGAAGACGCCCTTCAGGACGGCTTCTTGTCCGCCTATCGCAACCTGAAGCGCTTTGAGGGCAGGTCGCAATTTTCGACTTGGCTCACGCGCATCGTCATCAACGCCGCGCTGATGAAGCGGCGCAGCGCCAAAGCCCGCCCGGCGATTTCCCTGGATGAACCGCCCCGCGAAGACGAACTTCCTGCAAGCGAGCGCTACGCGGACGACGGTCCAAATCCAGAGCAGTTGTTCACGGGCACGGAGCTTCGCGAAATGATCAACGAAAACCTCGATGAACTTTCGCCTTTGCTCCGTTCCGCCTTTCTATTGCGCGAGGTGCAAGGCTACTCGACCGGCGAAGCGGCGAAGAAGCTCGGCGTCACGGAAAACACGCTGAAAGCCCGCTTGTGGCGCGCGCGGCACCAACTGGCGGAGCGGCTGGGCCGCCGCCTGCGCCGTATGAAAGACGACATGGCCGGCGGCATGGGCGAAGAAGGTTGCGCTTACTGCTGAGCCTCAACCGGTTTTCAGATCAGAAAGCCCGCAGTCATGAAGAGGAGCGCGCGGCCCGATAGAATCCGAGGACGCGCAGCTCGCTGGTTGCTTTCCGTGTTTCCCTAAGCGCTCTTTCGAGTGGCTCGCGCGAAGCTGCTTCGATGTCC
>Ga0079220_10000031_pt1 | contig 24421 bp, 17 predicted proteins | sample GAAS100_FD_75071 | JGI IMG/M metagenome (GOLD analysis project Ga0079220, IMG submission 75071) | Agricultural soil microbial communities from Georgia to study Nitrogen management - GA AS100 | ecosystem: Environmental > Terrestrial > Soil > Agricultural land | place: USA: Georgia | collected... | reverse complement strand
CTCCCATCCCGCCTTGCGCAGCGCCGCCGCGAACTGCCGTGCGCGGCTCAACAAGGCGTCGCGTTCCACATCCATTTCCTTCGCAAGCCTCAGGGCTGCGCGGATTTGCCCCGCCATGCCAGGGGGCATCGCCGTCGAAAAAATAAATGTCCGCGCATGGTTGATCAGGTGCTCGCGCAGCGTCGCGCTTCCGCATACGAACGCGCCCACGCTCGCCAGCGCCTTCCCGCACGTGTGCACCGCGGCGACCACCTCGTGCGCACGCCCCAATGAGGCGACGATTCCCCTCCCACCGGCGCCGTGAACCCCGGTCGCATGCGCTTCATCGACGACCAATCCCGCGTGGTACTTCTCCGCCAGACTCAACAGCGCTTCGATATCCGCGAAGTCCCCATCCATGCTGAATACCGATTCCGTCACGATAATCTTCCGGCCGCTTTCGCTGTGGTCTACCAGCGCCGCTTCCAAAGCATTCAAATCGAGGTGCGGAAATACAACTTTTCGTGCTCCGGAAAGGCGCATCCCATCGATCAGGCTCGCGTGGTTCCGTTCATCGGAAAAAACAATATCGCCCTCGCCCAACAGCGACGTCAGCAAACCGATATTTGCAGTGTAACCGCTGCCAAAATAAAGGGCCGCTTCGGTTCCCGCAAACTCCGCGAATTCCCGCTCCAGTTCGTCCCACAGCCGCGAATGCCCTGAAAGCAACCGCGATCCCGTTCCGCCCACGCAAGAGCTATCCCGTATCGCGGCAAGCGCCGCCTCTTTCAATTGACGACATTCAGCAAGCCCCAAATAGTCGTTCGAGCAAAGGTTGACCCCGCCGATTGCCTTGAGGCTTCTTCGCAGGCCTTGCGTCTCCAGATCGCGAAGCCCCTCGGCAAGCTCGCGCTGAAAAAATGCGTGGAAATCAGACGGCATGCGGCTCCAATGGTTTCATTCCCAGAGATTCCAGGAGTTGCTCGTCTTCATCGCGCCCCGGATTTGGAGTCGTCAGCAACTTCTCCCCCACGAAAATCGAGTTTGCGCCGGCCAGAAAGCAGAGCGTCACGGCTTCCGGCGACAGTTGTTTCCGACCCGCCGCAAGCCGCACGCGCGAAGCGGGCATCAGAATCCGCGCGGTCGCAATCGCGCGCGCCATTTCCAGTGGATCGAGCGCGGGCATCCGCGCCAGCGGAGTCCCTTCCACCCGCACCAGCATGTTGATGGGCACGCTTTCCGGATGCGGGTCCAGAACCGCCAGTTGCTGCAGAAGACCGATACGATCTTCCTCCCGCTCGCCCATTCCGAGAATCCCTCCGCAGCAGACGGTAATTCCCGCCTCGCGCACCGCGGCCAGTGTTCTCAGCCGGTCATCGTATACCCGCGTGGTGATAATCGAATCGTAGAATTCCGGCGATGTATCCAAATTGTGATTATAAGCGGTCAATCCCGCATCCTTAAGCCTGCCCGCCTGTTCTCGCGTTAACATTCCCAGCGTGCAGCACACTTCCATGCCCAGCGCGGAAACGCCGCGCACCATTTCCAGAACCGCTTCGAACTCCTTGCCCTCCGGGGCCTGGCGCCACGCCGCCCCCATGCAGAAACGCGTGACGCCTCGCTCCGCGGCTTCCTTGGCGACGCCGATGACATGTTCCGGGTCTAGCAGCCCCTGGCGTTGGACCCCTGCGTCGTAGTGCGCGCTTTGCGGACAATAGCCGCAATCCTCAGGACAGCCACCTGTCTTGATCGACAGCAGTTGACACGTTTGCACGCGATCCGCTGCGTGGTGTTTCCGGTGAATCACCTGAGCGCGGAAAAGCAAATCGGGCAAAGGCGCACGATAAATCGCCGCGACTTCCGCGCGCGTCCAATCGTGTCGCGGGGCTCGTTTTTCCTCGGCGTCGAGTGTGTAGTTTTCTGAACGTTTTTCCATGAAGCGGCCTGAGTCACTCCCAAGTGCCTCCGAATCTTATCATCGTCTGTGCTGCCATCCATGGCCCGCAATGAAGGATTCTTTCCAGGATAGCTCCGCGGGACGTTTGACGCCGCTCGCCGGCATAACCTATACTTTGGCTTCGAGCTGCAGGATATTTTCTCGCCTGTTTTGCCCGGCTTGCCCTGATCCGAACAAACTGCATCGAAAGAGGAAGGACGAATGGCTGACGCAACCTGCCGTCGCGAACTCGAACTCGAAATACCTGCCGAAGATGTCATCAAGGCGGCGGAAAAGGTTGCCAAAGAGTTTGCCCGCGTCGCTCGTGTGCCGGGATTCCGCCCGGGCAAAGCTCCTGTTTCCCTGATTAAACGCAGGTTTGCTGAAGACATTAAGGGTGAGGTCCTGCAATCGCTGGTTCCTGAGCGTGTGGAAAAAGAGCTCACCGAACAGAAGTTGACGCCGGTTTCGCAGCCCAAGGTTGATAAGCTTGATTACAATGAAGGCCAGCCTCTGAAATTCCGCGCTGTTTTTGAAGTGCTTCCGGAATTCGAGTTGAAAGAATACAAGAATCTTGAAATCGAGATGCCCGCAATGGACATCACGGGCGAAGACGTCAACAGAACGCTCGAAGAAATGCGGGAGCGCGCAGCGGCTTTTGCTCCCGTCGAAGGGCGCGCCGCCGCAGACGGTGACTTCGTCCAGTTGAAACTTGTGGGCACGCCGCAGGGTGGCGGCGAACAGCTCAAGGCCGAAAGCGTGCTCTGTCACATCGGCGCGGAAGAAACCATGGAGCCCTTCAACGAAAATCTGCGCGGCGCAAATGCCGGCGATCACAAAAGTTTTGACGTGGAGTATCCCGCCGACTACCCGGACGCGAAGCTGGCGGGGAAAAAGTTCACTTATGCCGTAGACGTACTCGGCATCAAAAGCAAGAAGCTGCCGGAGTTGAATGACGAATTCGCAAAGGACGTCAGCGATTCCGCAACATTGGACGAACTGTCGAAGAAGATCCGCGAAAGTCTCGAGCACCAGCGCGACCATCGCCAGAAAGAGCTGCAGCGCGAGAAGATTCTCGCCGAAATTATCAAGCTGCACGATTTTCCCGTGCCGGAATCGCTTGTGGAACATCAGATGGACGTGCGCCTGGAACGCGTAGTTCGTTCCCTGGCGGCTCAAGGCGTTGACCCCCGTGCGGTTAATGTGGATTGGGTGACACTCCGGCGGCGCCAGGAAGAGCGCGCCAAGGACGACGTCAAAGCCGAGTTGATCGTGGACAAGGTTGCTTCCGCGGAAAACATCGACGTCACCGACGAGGAACTGGATCGCGAGATGGAGCACCTCGCCGGGCATAGTGGCGAATCGGCGGAAGCCATGCGCGCTCGTTTGACAAAGCAGGGCACGCTCGATAGGATGAAAGCCAAACTGCGCAGCGACAAGACTCTTGATTGGCTGGCGCAGAACGCCAAGATTCGTACGGCGGCCGCGGCGGCGGGGACCAAGTAACGAAACCTTGACGCCGTGCGTCTAATATCCTTAAGCAACTCGGATTTACATCTCAGGTTCGGCCGCTCACCCGGCCATTCATCCATATGAAAAACTACGAAGATGCAGGTTACCGCGCGACCACTCTCGTTCCCATGGTGGTCGAACAAACCAGCCGCGGCGAGCGCGCCTACGACATCTATTCCCGGCTGCTGAAGGAACACATCATCTTCATCGGCACGCCCATCGACGATCACGTGGCCAATCTTGCTACCGCGCAGATGCTGTTTTTGCAGGCGGAAGATCCGGAAAAGGACATCCAGTTGTACATCAATTCGCCCGGCGGATCGATCACGGCGGGATTCGCCATCTACGATACCATGCAGTTCGTCAAGCCCGACGTTGTGACCACCTGCGTCGGCCAGGCCGCTTCCATTGCTGCCGTCCTGCTCGCGGGCGGAGAGCCGAAAAAGAGGTTTGCGCTGCCCAACGCGCGCGTCCTGATTCATCAGCCGTGGATGAGCGGGCTCGGCGGGCAAGCCACGGACATCGACCTGCATGCTAAAGAAATCCTGAGAATGCGCACGACGATCAACCAGATTCTATCGAAACACAGCGGGCAGCCGATCGATCGCATTGAAAAGGACGTCGAGCGCGACTACATCATGAATCCTGAACAAGCCAAAGACTACGGGATGATTGACGACATTATTTTCAAACACAAGTAGACGCGCAGACCGGCGGAGCTGTGACGGTTCAAAGAAGGTAGCACGGCAAAGGAATAGAGTTGGTGCGGAAGAAATTTGGGCCTAGAATGAGTGACAGGAACTCCGCCACAAGCCCGGCGGAGACGAGGCTTCCATACCTGTGAAAAAATTCAGTACCGACGAGCCTTTGCGCTGTTCGTTCTGCCATAAAACGCAGGAACAGGTCGAAAAGCTGATCAGTTCGCCCTCGGACTATCCGCGCGCTTATATTTGCAACGAATGCGTGGGTGTCTGCCAGACGATTCTGGAAGACGAAAAACGCGAACAGGCCACAGCCCCGGCCCGAAGGCTCCCGCGCCCTCCGGAGATCAAGCAGTTCCTGGACAGCTACGTAATCGGGCAGGACCGCACCAAGAAAAAACTCGCCGTTGCCGTCTACAACCACTACAAGCGGATTTTCCTGAACAAGCAGTCTGGCGACATCGAACTCAGCAAGTCGAATATTCTGCTCATTGGTCCCACGGGAACGGGCAAGACGCTGCTGGCGCAGACGCTTTCGCGCATGCTGGAAGTGCCATTTGCGATCGTGGACGCCACGACGCTGACCGAGGCTGGATACGTCGGTGAAGACGTGGAAAACATCATCCTCAAGCTGCTGCAGGCTGCCGACTGTGACGTTCAGAAGGCGCAGCAGGGGATCATCTACATCGACGAGATCGACAAGATCGCCAAAAAGGATGAGAACCCCTCGATCACTCGCGACGTTTCCGGCGAAGGCGTCCAGCAGGCCCTTTTGAAGATCCTTGAGGGGACTGTCGCCAACGTGCCGCCGCAGGGCGGCAGAAAGCACCCGCATCAGGAATTCACGCCCGTCGATACCACAAATATTCTGTTCATTTGCGGCGGAGCCTTCGTGGGCCTCGAAAAGATCATCGAGAAGCGCGTCGGTCGCCGTTCGCTGGGGTTCCACACCGACGCTGCCCAGAGTTCCGCCCAGAAGAGAAACGTGGAATTGCTGGAACAGGTTCAACCCGGCGATTTGATTCGCTACGGGTTGATCCCCGAATTTGTTGGGCGGCTCCCGGTGGCCGGCGTGATGAGCGATCTCGACAAAGCGGCCCTGATGAAGATTCTCACGGAGCCGAAGAACGCGCTACTCAAGCAATACCAGCGGCTGTTTGAGTTCGAGAACGTAAGACTGCGTTTCACGGACGAAGCCTTGGAGACTGTGGCGGAGTTGGCGCTTCAGCGCAAGGTTGGAGCGCGCGGCTTGCGAATGATTCTTGAAGACCTCATGCTGGAATTGATGTACCACCTGCCGATGCAACGCAAGGTCCGCGACTTTGTCGTTACGGCAGATATGGTGCGCGGGCGCGAGATCAATTGGAGTCTCCTGGAAAAGGCTGGGTGAAGAACTCATGCCCGGAGTACTCTCTGGTTTCGTGAAGAACGCGCCGCCGCGGTCAACTTCGGGAATTTGAGACAAGCTTGCTTCAAGGGCGTGCTTGCTCGACCGGCAACCAGTCCAGGCGGGATCTGCATCTTCCGCTTTCACCGGGCCGGAGTCAACGCGCGGGCGAAAGCGCCGCATCAAAATTGCCTTAGAGGTCTGGTGAAGAAGTGCAGGGGCCCGGAATGTTCAATCGAGAAAGACAGGAAATGAAGCGCGTGCCGATGATGCCTGTGCGGGACATGGTTATCTTCCCGCAGCAAATGACGCCATTCATCGTGGGTCGCGAAGCAAGCGTGCGCGCTCTCGAAGAAGCTCTCGCGGGCGACAAGAAGATTTTTCTGTCGACGCAACACGATGCCAGTGTGGACGATCCCAAACCCGAGGAGATTTACGCCGTCGGTACGCTGGCGAATATCGTGCAAAGCGTGAAGCTGCCGGACGGAAACATCAAGGTGCTCGTCGAGGGCGTGGAGCGCGCCCGCGCGGTTTCCATTGCCACCGAGGAGGGCTTCTTCCGCGCCACCGTGCGCCTGTTGGGCGCGCGCGTCGAAGATTCGCCGCAGGTCAAGCAAATCGTCGAAAAAGTCACCAGTCTGTACGAACAGTTCATCAAGCTTTCGCAGAGCCTAAATTACGACACCATGATCGCCGCCGCGCGCGGAGACGATCCTTCCCGGCTTTCAGACACGATCGCGGCCAACCTGCAGCTTCCTGTGGACGAGAAGCAGGACCTGCTGGAAACCGTCGATCCGTTGGAGCGCCTGAATCGCATCACCGACATCCTCGAAATCGAGCTCGAGAAGCTCAACGTGGATCGCAACATCAACACGCGCGTGAAGCGCCAGATGGAGCGCGCGCAAAAAGAGTATTACCTGAACGAAAAGCTCAAGGCGATTCAGAAGGAGCTGGGCCGCGGTGAAAAAAGCGAAATCGACGAACTGAAAAGGAAGATCGACACCGCCGGGATGCCCAAGGACGTGCACGAGAAAGCCACCACGGAACTCAAGCGCCTTGAGCTGATGCCCCCGATGTCCGCGGAATCGACCGTAAGCAGGAATTATCTTGACTGGCTGATCGCCGTGCCTTGGAAGAAGAGGTCAAAAGAAATCCGCGACATCAAGGCCGCGGAAGAAATTCTAAACAAGGAACACTACGGCCTCGAAAAGGTCAAAGACCGCATCCTGGAGTTCCTGGCCGTGCGGCAGCTGGTCAAGAACCCGAAAGGCTCGATCCTCTGCTTCGTCGGGCCTCCCGGCGTGGGAAAAACCTCCCTTGCGATGTCGATCGGCCACGCAACGGGCAGGAAGTTTGTTCGCGTTTCCCTGGGCGGCGTGCGGGACGAGGCGGAAATTCGCGGCCACCGCAGGACGTACATCGGCGCCCTGCCGGGCCAGATCATTCAGATGATGAAGAAAGCCGGCACGGTCAATCCCATCTTCGTGCTCGACGAAGTGGACAAGATGTCCACCGATTTCCGCGGCGATCCATCCGCGGCATTGATGGAAGTGCTCGATCCCGAACTCAACCATGCCTTCACCGACCACTATATGGACGTCGAATACGACCTCTCCAAGGTGATGTTCGTGTGCACCGCCAACGTCCTGCATACGATTCCACAGCCACTGCAGGACCGCATGGAAGTCCTGCGCCTGCCGGGCTATACGGAACAGGAGAAACTGGAAATCGCCAAGCGCTTCCTGGTCAAGCGCGCCAAAGAGACGACCGGCCTTAAGGAAGAGCAGCTTAACTTCACCGACGAAGGAATACTGCACATTATCCGGCACTATACTCACGAAGCCGGGGTCCGGAACCTCGAGCGCGAGATTCAGAACGTCGCCCGCAAGATGGCGCGGAAAGTCGTGACCGAGGGTGACGGCGTCTCCGTGGAAATTGCCGCGGCCAACGCCAAGGATTACTTGGGCATTCTCAAATACCGCGAGTCCTGGCTGGAAAAGCAAAACGAAGTCGGCCTGACCACAGGGCTGGCGTGGACCGAAGTCGGAGGCTCGGTGCTGGTCACCGAAGCCGCCATCATGGAAGGCAAGGGACGCCTGACTCCCACGGGAAAGCTCGGCGAAGTGATGCAGGAATCGGCTCAAGCCGCGATGAGCTACGTGCGATCGCGGTCCGGGCAGTTAGGCCTGGCCAAGGATTTCTATCGCAGCCTGGATATTCACGTTCACGTGCCCGAAGGAGCGATTCCCAAGGACGGGCCGTCCGCCGGAATCACCATCTGCACATCGATCGTGAGCGCGCTCACGAAAATTCCCGTGCGCTGCGACGTGGCCATGACCGGCGAGATTACCCTGCGTGGGAAGGTGCTCCCCATCGGAGGCGTCAAGGAAAAGCTCCTGGCGGCCCACCGAATGGGCTTGCGCACCATACTGCTTCCGAAGGACAATGAAAAGGACTTGGCGGATATCCCGCAGGAGATCCTCTCCAGTCTCACGATTCATCTTGTCGAGACCATGGATGAAGTGCTGCAGATAGCGCTTGAGCGGCCCATCGTGCCGCTGCAGCACGTCGCTGTGCCCGTGGCGGAACCCTACGCGGCCGGCACGGAAACCGCCGAGAAGGACAAGAGTTTGACCAACTGAAGAAGCGACGTACGAGCCTCGCCCGTCCTGGGGACGGCTGCTCTATTGCACCGGCTCACGAAGCCTTCCGTTGCGTTAAGTCTGGCGTATCCACTCAACCGGCATAGACATGCCGGTTCCGCGGAATGCCAGTGCGGTGCAGACCCCATCAGCGACCGGATACTCTCTAAATCAAAATCGAATACGAACAGTTAAGGAACTATGCCGAAAGAAACAGTAGAAGGAAACAATCAGATGAGCATCAGCCTAGCCGAGCTCAAAGAAAAGAACATCACCGACCTGGCGAAAATCGCCAAAGAGCTCAATATCCCCGGCGCAAGCGGCATGAGGAAACAGGAGCTGATCTTCATGATCCTCCGCGCCCAGACCGAAAAGAACGGATTGATTTTCTCCGAAGGTGTGCTGGAGTGCCTGCCGGACGGATTCGGATTTCTTCGAGCCCCTGAGTACAACTATCTTCCGGGCCCGGACGACATTTACGTTTCGCCCTCCCAGATACGCAAGTTTGACCTGCGCACCGGCGACACGGTCTCCGGCCAGGTGCGTCCTCCGAAAGACGGCGAGCGGTACTTCGCGCTGATCAAGGTCGAAGCGGTCAACTTCGAAGATCCCGAAGTCGCCCGGAACAAGATTTTCTTCGACAACCTCACGCCGCTATATCCGCAGGGCCGGTTGAAGATGGAGACGGCGAAGGAAAACATGACCGGGCGCGTTCTGGACCTGCTGAACCCGATTGGCAAGGGGCAGCGCGGATTGATCAATGCGCCGCCGCGAACCGGCAAAACCATGATGCTGCAATCCATCGCAAACTCGATTACCACCAACCATCCAGAAGTTGCGTTGATCGTGCTGCTCATCGACGAACGGCCGGAAGAAGTGACGGACATGCAGCGGACGGTGAAGGGCGAAGTGATCAGTTCCACCTTCGACGAGCCGCCGCAACGCCACATCCAGGTGGCGGAAATGGTGCTGGAAAAAGCGAAGCGCTTGGTGGAACACAAGCGCGACGTGGTCGTGCTGCTCGATTCGATTACGCGCTTGGCTCGAGCATACAACGCGGTGACGCCGCCTTCGGGTAAAGTGCTCTCCGGCGGTATCGATGCGAACGCACTGCAGAGGCCGCGGAGATTTTTTGCCGCCGCTCGAAACGTCGAAGAGGGCGGCTCGCTGACGATCATCGCTACCGCCCTGATTGATACGGGCAGCCGCATGGACGACGTGATTTTTGAGGAATTCAAGGGCACCGGCAACATGGAAATTTACCTGGACCGGCGGCTGGCAGACAAGCGCGTATTCCCTGCCATTGATATTCAGCGCTCCGGCACGCGCAAGGACGAATTGCTGCTGCCGCCGGACGAACTCAGCCGCGTTTGGGTATTGCGAAAAGTCTTGAGCCCGCTTTCGACCGTGGAAGCGATGGAATTGCTTTTGAGCCGCCTGACGAAGACAAAGAGCAACACGGAGTTCCTCGCGTCAATGTCAGCGCCGGCCTGAGCAGCACAATTCAGGCGTCCCCCTCCCGCAGCTCCCCTCTCGAGCAGCGCAAACCCACGCCGCCGGCCGCAAGGCTGGGAAGCGGAGGGTGTCCGTGTACGAACGATTCATCGCTCGGCAGCCGATCCTGACCAACAAGCTGACGCTGTTGGGACACGAACTGCTATTCCGGCCCAATCCCCGGCAGAGCGCCGGAACGGACGCGAACGCGACCTCCCAGGTCATCGCGGCGAGCACCATGTTGTTCGCATGGGAAAAGCTTCTTGGGCACTCGTTGGGGTTCATCAATTTCGGAGCCAACGAGCTCCTGAGCGGCGCCGCCCTGCTGCTTCCTCCGCGCCAGACCGTGGTCGAACTGCCGGCGGAACTCGACCTCACCGAAGAGCTGATTCGCGCCTGCGAGGCGTTGCGGGCGGCTAGCTACCGAATCTCGCTGGATGATTTCCGCGGCGCGCCGCAACAACAACAGTTGCTCCCGTTGACCGATTTTATAAAGGTGGATTTCCGCTCGACATCTGAAGAAGAACAGTCGAACTTGAGCCATCATTACGCAACCGGGCCTTGGACGCTGGTGGCAAAGAGAGTCGAGACCTGGAGCGAATTTCGACGAGCCAAGGCTCTGGATTTCCGCGGGTTTCAGGGCTTCTTCTTTCTGGAACCGCGCGTCATGGAGCGGCGGGATATCGGCGGCTCCAAAGCAAGCGCCATTCGTTTGCTCCAAGCAGTCCACAAGAGCCCCCTGCGCGTTGCCGAGATCGAAGACATCCTCAAGCATGAGCCGGCTTTGACCGTAAAGCTGCTGCGCTATCTCAACTCACCGATTCTCGCTCGGCCCGCCGAGGTCACATCCATCGCGATGGCCGTCGCTTTGCTGGGTGAGCAGGAATTCCGCCGATGGGCAACTCTCGTGGCCGTGGTCATGCCGGCCGAAGAAAAGCCGGAGCAGTTGGTTCGCACGGCGCTGCTCCGGGCTTTTTTTTGTGAGGAAATCGGGCGGTCCAGCGGATGCCCGCAAGCTTTTGAATTCTTTTTGGTGGGACTGCTCTCGTTGATGAATGCTCTCCTCGATCAGCCCCTCGGTGAGCTTCTCGAAGAGTTGGCGGTTTCTCCCCGCGTCCACGCCGCGCTTTTGGGCGAAAACAACGAATTGCGCAAACCACTTGAGGCCGTGCTGGCCTATGAGCGTGCGGACTGGGACTCCTTTTCCAGGATTATGGAGCAGCTGGCCTTGAAGGAAGAAGGCGTTCCAGATCGCTTGCTGCAGGCCGAAAACACGGTTACCAGACTGCTTGCCTAGGCAAGCCATGGGAGGAGCCAGTGCATAGCCGTTTCGTAGCAAGGCAGCCGGTATTCGATAAGCTTCTGAAGGTCTTCGGCTATGAGCTGCTGTTCCGCTCGAACGAAGACAATTTCTTTCGACCGCATCCCGCGGCGGCCAATAGCGTCATTGTGGACGCCACGACCCTGTTCGATCTGGACACTCTTGTCGGTCCGGCGCGGGCCTTTGTGAATCTGGACGAAACGGCCTTGCTGCAAGAGGCGGCTTCTTTACTGCCGCCGGATCGCGTTGTCCTCGAGATACTCGAGACCGTCACGGTTAATGACGCCATCGTGTCGGCTTGCGAAACGCTGGCGGAGCATGGATACGTTTTGGCCCTCGACGACTTCGCGGACAACCCGAAATGGGAACCCCTGTTGCGTCTGGCGACCTTTCTCAAAGTGGACTTTCGCGTCAGCGACGAGAAATGCTGCCGGGGCGCCGCCAAGAAATACGGATCAAAGGGCTTTCAAATGCTGGCGGAGAAAGTTGAAACGCGCGCGCAACTCCACGAAGCACGGAGCCAGGGCTACGCCTATTTCCAGGGATACTTCTTCTGTAAGCCCCAAATGGTGTCCACGCGGGAAATTCCCGGAAGCAAGGTCAACTACGTGAGACTGCTCGCCGCAATCGCTGCCGAAGAACTGGATTTCGCCGCGATCGATGGAATCCTCAGGCAGGATCCGTCCCTCACCTATCGCCTCTTGCGGTTCTTGAATTCGCCTTTGCGGGGACTCCGTGCCGAGGTACACAGTATCCGGCACGCGCTCAGCCTCCTGGGCGAAATTGAATTTCGTCGCTGGGTTTCCGTGGTGGCCGTCAGCGCGATGGCCGGAGAAAAGCCCGCGGAACTTGTCCGGACCGCTTTGACCAGGGCGTATTTTTGCGAAGCGGCCGCGGAGACAGCCGACATGCGCACCAAAGGTCCTGAGCTTTTCTTGATGGGTCTTCTGTCCGTGACTGATGCTCTCCTGGACCGTCCCATCGAGAGTGTGCTCCAACACCTCCCGGTGTCGAAGGAAATTCGCAGCGCCCTGACAGCCGTCCCCAGCCGCTACCGCGATATCTATGAAGTCCTGCTCGCGTACGAGCGCGGCGATTGGTCCGCTTTGAGCGCTGCTGCCCTGCGGGCCTGCTTGGATGAAAAGCTTATTCCGGAATGCTACCTCGGGGCGGTAAGTCGCACTACGGCTCTGCAAATCTAGCTGTTCGGCGAATCACAAGGAAGACAGGGCAAAACGAGTCTCAAGACGCATACGCTTCACGCTCAATTCTTCGCGGACTTCGCCATTTCCGACTCGCGTTCGCGTGCAAGCATCAGAATGACGCGCGCGGTTTCTTCCACGTCCATCGCGGTGTTGTCGATTAGCACGGCGTCCTTCGCGCGGATCAGCGGCGACACTTCGCGTTCTTTGTCTCGCTTGTCGCGTTCGCGGACTTCCTCCAGAACCTGCTCGATCGAGAGATGTTCGCCCTTTTCTTCGTGTTCCTTCCAGCGCCGCTGGGCGCGAATTTCGGCGGATGCCTCGAGGAAAATCTTCAGTTCCGCGCCGGGAAATACAACCGTGCCGATGTCGCGCCCTTCCATGACGATCCCGCCGCCCGCGTCGGCTCTTTGCTGCTCGGCAACGAGAACGGCGCGAACCCCTGCGATCGTGGCCACGCGCGAAGCTGCTTGTGCCACATCGGCCGTGCGAATGGCCTGCGTCACATCGGCGCCATCGAGCAAAACCTGGTTCTTTGTGCCGGTTCCCTCCGGCCCGGCCGAGGGCGCCTTCAACAGAATGCGCGTTTGCCGCGCGAGCGCTTCGAGTTGCTGCTCCGAGGACATCGCCGCGCCGCATCGCAGCGCTTTAAGCGCCAGTGCCCGGTACATGGCTCCGCTGTCGAGATAAAGATAGCCAAGAAGCTGAGCCACCCGGCGCGCCACGCTGCTCTTTCCGGAACCGGCGGGACCATCGATCGCAATCGTGAGTCTGGGCATGGTTGCGTTGCGCAAATCGCAGCGGTCAAAAGCCCATGATGTTGTAGCCGCAATCGACGTAAATGGTTTCGCCGGTGATGCCGGAGGCGGCTTGGGAAAGCAGGAAGGCGGCGGTGGAACCGACTTCGCCGGGATCAACGTTGCGTTTTAGCGGGGAACGCTCGGCGTGAGATTTGAGCATTTCGCCGAGGCCGGAAATGCCCCGGGCCGCGAGGGTCTTGATGGGGCCTGCGGAAATGGCGTTGACGCGAATATTCTTGGGGCCGAGGTCGTTCGCGAGATAGCGGACGCTGGCTTCAAGCGCCGCTTTAGCAACTCCCATGACGTTGTACCTCGGCACGACTTTTTCGGCTCCGTAGTAGGTGAGAGTAACGATGCCGCCGCCTTCGGTCATCAGTGGAGCAGCGGCGCGGGCAACGCCGATAAGCGAATAGACGCTGACATCGTGGGCGATGCGGAAACCTTCGCGCGAGGTGTTGAGGAAGTCGCCCTTCAATTCTTCGGGGGGAGCGAAGGCAACGCTGTGAACGATTCCGTGCAGGGCGCCGTAGCGGGTCTTCAAGCCGTCGAAAAGGCGCGCGATCTGGTCGTCGAAAGAAACGTCGCACATAAAACCCACGGCACCGGGAAGTTCGGTGATCAGGTCCTTGGCTTCTTGTTCGAGGCGCTCGTTCTGATAAGTGATGGCCAGGCGCCAGCCGGCTTCCTGCAGCTTTTGTGCGATGGACCACGCGATGCTGCGCTTATTGGCAAGCCCGAAGATGACGGCGGTTTTCGGCGAGTCGGTCACGGGAGCTCCGAAAAAGTGATCGGCTATCAAAGATCAGCGAACAGAAAGAACCGTATGAGTTTAGCAGCGACGCCTGGGCGGTGCCAGAGCAACCCCGCTAGATGCGTTGGAAAGCGCGCTCGATTTCCTTGACGGAATAACGCAGAACGACCGGGCGGCCGTGCGGACAGCTCATCGGGCAATCGGTCTTAGCCAGCTCAGCCAGCAACCTTTCCATTTTCGTGTGGTCGAGTGGCATGTTGACCTTGATGGCGGCGTGACACGCGGTCGAGGCTGCGATTTTCGATTGTAGCGTGTCTATGGAAATGGCGGCGTTTTCCGGACCGAGCCCGTCGAGAATCTCCGTGAGCAACTTCTCGGCATCCCCCGCGCCGACGCCGGCAGGGACGGATTGAATGGCCACGCTACGCGGGCCCATCGGCTCGACTTCAAAGCCATTGGCAGCGAGCTCTTCCGCAATCTTTTCGTAAATCACGATCTGACGCGGCGAAAGCTCGACCACCGGCGGCATCAGCATGCGCTGCGATTCGACCTTGCCGGCGCGGCGCGCTTCCAGATGCTGCTCGAAGAGGACTCGCTCGTGGGCGACGTGCTGATCCACAATCCAAAGCCCCTCACTGTTGATCGCCACGATAAAGCTGGAGCTGACTTGGCCGAGAGGCTTGAGGTCGACGATCTGTTCAGGATGAGGTAGTGAAGCGGGAGCATCGCCATTGGCACCGGCGAGGTTGCCCACCCAGTTCCGCGTTTGAGGCGCAGGCGCTACGCTGGGGACGGCGCCTCCGGAGAACGTGGAGCCCGGCTCAAAAGAGAAGCGCTGAACTACTGGCTGGAGCGGCGCGGAAGTGAGATCGAAGCCGCCGTCGGAACCGACTCCCGAGCCGATGCCCAGGTTGGAGCACATTTCTTCCATCGGCGGTATGGCGGCGTGTGGAATGCCCGAACCGGCGGGAGCGGGGCTTATCGGATGAAAGGATGACGCGGCTCCAGGGGGAATGCCCGGCGGGGCCGCGGCACTCAGAGCCTGCGGCGGAGCGGTGCCCGCAGCGGCGGCGAAGCTTGCAATCGGTCGCGCGCTCATGAGCGCCTGGCGAATGGCGTCGCGCGTGAAATCGTGCACGAACTGCGAGCGGCGGAAGCGCACTTCGATTTTGGCCGGATGCACGTTGACGTCGACTTCATCGTAAGGCATGTCGAGGAAAAGCAGCGTCGCCGGGAAGACGGTGGGTGGAAGAATGTTGCGATACGCTTCGTGAATAGCATGGAGGACGAGGCGGTCGCGCACGAGGCGCCGGTTCACGAAAATGTAAATGCCGTTGCGATTGGGGCGCTGGATTTCCGGGCGCGAAGTGAAACCCGCCACGGTAAGGGTGGATTTCTCTTCCCCGGGTTCAAGCTCAGGTTCGGTGATCGCGGCGCGAAACGGCGCGCAAACTGCCGGGATTTCCACAAGCTCGTCGAGCGCCTGGCGGCCGAAGAGCTGGTACACGCGGTCGGCAAGCTTCTCCGCGGGAGGGCAGTTGATGATTTCCTGCGTGGGCGTGGTAAGAGCGAATTGGCGCGAAGGATTCGCCAGCGCGTAGTGGGTAACCAGCGACGCGATGTGGCCAAGCTCGGTCGTGTCGGACTTCAGAAATTTGCGCCGCGCGGGAACGGAGTAGAAAAGGTCGGCAACGCTGATCGTGGTTCCCGCGGGAAGTCCCGCGGGTTTGACGTTGAGGAGCTTGCCGCCGGCGAATTCGATCCGCGTTCCTTCGGCTTCGGCGGCATCGCGCGTTTCAAGAAGCAGACGGGAAACGGCGGCGATAGAAGGCAGCGCTTCGCCGCGAAAGCCGAGTGTGGCAATCGAAAGCAAGTCATCAGCGGTGCGCAGTTTGCTGGTGGCGTGGCGCTCAAAGGCCAACAGCGCGTCGTCATGGGTCATGCCGTGGCCGTCGTCGATGACGCGAATCATCCGCTTGCCGCCGGCTTCCGTTTCGATGCGAATCGTGCCGGCGCCGGCGTCCAGCGCGTTCTCGAGCAGTTCCTTGACCACGGATGCAGGGCGCTCGACGACTTCGCCTGCGGCGATCTTGTTGGCGACAGATTCAGGAAGAATGCGAATGCGCGACATGGTTCAGCGACTGTTATCGAGAGCTGTCAACAAAACAGCATACCCCAGAGCCAACATAAATAGGACGCTGAACCAGCCATAGAGTAAGAATCTGCGCTTTCGGTTGCGCCAAGCGAGTCTGGCAACGTGATCAGGAAAATCGCACCGATAGCGAGCCCTTCAGCGGTTGCAAATAGATGCGTCACATACTCAATCATGCTTTTTTGGAAACAGTCGCGATGCCCAGATCGCCGAGTTGGCCGGAATCGACCTCGCTGGGTGACTCCGCCATCAAGTCCTGGGCGGCGGTGGTTTTGGCGAAAGCGATGACTTCGCGAATGGATTTTTCTCCCGCGAGCAACATAACGACACGATCGATGCCAAGCGCGATACCGCCATGCGGAGGCGTGCCATAGGTGAGCGCGTCGAGAAAGAATCCGAAGCGCCGGCGAAGCTGCTCTTCGCTGAGGCCGAGCGCTTTGAAGAGGCGCTCCTGAACGTCCTGACGGTGGATACGAATGCTGCCGGAGCCGAGTTCGTAGCCGTTGAGGACAAGGTCGTAGCCTTTGGAGCGAACTTCCCAGGGCGCGGACTCGAGCTTGTCGAGGTCTTCCTCCACGATTCCCGTGAAGGGATGCTGTGCGCTGGCCCAGTTTTTTTCCGACTCGCTCCACTCGAAGAGCGGAAAGCCGGTGAGCCACAGGAACTTCCACTGAGACTTATCGATCAAATTCAGCGCTTCTCCGAGGTGCAGGCGCAATTGCCCGGCGATGAGCGCGGCGGCCTCCGTGCCCTTGATTTGCTGCTTCGCCGAGACGGCCACAACGAGATCGCCTGCTTTCGCGCCTGTCGCCCGCGCAAGTTTCTTCACGTTTTCCGCGCCAATAAGTTTTTCAACCGTCGAACTGCTGCCTTCCGGCGCGACTTTCACGAAATATGCTCCGCGCGCGGCAAGCGATTTTGCCTTTTCGGTAAGCTCATCGAGCAGTTTCCGCGAGTAGCCCGCCGCGCCGGGAGCGGCCAGCGCAAAAACGTTGCCTTCGATCTGCAGCTTCTCTTTCGCCTCTTGAGGAAAACAATCTGTGACCTCGTGCAGCTCCATGCCGAATCGCAGGTCCGGTTTGTCGCTCCCATACTTGCGAATCACGTCCTTGTACAGCATGTGCGGAAAAGACGCTGAGGCCTTAATGCCGGCGACCGCGCACGCGCGAACCATCACCTTCTCGATCACGCTGAAAATATCTTCCTGGCGCGGAAAGGACATTTCCACGTCGAGCTGCGTGAATTCCGGCTGGCGGTCGGCGCGCAGGTCCTCGTCGCGGAAGCATTTGACAATCTGGAAATACCGGTCCAGCCCGCCGATCATCAGGATTTGCTTGAAGATTTGCGGCGACTGCGGCAGTGCGTAGAACTGGCCATGGTGCACGCGGCTGGGCACCAGGTAATCGCGCGCGCCCTCGGGAGTGGAGCGCGTCAGCATGGGCGTTTCGACCTCCACGAAGCCGAGCTCGTCCATTACTTTGCGAATCTCGAGAATGATTTTGTGGCGCAGCATCAGATTCGCGTGCGGCTTTGGGCGGCGTAAATCGAGGTAGCGGTACCGCAGGCGCGTCTCCTCGGCGGCATTGATCTGCTCTTCGATAGGAAACGGCGGCGTCTTCGCGTTATTGAGAATGTGCAATTTTGCGGCGATGATTTCCACTTCGCCCGTCGCAAGCTCGGGATTTGCCTTTTGGCGCTTAACGACCTGCCCTTCGACGGCGATCACGAACTCGCTGCGAACCTGTTCGGCCTTGGCGTGCGCTTCCGGTTGCGTCTCCTTGTTGAAGACCACCTGCACGATGCCTTCTCGGTCCCGCACGTCGAGGAAGAGCAAATTGCCCAAATCGCGCCGGCGCGCCACCCAGCCCAGGACGATCGCGTCGCGTCCGGCATCCGCGGCGCGAAGAGCGCCACAGTAATGTGTGCGTTTAAGATTGCCGAGAAAATCGAGCACGATTCCCTTCCCCTGTTGAAAGCGAATACGCCCAGCTACGCATCGACCACTGCAAACGCCAACGAAAGCTTCAGCGCGACACGTTTTCTTGCTTCCGCAAGAAATCCACCAGTTGCTGCTCCCTGAATTTCTGCTGCGAGCCGTCGGCCAGAGTCTTCAGCGTCCATTCCCCGCTGGACACTTCATTATCGCCGAGAATGAGCGCGAATTGCGCGCCGAGCTTGTCCGCCTGGCCGAGCGCTTTGCCGAACTTCTGTTCGGTGGGAGGCAGCTCAACGCGAAACCCCAAGGAACGTAAAGTTTGCGCCGCGCGGATGGCAGTGGATTGCGCGCCTGCGCCCATCCAGGCGATGTAAAGAAGCGGCGATTGGCGAACGGCAAGTGGCGAGTCCCCGCCACCCTTCATTTGCTCCTGCAGCGAAAGAATGAGGCGGTCTTCGCCAATCGCGAAGCCGATTCCTTTGGTGGGCGGACCGCCGAGGAGTTCCACGAGCCCGTCGTACCGGCCGCCGCCGCAGACGGCGTTCTGGGAGCCCAGCCCCTGCGCCGTGATTTCAAACGTTGTGCGCATGTAGTAGTCGAGCCCCCGCACCAGCCGCCAGTTCTCGCGGTACCTTACGCCTCGAAGATCAAGCTGCTTCTTGACTTCCGCGTAGTGCGACGCGCATTCGTTGCACAGATGCTCGCCGATGCGCGGCAGCTTCTCGATTATCGTCTGCTCCGATTCAAGCTTGGAATCGAGGACGCGCAGAGGATTCGTGTCGATGCGCCGTTGCGAATCCGCGCCGAGCTTTTCCTTCACTTTTTGCAACTCGGCGCGAAGCAGTTCCACATAATTGGCGCGGCAGTTCCGGTCACCGATGGAATTAATGTCGAGCTGAACGCCTTCAAGGCCGAGCCGCGCAAAAAATGCCATGACCATTTCAATCACTTCGGAGTCAATGCCGGGCGCGTCGGTGCCGCCGAGCACCTCCGCCCCAATCTGGTAGAACTGGCGGTAGCGGCCCTTCTGCGGGCGCTCCCGCCGGAACATCGGCCCCATGTAGTACAGCTTCACCGGCTGCGGCCCCTGGTTCATGTTGTGCTCGATGTACGAGCGGCACACGCTTGCCGTCGCCTCGGGACGCAGGGAAACCATGGCATCCCTGTTCACCGACTCAACTAGTGTTTGGAGTTTTTTTGGTTCCGATAAATATTCGTTCATCTCCTTGAGCCCCGAGGGCTTGTTCCAGCCGCGATCCCTGAACACCTGAACCACTGACGCCAAATCGTCCCAATAGTCGTACCGATCAACGAAGGTGTACATTTCCTTGGAGACGATATCTGTCTCTCCGCCGACGGCGCGGGCAAACAGTTCCGTCGGCTCAAAGATGGGTACGCGAATTTCGCCGAAACCGAAGGTGGCGAAGACGGCGCGGGCGGTTTCTTCGACGTGATTCCAAAGCGCCGTATCCGGCGGCAACAGATCGCGCGTGCCTTTGATCGCCTGGAACTTGCGACGCGTCTCTTTTTTTGCCGCGCTGTCGGTCACTTGGAGTACTCCGCCAGGTAAATATTCTTGTACTCGACGTACCGGCGAGCATAGCCGTCGATCGTAGCCTGATCGATCGCCGTGAGCATGCGCTTTACCTTGCCCGGCGACCCCATCACCAGACTGTGCGGAGGAATCGCCGTGCGTTCCGTCAACAGCGTACCCGCGGCCACAATGCTGCCTTCTCCGATGACCACTCCATTCAGCAGCGTAGCGCGCATGCCAATCAGGCAGCGCGACTCGATCGTGCAACCGTGCAGCGTAACCGAGTGCCCCACCGTAATGTCGTCTCCAAGAATCAACGGATATTCATCCTTCATGACATGAAGCACGCTGCCATCCTGAACGTTGGTCCGTGCGCCGACACGAATGTAATTGACGTCCCCGCGAGCCACAACCAGCGGCCAGAGGCTCGCGTCCTCGCCGACCACCACGTCGCCGATGATCACGGACGACGGATCAATGTAAGCCGTCGGCGCAATCTGCGGCCACTTGCCTTTGTACGGACGAACGTCCGGCACGCGCCTCAGCTGCATTCTTCATTTTCCTTATGGGTACCCGTATCTTATTGCAGGAACGCGACATACAGCGCCCCGGGGCGAAGCGGACGCACCAGCCCCGCCGGGATTGCCCTAGGGAACAGTCAAGCCAAGATACCATCCAGCTCGCGCGGCTGACAAGGAAACCCACCGCCACGCGTCATCGCAAAAAGTGAGCGGACAGGTGCTTTGGTTCGTAATTTCCCGTTTGCGGGACTACCATGGAGACGGTGACCATCATGAGTAAACCCGCTTCCGCAAAAGGAAAGAAGGACCCGGATCTCGTTACGATTCGCGTCTTCAACGACGAACTCGAAGCCAACTTCGCAAAATCCACGCTGGAGTCCGAGGGTGTCGATTCCATGCTGAGCGGAGACAACGCCGGCGGCATGGAGCCTCCCCTGTCCCTCTCCCAAGGAATCAAGCTGATTGTCCGCAGCGAGGACGCGGAACGCGCCGAAGCCATTCTTTCAGGCGAAGCGAACCCTTCCGAGTAAATGTTCGCGAGCCCGCCGGGGAGTGCCCATTCTCCCCGGCAGGATCATTGGAGGCTTGCGAGCCGCGTGGCCGCGCGCCTCGTTTAAAGAAACGGACCTGAGCGCAGGAAAGTTCCAACATTGGCTACCCAGGAAAATCCCCGCGGACTGGCTAATCGATTTGCACGGAAGGACCCGCTGAAGTGGCTGCGACTTCTTCTAACCGCGCAACCGTAGCCCGAGCCAGCGCGTAGAGGCTCTTCGCTCCCGCAGCGTTTTCGCCTTCCAACGCCACAGGCTTGCCGGTATCCCCGCCGATGCGGATGCGTGGATCGATTTCCACCTCGCCAAGAACGGGAACTCCGTAAGCTTGCGCGGTCTTCGCGCCTTCGCCGTGGCCGAAAATGTCCACCGGCTTGCCGCAGTGCGGGCACGCAAACGAATTCATGTTTTCCACCACACCCAGCACTTCCACATTCACCTGCCGGAACATTTCGATGGCCTTGCGGACGTCCGCAAGCGCCACAATCGATGGCGTGGTGACCACAACAGCGCCGGTGACCGCAACGGTCTGAATCAACGTAAGCTGAACGTCTCCCGTACCTGGCGGCAAGTCGATCAGCAGGTAATCAAGCTCGCCCCACTCGACGCTGCGCAGAAATTGCGTGATGACGCTATGCAGCATCGGCCGCGCCAGATCATGGGCTTGTCGCCGGGATTCAGCAGCCCCATCGAAATCATCTTCAATCCGGAGATCTGCACTGGAATAATCCGGCGATCCGCTGTCGCGCCCGGCTCTTCCGTGCTGCCCAGCATCAACGGAACGTTCGGGCCGTAAACGTCGGCGTCCAACAAACCGACCTTGTGCCCGAGCTTTGAGAGTGCAAGCGCCAGGTTCACGGCAACCGTCGTCTTGCCCACGCCCCCTTTGCCGCTGGCGACTGCTACGAGGTTCTTCACGCCGGGAATCGGCTGGCGTTCGGGCATTTGTTGGGGTGCAGGAGGCATCGTGTCCCTTCTTGTAGAGGCGGTTTAGCCGCCGATTGATTTGCCGCAGGCGTGAATTCCAAACTCAGGCGCTGCCGTAAGGCATGCGTGCCCCAAACTGGTCGCCGTCAAAATCGCTTCAGGCCGTCGCCCCGTGACATTTCTTGTATTTCTTCCCGGAGCCGCAGGGACACGGATCGTTGCGCCCCACCTTGGCCCCCGCTCGCACCGGTTTCGGCGCCTCGGCTTGCGCCGCACCCGCGCGGAGCTGCATTTCCTTTTCCTGGCGCTGGTGTTTCCGTTCCATTTCGCGCGCAAACGTGGGCAGATGATCCGGTTCCGCCGCGCGCGCCGCAGCCGCTCCCGCCGCAGCCGCCAGCGGACTCGGCGGACGCGAAGCCGGCGGCGCCGCCGGTGCCGGCTGCCGGGGCTGAGCCTCCACTTGCACTTGAATATGAAACAGGTAGCGGATCGTTTCGTTGTCGATCCGCGTCATCATGTCTTCAAACAGGACGAACGCTTCCTTCTTGAATTCGACGAGCGGATCCTTCTGCCCGTACCCGCGCAGCCCGATTCCTTCCTTCAAGTGATCGAGCGAAAGCAGGTGGTCCTTCCACTGCGTGTCCACGATATCCAGAATAATGCGCCGCTCGATCCACCGCATCAGCTCCGGCGTGAACTGCTTCTCGCGTTCCTCGTACCTCTTTTTGACCGCCTCGACCGTTCCCTCGGCGAGTTCCTCGTGATTCAACGCCTCGGGATCGGCGCCGGCAACCTTCACATCGATACCGAACAGGTTATTCATCTCCGCCAGGAATTGCGTCGCGTTCCATTGGCCGGGATGCTGTTCGCGCGGGCAATACGTGTCCACGATTTCCCGCGCAACGTCCTCAGCGATGCCCAGCACGTAGTCGCGCTGGTCTTTGCCCTCGAGCGCCGAACGCCGGATGGCATAAATCGTCTCGCGCTGCTTGTTCATCACGTCGTCATATTCGAGCAGGTGCTTGCGCGCGTCGAAGTTCTGCGCTTCGACCGATTTCTGCGCGTTTTCGATGCGCCGCGAGATGAGCCGCGACTCGATCGGCACGCCTTCGGTCATGCCCAGGCGGAACATCAGCGCCTTCACTCGCTCCCCGCCAAAAATGCGCATGAGGTCGTCTTCCAGCGACAAGAAAAAGCGCGATGACCCAGGATCGCCCTGGCGCCCGGCGCGTCCGCGTAACTGGTTGTCGATGCGCCGCGCCTCGTGCCGCTCCGTGCCTAGAATATGCAAGCCGCCCAGCGCGATCACTTCATCATGTTCGGATTTGCACTGCTCCGCGAACTGGTCGTAGACCGGTTTCCATTGGTCCGCCGGCACCTGGAAGATTTTCCCTTCGTGCTGGAACAGGACCATGGCGACTTGTGCCGCCCCTCCGCTATCCCCATTGGAACTCTCCGCACCAATCACCGCAGGCGCTTGCGCGTAAGGCATCGCCAGCTTGTTCTTCAGAAAATGCTCGCGCGTCATGGACTCCGGATTGCCGCCCAACAGAATGTCCGTTCCGCGGCCCGCCATGTTCGTTGCCACCGTGACCGCCCCCTTGCGGCCCGCCTGCGCCACGATGCGCGATTCCCTTTCGTGCTGCTTCGCGTTCAGAACCTGGTGAGGAACGCCGGCTTTCCTCAGGAGTTCCGCAATCTTTTCGGACTTTTCGATGGAAATTGTGCCTACCAGGACCGGCTGGCCGCGATCGTGATAATGCTTGATTCCGTTCGCGAACGTGTTGTCTTCCTGCAGGATCCCGTTGACTACGGCCTCGAATTTTTCCCGCTCCGTGCGGTAGACCACGTCGGCGTGCTCCTTGCGAATCAACGGCCTGTTCGTGGGAATTACGACGACATCCAGGCCGTAGATTTTGCCGAATTCCGCCGCTTCCGTTTCCGCAGTTCCGGTCATGCCCGAGAGTTTCTTGTACATACGGAAGTAATTCTGGAAAGTGACCGTCGCCAGCGTCTGGTTTTCCCGCTCGATTTTGACGCCTTCTTTCGCCTCCACCGCCTGGTGCAGCCCGTCGGACCAGCGCCGCCCCGGCATCTGCCGGCCTGTGAACTCGTCGACAATGATGACTTCCCCGTCTTTCACCACGTAATCGACGTCATTCTTGTACAGCGCGTGGGCGCGCAACGCCTGATACACGTGGTGCATGAACTCGATATTCGCGGCGTCGGAAAGGTTTGAGAGGCCCAGCAGCCGCTCGCACTTCGCAAAGCCTTCCTCCGTAAGCGTCGCCGTGCGCAGTTTTTCGTCCAGCGTGTAGTCGATCTCCTGGATCAATTTGGGAATGATCTTGTCGATTTTGAAATATTTGTCGGTGGATTCCTCGGAAGGGCCGGAAATAATCAGCGGCGTCCGCGCCTCGTCGATCAGGATCGAGTCCACTTCATCCACGATCGCGAAGTGATGCCCGCGCTGCACGCAGTGCGACAGATCGTACTTCATGTTGTCGCGCAGGTAATCAAAGCCGAACTCGTTGTTCGTGCCGTAGGTGATGTCCGCCCCGTATGCCGCGCGCCGCTCGTTATCGTCGAGATCGTGGACGATGACGCCGATCGTCAGCCCCAGCCCCTTGTATAACGGGCTCATCCATTCGGCGTCGCGCCGCGCCAGGTAATCGTTTACCGTGACAATATGCACGCCTCGCCCGGCCAGCGAGTTCAGCACCGCCGGCAGCGTGGCAACCAATGTTTTCCCTTCGCCCGTTTTCATTTCGGCGATCTTGCCCTGGTGCAGCACCAGGCCGCCGATCAACTGCACATCGAAATGCCGCATACTCACGAACCGCCGCCCGGCTTCGCGCGCCAGAGCGAATGCTTCCGGAATGACCGGTTCGACGCACTTCTGCATCAGATCGCGGAAACCCGAGTCCGCAGGGTCGGCGTCTTTCAGGCCCTCCTGTACCCGGGGTTTCAACGCTTGGAAGCGCAGCTTGAGATCCTCATCGCTCAAGGGCCGGACTTCCGCTTCCAGCGCGTTAATCGCCGCAACAATAGGTTGCAGTTCCTTGATGTCGCGTT
>Ga0079220_10000030_pt1 | contig 24810 bp, 18 predicted proteins | sample GAAS100_FD_75071 | JGI IMG/M metagenome (GOLD analysis project Ga0079220, IMG submission 75071) | Agricultural soil microbial communities from Georgia to study Nitrogen management - GA AS100 | ecosystem: Environmental > Terrestrial > Soil > Agricultural land | place: USA: Georgia | collected... | reverse complement strand
CTGGGCGCAGCCTGGCTGCGATTCGTTTGGCAATGTCGGGTTCAACTCCTTCCGGGGCCCCAAGTTCTTCAATATTGACTTCGCGATGTTCAAGAACTTTGACATCACCGAAAAGGCTAAAATGCAGTTCCAATTCCAGGCCTTCAACGTGCTGAACCACGCCAACCTGGATCTGCCGAACGGCTGCGTAGATTGCGGCAACGGCGGCAGCATTACGGGCATTGCATTCGGATCGCAGATGCGCAGATTACAATTTGCGTTGAAGCTGAATTTTTAACTAACACACACCATCAACACCCCAGGAAAACGGGGAGCCCCTCGCGGGCTCCCCGTTTTTTGTGCTCTAATCGCTGAGCGGAAATACCTAGGGAACTGGGCAATGCGGGCATCTGGATTCTTTCAATGCGCGGCACTGATAGCTTGCGCGCTGTGTTTGGTCTTCGCGGAGCACTCTCGCGCCATTGCGCAGGACTCCCCGCGGACCGCCGGCGATTCGGCATTTGCGGCCGTGAACAAGTTGCTGCAGGAGGGACACTTTGATCAGGCCCTAAGCGAACTCGACGCTCTGCGCGCAAAGCGGCCAGCGCTGAAGGGAATCGACCGGGAGTTTGGCATCGCTTACTACAAGAAAGGCGATTACTTGAGAGCGGTGGAAACTTTCAGGAGGGTATTGGCGGCAAATCCTGGAGATGGAGAGGCCGTGCAGTTGACCGGGCTGTCGCTCTATCTGGCTGGCCGTCCTGCCCAAGCCATACCCTACCTCGAAAAGGTCCAGTCCTGGTATTCCAGCGCGAATGTCGACGCGGCCTACATTCTCGGCGTAGCGTACATCCAAACCAAAAATTATCCGCAGGCGCGCGCCGCCTTCGCAAAAATGTTTGGAGTGCCCCCGGAGTCCGCTTCGGCTTACCTGTTCACGGCGCGCATGCTGCTGCGTTACGATTTCGGGCCGATTGCGGAGGAGTACGGGAAAAAGGCGGAAGAGCTCGATCCCAAGCTGCCGCTCGCGCACGAACTGCTCGGCGAGCTATATCTCTATCAGTCCAGGATTCCTGAAGCGATCGCGCAGCTCGAACAGGAAGTCGCCATCAATCCGGGCTCGGCGATCACCTATTACAAACTGGCGGATGCCTATTCCCGCGTCGCACGCTTCGACGATGCCGAGCGCCTTCTGCAGCGGTCGATCTGGCTCGATCCCAACTCGACCGGACCCTTCATCTTGTTGGGAAAAGTCCTTGAGAAAAAAGGCGAATCGGCGCTGGCCGTCCGCGCCCTGCAGCGCGCCATCGCCATGGACGCGAAAAACCCGATCCCGCATCACCTGTTGGGACAGGCCTACCGCGACCTCGGCCGCGAGCAGGACGCCGAGCGCGAGCTGAAACTCGCCGAACAATTACAGGATAGCGGCCCGGCCAAGCCATGATGAACCCGCCAAAAGCCGTGGTCCCGGCGTGTGCTTCGCAGCTCCTTCGGACCGCTTACCTTTCATGAAGCCTTCCAGCTTCACGGTCGTGGGCCTCGGCGAGTTGCTTTGGGATCTGTTGCCGGACGGCAAGCAGCTCGGCGGCGCGCCCGCGAATTTCGCCTACATGACTGCTCTGCTCGGCGACCGCGGTATCGTGGCCAGCCGCGTCGGAACGGACCGGCTCGGGCAGGAAGCAATGTGGCGCCTGGCTTCCAGCGGGCTCGACATTTCCTCCGTGCAGCAGGATATGCAACACGCCACTGGGACGGTAAGAATCGAACTCGATTCGCGCGGCCAGGCGGCATACCAGTTCGTGCCGGATGTGGCCTGGGATCATCTGCAGTGGACGCCGGAATGGAAAGAACTGGCGGAATCGGCCGACGCGGTGTGCTTCGGCTCGCTCGCGCAGCGCTCGGAAGAGTCGCGCGCGGCGATACGCAACTTCCTCGCCTCCGTTCGTCCCGGAACTTTGCGCATTTTCGACGTCAATCTCCGCCAGAATTTCTTTTCCGCCGCCGTCCTGCGCGAGTCGGCGGCGCAGGCCGACATTCTGAAGCTGAATCGCGAGGAAGCGCCGAAGTTGCTGCAGTGCCTCGGCCGGCGCTTCGAAAATGATCTGAGCGCGGCCCGCTGGCTGGCAAGCGAGTTTGCGATTCGCATCGTCTGCATGACGCGCGGACCCAAAGGCAGTTTGTTGCTCGCGGCTTCCGAGCAGGACGAGCACCCCGGTTTTGCCGTGAAGGTCGCCGACACCGTTGGAGCCGGAGACGCCTTTACCGCCGCGCTCCTCTATCACGCCCTGCGTGGCGCTTCGTTGCGCGCCATGAATGAAGCCGCCAACCAACTCGGCGCGTGGGTCGCTTCGCAGGAGGGAGCCATGCCCGAAGCCGACGAGGAAGTGCTGGCGAAGGTCAGGGCCGGGAAGCCATAGCGCGATTCGCGCCGCTTGCCTGTGGCAGGCGCCTCACAACGACGGCGCTGCCTTTTCAGAAACGTGTTCGATGAAGTTCAGTGCGCCGCCGCCGGGACGAGTTGCTCCGCCCCCAGCTTTTCCGCAAGATTCTGCGGCAGGTCGTGGAGAAGCTGCAGAAAAACGCCGTTCGTCCATCCAAACCCGACCACGTTCATGTGATAGCCCGCGCCCACCTGGGTCTCCGTCGAGCGCGTCACCGCGTCGTACTTTTCGCGGATGTCTCCGTCGCGGCGGAAATTTTCCGCGACCGTGGAGAGAAATTCATACGATACGCGGTCGGCGTCTGCGTTGAAGCCGTAGTTGCGCAAACCAACGTCGGCAATGAGCTGATTCGGCGCCCACGCATACGGGTAGTCCCACTGCCCGCTGGTTTCATAAGGGCTCATCACCAGTCCGCCGGGACGCTCGAAAATCTTCAGGTTCTTCAACAGAGAAGCGGCTTGTTCCGGCGTCGCAACTCCCGCCCACATGGGAAAGTACGTGGTGACGTATTCGTACGTGGAACGCTGTCGACGCGTGAAATCGTAATCGAAATACATCCCCCGCTCCGGGTCCCAAAGGTATTTCTGAATTAATTCTCTGCGCGTGGCGGCGCGTTCGTGCCATTTGGCCGAGTCTTCGCCTTTGCCGAGCAGTTCGCTGATCTTTTCCAGATCCTTCTCCGTTTTATAGAGCAGGCTGTTCAGGCAAACCGGCGCGAAATGATGCGTGCGCGCCCCAAACGGCCCGAAACGGAAAGAAACGTCATACCCGGATTCGCGCATCGAGCGGTCGCCGCGGTAATACTCCGCGTTCAACGAGACCGTCGCGGCTTCCGTACATTGCGTGTGGTCCCCCGTGCTTGCGGCATCGCAAACTTCGCTCTTGAACGAAGGCCCCACGACAGGTATCGCGGGCTTGCCGGCCGGCGGCTGAACCACCAGGAAGTCGCGTCCGGTTTCGGGATTGCCCAGGAAGTACGCAGCCACCTTTCGATGGATGCCTGCTTCGTCCTTCAGGCTCTCCGGCGCGGGCCCTTTGCCGTAATCGTAGTAGCGCGAAAGACCTGTGTCTCCGGCCAGATGCGGATCGTGTACCCAATTTTGATAATCGCGCGACGCATACTCGTACGCTTTCTCAAGCCACTCGCGGTCTTCGTGCCCGGCCGCTTTCTCCGCGTCGTGCACCAGCAGAATCATCGAAGTGAGAAATGGCGGCTGCGAGCGCGTCAGGTAGTAGGTTCGGTTGGCGTTCAATACCGTCCCGTAGTGCTCGATCTCATAGAAAAAATTCTCGACCATTCCCTTGGCCAGCTCCGTCCGCCCCGCCCGCACCAGCCCCACGATGATGAAGTAGCTGTCCCACCCGTACATTTCGTTGAAGCGCCCGCCGGGCACCACGTACTTGTGATCCAGGTACAGAAGCCCGTGCTCCTTCATGTCGCTCGAATCGAATTCTCCGGGATGATGGATCACCACGGGCAGCCGCTTCACTTGCACGTGGCATTTTTCCTGCATCGCGGTGACGTTCGGCGGCATCACGGCGTCGGCGGGAATGTAAAACACCGAAGCCTGCGCCAGCTTGGGATCCACCACGGTGCTGCAATCCGAGAGCGAACGGGTCAGCGTGTCCCATGCCTTCGAAATGTATTTCTCGATGGGCTCAAGGCCCTTCGGCGCCGCGGTGTTATCTGAAGAGTTTCCCCCGGCGATAACGCTTGAGGAGGGGAATAAGAGACAAGCCACGACCAAAATCGCGCCGGCGCGCGAAGCGCGGCAGCTTCCCAGAAAACGCATCGAACAACCCCCGAGGTGCGCCTTGAAACGTAGGCACTATGTTATCTCAAGCTATTGAAAAGTAAAGGGGTTGCTTGTAATCCCACCTCGCCGTAAAGCCTTTGTTTTCGCCGCATTCCGCTCGCTCTCGGCTTCGGCGCTTTGCCCCGAAACTTGGCTCAGTGCCCGCCACCGCCGCTCAGTTCCCGCACCAGATTGCCCACGAAACCCTTGGCGTCGCCGAACAACATCAGGGTTCTATCTAAGTAGTAAAGCGGATTGTCGATCCCGGCGAATCCCACCGCCATGCTGCGCTTGATCACCATTACTGTACGCGCTTTGTCCACGTCGAGAATCGGCATGCCGTAAATCGGACTCGCGGTATCCGTGCGCGCCGCGGGATTGGTGACGTCGTTCGCGCCGATGATCAACGCAACGTCCGTCTGCGGAAACTCCCCGTTGATGTCGTCCATGTCCACCAGTTTGTCGTACGGAATGTCCGCTTCGGCCAGCAGCACGTTCATGTGACCAGGCATTCTGCCCGCCACCGGATGAATGGCGAACTTCACGTCGATGCCTTTCTTCGTCAGCCCGTCGAAAAGCTCCCGCACTTTGTGCTGCGCCTGCGCCACCGCCATCCCGTATCCCGGGACCACCACCACTTTGTTCGCGGCCGCAAGAATCGCCGCCGCTTCTTCCGCCGAAGCGCTGCGCACCGTGCGCTCTTCCGTTACTCCCGCCGCCGAAGCCTGCACTTGCCCGAACGCCCCGAAAAGCACGTTCGTGAACGAACGGTTCATCGCCTTGCACATGATCACCGAAAGAATGAACCCCGAAGCGCCGTCCAGCGCTCCGGCCACCACCAGCACTTTGCTGTTCAGCACGAATCCCAGCAGCGCCGCGGAAAATCCCGCGTAAGAGTTCAACAACGAAATCACCGTCGGCATGTCCGCCCCGCCGATCGGCATCACCAGCATGATCCCGAAAACCAGCGCGACCCCGATCATCACCGGAAACAAGTAGGTGTATTCCGGATGCACCACCAGGATCAGCATCAGGATAATCGCCGCGCTCAGAATCGAAAGGCTCACCAGGTTCTGGCCCTTGTACACGATGGGCCGCTGCCGCAGGATCTCCTGCAATTTTCCGGCGGCGATCAAACTCCCGGTGAACGTCAGCGATCCGATGATTACTTCCAGTCCGATTTCCGCCATCTCGAATTTCGGCACGTTCGGCGCCGCCACGTAGTATTCCGCGATGCCGATCAGCGCCGCGGAAAGCGCGCCGAACGCGTGGCTCAGCGCCGTTCGCTGTGGCACCGCCGTCATCTTCACCATGCCCAGCGGCACGCCGATCGCCGCCCCCACCACCAGCGCGATGATCACCCACTTGTATTGCGTCACTTGTGGATCGAACAGCGTCGCCAGCACCGCCATGCCCGAGGCAATTTCCCCGATCAGCACGCCGCGCATCGCCGTCACCGGCGAGCTCAGCCACTTCAGCGCCAGGATGAACCCGATAGCCGCTACGATGTAAGTGAAGTCGATCAGTTGCTGCGCGGTGAACGCCGTCATGATTTCTTCACCGCCTTGCCGGTCTTGAACATCCCCAGCATCCGGTCCGTAATCAAGAAGCCGCCTACCATGTTGCTGAACGATGCGGCCACGGCGATCAGCCCCAAAATCGTGGAAAGCCTCGTCTCCGCGCGCCCCGCGATGATAATCGCCGCCACCACCACGATTGCGTCCAGCGCGTTGGTCAAGGACATCAGCGGCGTATGCAACAGCGGCGATACGCGCTTGATCACCTCAAAGCCCAGAAAGGCCGCGAGGATGAAAACGAACAGACTCGAGATGAAATCCGCTGGCATCCCTTCTCCTCCTTAAGATTTGGCCGCGAGAGCCGGCAGCGCTAGAAATTCGCGCACCCGCGCGTTCACCAGTTCGCCGTCGCGCGTCAGCAGCGTGTCTCGGTGAATTTCGTCCTTGTCGTTGACCGCCAGCTTGCCGTCCTTCACCAGGTTCAGCAAAAACGCCGTCAGGTTCCGCGCGTACATCATGCTGGCGTGATAGGGAACCGTGCTCGCCAGGTTGAACTGCCCGATCAGCGTGACGCCGTGTTTCACCACGTTTTCCCCGCCCACCGTCGCTTCGCAATTTCCTCCGCGTTCCGCCGCCAGGTCCACAATCACCGAACCCGGCGCCATGCTCTTCACCATCTCCTCCGTCACCAGGATCGGCGACTTCTTCCCCGGAATCACCGCCGCGGTAATCACCACGTCGCTTTCCCCCACGACCTTGCCCAGCAGCTCCCGCTGCTTGCGGTAGAACTCTTCATCCTGCGCCCGCGCGTACCCGCGCGCGTCCTGCGCGTCCTTCGCTTCGATCGGCAGCTCCACGAACCGCCCGCCCAGGCTCATCACCTGTTCCTTCGCCGCCGGCCGCATGTCGTAAGCCGACGTCACCGCTCCCAGCCGCCGCGCCGAAGCGATCGCCTGCAATCCCGCCACGCCCGCGCCGATGATGAACACCCTCGCCGGTGTGATCGTTCCCGCCGCTGTCGTAAGCATCGGGAAGATACGCGGCAGTTTGTCCGCCGCCATCACCACTGCCTTGTAACCGCAAATCGTCGCCATCGAGGAAAGCGCGTCCATGCTCTGTGCCCGCGTCGACCGCGGCATCAGCTCCACCGCGAACGAAATCACCCCGGTTCGCGCGATTTCTTCCAGCGTGGCCGCGGTTCCCAGCGGCCGAAGAAACCCGATCAGCACCTGCCCCTTGCGCATCAGCGCCACGTCCGCCTTGCCCGTCTTGTCGTTCGACCCTTGGCACAGCACCTGCACAATGATCTCCGCGCCGCCGAACACCTCCGCCCGGCTCGCGGCGATCTTCGCGCCCTTCGCCGAGTACTCCGCGTCCGGGTAGCCGGCTTCCGCACCCGCACCCGCTTCGATCAGCACCTGCAACCCCGCCTTGGCCAGATTGGGAATCACCGCGGGAACCAGGGCCACGCGCCTTTCCCCGGGATAGCTTTCGCGTGGAACGCCCACAATCATAAAAATGCCTCCGTGTATCGCACCACGAGCTTCATCAAAACTTCACTGCGAAAAATGTTTCGGGGGAGCGAGCCCGGTCTGCTGCCTGCTTGCCGTTCGCGCTTGGGTCTGACTGCCGGAAAATCCGTCCTGCTTCGCCTCAGCTGGAACACGCCGTGTCCGTGTACAGCTTGCTTACGGCTGCATTCTATAACTTACGGCGCCGAAAAGCCATGAACTTGGCGCCCGTGTCCCGCAAAAGGCAAATGTCCATACATCAGTGCAGTACCGCGTAGATTTCCCGCGCCGCGCGGAGCCGCCCAAGCACGGATTCCTTTTCCGCGGCGGAATTCCAACCGCGATAGCGCGACGTGATTTCGATCGTCCGGTCGATCCACGCGGCGAAGTATTTGGCGTCCTCGGGAGACTTGTGCGGTCGGCCTGCGATGTTCACATAAATCGGGCTCGTGGTGGCGTAGGCGTATTTGTCGAGCACCGGATATTCCGCTTTATCGCTGAAAGCCCGCAGAATGCACCAGCCGCTTTCCTTGACAGGTAGTTCGCCCGTCACATCTGCGGAATCGCGCGCCCCTTCCAGCTTAAGACTCTGCGCCACCTTGCCGTTGCAGACGATTTCCAGATGATCGACGGGAACGATGGACCGCAGCCTCGCGGTGAAGGGAATCGCGCTTTGTGGCGAATCGAATTTCAATTCACCGCCGGGCATCTGGCCGCCAAGCGTGAATTCGACGAGTGGGCCGTTGGTAGCAAAGGTGCGGCCTTTCTTCAGCGCGTCGAACCAAGCCGAGAGCTTCAGCGCACCGTCGGGGACCCAGGCGTACACGCGATCAAACCCGATCTGTCCGCGAATCGGCGCGGCGTAGTTCGTCGTCGCGTCCGTTCCGGCTCCTGCGGGAATGCGAAAGCCGAGATTCAACAGTCGATACCACACCGCGGCCGTCGACTTGTGGTCGCTGAACCCCACAATCTCCATATAGTCGAGCTTGCCCAGCGCCGCATCCACGGGCAACTCGTCGATGATGCTCTGCGCAGGACTGGCGAACGGATCGGGCTCCTCGTCAAATGGATGCACCGCCCCGGCAAGCGCACTCTGCGCATGCGCCATGTCGTACACGTCCGCGTTCATCGGAAAAAGGCTCGCCGCGGCCGTATTCGGATAGCCTGCATAGCCAGGCAGCAAAATATGCTTGATCCCAAGAATCCCGCGGTGTCCCCAGTAGCTGGTGTGAAATTCCTGCCCGTGGACAATGATGGTCTGCGCATCCGAAGTGGCATCGATGCCCACGCCATCGTAGGCAATGTCCGGAAAGCGCTGCTCTTTGTTCACGATCAGATTGTTCAGGATCGTGACGTCTTCCGCTCTGGCCTGCTCCGCAAGATGCGCCGGCGTGTTGCGATACGTCCCGCCGTAGTTCATGTGCACGTGCAAATCACCGCTCACCCAGCGCCCGTCCCCCTCTTCGAGTGACCATTTCGGACTGACCTCGACCTTCACCGCGCGCTTTGTGCCCGACGCCGTGACCTCCGTTTTGTAGGGCCGAGCCCGCTCGAATCCCGCCAGTGCCTCCACTTGGAATTTTTCTTGCGGCATCGTAACGGACGCCTTCCCGGAAGAATAAAAATAGTGCGCCTCAAAGGGCCGCTCGCCGCTGTCGAAGCCGTCGTCCGCCTGGATCCACGCGTCGTCCGGCGCGTAAAATCGCCCGTCTTCGCCGGTGACCGACACGCGTGCAGGAACGTCATGCCCCTGTTCGTCTGTCACCTGGATAAACAGCGAGATTGTCGGCCCCTTGTAGCGCCGCTCCGAAATCTTCAGTGGATGCTGCCCCCCGCTTGCCGCATCCTGCAGCCAGATCTCCGTGTTGCCGTTGCGATTCGAAAGGAACGCCAGCGTCTTGCCATCGGGCGACCAGCGAACGTTCGTATTATCGAAATCGCCGTAAGAGATCGGAAACGCATCGCCGCCTGCTGCGGGCATCACCCAAAGCTGCTGCCATTGCCGCCCCAGGTACGAACTGTAGACCATCCGCGAACCCTCCGGAGAAAAATCCGGCCGCGCTTTCCAGTTCGTTTCTTCATAATGAATTTCGCGAGCGGCCGCGCCGGGCTCGGCCTCCTGCAGCCAGAATCCGCCCGTGCCGTGAATATGTCCCTTGTTCGAAATGTACAGAATCCGCTTGCCGTCCGGCGTCCACGCGGGATTGATCTCCATGTCGTACGCGCTGTAGTAGTAGCGCGGCAGGTCGCTCTTTGTTTCCCCCGTCAGGCGAATCACGTTTTCAAGTTTTCCGCCCGCGAAATCCCCGCGAAAAATGTGGAACCTCTTGTTGTAGGACGTCGAGACAAACACCATGCGCTTCCCGTCCGGCGACCAGCGCGGCTCCACGTTCACCGCGCCGCCCCTGGTGAGCGGCGTGGCCTTTCCGCTCGCCAGCTCCAGCAGCCATAACTCCATCGCATCCTTTTCGTAAGAAACGTATACGACGCTCTTTCCGTCCGGCGAACAGTCCGGCTGATAGTCATAACCGCGGCCATCGGTGAGTTGCACGGCTTCTCCCGAGTCCAGCTTCTGACTCCACAGCGAACCCGCCATCGAATAAACAACCTCGCGTGAGTCCGGCATCCAGCACACGCCGCTCGGCCCGCTGGTCAATTGCGGAAGATAAAGCTCGCGGTAGTAATAAGGATGCGGAAGATCAATCTGCGGCAGCACCGGCTCGCGTTGCGCAAAGTTCATCCCCGGCAACGTCAACCACACCATCACGAAAGGGAAGCATTTCCCCCACCAGCCTCTGCCAAGGGTTTCGCCCAATCTACCCCCATCAAAACGCGCCGCGGCTTTTCCACAGCTCATTCGAACGTAACTAATTACGGTCTTGACACAAAAGCTATCATCGTGCTATCATTTTCCGTGACACTCGACGACCGGCCCCGCCTCTCATCCCCTCTCAGCCTACCGCCACACGTTTCTTCGTGCCTCGCCCCGCAACGTTCGCTAAGTCCTGCCTTTTCAAATCGTTTGCACACCCTGCGTCATAAGCTCAATGGAATCATATCGTTGCAAAAACAGGGGGAGGGGGAGTGGATTCGCCTTATCTCCCGTGTTTCCAAAATGTTACGGACGGAGCCGGAAAACCCTGCTTCTGCCATCCGCGGCTGTCGGCTACGCCAGCCCCAGCTTCGACAGAGGCAGCTCGCGCACCCGCTTCCCGGTCGCGGCAAAAATCGCGTTGCACAGCGCTGGCGTGAACGGCGGCACCCCCGGCTCGCCGACTCCTGCCGGCGGTGCTTCGCTTTCTACCAGGTAAACATGCGTCTCGCGCGGCGCCGTATTCATTCGCGCCATCGGGTAGCCGTCGAAATTGGATTGCTCGATCACTCCATTCTTCGCGGTGATTTCTCCGTAGAGCGCCAGGCTCGTCGCGAAAGTCGCCGCTCCCTCGAACTGGTTGCGCGCCATATCCGGATTCACCAGCGTCCCCGCATCTACCGCGGTGTCCACGCGCGGAATCGTCACCTTGCCGTCCTTCATCTCAACCTGCACCACCGTCGCCACGTACGTCAGGAAGCTGCGGTGAATCGCCAGTCCCATCCCGAATCCGTTCCCGTTCTTGCGTTTTCCCCAGCCGGATTTTTCCGTGGCAATTTCCAGCACCCGGCGGAAGCGCGCCGTGTCGATGGGATACTGCGTGTAGTCCCCGCCGTAGTTCGGATAATCCTTGGCCAGTTCGCTTTTCGGAATCACCCGGTCCGGTCCGAGCAGCGCCAGCACGTATTCGCGCGGATCTTTTCCCGCGGCGTGCGCCAGTTCATCCGCGAAGGAATGCTCCGCGAAAGCGTGGAAGATGTTGCACACGCTGCGCAGCCACCCGATGCGCACGTGCGCCAGCGCCGCGCCATTTTCCGCGCGATGATTCGGAATCGCGTACGGCAGATCGCTCCAGCCCAGCCCGATTTCCCCGGCGTCGGCGTGGTCGCCTTTCACGTCAAAGGTCGAAGCGATGGGAGGAAACGTGCTGCGCTGCAGCCACGCCGCCGGCTTTCCATCCGAATCGAGCGCTGCTTTCATGTACATCGCCGCGACGGAATGGAATGTGCCGAAGCGAATGTCGTCTTCCCGGCTCCACACCACTTTTACCGGCTTGCCGGATTTTTGCGAGAGCACCGCCGCTTCCACGGCATAATCCGGAAACGATTTTCTGCCGAAGGCCCCGCCGAGCAGCGTCACATTGACAGTCACGTCTTTCTTGTCCACGCCCGTTGCCGCCGCCACCGCGTCGCGCGCCCCCTGCGGATTCTGCGTCGCGGCCCAAACATCCACTTTTCCGTCGTGAACATGCGCCAGCGCCGCCGGAGGCTCCATCGAAGCATGCGCCAGCATCGGCGCGTAGTATTCCGCCGTCAAAACCTTGGACCACTTCTTGGCAAACGCTTCGTCCACATTGCCGTTTTCGCGAACCACTTTCCCCGGCTGGCGCGAAGCCTCTTGAAGTTCTTTCTTATAAGAATCGGAAGAATAGGCGTTGTGCGGGCTTTCTTCCCATTCGATTTTCAGTTTCTTCTTTCCTTCCATTGCGGCCCAGGTGCTGTCCGCCAGCACGGCAACGCCGCCAAGTTGCTGGAACATGATCGGCGGCTTGAACCCGGCAAGCGTCACGCTTTGCTTCACGCCTTTCACCCCCAGCGCCGCGGAATCGTCCACGGATTTCGCGGCAGCGCCCAGCACCGGCGGATGCGCTACGTTCGCGTACAGCATGCCCTCCATCCGCGCGTCGATTCCGTACCCTGCCTTGCCCGTGACGATGTTCTTCAGGTCGAAACTCGGGGTCGCTTTGCCGATGTAGCGCCATTCGCTGCGCGATTTCAGCGGCGCTTCGCCTTTGCCTGGTACCGGCAGCTTCGACGCCGCCGTCGCCAGTTCTCCATAGCCCAAGCGCCTCCCGCTCGGCTTGTGCACCACTTCATGAACATCCGTCTTGCACTCCGCTTCCGGAACATTCCACTCCTGCGCCGCGGCGCGAACCAGCATCAATCGCGCCGTCGCCCCCGCTTCGCGAAGCGCGTCAAAGAAACTCCGCACCGAATGCGATCCGTCCGTATCCTGGTCGCCGTATTTTTCATCGCCGATGGCCTGCACGATTTTTACCCGCGTCCAGTCCGCGTCGAGTTCGTCCGCCACGATGCGCGGCAGCGCCGTGCGGCTCCCGCAGCCCATCTCCGACCGGTGCGCGATGATGTAAGTGGACCCGTCCGTGTCGATCGCCAGATATACGCTCGGCGAGAGCGGACCTTTCATCACCGGATTGGCGGCGCCGCCCGATCCCGCCGCGCTGGCGGCGAACGCCTGCTCCGGCATAAGCCGGATGCTCAGCACAAAAGCGCCCGCGCCCAGCATGCCCTTCAGGAACCCGCGGCGGCCCACACTTTCCATCTGCACCATCGCGTCCTCCATTTTTCGGGTAATTTGTTGACCTTATCCTACCCCGATTCTCGCGCCTTGCAAGTTTTCCGCGTCCCCGCCGCGGCTTTCCGGGCGCCGCGGCGGCTTGCTCGTTTTTCCCGCCGGGAACCTGTACCCTTTCAAACCATGGAAACGCGCTACATGCAGCGCGCCATCGAGCTCGCGCTCGAAAACGTGCGCTCGGGGCGCGGAGGGCCGTTCGCCTGCGTGATTGTGAAGGATGGAAAAATCATCGCGGAAGGCGCGAATTCCGTCACTGCCGCCAACGATCCCACCGCGCATGCGGAGATTGTGGCCATTCGCGGAGCTTGCCGCTCGCTGCAAAGCTTTCAGTTGGACGGCTGCGAACTCTACGCCACCTGCGAGCCCTGCCCCATGTGTTTAGGAGCGATTTATTGGGCCCGGCCCGCGCGCGTTTTTTACGCCGGAACAGCGGCGGACGCGGCCGATGCCGGCTTCGACGATGCGTTCATCTATCAGGAACTCGATCACGAGCCGGCTGCGCGGCGCATCCCCATGTTGCAGTTCATGCGCGAAGAGTCCTTGGCGGTCTTTTCCGCCTGGAAGAACCAGCCCAACAAGACGCCCTACTAGCGGCGAAACTTTTTATTCGATTTCGCGTTCCGCCGATCGTCGCAGCAGGCCCTTGCGTAGCGCGCGTTCTTTCATCAGCGCAAAGAACACCGGCACCAGAATGAGCACGTGGATCGTCGAGGTAATCATGCCGCCCACAATCGGCGCCGCGATCGGCTTCATCACATCCGAGCCGATGCCGGACTCCCAGAGAATCGGAATCAGGCTCGCTAGCACGGCGGTCACCGTCATGAGCTTCGGCCGCAACCGCTGCACCGCTCCTTCGATGACGGCTGCTTCGACGTCTTCATGCCGCAGAGGTATTCCCGAGGCGATGCGCTTGTCGAGCGATTCGTGCAGGTACACGACCATGACTACGCCGGTCTCCACGGCGATGCCGAACAGCGCGATGTACCCCACCCACACGGCCACGCTGAAGTTGTATCCGAGCAGGTACTGCAAAATCAGGCCGCCGGTCATGGCGTAGAACGTCGGAAAAATCAGGACGGCGGCTTCGACGGCGGAACGGAAAATCAAATAGAGCAGCACAAAAATAACGAAGAACACCACCGGCAAAATAACTTTCAATCGCTCCCTGGCGCGCACCTCGAATTCATATTCGCCGGACCATTTGTAGGTGTAGCCCGGCGGCAATTTGAGTTTTTCATGAAGCAGGCGGTCGGCCTTGGCCACGAAGCCGCCGTAGTCTTTTGTGGCGAGATCGAGATAGACGTAGCCCGTGAGCAGGCCTTCTTCATCGCGAATCATGGCGGGCCCGCGGGAGAAATACACTTTGGCGACTTCGGAGATGGGAATCTGCGCTCCGGACGGCGTGGCGATCAGGACGCGGCGCAAATCCTCAAGATTGCCGCGGAAATCGCGATTGTAGCGGACGTTGATGGGATAGCGCTCGCGGCCCTCGACGTTTTCCGCGATGTTCTCTCCGCCGATTCCAGAGGTCACCGCGCGTTGCACGTCCGCGACAGTAAGTCCGTAGCGCGCCGCTTCGGAGCGATTCACTTCCACGTTCACGTAGAATCCTTCCGCAACGCGTTCCGCGAAGATCGAGCGGAGATCCGGCAAGGAGCCGAGCACCTGTTGCACTTGCGCTCCCGCCCGCTGAATGCCTTCGACGCCGGGTCCCTGAATCTTCAGGCCAACCGGAGTCTTGATGCCGGTCAATTCCATATCCAGGCGATTTTGCACGGGCATGGTCCAGGTGTTGGTGAGGCCGGGAAATTGCAGCTTGTCGTCCATTTCGCTGATGAGCTTTTCGTAAGTCATGCCGGGACGCCATTGCTCGCGCGGCTTCAGCATGATGGTGGTGTCGTACATGTCGAGAGGAGCGTTGTCCGTCGGACTGTCCGAGCGGCCGACCGCGCCGAAAACGGTCTCGACCTCCGGAAAAGATTTGATGACGCGGTCCTGCCGCTGTAGAAGCGAGGAAGCCTGCGTAATGGAAATTCCCGGCAAGGCTGTCGGCATATAGAGCGATGAGCCTTCATAGAGAGGCGGCATGAACTGGCTGCCGATGCGCCAAGCAACCGGCACCGTGATTAGCAGAAAAATCAGATTCAGCAGCAGGGTGGTTTTCCGGAACCGGAGACAGAGACGCAGAACCGGAAGATAAATCGCTTGCGTCCATCGGGAAAAGGGATTGCGCGATTCCGGTTTGAGCCGTCCGCGGATAAATATGGGCATCAGGACAGGAACGAGCGTGATGGCAAGAATCGAGGAAAAGGCCACCGCGAGAGTTTTGGTCCACGCCAAGGGGCGGAACATCCGTCCTTCTTGCGCTTCCAGCAAGAACACGGGAAGGAACGAAACGAGGATGATGAGCAAGGAAAAGAAAATCGCGGGCCCAACCTGCTTCGCTGCTCTCAGAAGGATCCTGCGCTTTTCTTTGGAGCCCAAATCGGAAAGGGGAATTCCGGATTTTGCTCCGTGTTCGGACAGATGGCGATAGCCGTTTTCGACCATGACGATAGCCGCGTCGATAAGGACGCCGATGGCCAAGGCCAGCCCGCCGAGGGACATGATGTTGGAGCTGACGTGCAGAAAGTACATGGGGATAAACGAGGCAATGACGGCGATGGGCAGCGTGAGAATGGGAATCAGCGCGGAGCGAAAATGAAACAGAAACGCAATGGTCACGAAGCTGACGATCAGCGCTTCTTCCAGCAGGTCGCGCTGCAACGTCTTGATGGAATCTTCGATCAGGCCGGAGCGGTCGTATCCGGAGACAATCTCGACGCCCGGCGGCAGCGAAGGTTTGATTTCAGCGAGCTTTTTCTTGACTCCGTCGATGACGTTGAGCGCGTTCATTCCGTAGCGCATGACGATGATGCCGCCCACGGTTTCGCCTTGGCCGTTCCACTCGACGACGCCGCGGCGAATGTCGGGGCCTAGAGTCACGACGCCGAGGTCGCGAATGAGGACGGGCGTTCCGTTCTTTGTGGCCACCGGCACGTTTTCGAGGTCCTGCGTGGAACGCAGATAACCGAGGCCGCGCACCATGTACTCGGCGCCGCCCATTTCGAGCACGCGGCCGCCTACTTCGTTGGTGCTGTCGCGGACGCGGTCGATTACGGTGGAAAGCGGAATGTTATAGGCGCGCAGCTTGTTGGGATCGAGATTGACCTGATACTGGCGAACGAATCCGCCGATGGAGGCCACCTCAGCGACGCCGGGAACGGTTTCCAACTGGTAGCGCAGATACCAATCCTGGAGGCTGCGGAGATCGGCGAGGCTTCGCTGATGCTTGCGATCGACGATGGCGTATTCATAAACCCATCCGGCGCCGGTGGCGTCCGGGCCGATCATCGGGGAGGCGTTCTTCGGCAGAACGCCCTGCAACTGCTGGATGTATTCGAGAACGCGAGAACGCGCCCAGTACAGATCGGTGCCGTCTTCGAAGACGACGAAAATGTAAGCGTCTCCGAACATGGTCTGGGCGCGGACGGCTTTCACATGAGGAGCGGCGAGCAGAGTTGTGACGATGGGGTAAGTGACCTGGTCTTCGATGATGTTCGGGGGCTCGCCCTCCCAGGGCACATGAACAATCACCTGCACGTCGGAAATGTCCGGCAGGGCGTCGAGGGGAATATGTTTCAAGGACCAAATTCCGGCCAATACCAGCAGGAGCGTTCCGGTGAACACCAGAAAGCGATTGCCGGCGCACCAATCGATTACGCGAGAGACCACGGCTACATGCCTCCGGTGGCGTTCAGGGTCAACTTCTTGGCCGCGAGGGGAGCGCCGCCCTTGGTTGCTGTAACGGTGATTTGCCAGGTTCCGCCGCTTTCCAGGCTGACCTTGCCTTCATAGATCCCGGAAGTGGTCTCGCTGAGAGGAGTCACGATGTTCATGGCGGCCATGCCCATCTCCGGCATGCCAGGCATGTAGCTGCGCACGCTGACCTGCGCGCCCGCAGCCGGAGAGCCGTCCGCATTCGAAAGCTTGACGCGATAGACGTTGGCGCCTTTGCGGGGAGGATCGGGTTCCGTGGAAAACTGAATTTGCGCCGCAGCCTCTGTCGGCATTCCGTTCATGGAAGCGGCGGCTCCGGCGCCCGGCGGCGGGGGAACAAATGAACCGATTGCCGCTTGAAGCTGGCTTTCCGAATCGATCAGGAAGTTCGCGGATGTGACGATGCGCTCGCCCGCTTTGAGCCCTTTCGAAACGGTGTAGCGGTCTCCCGCTCGCGCGCCGAGCTGCACTTCGCGCGGTTCGAGCTGGCCGCCGCCGCGGTCCACGAAGACAACCTGCTTTGTTCCCGTTTGCAAGACGCCGTCCACGGGGATCACAAGCTGATCGCCCATGGGGACGCGCAAAGTCACGTTGACGAACATTCCGGGACTCAAAAGCAGATTGGGATTCGAAAAAACGAGCCGCGCGCGCGCTGTGCGCGTAGCCGTGTCCACTTCGGGATAAATGAAATCGACGCGCCCCCCGAATGTCCTGGCGGGGTAGGAATCAACGGTGAGCGTGGCAGGCTGGCCGATGCGAACCCGCGCGAGATCGTTCTGAAAGACCTGGGCAAAGACCCAGACCGTGGAGAGATCGGTGATGGTATAGAGGCGGGTGTCGGGCTGCACGGCGAGGTTCGGCAGGGCGTTGCGCTCGGTGATGTAGCCGGAGACCGGCGAATCAATTTCGATTACCTGTTGCACGGAACCTGAAGACTCGAGACGCGCAATTTCGCGCGGCGGCACATTCCATTGCCTAAGGCGGTCCGAGGAGGCTTCGAGGAGGGAACGCACACCGGCAGCAACTCCAGGGACCGAACTCTGCTCAAGGTCGCGGGCGTTTTGCCTGGCCACCAGATATTCGCGCTCGGCCGCGGCGAGTTCCGGGCTGTAAATGGTGAAGAGCGGGTCGCCTTTGCGCACGTATTTGTACGTGGCGTCGGCGAAGACTTTTTCGATATAGCCGGAGAAGCGCGTTTGCACGTAAGCGAGCCGGGTCTCGTCGACGGCTACGTTTCCCGTGGTGAGAATGTCGTCCCGGACCTGCTCGCGCTTCACGGTGCCAAATTTGACGCCGATGGATTGCAACCTTTCGGGCGTCATTTGCACGGAAGCGAGCGGCGCTTCGGTTTTGGCGGCGGGTTCGCCGGAGGGATCGTCTTGGGCGCGCGGGATTGGCGATTCCTTTTCCGCTGCCCGGGCCGGTTGCGCGGCGCGAGCGGTTCGGCTGCGCCACCACAAGCCTGCCAGCAAGGCGGCCAGCGCCACATTTCCAATCACGACAACAAAAAAAGCGGTCCGATAATTCCGCATGAACGTTTCTCCCTTGCCGCGCTCAACGCAGCGACAGTCCCGTGGTTTCTTCGATTTGCGCCAAGGTTGCTTCGCGGTCAGCCATGGTTTGCCAGTACTCCTGCTCGAGCTTCAGGACATCGAGGAAGGAGGACAGCAGGGCCTGAAAATCCTGGCGATTCGATTGGTAGGCAGCCATGCCCGCCTGCAATTCGGCGCGCGCCTGGGGAATGAGGCCATCGCCATAGATCTTCAAAAGCTCGGCGGATTTTTCCGCTGCGGCGAACTGTTGCTGAAGCTTGGCTGCGACCTCTTGCGACTCGGTTTCGTATTCGCTCTGCGCACGAGTTTTCTCCACTTCGGCCTGGGCCAATTCCGGCTTCTGCTTGCGGCTGCGGTAGATGGGAATGCGCATGCCGAAGGTGAGCATGTAGTAGGCGCGAAACTGCGAAGGATCGGTTCGCTGCCACATGTACTGCACGTTGAAATCGGGATAGAAGTCCTTCCTGGCAAGATCGATTTGCAGATTCTGGCGTTCCACCGTCTTCTGTATTCCGGCGATACGCGGATTGTTGGATTTCGCGGCGTCCAGCAATTGGCTGTAGGTGTAGGGAAGGGGGGTCTGCGCGAGCGGAGCGGGATCTAGGTCCGCGGAGGATTGCGATCGTCCGAGGAGTTGCTTGAGGCCGGCCTGGGCGATGCTCGCGTCGAGCTGATTCCGGGTGATTTCGGCAAGCAACCTGGTCTGCTCGAGTTGGGCCTGCAGCACTTCCTGCTGACTTCCCGAACCTGTCCGGTAGCGAGCCTCGGCAGCTTGCTCGACCTGGCCGAGCAGCGTGCGGTCGTTTTCCAGGATGGCGTCTTTTTTGGCGAGAAACGCGAGTCGATAGTATTTTTCCTTGAAATCGCGCAAGACCGCTTTGCGGACAGCCTCGTACTGCTGCTGTACGAGTTCCGCATCTTTTTTGGCAATCTCCCCCCGCAGGCGAAGCTTTCCGGGATAGGGAATGTCCTGGGAAAAGCCGAGTCCGATGTATGCGAAATCGCTGTTGGTGTAGCCCGCGAAGGGCCGCGGGCTGCCGACGCTGAAATGCTGCACCATGATTTGCGGGTCGGGGAGGGTGGAGACCTGGGTGGGAGTCAGCTTTGCCGCTTCCCAGGCCTGCCGCGCCGCTTGTATTTGCGGATTGCCGCGCTCGGTTTCAGCAAGCAGACTTGCAAGACTCTGCGGTTCCTTTGGAGGCGAGATTTCCTGCGCGGGCGAATATCTTCCGGCCATCAGAGAGAGAACGATTAAAGAAATCGATACAGCCGCGAGTTTCATGACAGTCCTTTCGGGATCGGATCCGTTCATTTGATGCCGCGCCAGGGGAAACAGCCGACGTTCGGGCGGACGAAGAGACACACATCCGCAGCGAAACGATTTTTCAGAGATGTTTCAGATCAGAAATGTACAGAGGGCGGATTGGAGATTAGGGGGAGAAGTATCGAGAAACTCGACTTCGGTAAGGAGAGCGGTGTGGATCGGCGGATGGAATGCGGCAGGCGGGCGAACCGCGGCGATATCGATCGCGGGGGCGGGGGCGTCGTACTTGGAGGCCGGCACGGGAGCCTGCGTCCAGCAGCAGGAGGCGTTCCAAGGGGCCAGAAAATGGAAATTTTCGCCGGGCGACGGCATATTTTCGCAGAGGGATTGCGTTTGCGGCGAGGCGCATTCCGCGGATTTGGCAGACATGAGCGCACAGGCGGAAAGAGGCAACGGGCCGAGGCCCAGGAGGCTCAGAACGACGAGCATGGCCAAGATTCGCGGCATCGCAATTCAGAAGTATAGCACCACGCGGGTTCACGTACTCGGCGGCAAGTCTTGACCAAGTCGCGGGCCGGCGACAGTGAAACGGATCACCGGCTGGCGTGACCCAGGTCACGAAGAATGGTGCGTTAGCTTTCCGGCCAGGCGCCCAAGGCGCGGCGCAGATAGACGAGCTCGCCCAAGTGATAGGCGTTGTGGTCGGCGGTGAGCAACGCTTCGCGAAAGACGGTTTGGCCGTCGCCCCAGGGAATCTTGGCATGCAGGTTGGTGCGGGGATTCTGCACCAACTTGATCATTTCGGCGAGATCGCGCTGAAAGCCCTTCACGCTGCCGTCCCAGGCATCGTCATCCGGCGGAACCGGCGTCTTGGGCCAATATCCGCCCGGGAATGGCGGCGAAACATGCTTGGCGTTGCGGCTGAACTCGAGGATGTCCCATTGCGCGATGCGCACGTGTTCCAGGAGCTGCCATCCGGTGTGGGGCAAACCTTTCACGAACACGCCGCGTTTTTCCTTTGGAAACCCGTCGAGGGCGTCCTGGAAATGGACGTGCGCGCCGCCGCCTTTCAGCAGGGCCGCGAGTTGCTCGCGAACTGCGCGATCCGCGCCGTTCGCCGGTCTCGCGTTTTTTTTCTTGCGGGTTTTCCTGGTTGGCTTTTTCTTAGGCATGAGCTTATTTTTCGGCGACCACCACCTGTTGGGGCATGTCCTGCATGGGATGCAGGCTTGCCTTTCCAAGGCCGGAGTTCCGCAACATCTTCTCATATTCCGCGAAGGTGTAGGCGTCGCCGGCATCGGTGCCAGCCAGCATGACCAGGCTGAAGGCCGCGGCGGTGGGAGGCGTCACGCGGTCGTCGTTGGGCACAAATTCCAGAATCACCGCTTTTCCTCCGGGTTTGAGGGCCGCGTGCACGCGCTTCAGCAGCTTCTCGCAGGTAGACACATCGAAGTGATGAAGAATGTTGGTCAGCAGAACGTAATCGTAGCCGGTGCCGAGGTCGGCTTCAAAGGCGCTGCCGGGCCGCGCGGTGTAACGGTTCGCGATGCCCGCTTTTTCGGCGTTGCTCTTCGCTACTTCGAGAACCGCGGGCCAATCCACGGCGGTGACGCGCGCGTTCGGATTCTGTCTGGCGACGGTGATGCCGTACATCCCATGGCCGGCGGCGATATCGAGAACGTTCATGGCTTTTCCCGAGGGCGCGTCGATGAGCTTGCAGATGAACATAGACGCCGGGAGGGTCATCGGAGCCATGGCTTCGGCGAACTTCACCCACAGCTCGTCGTGGGCCTGGGTGTTATCGCCGTGTTGCGCAGCGGTACCGCCCTTGCGAACGGCTTCGGCGAGCAGGGCGAAATTGCGGTAATGGACTTCGTCGGCGATGAAATCCGCCATGGAGCCCAACCATGCGGGGGAGCGCTTGTCCAGGAACATGGCGGCTTCGGGCGTCAGGGTGTAGCGTCCATTTTCCTTTTTGAGGAAACCGAGAATGGAGAGGTAGTCGCAAAGGATGCGGACGCCGCGTTCGGCGGCTCCGATTTGTTTGGCGATGGCGGCGGGCTGGCCGGCGCCTTCTCCGATTTTTGTGAAGATGTCCAGCTGAATGGCGGCTTTCAACGCAGCGGTCTGCTGAAAGGCGGTGAGGGTATTGAAGATGCGCTCCGGGGTGGGTCGCGCGGCGGATTGCGTAGCCATGAAAAGGCCTCCTTTTATTGTGAAGAGGAGATTGTCTCTCTTCCGGACAAGAGAGTCTCGGCAAAAATGAAGCGTGCGAAAAAGGGTTCATCAGTTGCCCGGCTGCGCGGCGGCTGGCATACTGCCGTCTCCCCGCACAGTGAAGGCAAGCGGAGCTCTGCTAATCAACCCGATGAAGCGAGAATATCAGCGCTGGTATTCGCACCGCCTGGGCATGGAGCTTGGCGTGGTGGTGTACGGCCACTGGGGCGCGCCGCTTGTCGGCTTTCCGACCAGCGCCGGAGACGAGTGGGAACTCGAGGGGCAAGGAATGACCGGCGCGCTGGCGGATTTCATCGACGGCGGAAAAATCAAATTGTTCTCGGTGAATTCGGTGAACGGCGCGAGCTTTTACAACAAGACCGCGCATCCTTACCACCGCAGTTACGTCCAGGCGATGTTCGACGCTTACCTGCGCGAGGAAGTGGTGCCGTTCATCTGGGACAATTGCCGGACGCAAGGTTTGGCGGTATCGACGATGGGCGCTTCGTTCGGCGCGTATCACGCAGCGAATGCGCTGTTCAAGCATCCGGACGTGATCAAGCGATGCTTCGCGATGTCGGGCGTCTACGATTTGAGGAATTTCATGGACGGGATGTACGACGACAACTTTTATTTCAACAATCCCGTCGATTACCTGTCGAATCTCGGCGATGCGCGGATATTTTCGGAGCTCGCGAGCTGCGACATTCACATCGCGACGGGAACGGGGCCGTGGGAGAATTCGGGCCCGAGCTACCGGCTTTCCGAAGTGCTAGCTCACAAGGGGATCCGGCACTCGCTGGACAACTGGGGACCGATGGGAGGGCACGACTGGCCTTTCTGGAAGCACCAGATGCGCGAATACATTTCGCGGCTGTTCTGAAGAAGGCTTCGAGTGCAGAGTTTGGCGGCAGATTCCGGATGGAAGGCGCTTCGCGGCTGCACTAAGCTGGTGAGGTATGGAACGCGCCGTAGAGAATCGCGTCGAGGCCATTAACTGGAAGACCGTTGAAGATTCGCTTTGCGAATGGGGCTACGCGCACGCAGGAGCGCTGCTGACCGGCGAAGAATGCGCGGCGCTGGTGACACTGTATGCCGACGATTCGGCGTTTCGCAGCCGGATTGTGATGGAGCGGTATCGCTTCGGCAAAGGCGATTACAAATATCTGCGTTATCCGCTGCCGGAAGTTGTCGCGGGGCTGCGGCGCGCCACGTACCCGCACCTGGCGAGGATCGCCAACCGTTGGAACGAGCGTCTGGGCGGGACGAACGATTCGTTTCCCACCGAGCACGAAGAATTTCTGAAACGGTGCCATCGCGCCGGACAGAAACAGGCTACGCCGCTGCTGCTGCACTACGAGGCAGGCGGCTTCAATTGCCTGCATCAGGATTTGTACGGAGAGGTTGCCTTTCCGCTGCAACTGGTGATCATGCTCGGCCAGCAGGGCCGCGACTGGCAGGGCGGGGAATTCGTGGTGATGGAAAACATTCCGCGCGCGCAGTTACGGGCGGAAGTGGTAATGGCGGATCAAGGGCACGGGATTTTCTTCACGACGCGGCACCGGCCGGTGAAAGGCGCGCGCGGCTACTATCGCACGGCGATGCGGCACGGCGTGAGCCGCGTGCGTGCGGGCACGCGCTACACGCTAGGGATCATCTATCACGATGCGAAGTGAGCGTCGGCGGGCGGAGGCGCCCGACTAAGCGGCGGCTCGATGTCTTTGCCGCGTGCGTGCCGCTTTGCGGGCGGCGCGCTGCAGCCCGGATCTGCCTTTTGTGCGAACGGCCTTCATCGCGGCGTTATGCCGGGAAGCACTGCTTCGGCCGACCGCGGCACGATGCCCCTGACGAGACAGAGCCGAACGCGACGCGGAACTGTGGCGCTCACTGCGGAGGGCGCCAGAAACCGCGCGCGACCTCTTGCCGGAAGCGCGAGGGCGTCCCGAGCGGCCCTTGGCGAGATCGCGCTTGGCTTGCCGCGTGGTGCGGCCGCGTCCCTTGGGCGGCGGAAGCTTCACGCCCGCGCGGCGGGCTTTCGACAGACCGATGGCGATGGCTTGTTGCGGCGAACGGGCCCCATGTTTGCCCTCGCGAACATGGTGAATTTCCTCGCGAACAAACTCGCCCGCTTGCGTTGAAGGCGATTTGCCTTCTCTCTTATCTTCTTCCGCTTTTTGTTTGACGGTTTCTTCCGGCATGGCGGCTCCTTTCCGTAGCGTCGGCAGCTTCTCTCAAGCTAACGCGCAAACGGCGGGAATCACCATCCAAGAAATGCTGTAGAGAGGCATTTTTTGGAGGGAAGAAGGCGGGTTGCGCGGAAGTTCAGCTCAGGCCGAGGTGATCGAGCTGATAGCGGCCCTCGCGGATGATCTGGTCTTCGTCGATCCAGACGTTGCAGTTGCGCGTTAGCACGTCCACGTGGGTCTTTGATTTCCAGTCGGCGTGCGTCTGGCTGCCGTAGGGATCGCCGAAAGCGATATGAACGCCGGGGAATTTCTCGTCCTGAAGGAGCACGCCGATCATTTCGGAAAGGCCGAGGTTGGTGCCGAAAGCCAGTTCGCCGACGCGATCGCTGTTTTCGTCGGTGTGGCAATAATCCCAGAACTCACGCTCGAGATCCTTGCGCGGGCATTCGAGAGCCACCAGACGCGCGCCTTTGATGGTCAGCTTCATCGGCGTCGGCTGCAGATCACCGTACTTGCCGTTGAAATAATCGCCGGCGGTGGCGTCGCAGACGAAAGTGCCGTCGAGCGTCGCAGGAGTTGTGAATACCTCTCCGGCGGGAAGATTCGACCAATAACGCGGGCTGATGAGTCCGCTGGTCTTCACCCAGTCGAGGCCGCGGTCGAAATGCGCCGCGAACGAAGTGCCTGCCCCGCTTTTCACTGTGAGTGTTTGCGCCCGCAGCATTCGTTCGCGCAGGCGGTCGCTCAGGCGGTCCACCATTTTGTAGTCCGCACGCATGCCCTGCTGCATGATTTGCGGCGTGACGCCCACCATGTGCGCGTAGCGAATCTGGCGGCGCTCGACAACCTTTACGATGGCCATTCGCGCGGCGAGTTCGCCGGGCTGCGGATTCATGGCCAGGATGCCTACGTCGGTTTTTTCGAGGATGTCGAGCACCCGCGCAGGGGCGGCACTCATCGGGCGCGGACCAAGATCTTCCAGCAGCAGCGGGGTGCATTCGGCGCCGCGCTGGTCAATTGCCTCCGCAAGACTCGCCGCAACGGCTCGGCTGGATCTCGG
>Ga0079220_10000029_pt1 | contig 24956 bp, 28 predicted proteins | sample GAAS100_FD_75071 | JGI IMG/M metagenome (GOLD analysis project Ga0079220, IMG submission 75071) | Agricultural soil microbial communities from Georgia to study Nitrogen management - GA AS100 | ecosystem: Environmental > Terrestrial > Soil > Agricultural land | place: USA: Georgia | collected... | reverse complement strand
GGCTGCTCACCACTCTCGAAAGCGATGGGATCGAGGTTTACGAGCACACTACTGCGGCTCAGGCGCATCGATGCGAGCTCGAAATCAAAGGGAAAGCGGAATTCGAGACACCCCTGGATTTGTCCGCTGATGAAGCGCGCGGCGATCTCAATCGCGATCCTCTGGATCGGACCACTGACCTGGTAAAAACCTATCTCCGCGAGATGGGTGTTGTTCCACTCCTGACGCGCGAACAAGAGGTTGCTATTGCCAGACGCCTCGAGCAAGGCCAATTGTTGGCATTGTCGGTCGGTTTTCCGGGTCGCGAAAATGCCATGCGCACGCCCTGCTGATACGCCCACAAGTCCATCGCCTGACTGCAGAATTCGCTTCCATTATCACAGTGAACCATCTTCGGTACTCCGCGCGTGATCTTGATCCGGTTCAGTACTCGCACTACGTCTTCGCCCTTCAGCCTCTGCTCCGACTCGATTGCCAGACATTCCCGCGTGTAAATATCTACCACCGTCAGCGATCGAAATCTCCTGCCGTCTGCCAACTGATCGGCCACAAAGTCCATCGACCACACTTGATTCGGGCCCGTCGGGCGAAAGCGTTCGCGACGATGCGCTGCCACTCGCCGACGCCGTTTCCGCCGCTGCTGCAGCGTTAGTCCTTCCTCCCGATAGATCCGTTCCACTAGATATTTGCCTACTTTCCAGCCCTCGCGGTTTAGCAGCACGCGGATCTTTCGATAACCGTACCGCACGCGCACTTGCGCGATTTCCCGAATTCGCATGCGCAGTTCCGTCCGCGGATCTCGGTGACTGTGATACCGGAAAGTTGCTCGGTGTATCCAAGCAACCCGACAGGCACGCCGCTCGCTGACCCGGTACCGCTCGTGCAGATACGCCACCACCTGCCGACGCCGCGAGGGCTTTAGAATTTTTTTGCTAGCACATCCTGCAACATTACTTTGTCCAGGGTCAGATCGGCCACCACCTGTTTCAACCGAGTGTTCTCTTCCTGGAGTTGCTTCAGCTGCCGAACCTGGTCGGCTTCCAGCCCTATATACTGCTTCTTCCAGCGATAAAAGGTCTGTTCGGAAACTCCTGCCCGGCGCAGCAACTCCGGCAGTGGCACTCCTGCCTCTGCTTGCTTCAGAACCGCCACAATCTGTTCCACACTGAATCGCTTCTGTTTCACGGCAAAATCCTCCCCCTTCCCGGGTCTAGATTCTGCCAAATACTAGCTCTGTTGCTGGACCAAAAAAGCCAGGGCTGGCCAGCGAACTGCGTTGAATTCCTGGGAGATTTTTCCTTGCAGCGCCACAGGTTGCGCGGCACATGAAGGCTGCTCGTAAGTCGAGCAGGAGAGGATAGAGCTTCAAGGTTGCGTACTTTTGTTTGACAGCATCGCGGTGCTTGAATACCTCCAGGCACCTCGACTAGCTTCCGCCCCTCCCTGCTTTCGTGGGTGCGCGATAGCTATACTCACAGCCTTCTACGCCGCAAAACCAACCAAAGCCCGGCTCGGCGCCGATGTTTTCCTTGCGGTATAACCACTGGTGGTGCCGCGGGCACCGAATCGCATTTACTCCTTTACTCCCGGTTCGTCGACCGTGCCTGCGCGATCGGGCATGCCGATGAGCATGTAATATCCGTCGGTAGTGTCATATCGAACGCTGCAGCCCCCGAAGCCACAATGGTAGGACGCATGGCTCCCGGTATTCGCCTTCGAGCCAGCAGATTCGTACTTCATTACGTGGTTGTCACGGGAGCAGAGCGGTCGGAGGCGTATGCTCAAAGCTTCCGCTGAAGGGATAGTCATAAGGAACTCTCCTGACGGTCCAATGCCGCACGAATTCGTTCGCGGTTTGGCTCCCAAACCCAAAACGCCCAAGCATCTAGTACATTCCACCCATGCCGCCTGCGCCCGCCGCGGCCATCTTCTCTTCGCCCTTAAGGTCGGCGATCAAGACTTCTGTGGTCAGCATTAATGAAACGATTGACGCAGCATTCTGGAGCGCGAGGCGAGTGACCTTGGCCGGGTCGATTACGCCAGCCTTGATCATGTCGCCGAATTCACCGGTCTCCGCGTTGAACCCGAAGTTATCATCCTTCGATTCGCGCACGCGGCCTACGACTAGCGCACCCTCATGCCCGGCGTTTTGCGCGATCTGCCGCAGGGGCTCTTCGAGTGCACGCCTCACGATGTTCACTCCGATGGCTTCATCGTCGTGAAGTTTGAGCTTCTCCAGCGCCGGTAGGCAGCGGAGCAGAACAGTGCCGCCACCCGCCACAATACCTTCTTCAACTGCCGCACGCGTTGCGTGCATGGCATCCTCGACGCGGGCCTTCTTCTCCTTCAGCTCAGTTTCCGTCGCTGCGCCCACTTTGATGACCGCGACTCCGCCGACGAGTTTGGCCAAGCGCTCCTGGAGTTTCTCTTTGTCGTAGTCGGACGTGGCCTCTTCGACCTGAACACGGAGTTGCTTGATTCGACCTTCGATCTCGACGGCCTTGCCGGCGCCTGCAACGATCGTGGTGTTGTCTTTGTCGATGGTCATTTTCTTCGCACGTCCTAGGTCTTCAAGCTTCACGTTCTCGAGCTTAATTCCGAGGTCTTCGGTGATGGCCTTGCCGCCGGTTAAGACAGCGATGTCTTCCAGCATTGCCTTACGACGATCTCCAAAGCCGGGAGCTTTGACCGCGGCGCACTGCAGAGTGCCACGAAGCTTGTTTACCACCAGAGTGGCGAGCGCCTCACCTTCGATGTCCTCCGCGATGATCAAGAGCGGCTTACCGATTTTGGCCGTCTGCTCAAGCAACGGCAGGAGATCCTTCATAGAACTGATCTTCTTCTCATGGATCAGAATGCCCACATCCTCGAGCACGCATTCCATGCGCTCCGGGTCGGTCACAAAGTAAGGCGAGAGGTATCCGCGGTCGAACTGCATGCCTTCAACCACGTCGAGAGTCGTCTCCATCGTCTTGGATTCCTCGACGGTGATGACGCCATCCTTGCCGACTTTCTTCATTGCATCGGCAATGATGTTGCCCACCTGCTTGTCGGTGTTGGCGCTAATCGTACCCACCTGCGCAATCATGTCGCCCTTCACCTCGCGGGAGAGCCGCTTGATTTCTCCCACCGCTGCTTCGACGGCCCGATCGATGCCGCGCTTAAGAGCCATCGGGCTCGCGCCCGCGGCAACCGTTCGCACCCCTTCGCGGAAAATGGCTTGCGCCAACACGGTCGCAGTAGTCGTGCCATCGCCGGCGACATCGGACGTCTTGGACGCAACCTCTTTCACCATCTGGGCACCCATGTTCTCGAGCGGGTCCTGCAGTTCAATCTCCTTTGCGACCGTAACACCGTCTTTTGTGATGATAGGCGCCCCGAATTTCTTTTCGATCACCGCATTGCGTCCCTTCGGACCGAGCGTGATCTTCACCGCGTCGGCTAGAATGTTGACACCGCGCAGAATCGCTTGCCGTGAATCCTCACCGATAACTATTTGTTTTGCCATAAGCACTCACCCTCCTGGGTGATTGAAAGTCGACCACAGCGAAGACCTCGGTTAGGGTGAAGCCTACTTCCTGCCAGAGGCCGCCCTGGCCATCCCGCTGAGTTTTGCCAGAATTTCTTCTTCACGGAGCAGCAAGTACTCGCGGTCATCGACTTTGATTTCGCTGCCGCTGTATTTTCCGAACAGGATCCGGTCACCGACCTTGACGTCGAGCGCGATTCGGCGTCCCTTTTCCATCTTCCCGGCTCCAACAGCCATCACTTCTCCCTCTTGCGGCTTCTCTTTTGCCGAGTCCGGGATGATGATTCCGCCCTTTGCCGTGTCTTTCTCTTCCAACCTGCGTACCAGGACGCGGTCATGAAGAGGAGTGATATTCACTGTCATTTCTTTAGCCCTCCGCTGTCTATTCCCCGCATTCGATCACTTGATCGATCAAGATTACGGTCGAAAGGTCTTTTGGTTCTTCTTCCGAACCGCCTCCAGATCGTCCATTTGTTTTTTCTGACGTTCCGCCTCCTTCTGCGGACCCTGCTGCTCTTCGAGCTTTACTGCCTCGACGACGGCAACTTGAGCCTTTGCGTCAAGCGACTTGGAGTAGATGACCAGCCCAAATCGATCGCTAAAGGACGAACGAATCAAATTGAACGAATATCGAGAGTCTTCCCAGGTCGCGAGCGGTTTCTGCTTCGGGTCGTAACGGCCGGGGGACGCATCAGCTGATGACGTGACTACTGTTGGCGGCCCATACTCGGCCGAGATAGATTTCACCATGTCCTCCGCGGTGAGCCCTTCGGTTGAGGCCTGATCGTAGACTACGGACATTTTGTAGAGTTCTCCGTCGTAGAAAGAAAAAAGGATCTGTTGCACGTTGTTCAAGCTAGAGGAAGGTTCAACCAAACTGGGCGGCCACCAACTCAGTTCCTGGAACAGCGTTGGGGCGGCGTGCGTCACAGTTACGTCTGCGGCTTCACGGCTCGTAAGCTTCAGCACCGAGGCCAAGTCCGTTCCGAGCGAGAACCCGCGGTACTTCGAAAGATCTTGTGCTCGAAGCGTCGGCGCAGCAAGCAGCAAGACAAGAAGGCCAAGCATCAAAAGTCGTATTGGTGCTCTCATTTTTCTACTCTCCAATCAAGATTCTTAGGAACTCGAAATCATCGCGGCGAACCGCTCTGTGATTCCTTCGCCGTTTGTCGTGGCGCGCAACCTCAACACGAGGTCCTTTGTCGAAGTCAAGCCAATGCCTTGTTGGATATGGAGCGAATTGGCGGAAACACGCACGAAGGGAATGCCCAGAAAATGCCTTGAAAGGACCTTTCTGACTTGCAAGCAGTTAAACAGGCGACCATCGAGATTCGCCAGCACACCTTTGATCGCCTTTCGCAGAGTCCGGTACCCAACCCAGCCAAAGGCGATCCCATTGGTTTCTCCGGCCAAATAGAAACAGTTCCAATTCGCCTCCTCTATTTTGCGCCTCAATCCCGATTCATCGAGATTCCTAACAACCTTCCAGCCGGGCAAAAGCGCGTGGGTCTCTATGGACATGCCGGACGACAAAAGTGCGCCCTCTCGGATGAGCATCGTGCCTATCTTGATTTCGGTAGTCATAAACATTTCTCGGAATGCCGTCGCTGCGCCGTCACAGCTGGCGGGCGTAGTGTCTTCTGCCGTTCAGGTATGCCGTGAGCAACGTGACTGCTACTGCACAAATCATGGCGCCGATTGTGGTGACCGCGAATCCACGATAGCCGGAAAGCTCCAACATGCTGATCAGGAACCCGCCGACGATGGCGCCAGAGGCTCCCATGAATCCATCCATGATGGGGCCATAGCCTTCGCCTTTAAGGATCTTCCCGGTGCCCCAACCAATCGCTGTTCCGACCAAAATCCAAGTAAGTACATCCATGAATTCCCCTTTGCCAAGTTTTAATGCAAATACTGGGACGGACTCGGCTCGTCCCTTCCGCCGAAGAATCTGCGGCCTCTCCCGGCTACTGCGGAAGTAAAACCCGCGAGATCTTCTCTAACGCCGTTGCCGGTGACGGCGGGCGCTGCCCAATCAAGAGCGCTCCTCGCTATGCGATAGAGCAGTATGCCGCACACGACGAGCAGAACTAGACCGCCAAACGCGAGGCTGAAGTACAGCCAACAAAAGAAGAGCTCACGACCGCGGTACGAAAAGAGCCCAAGTACCAGAAGCAGGCAGACGGATTTCGATACCCCGTTGGAAGCGCTGAACGATTTCAAGGGTTCCCCAATCTGAGTCAGCTAGGAAGGAACGGGAGCGCTTCTGGTAGATACCGGATCAATGAACGGCGGGAGGAGAGATACTGCCCCGGCCCAGCCCTACTTTCCTGGCAAATTTCGCTCCTTCTCGCCGCCTACTAAGAGGTTACGAGCCTCGACGGAAAGGCGCTGTCCTGTTTTGTACAGTTTGCAAGAACTCTTCCTGTTACCTTGAAGCTGGCCAGGAGCGCCTCGAACGAGATGGCGTTTTGCCTCTGATATGAAACCCAAGAACAAGGGAAACGGACGACTCGCCGGGCTGTTCAAAGCTCAGGATTTCCTCGACACCGCTGGTGTGGCGCGGAAAATCACGGAATACCGGAGGGGCGAATCCATCTACACGCAAGGCGATGCCGCGGAAACTATCATGTACGTCCAGAAGGGCGGGGTGAAACTTTCCGTAGTGAATGGATCGGGCAAGGAAGCGGTGGTAGCGATGTTTGGCCCCAGCGACTTTTTTGGAGAAGGGTGCATGGCCGGGCAAACAGTGCGAATGGGTTCGGCCGCCGCGGTGACACCGACCACGCTTCTGGTGATTCAAAAGAAAGAGATGCTGCGCGTCTTGCACGCGGAACATGAGTTATCGGACCACTTCATCGGCTACATGCTGGCGCACAACATCCGGGTCGAAGAGGACCTGATCGACCAACTGTTCAATTCCAGCGAAAAACGGCTCGCTCGTGTACTCCTGCTCCTCGCCCGTTACGGGAAACAGGAGCAACCGGATCGCGTATTGCCAAAGGTTTCCCAGGAGACGCTGGCCAGCATGGTGGGGACCACGCGATCGCGCGTCAATTTCTTCATGAACAAATTCAGAAAGCTCGGATTCATTGAGTATAACGGGAAAATCAAGGTCAACAAGTCCTTGCTGACCGTCGTTTTGCACGAATAGGCAGACGGCGTTCTCGATCGCCGCGCATTTTCGCCACGAAGAACAACCGGATTACGCAACTTCTTTGAGAAAGGCAACAATACTCGTGCGGTTGTTTATCCGCGGAGCCGTCAGTCGAGAGGAGATCGAATGTCGTTGCCGAAAACAATGGCGGTAGTGGAGCCTCTGCCTCTCGTTCTGGAGGAAAGGACCGTCAAAGTCACAATTGCGTCGCCGCGTGTGGCTCTTCCAAAGAGAATCGCGGTGGTCGGGAACTACCTTCCGCGGCGCTGCGGAATCGCGACGTTTACCACGGATTTGTGCGATGCGATTCATGCAGAATACGGCGCGACGGAGCTTCTGGCGCTCCCGGTGAACGACACTGCGGAAGGCTACGTCTACCCCAACCGGGTGCGGTTTGAAATTTCCGAAGACGACCTTGCTTCCTACCGGCAGGCCGCGGACTTCCTGAATTTCAGCAACATCGATCTGGTTTGCTTGCAGCACGAATACGGAATTTTCGGAGGGCGCGCCGGCAGGCACATCCTCGAGCTTCTGCGCCGCCTGCAAATGCCGGTCGCGACTACGTTGCACACGGTCCTGCGCAACCCAAATGAAGATCAACGCGCGGCGATGGAGGAAATTGCCACGCTCTCCGATCGCATGATTGTCATGAGCAAGCACTCCGCGGAGATTCTGCAGGAAGTGTTCCGAGTTCCGCCGGAGAAGATCGACCTGATTCCACATGGCATTCCGGATCTTCCTTTCACCGATCCCAGTTTCTACAAGGATGGATTCGGAACTGAGGGCAAGCAGGTTCTGCTGACGTTCGGCCTGCTCTCGCCCAATAAGGGCATCGAAAACGTGATCCAGGCGCTGCCCAGGATTCTCACGCGCCACAGCAACGTTGTTTACATGGTTTCAGGAGTGACGCATCCGCATATTCTGCGGCGCGAGGGAGAGAAATACCGTTTCTTCTTGCAGAACATGGCGGAAGAACTCGGTGTCGAAGGCAACGTGATCTTTCGGAATCGTTTCGTGAGTCCGCAAGAGATGGTGGAACTCATCGGCGCGGCGGACATTTACATCACTCCCTACAAGCACAAGGAGCAGGTCGTGTCTGGCACTCTGGCGTATGCGTTAAGTACCGGCAAAGCAATCATTTCCACACCGTACCTGCACGCCATGGAGCTTCTGGACGATGCGCGCGGCGTGTTGGTTCCTTTTGACGATCCGGAAGCGATCGCGACGCGAACGACGGAACTCTTGGACAACGACACGGCGCGCCACGCCATGCGCAAGCGTGCCTATTTGTACGCGAGAGATATGGTGTGGAGCCGCGTGGCGCAGAAATACATGAAAAGCTTTGAGAATATTTACAATGAGCGGCAGCGAAACCCGCGGGCCACGTATGCCGCACGGAATACGGAAAAGATCCTCGACCGGCTACCCAAGGTCAACCTGGACCACTTACACCGTTTGACGGATTCGACTGGAATCGTGGAGCACGGTGTGTTCATCGTGCCGAATTATCCGGAGGGTTATTCGACCGATGACAACGCCCGCGCCCTGATCGTTGCTATTCTTCTCGAAGAATCCGGGGAGCTCGCGCGACCGGGCTCGATCGATCTAGCTTCTCGGTATCTGGCTTTTCTCTGGCTTGCCCTGGATCCAGCCACGAAGCGCTTCAGAAATTGTCTGAGTTTCGAACGCGAATGGCAGGAACCCGAGGGATCGGAAGACAGTCACGGACGCGCGCTTTGGAGTTTGGGGACCGTTCTGGGGAGATCGAAGGACGAAGGATGGCGGGGGGCGGCTGGCCGCATGTTCGAACTGGCTATTCCGGCGGCAGTCGAGTTCAAGAGTCCCCGGGCCTACGCCTTTGCGTTGCTGGGATTGTTGGAGTATCTCGAATCGTTTCCCGGAGATCGGGCCGCTCTCGGTGCGTCGGACATTCTGGCATATCGACTATTACGCTCCTATCGCGACCATCGGTCCGAGGACTGGAAATGGTTTGAAAAGAGCCTTTCCTATTCCAATGCGAGGCTGCCGCAAGCCCTGATCCGCTCCGGGATGCGTTCCGCAAACGAAGAGATGGTTTCAGCCGGGCTGGAAGCGCTGGACTGGTTGGTCGCGATCCAGCGATGTGAAGTAAGGGGCCATTTCGTGCCCATCGGGTCGCAGGGCTTCTATTCCAAGAAATCGGAGAAGGCTCGCTTCGATCAGCAACCGGTGGAGGCTTGTGGAGCCGTCGCCGCCTGCCTTCAGGCCTATCGCGCCACAGGAAAGGGCCGCTGGCGGAAGGAAGCTTGGTCTGCTTTCAACTGGTTCCTGGGCGACAACGATCTTCAGGTCGCGCTGTACGATCCGGCAACCGGTGGATGCCGTGACGGCCTCCATCCGGACCGGGCAAATGAGAATCAGGGCGCGGAGTCCACTTTGTCGTTCCTGATGGCCCTTCTGGAAATGCGCAAGCTGGAAGCCGCGCACAGCACCGAGAATAAGCTCTGACCATCTCTTTCAAATGTTTTTTCGAAGCAAGGATCTGGCAAATCATCAAAGGAACCTGGGACAACCTTCTATGGAAGCAATTGTGAAGCAATACGAAACCCTCTTTCACCGGCATTCCGCGAATCCGATCTTATCGGGGAAGGATTGGCCATATTCCGTCAACAGCGTTTTTAACGCAGGCGCAACGCTTCTACCGGATGGTTCAACTCTGCTGCTCTGTCGAGTGGAGGACCGCCGCGGAATCTCGCATTTGTGCGTAGCCCGCTCCGCGAACGGGGTGGATGGCTGGCAAATTGATCGTGAACCGACACTGCTGTCCGACCCCGACGCTTATCCAGAGGAAATATGGGGCATCGAGGATCCGCGCATTACGTATGTGGCGGAACTCCAGAAATTTGCCGTGACGTACACCTCTTACTCTCGTGGAGGTCCAGGTGTATCGCTGGCACTCACATCAGATTTTCGGGAATTCGAGAGAATCGGAGTTGTCATGCCCCCGGATGATAAGGATGCCGCTCTGCTGCCGCGCAGGTTCAACGGCTACTGGGCGCTCATTCATCGGCCCATGACGCCTCTCGGAGCGCACATCTGGATCTCGTACTCTCCGGACCTGAGGCACTGGGGAAGCCACCGACTCATGTTGGAGGCGCGCCGTGGCGCGTGGTGGGACGCAAACAAGATCGGTATGTCACCTCCACCGATTGAGACGCCCCGGGGCTGGCTCATGATTTACCACGGTGTGCGCAGGACTCCTTCCAGCTCCATTTATCGTTTGGGGTTAGCCCTCTTTGACCTCCAGAGGCCAGAGAAATGTCTGGCCCGCGGAGATTCCTGGATGTTTGCGCCGGAAACGGAATACGAGCGTCACGGCGACGTGCAGGATGTTGTGTTCCCCTGTGGCTACACGGTGGCAGCCGACGGCGATACGATCAACCTCTACTACGGCGCTGCCGACTCAAGCATTGCATTGGCGCATGGTAGCATTCGCGCCCTTCTTGCCTGGCTCGACGCGAACAGTCATTCCGAACACAGCAACGATCGGCGCCACAAATAGGTCCTACGCAGCCCTACGGAGTCTTCACAGCAAAGCACTTTCGTGCCCACCTGCGTATTCGACTGTCCAACAGCGTAGAATGTGGCCCGGCGCTGTACTAACTCGTTGTCAGGTTGTGCTAGCATTTTTTTACAGGCATTCAAAAATGCTTGTCGCCAAGAACGCATGCCAAAAAGAACCCCAAAGAAGCGCAATTCCCCGAGGAATCCCTCCAATCCGATAATGTTTGACGTCCAAATCTTCCTCGATTCCGCCGGCGTCTCGAAAACGGTTAAGGAATTCAAGGCGGGGGAGACCATTTACTCCCAAGGTCAATCCGCCACTAGCGTTATGTACCTGCAAGCGGGCAGCGTGAAGCTCTCGGTGACGAGCGCAGCCGGCAAACAGGCGGTGGTAGCCATTCTTAAAGACGGAGACTTTTTTGGTGAAGGCTGTCTAGCCGGCCAGACCGTCCGCATGGGAAATGCCTCTGCCGTGTCGCGCAGCCGCGTGCTGATCATTGCGAAGGCGGAGATGCTGAAGACACTGCACGAGCACCACGAGCTTTCCGACCGATTCATCGCGTTCATGTTGGCCAGGAACGTTCGAATCGAAGAGGATCTGGTCGATCAACTGTTTAATTCGAGCGAAAGGCGCCTGGCGCGCACGCTGTTGCTCCTTGCCCGCTACGGCAAGGAAGATGAAGTGCACGGAGTGCTTCCAAAGGTCTCGCAGGAAATGCTGGCGGCGATGATCGGCTCGACACGGCCACGGGTCAATTTCTTCATGAACAAATTCCGGAAGCTCGGTTTCATCAAATACAATGGCGGCCTGCAAATCAATACGTCTCTCTTGAACGTTGTCTTACACGAATAGTTGTTCGGATTCAGGAAAGCACCGGAATCCTGCTGAACTCAGGACTTCGTCTTCCGGTCATGACGGCAAGGCTTGCAGTGGTGTCCAAAACGAGACAGAAAATTGTCTCTGTACCGGGGATACTGGTGCAGTTGGATTCTTGGAGAACTGCCGATGCATTTTAGAGAGATTTGTCTTCGCGCTGATTTTTCTCCGGCCATTCAGGTGTGAAAAATGAGACTTCCCTTTTTCCGCCGATCCCTTGCCGTGGGGTTCAACTGGCCACTTCAAATCTGGCCATGGCGGATGCGGCCATAGGCCCGCGCCAAGCCTCCAGCACAAAGGACTAAGAGAGTGACCAGTTTTTTCAATCGCGACAGGACATTCACGGAACCAATCAATTGGATCACGACCGCTTTCATGCTCGCTTTCCACGCCGGCGCAGTCGCGTCGCTGTTTTTCTTCACCTGGAAAGGACTTGTGGTCGCTATTATCCTCTGGTGGGTCTCCGGGAGCCTGGGTATCGGGATGGGTTACCACCGTCTCTTGACTCACCGCGGCTACAAAACTTCAAAATGGGTCGAGTATTTTCTGACCGTTTGCGGCACGCTTGCCCTCGAAGGTGGCCCAATCGGCTGGGTCGGTACGCACCGTGTACACCATCAAAACACCGACAAGAAGGGCGACCCGCACTCTCCTCGAGACGGCGGCCTGTGGGCCCATATGGGCTGGATCATGACCGGCAAGGCGATGCATAGCGGTTCAGACGAGCTTCTCCCCTTTGTTCCGGACCTCCGCAAAGACAGGTTCCAGGTGTGGATCAGCCGCTGGCACTGGGTTCCTTTAGCTGTTCTTGGTGCGGCCGTTTTTGCGATCGGTGGATGGTCCTGCCTGCTTTGGGTCGTCTTTTTGCGGACGGTCATCGGCCTCCATTCCACCTGGCTCGTGAATTCTGCAACGCACATGTGGGGGTCGCAGCGCTTCCGTACGAGAGACAGATCGAGGAACAATCTTTGGGTTGCCATGCTTACCTTCGGGGAGGGCTGGCATAACAATCACCATGCCGCCCCACGGTCCCCACGCCACGGCGTCGCCTGGTACGAAATCGACCTAAATTGGTACGGAATCTCAGCGCTGCAACGCCTTGGGCTCGCTTGGGACGTCAGAATCTCGAAGCTAAAGCTGAATCGATTCGCATGAGCGAACGCACGCACATGAATGCATTTGGAATCAGGAGTTCGACATCCAAACGGGTTCCAGATCTGTTGTTGGGGTCAGCCTCTCGCGACCCGGCGCAACCCGCACGATTTCAACCGAACATCGCGCATGAAATGCAACCGCGGCCGGAACGCCGCCCATCCACAGACGCCTGAGCCCCTTCCGCCCGTGTGCCCCCAGCACGATCAGGTCGGCCTTCCACTCCTCGGAAGCATTGATGATTGTGGATTCGAAGTTACCGTGTTCCACCGATGTGCTCACTTTGATGCCGTAAGAGCGCAACACTTCAGCGGTTTTGGCCACTAGAACGTGCGCTTGCTCAGTCTCCTCGTCCCAGCTTTTTGCCAGCGCCACATCATAGCCACCCATACTGCCGAGACCCAGCAGTGAAGGTACTTTGACGACCTGCAAAACTCGTACTTCTGTGTCCTCGTGGAAGCCTCGCGCGGTGACCGCTTGTATGGCGGGTTTGGAAAAGTCTGAACCATCGATCGCAAGCAAAATTCGCATCCCTGCCCTCGCCGTCTCTCCGGCAGGAACGGAATCCATAGAATTCCGACCTACGCTCACTCTTTGTCTTAATGGACTCCTCGCGATTCGGATGCGCTTCAAGAAGTCCACGATGGCCGCTCCATAAGCGCTAGCTACCTGAAAAAACACACGGCAGCTATTTTGGAGTGTGGCGATCAGGAGCTTCCTCCGCTAGTTTTGTTTCCGTTTGGATGGAACTCATGGATTAGTTCTTTTGCGCGCTGTTTTCGTTGTTCTTCGCTCGCAATGGCTTCGGCAAAGAAATGTGTAACTCCAATGATTGGAGGATTGCCGTGGTGCTCGAGCAGGTCCGTTCTCAGAGCGTTGGTCTGTCCGATGTACAGACAGGTGTAGTGGTTCGGGCGGAATGGGCGGTCGGTCTTGAACAATCCATAGACCGCCCCGACGTTCCTGAGCACGTTCAATGTGCCCGAGTCAAACGATTGAGAGTCTCCACTGAACGGCATGATGCGCTCTCCTGTCCTGAGGTCCTGTGAGGCTCGTGTTAAGCACTAAGTCCGGTATGGCAGGAAATGCCGCACCGGGTCCGTTCACGACTCATAAGCCAAAGTGGACAAGTCTTCTTGCGAAACCTGGCGTTCAGCGGGCCGCCGCAGAGTATAAAAAAGGAGTGCCACCAGCACTAAGGCCACCGCAACAAATGTCAGCTTCATTCGCTTTTCCAAAATCCGGTCCTCGCGCCTGTTTTTCGTCTCCCAAGCGAGCCATCGTACGTTCTCTTCCGACTTCTGATTCTGTTCCGACTTCTCCGAAAGTGAACTCAGGTTGTCCATGATCGTATGCTACGTACGGCCGGCCCTGGGCGCTGTCCAATAGTGAACATATTCCTCGCAGAACAGGCGTTCAGGTTGTCGAAGAAATGTGATCGCGGGCCGAAGAGTGTGCTGTGAGCCCACGATTACCACCGTCGTTGCGTTTGCTGCAAAGGAACTGTCTTGCCCGCGCGTCGGTCAGGCGTGCCGTTTCGTACTGCTGCGTGCCACCAAAACCGCGATCTGATCGTCGATTTCCTTTATCTCGATCGCCAGTTTCATGTCGGAGGGGTTTCTCAGGAAGTGGTCGAACAAACGACTGCGCTTCGCTCTCAGCGCTTCTCGCCTCTTTCTCTCATCGATTTCGGGCTTAGGCAGTTCTATCACGGAATGCCCGCTGCAGCTTTCGAGGCGGTTTTCTGGATAAGACTCTGAACGGCTTCCGCGCAAGTTTCATGCACGTCGAATATTGTCACCAGCTTTGTCAGTTGAAGTACCTCGCGGAACATCTGCCCCAACGCACACAGACTGATCGAAGCTCCTTGCGTCTTTGCGCTGACGTGAGCCGCAACCAGAATCCCTAACCCTGCGCTGTCTATGTACGTCACACGCGACATGTCCAGCACGATGCTTTTCTTTCCAGAAAGGACGAGGTTCTTTATTGCCTCGCGCAGCTTCCCACTTTCTTCGCCGAGGACAATCCGGCCCTTTAGTTCAACGACTGATACTCCGTCAATCTCTTTCATGTGGAACGTTACGCTCATGAACCTAGTCTCCATTTGGGCGGGGACCCCAGTGACTCTCACGCTCCGGCCCTCCGGCAAACTCCTCGGAGGGCCGCCCCACCTGCGTGTTGTCGCGCCTGACTACTCTTTGTCGTACACCACGACGTTCTTCACGTCGTGGCCTTCTGCGTCCTTGCCTTCAAACGTGGATGTCCGCAACTTCCCGTCTGCCGACACAACGGACGTCACGGTCATCAGCGTTTGCCCGCCCTTTTTCATACTCACGCGCAGAGTGTTGGAATCCACTCGTTCGACCGAAACCATATCTCCGGCAGCGATTCCCGTCGCCGGATAGTCTTTCCCGTCAAAGTTCGCCGTGAAGTCCACTTTCGTTGGCTTGCCTTCTCCGTCGATTCCTTCCGAATGGATCTTTACGCTCTTTTCCTCCGCCCAGACCATCAGCGTAATGCTTTTCGCCGCCGGTCCCGGATTGTAAACGGACTTCGCTGCGTTAAACTTCCACTTGCCTGTCTGTGGATCTGCCGCCTTGGCCGCGACGCTCAATGCGAATGCCGCGCACAGGACTGCACATACGATTACCCCTCTTTTCAACTGCATTGAATTCCTCTTTCAGAGTTTTCTGTCTCACATCTATCTTGCGGGGGCCTGTTGGCCTTGAGTTTCCAATGCTTAGTCCATTCTCGAAGATACGGACGGGAGCCTGGTCCTCCGGCGGTAAAGACCACAGCTAGTCTTTCAAGTCTAGAAGGCCCACCTTGCCCAGTCTGTTCAATCTTGGACACCCTCCAGATTTTTGTGGACGCGGTCAACGTGAACGTTCGCACGGGTTCAGTCAGTCGATTCGGTGGGGCAGATGGCTCTTATCGCGATTTCGTGGATCCCATAATTTCTGACGAGCGGGATCACCGGAAAAGACAGTCTTGTAGTGCACCCCGCTCAAATCAGACTGCCGCATTCGGTATGAGTCAGGGCCTCCAACAGGAGGCAATATGGGCAGAAAACCACAAGTAGATCGAACCCCGGAAGAGAAGTGGCAAATCATTCAGGAAGGCATCAACAGTGGCAACGTCTCGGAGACGTGTCGCCGCCATGGAATCGCTCCGAATCGGCTTTGTCGATGGAAGGATGAAGCGGAAGCAGGAGCAAAGGCAGCGCTTGGGGGGAGAAGCGCTGCCGCGGCGGAAACCGAGAAGGACCACCGCATCCGGCAGCTACATAGAACTCTGGGGCGGAAGTCGCTGGAGATCGAATCCTAGAAAACGTCGTGGGGGAGTGATCCGTGGTGCCTTTCACTCCCAGGCGCGGGAGATGGTGACGCAGGGTTACACCGCTGGCCTTCTTGGCTTTCGCAGTTGACCTAAAGTCGGAGGCCCTGGCCGTCTGATGCTGCATATCGATGAACACCTCCCGCCGTCGGTGCCAATCCGTCCGCGAGATGGTTTCGGAATTCCGACGCATGAATCCGGGAACAACGCGGGAACATTAAGAGTTCCCTTCCCTTTCTTGCCGCGCTTTTACGTTCCTTCGAGGGTCCGTAAGTCCTTGAAATTCCAGATCAAGGTGCTCTGTCACGGCAGAGGCCGCGGGTTCGAGTCCCGTCGTCCCCGCCATTCCTTCCAAAAGAGTTAGACGAATTTCATTGAAACCATCGAGGGCGCGAAAAGGGGCGCGTTTCGCGCCGCTTTTGTGCCTTTTTTCTTGTCCTGTTACGTGGCAGCAGTTTGCGGTCCTCCATGCGCACCGGAAGAAAAGACCAGCGACACGACCGCTGCTTGCGCTGCATGCTTCGCCGGAGTTATCGCCTGAGTGTCAACGTCCAACGTTGAGCGCAAGGTCGAATGTCGAAGCAGTTCTTGCATCACCTTGAATTCAGTTCCGACACTTCGTAGCAGAGTCGAGTACGTGTGCCGGAACGTGTGCCATCCGAATAGCTTCTGGATTCCGACACTCTGCGCCACAGGGCGAATGTATTTGCGTAGGATCGCCTGGCCCAGTACGGTCTTCGGCCTCGGTAGCGCTTGCTTGCGAAAATCCAGGCGTCTGCGCTCGCGCAGCGGACAGCTTTCCTCCATTGCAACAGAGCCTCCACGAGAATCGAATGAACGGGAACGGGCTTCTGCGATGCCTCGGTCTTGCACGGTCCCTCTACCCCGTACACGATGGAGCGGGTGACGTGCATGTGTCCTTCCGTAAAGTCGATGTCTCCCCATTTAAGTCCGAACAGCTCGCTCTGCGGCAAGCCGGTGGACACTGCAAGGAGAACCAACGTTCGCTCTCGAATGCGCAGTTTGTCTACCAATGCCTTGATTTCACTGGGCGTCAGGATGACTGGCACTCTCCGCCGCTTTGCACTCTGACGAACGAGATAGATCGGATTGCGGTCGAACAGCTCGTATCGGCAGGCATGGTTGAAAAGAACCGACATCAGATTTCGGATTTTGGCACAACTGCTCTTCGCTAGTAACAAGCGTCGAAGCCACGACTCGACTTGGATTGTTCTGATCTCAGACAACTCGTACTTGTGCCAGTGAGGGCGAACCCACCGGGTTAAGTACGCTTTGTAGATCTTCTTGGTAGCGTGACTGCGCCAGGTGTTTTCCTTTGCAAGCTCGCGCTGTTCGAAATGATCACAGCGCTGTGCAATCGTAAATGCGCGAGGGCTTGTTGGTCGGACATCGGCGTTGATTTCCGAGAGCAGCCCGACTGCAGCGCGCCGCACAGCAGTCTCATCAGGGCAGTGTTCAACGGTGCCAACAATCTTCTTGTGATAAAGACGTTTGCCGAGAGTATCGATCTCGGACCAGCGAAACCGCCATACCTGCGGACCTCGTTTGCGATTCAGTCTCTCCATGCACCATGTTGCATCTGTCTCCTCCTGCCGCGCCGATGCGGCAGAAGAATCTTCACGTATGGAGGCCAAACGGTGTTGGGGGCAGGTGAAACCTGCCGAGTGAATTGCTTTGCGGCGGCAATGTTCTTTTGGAAGCGACCACTCCGTTCGCGATAACTTCCTGTTTGCCGATTAACCGTGACTCATCGCATCTTCTCGAATCGGAATGTTGGGAACTCCGCTAGTTCGAGTGCCTGCGCCTGCGCCAAAGACACGGGTGATTCGGAATATCCGGCAGCCCATCAAAAGGTCCCTAATAACCAGAGGCTTTTCCGACACTGTTGGCGCCGCGACGGTCATGCCCACCTTGAAGCCAGCCATTACTGATCAGGATGGCTTCTACCCGGGCCTGTACGCTGGGATGAGCTTCCTCCACCTGGTGTCCCATGCGCTTAAGCAGCGTGATTGTATCCGGGGAAACGCCACTCTCGTAGTCTAGCCGGTCCGGTTTCCATTGATGATGAATCCGTGGGAAGTCGATGGCATCTTGCACATTCATTCCGAAATCGAGGATGTTGACGATCACCTGCAAGACTGCGGTGGTGATGGTCGACCCGCCTGGAGCGCCTAGGACAAGGAACGGCTTACCATCCTTCAAAATAATCGTAGGCGTCATAGAGGAAAGCGGGCGTTTGCCGGGGGCGATAGCATTCCTCGCGCCCTGCACCAAACCGAACTTATTCGGTGTTCCCGGGTTTGCCGCGAAATCATCCATTTCGTCATTCAACAGAAATCCGGCGCCCGGCACGGTGACTCCACTACCATAAGCGCTATTGAGCGTGTAAGTGACAGAGACCGCGTTGCCCTGCTCGTCCAAGATGCTGAAGTGAGTTGTGTCCGAGCCATCAGTTCCGACAGGAAGACCGTGGTTCACCTCGTCACTCGGCGTGGCGCGTTCTGGGTTAATGGTTGCCCGTCTGGCGCGCAGATACGCTGGGTCCAGCAGTGAGGAGATCGGGTTGTTCGTCGAATCAGGATCCCCCAAATATTCGTTTCTATCGGCGTAGTAGCGGCGCATGACCTCCGCGAGATAATGATAGGTTTCTGCCGAACCAGAGCCGCTTTTTTCGTAGCCCGTGGCGTCCAGCATGGCCAGCATCTGCAAGACCCCAACGCCGCCCGCACTGGGAGGAGGCGCGGTAATGATGTGGTAGCCCTTGTAGTCCCCCTCCAGTGGCTTCCGCTCGATTGCCTGATAGTCGCGCAGGTCAGCGAGCGTGATCAGACCGCCCTGCTCGGCCATCGCGCGAGCGATGAGCTGAGCGGTCTGGCCCTCATAGAAATCACGGGCTCCGAGTCGAGCGATGCGATCCAGGGTCAGCGCCAGTTCGGGTTGCCGAAACGTTTCCTGCCAGTCGTAGTTCGCGCCTCCTTTGAGAAAAATACGCCTCGACTCAGGGAATTGCGCAAGCAAGGAAGCGTAGTGCTTCCACGAATCCATTTGGAGATAGGAAACCGGGAAACCTTTGGTGGCGAGATCCACTGCAGGTTTCACGAGTTCGGCCCAGGGCTTACGTCCGTACTTCTTGTGAGCGAGTTCCAGACCTCGGACGGTTCCGGGCACCCCCGCTGCGCGCCATCCTACGACACTTTCTTGAGTTGGCTTCCCGGCGTCGCCGAGGTACATGTCACGGCTCGCCTTATTCGGCGCTTTTTCACGGAAATCGATAAAGGTCGCGCGGCCGTCGGCCAAGCGAATTAGCATGAATCCGCCCCCGCCAATATTGCCGGCGTAAGGGTGCGTTACGGCAAGTGCGAAGGCAACGGCTACGGCGGCATCGACAGCGTTGCCGCCGGATCGAAGCACTGCCAATCCAACATCTGTGGCGTGCTCCTCCTGAGCGACGACCATCGCCTTGCGAGCGTAGATGGGCTGGCTAGCTCGCGATTGCGGACTCGTGAGCACAGTCGCCAGAAGTATCGCTAGGGATCGTAAAGAACGAGCCTTCTTCATGCGCATAATCATATGTCAGTTCGTTATCGGTGGGGCTCATCAAGCCTCTGCGCTCTGCTGATCGGTTCGCTTGTGGAGACGCCATTGATGACACCGGAGAAGGAACAAGCGGCAGTGGCACATAGCTGGTTCTCGCTGCGCTGCTTTCGTCTGGAATATCGCCACTCACGCTGAAGTAAACTAGGGCGCATGCGGATTGAGTTAGACCACTTGTTTGTCTGTACCTCTCGAGAGGCTCCCGAGGCTGAAAAACTTGTTCAGTTCGGTCTGCATGAGGGACCGCCCAATCAGCATCCCGGTCAAGGGACGGCCTGCCGCCGTTTTTCCTTCGCAAACGCCATGATTGAACTGTTCTGGGCGAGCGATTCGAGCGAGGCTCAGAGTGAACGTACAAAACGGACCTTGCTGTGGGAAAGATGGTCCGGTCGGCAATGCAACGCCTCTCCCTTTGGCATCTGTACGCGGCCTGTCGACCCTCAAGACCAAGGTTCACCTTTCCCTGCATGGGAGTATCGACCGGCTTATTTGCCGGATTCGCTTTCCATGCAGATCGGCGAAGCGGGAGTTGAGGAGCCAATGTGGATTCATCTGAGCTTTATGCGACGAGCTCAGCGCGAAGGATGGTTCGCCGAGCATCCCATCGGCATCCGTGAAATTACGGCTTTGACCCTGACCACTCCCGTGCCGCTGCGTTCTAAGGCGTCACAAGTAGCGTTGCAAAATAGAGTTCTGAAAACTCGAAACGGAGCAACTGCTTTACTCGAAATTGAATTTGATGGCCACCGACGAAAAGAACACGCAGATTTCCGACCACACCTGCCGATCATCTTTCACCTGTAATTGGACAGATCCGGAACGATTGCAGCTACACGAGTGGTATCGGGCATGCTTCAACACTGGAAGCAAATGGCGGGTGGGGCTCAGGCCTCAATTCGACAGTGAAGAAGCACGCACCGACAGTTCGGAAATGTGGCGTCTTTTCAGGCGTCTCAAAGAACCGGAGCGATACACATCGCGATACGCAATAGCGCTGCCCATGATGTACTTCCAAGGACTTACAGTGCCGTCCGTGCTCTTCCAAGTCGTTGAAAGTACTTGTATCCCGCTAACTGTCACGGCAGAGGCCGCGGGTTCGAGTCCCGTCGTCCCCGCCATTCCTTCCAAAGCTGCTAAGCGCGAGTAGAACAGTCCAGCCGTACGCTGCAAGATCCATCTTAACCTCTACGATTTTCGTCGCCTTGGCGTGACCGAGCGCCGTGGCCAGTTGTTGGGTGTGCGCCGAATTCCGGGCTTCGCCGCGACCGACTACCTTCTATTCGGCTCCGAGAAAGCGCTCGACGATCTGCGGCAGCATCGGCTCGACGGCGAGCGTGTAGTGGGTGGTGTTCGGCACGATTGCGAACTGGTTTGCGGACCGCAGTGAGCCATCAATCCCGGCATCGCGCTGTCCGCCACCCAACGTCTTCCAGAACTCGACCATGTGTTCGGGCCGGATGGAGTCAGCGTCGGCAAAGACTAGCAGTGTGCGAGCCTGAAGCTTGGCGACGTCGGCGCTCCAGTCAAAGGGACGTTTGGTCAGGTCACCGACCTTGCGGAAGAGGTTCGTCCAATCGACATCGGGATAAGCCTGCCCTAATGGCGATGCCTTGACGCTAGCGCCGAGCATGGCGGCGTTGGCCTCCAACTGATTGAAGGCCGCCACCACCTCCGGATAAGAACCGTCCCGCTTCATCGTCCCGGACACGAGCACGAGCCGGTCGACCACGTCCGGATGGCGGATTGCGGTCTGCAGCGCGACGAAGGAGCCCAGCGAGTAGCCCATTACGTCGGCCTTCCCAAGCTTCAGATGTCCGATCAGAGCGGCAATGTCGTCGCCCATCGTTTCACAGCGCAGTGGCCTGTCGGTGTCCGGCGTGCGCCCATGCGCCTGAAGATGGACGGCGATCACCTGCCGGCCCTTGGCCAGTTCAGCCAGATTGCTCCCGAAGCTGTCTGGGTCGATGCCCCCGTGAAGAAGAATGAGCGGCTTGCCGGCGCTATGCACGCTGTAAAAGATATGCTGACCGTTGACGTCGGCAAAATTCGCATTCGACATAGCGGGGGTCTCCTTGGCTTGAACGGGAAGGGTTGCAGTCAGCGCCGCGGTCGCTGTGGCAGTCTTCAGGAAATCGCGTCTGAGCATATCGTTCTCACTTCGCGCCGAACTGGCCAGCGCGGCGGTGGATTGCGTGTGTCATCGTGATCCCTTCGATACGCGGATGGCCGCGGCGCGGTCACGATCTGCCTGCGAGCAACTGATCCAGCTGCGCGAACTGTTCGGGCAGGGCTTCCGCCGAACCGGCGAGGGCTTCGTCGAGGGCCGCTTTTGTGGGGTAGAGTTCGTGCAGGGTGACCAGCGTCTTGCCGGCATTTTCTTCGAACGTCACCGTGGTCACGGCGCCCTGATCGCTTTCTTCGTTGGTCCAGACGATGCGCTTGTGCGGCGTCACTTCCCGGTACGTGCCGAAGAACGCCATCGGTTGATCGGACGCCGGATGGCGGAACACAAGGCGATACGAGCCTCCGGTGCGCACATCCATGTCGCACGAGAGCAGCGACAGGCCCGCCGACTTCGGGACCCACCAACGCTTGAACAATTCGGATTTGCTCCACGCTTCGAAAACGATGTGCGCCGGGGCATTAAACGTTCGCGTCACGAGGAGTTCGCGGTCGGACTTGCGCTCCACGGCGGTGCGGTTCATGGCGGCCGGACTACCTTCTTTTCCTTCGGGCATCTTTCTTCTCCTTGCGTTTCAAGTGCTCGACAATCGTGTCCAGCGCGTCGAAGCGTGCGCTCCAGAGTTGGCGGTGCCGCTCGATCCAGGCAGCCTCATCTTCCAGCGCGCGGATGGCAAGCCTGCAGGTTCTGACGCGGCCGGCCTTTTCCGTAGTGACGAGCGCTGCCCGCTCCAACACGCCCACATGCTTCTTCATGCCCGTGAGGGTCATATGGAACTTTCCGGCGAGGTCGGTGATCGAAGCCTCGGCGCGGCCGAGCTGCTCGAGCACGCCGCGCCGGGTGGCATCCGACAGCGCGGCGAAGGAAGCGTCGAGGCGGGTTTCGTTATACTGAACCATGTGGTTCAGTATATAGCAGATCGACTTGCGGCGTGCAAGAGGAAAAACGCATGGGGCTGGTGCAAGGTTCGACAGGCATAGTCATCCGGGCGGTCAGGTTCTGCTGACCACCAATCGTGGCCATCGTCGGCTAGAGCAGTGGAGATGGCGCTTTGCTAGCCGCGCTCGAACCAGCGCAGCACGCGCAGCGCCCGCAGCGTATTCCACCGACTAGGTTCGCCGGCGGATTCGCCGAAGGGGAGAGCCAACGCTTGGTCGTAGGCGCGATCAAGCAGCCAGCGTCCGTCAGGCCGGCGTTTGCTTTTGACAAATTGAACGGCTTCGCGCATGCGTTCGTCCGGCGACGCGGCTGCGCTGCGGAAATAATCGAGCGCGCGAAGAACGTCGTAGTGATAGCGCGGAGGAAACGCGAGCTCCAAGAACTCCGGATTGGCAATCTCGCCGGTGGTACGGCGGCGAAAAAGATTCCGCTGCAGCAGATATTCCTCGCCGCGCCGGCGGGCCGCGGTGATTTCCGGCTGTGGTCCGGCGGCTTGCTCGTACTCGAGCAATCCTTCGAGCACGCAAATTGTGGTGTGGAACGAGGAGCGCACGCTTTTCGGCGCTTCGCAGTTCCAGCCGCCGTCCGCGAGTTGCTCGCCGAGGAGCCGACGCGCCAGCTTTTCATTTGGGCGTCCAAAGGAACCGCCAAGCGCGAGCACACCGCCGTTGATGCACGGCTCGACTTCGCCTTCAAAGAAGGGATTGCCGCCGAACTCGGCAGGCCGCAAGTCCCAGCACCCCTGATTGTTCCAGCGCAAACTCTTCTCGATGCGTACCACAGCCGATTCGACCGCGGCATCGGTCGTGTCGACACCGGTTGATCGCAGGAGCAGGAACGTGAAAAGAGTGGACAACCAGGCAGGCGAGTCGCCACAGCGCCAGGAACCGTCGGCCTTCTGGTTCGCAAGAATGCGCGCAGCGATTCCTTCACGCGCGACGCGCGCGCGTTCATCGGCGACCCGGGCAGGAGGTGCATCCGCGAGGTCCCGGGTGGCCTGCCACCGGATTGCCGGATCTGAACCGAGCAGCCAATCACTTACATTCATATTGCAATTTTATCTTGCTTAGCCGGAGAATTCGAAGCGGCCCGCGGGCAATCAATTGTCGAGATCCGCTCAGCTCGCGCCGTTGCAAGCCATTGCGCATCCCTGAATGCTTTTTGGGTCCTCGCGCTAACGCGGCACAGAAATTCAAGGTAAGCTATTCGGCGAAGATGTTGCTGTTCACTTCCATTATCGTGCTGGGATTTTTTCTGGGCATGCGGCATGCCACCGACCCGGATCACGTCATTGCCGTAAGCACGATTGTCAGCAGGCAGCGCAGCGTCCGGCAAGCCGCGGTGATCGGAGCGCTCTGGGGCGTGGGCCACACGTTGACGATATTCGTGGTTGGAACGGCCATCGTGGTGTTTGGGCTCGTGATTCCGCCGCGTGTGGGCTTGACCATGGAGCTCTCCGTGGGCGTGATGCTGATTGTGCTGGGGATCATGAACCTTACGGGGATGTTGCGATGGATCACGGAATCGATCACGCCGGGAAGCTCGGCGACGCACATACACATTCACGCGCACAGCGACTACGTACACACGCACGTGCATTCGCATGTGCCTGAAAACCACGGCCACGCGGAAGCGGCCACGCCGGTGGGTTGGATGGACCGGATGTTTGGGCGTTTAGGGGTGTATCAAGCGGTGCGTCCGCTCGCGGTGGGAGTCGTGCACGGGCTGGCAGGCTCCGCAGCGGTGGCTTTGCTGGTGTTAACGACGATTCGCGTGCCGTATTGGGCAGCGGCCTATCTACTTGTTTTCGGGATCGGCACGATTGCAGGAATGATGCTGATTACCGCGGCGATCGCGGTGCCATTTGCGGCATCGGCATCGCGCTTCGGCCGCCTTAATCGAGGGCTGAGCGTGGCGAGCGGCTGGATCAGCCTGATTTTCGGCTTGTTCATCGTGTATGAGATGGCCTTTGTAAAAGGCCTTTTCACTTCGCACCCGAACTGGACTCCGCATTGAACGAAGACGCACCACAGATTGCTAAACCGAGAGCCGTTCGGGAACTACCGGATAACCTGTATTGAGGATTACGTGGACAGGAACCTAGACTTACTCTGTGACGGGACGAACGAAAGGAATCTTCGATTTCCGTCGATCGCCCTCATCCTCGGAATCGTTCTTTACAAAGCTACGGGACTCTCTAACTCCCGCGCGTTTGCGCGTGGCTGACGAGAAGGCGCGGCCCGAAAAGCATAACCAGACTTCCGCTATCGCCGCCGGAATGCCGCACCTGCGCTTTTCCGACTTGCTGCGGCCGCACTGGCCTGCGTTCACGCTCGCTTTTGTTGCCGTTATCGGCGAGACGGCGATGGATGTACTGAGCCCCTGGCCGATAAAAATCGTAATCGACAGCATCATTCAAACGAAAAAGCTGCCGCAATGGCTCGACGGCGCGGTGAGCGCCCTTTTCGGCCACAACACGCACGCGGTGCTCGATTTTGCGGTCGCGGCTGTACTGGCGATCGCGGTGGTGGGAGCCGTCAGCTCTTACGCGGAAAAGTGCCTTACCACGAGCATCAGCCAGTGGGTTGCACACGACCTGCGCCGCACTCTTTACAACCACATACAG
>Ga0079220_10000028_pt1 | contig 25142 bp, 25 predicted proteins | sample GAAS100_FD_75071 | JGI IMG/M metagenome (GOLD analysis project Ga0079220, IMG submission 75071) | Agricultural soil microbial communities from Georgia to study Nitrogen management - GA AS100 | ecosystem: Environmental > Terrestrial > Soil > Agricultural land | place: USA: Georgia | collected... | reverse complement strand
CTGGTGCGCCGGGGGATGCGCTTCACCTTCGGGATTTCCTTCAAGCACCAGGGAATCCGGGATGTTGCAAAACTGATGATTCCGAGATTCATCGGCATCGGCATCGGCCAAATCAATTTCTTCGTCGATACGTTTTTCGTCAGCGCGGCGATCATGCCGCGAGGCAGTCTGACGGCCCTTTACGTAGCCGACCGCGTAATGGAGCTCGTCTTGGGTGGATACGCCATCGCGGTGGCCACGGCAATCCTGCCGATGATGTCGCACCAGGCCGCTTCCAACGAATACGAAGCTCTGAAAAAGACGCTCACGTTTGCCGTCCGCATCGTGGCGTTCATCACCATTCCCGCCGCTTTGGGATTGATGATCCTGCGCGAACCGATCATCCGCGTGCTTTTCCAGCACGGGCTTTTCGTCGCCGAATCTACGCGGCTCACCGCGCGAGCCCTGTTGTACTACGCGATGGGTCTCCCGGCGCTGGCCAGCGTGAAATTGATCGTTTCGGCGTTCTACTCCGCCCGGGACACCAAGACGCCGGTGGTCGTGGCGGCAATCTCGTTTTTCTTGAATATCGCTCTCAACGTCATCTTCATCGAGGTCTTTTTTCGAAAGCTGCAAAACGGCGCGCCGGCGCTGGCCACCGCTCTTTCCTGCTACTTCGATTTTTTTGCGCTGTACGGCATTTTCCGGTTTCGCTACGGCTCGATGGGAACCCGTCACTTGTTCCGGTCGTTCTCAAAGATTTTTCTCTGCGCCGGGCTGATGGGCCTGGCGTGCTGGATCGGCGGACACTACACCGCTTTCACCGTTCAATCGCCGTTCACCGTGCAGTTGCTGGTATTCGGCGGCTTGATTGGCGGCGCAACGGTGCTGTACCTGGCGCTGGCGTGGCTGTTCAAGTGCCCGGAAATTGAAGAAGTCTACGGAATCGCCACGCGGCGGGAAAGGGACGCGACTTTCGCGGAGTAGCCATGGAATTTCCCGGGGCCATTTCGGCATTTCTGGTGCACGTCAGGGTGGAGAAGGGATTAGCCGTGAACACTGTCGCGGCCTACCGGCACGATTTGGCCAAGTTCGCCGGATTCGCCAGGAAGCGCAAACTGTCCCTCGAAGCGGTGCGGCGGGACGATATTGTCGATTTCCTTGCCGGCCTCTACCGCCAAAGGCTCGAGAGCAAAACGGTGGCGCGGCACCTGGTGACGCTGCGGAGTTTTTTCCGTTTCGCCCAGATCCACGAGCAGATCGCGGAAGATCCCACCATTCACTTGGAGTCGCCAAAGATCCGGAGGTCGCTGCCGGGATACTTGCGGCTGGAAGAGGTCGAGCGCCTGCTGCAACAACCGGATGCCACCAGCGCACTCGGCCTCAGGGATCGCGCCATGCTCGAGGTTTTCTACTCGACGGGACTGCGCGTTTCGGAATTGACCGGGTTGCGTGTTCCCGATCTGGACGTAAAGGGCGGCTGTTTGCGGTGTATCGGCAAAGGCGACAAGGAACGCATCGTCCCCGTGGGGCGGAAGGCTCTGGGAATGGTGGAAAGGTATCTGCACGACGCCAGGCCGGAACTGGTGAAAGCCGCGAAAGCGGGCTCCACCCCGTACCTGTTTGTGAATCGCCGGGGAGCGAAGATCAGCCGCGTAGGCGTGTGGAAGCTGCTCTCGACATATGGCAGGAGGGCGGGCCTGCGCGTTCCCTTGACCCCGCACATGCTGCGGCACAGCTTTGCCACGCACCTGCTGGAACGCGGAGCCGACCTGCGATCCGTGCAGCTGATGCTGGGACATTCGGATATTTCCACGACGCAGATTTACACGCACGTGGTCGAGGAGCGCTTGAAGCAGATTTACAAAGCGCATCACCCGCGCGCATAGCAAGGCAGGGCCCGGTAAGACATTGCGGGCGGCGTTCCGGAATTCAGGACGCGCCCTGAAGCAGAGGAGCGCAATGCCAGATTACATGTTTCTGCTGGAGAGCCGGCTGCTGCCGGAACAGCGAGCGGCCATGATGCGCGTGCAGGAGCTGTCTTCCGCCATGGGCTATAACGTCTACCTGACCGGCGGGACGGTGCGCGACCTGATTACCGGCGCCAGCCTGCGCGATCTGGATTTCACGGTCGAGGGCAACCCTTCGAAGATCGCTCGCGAGCTGGAAAAAGGCGGCGCGAAGATTGTTTCCGAGGACGAGAAGCTCCGGCACGCCGAGGTTCTCTTCGCCGGTGAATGCGAAGGTAGCGTTTCCGCGGCACGCGACGATCACTACGTCCGGCCGGGCACCAGGCCCGAGATCCGCTGGTCGACCATCATGGAAGACTTACGGCGCAGGGACTTCTCCCTGAACGCCATCGCCATTTCCTTGAATCCGGCTTCGCGCGGATTGCTGCTCGACCCCACAAACGGTCTGTCCGACATCGAGCGCGGGGAAGTGCGGGCGCTCACCATTCACAGCTTTACGAATCAGCCCGCGCGCCTGCTGCGGGCCTTGCGCTACGCGGCGCGCATGGGCTTCAAACTGGAACAACGCACGCAGGAATGGTTCGAGCTGGCTTTGGAGCGGGACCTTCACCACTCGATTGAGCCGGAAGATGCGGGCCAGGAATTACGCTCGCTGGCGCGGGAAGAAAGACCGCAAGTCGTTTTGAAGGCGTGGGAAGAAAAAGACCTGGTGGAGGCGGTTCATCCGCTGCTCGGCAAAAAGCATGCCGACTTGGATGCCATCAACCGGCTCGTGCGCGTGCGCGAGGATTTGCTCATGGCCGGATTGCGCCCGCGCCTGGCGCTGCCCATGACGCTGGCAATTCTCGGCAGGCTGAAGGATCGCGAACTGGAAGCGGTGCTTCACAAGCTGGGATTCCGCGCGGCGGAAATTGACGCCGTTACCGACTTCGAGAAACAAGCTCTGGCGGCGCAGAAGGAATTGACGGGTAAGAAACTGAACGCGCCCATCGACGCCTACCGCTTCCTCGAAAAGCAACCCGTTGACCGGCTCGCCTATTTGCTGGCGGAGTCCAGCAATTCAGGAGCGCTGTCCAAAATCCGGGCCTATCTGAACAAGTGGCGCCCCTTGCGCAACGCCGTTTCCACGGTGGCCAACGAACTGCAAACGATCGGAATGGCCCGCGGACCGAAGTTCGACGCTATCGTCGAGCAGGTGTTCGCCATGCAACTGGCGGGACGCGGAAAGACCCCCGAAGAGCGCGAAAAAATCCTGCGGAAGCTTTCGGGCATCAAAGAGCCGCCCAAAGCCAAGGAGACAAAAGGGAAAGACAAGAGGCAAAAAGCGAAGAGCGCGCCCGCGTCGGCCGGCGCTGCAAAAATTGCGGCGAAAGCGTCTGCGGTCCCGCACGCAGCGCCCGCCAAAGCGCCGGAACCGCACGGAAAAAACAAACTCGCCGCAAAACCGGCGGCAAAGGCCCCGGTCAAGAAGAAAAAGTAAGCAGCTGTTGAAAACGCGAGAAAGCGTGTCGCAATTCTAGCCGCGGAGAATTAGAATCAGGACTCATGGGGCAGCCCGAGTTCGTACACCTGCACGTTCATACTGATTACAGCCTGCTGGATGGAGCCTGCGAAACGGGCGAACTGCTCGATGAAGCATCGCGGCAGAAAATGCCCGCGGTGGCCATCACCGATCATGGAAACCTCTTTGCCGCGGCCAATTTTTTCAACGAGGCCAGCAAGCGCGACGTCAAAGCGATTATCGGCTGCGAGGTGTACGTGGCCAAAGGCAGCCGCCACGACCGCGGAGACAAATCCGCGCCGCCGAATGGCGCCGACCGCGACGTCGAGCCCGGCGCGAGGGGCAGCAACCATCTGGTGCTGCTTTGCGAATCGCAGGAGGGATACAAGAACCTCGTCAAGCTGGTCTCGACGGGATTCCTCGAGGGCTTTTACTACAAGCCGCGCATCGATTACGACATCCTGGCAAAACACAGCAAAGGCCTGATCGCGCTTTCCGCGTGCCTGCGTGGAGCGGTCACCGAAGCCGTGGCCGAAGAGAAGTACGACCAGGCGCGGGAAAACGCGTACAAGCTGCGCGACGTTTTCGGCAAAGGAAGTTTCTTCCTGGAAATTCAGGACCAGGGCCTGGAAATCGAGCAGCGCGTGAATCCGCAACTCGCGCGCCTTTCGAAAGAGACCGGCATTCCGCTGGTCGCCACCAACGATTGCCATTACCTACACCATGAAGACGCCCACGCGCAGGATGTTCTGCTGTGCATTCAGACGGGAAAAACGATGGGCGACGCGAACCGCATGAAGTTCGCGACCGACCAGTTTTATTTCAAGACCGCGGAGGAAATGGCCGGGATTTTCGGAGAGATTCCCGAAGCCTTGCGGCGGACCGTGGAGATCGCGTCGCGCTGCAATGTAAAGATCGACCGGGTGAAAAATCCCTTTCCGGAATTCCAGGTTCCGGAAGGCCACACCGCGGGGAGTTATTTCGAGAAAGTTGTGCGGGAAGGATTCGCGCAACGCGTGGTGCAACTCGAACGCCTGGCCAAGCAGGGAATGCTGCGGAATCCGCTTGCGGAATACGAGCGGCGCCTGACTTCGGAAATCCAGATGATCCTGAAGATGCGGTACGAGGGATACTTCCTGATCGTCTGGGATTTCATTCACTACGCGCGAGCGCAGGGCATGCCGGTGGGACCGGGGCGCGGGTCGGCGGCGGGAAGCCTGGTCAGTTATGCGCTGCGAATCACGGACGTCGATCCGTTGCAATATGATTTGCTGTTCGAGCGGTTTTTGAACCCCGAGCGCGTCTCCATGCCGGATATCGACATCGACTTCTGCATGCGGCGCCGCGGCGAAGTAATCGAATATGTGACGCAAAAGTACGGGCGGGAAAACGTCGCGCAGATCATTACGTTTGGGACCATGGCGGCGAAGGCGGCCATCAAGGACGTAGGCCGCGCGATGGACATCCCTTACGGCGAAGTGGACAAACTGGCGAAGATGGTGCCGGCGGAACTCGGCATCACGCTCGACAAGGCTTTGCAGGACGCGCCGCAATTGAAATCGGCGGTCAACAGCGACGAAAAACTGAAGGACTTGATGAACGTGGCGCAACGCCTCGAAGGCCTTTCGCGCCATGCTTCCACCCACGCCGCCGGCGTGGTGATCTCCCCGCAGCCGTTGACGGAACTGGTGCCGGTCTACAAAACCAACCGCGATGAAATCACCACGCAGTACGACATGACCGCGCTCGAGCGCATCGGCCTGTTGAAGATGGATTTTCTCGGCCTGACCACCTTGACGGTGCTGCAGGACGCCGTGCGCATGGTCGAGCAGAACCGCGGAATACAGGTGGATATCGACAATCTGGCGCTGGATGACGCGGACACCTATAAACTATTCGCGCGAGGCGACACCACCGCGATTTTCCAGTTTGAGTCGCACGGCATGCGCGACATCTTGCGCCGCTATCAACCCACGCGCATCGAGGACCTGACCGCTCTGAACGCTCTCTACCGGCCCGGACCCATTCAGGGCGGCATGATCGACGACTTCATCAACCGCAAGCATGGAAAAACGAAAGTCAGCTACGAACTGCCGCAATTGAAGGACATCCTCGAAGAAACGTACGGCGTGATCCTGTATCAGGAGCAGGTGATGCAAATCGCCAATCGCCTGGCGAGTTTTTCTCTCGGCGAAGCGGACATCCTGCGGCGCGCCATGGGGAAAAAGAAGAAGGAAGAAATGGCCGCGCAGCGCACCAAATTCATGGACGGATGCGCCAGGAACAAGATTCCGGAGAAAAAGGCCGAACGCATTTTCAACCTGATGGAGGAGTTCGCCGGATACGGCTTCAATAAATCGCATTCCTGCGCTTACGCGCTGCTGGCCTACCAGACTGCGTACATGAAGACGCACTATCCGGTGGAATTCATGGCCGCCTTGCTGACTTCCGAAACCGGCAGCACGGACAAGATCGTGAAGTACATCAACGAAGCGCGCGGAATGGGCATTTCCATTCTGCCGCCCGACGTGAATGAGAGCGACTTGTACTTCACGCCCGTAAGCGAGTCCATCCGCTTCGGGTTCGCGGCCATCAAGAACGTCGGCGAAAACACCGCGAAGGCGATCCGGGACTCGCGGCTGAGCCAGGGAGAATTCCGCAGCCTATACGATTTTTGCGAAAGAATCGACTCGCGATTCCTGAACAAGCGCGTGTTTGAGAGCCTCATCAAGTCCGGCGCCATGGACTCTCTGGGCGGACGGGAGGCGCTGCTGGCGTCCGTGGATGATGCCGTAGCGGCCGTGCAGCGCGCTTCGCGCACGCGCGAATCGGGGCAGCACGGACTCTTTGGGACGGCGGCGGCTCCCGCGGCCACTCCTTTTGAATTGCGCGACGCCGCGCCATGGAGCGAAGAAGAGCGCCTGGCCAGCGAATATGCGATGCTTGGATTTTATGTTTCGGGCCATCCTCTGGAGAAATATGCTTCGCGCCTGCAGGAGTGGAAAGCCCTGTCGCTCGGCGAAATCGAGGGCCAAAGGAACGGCAGGGAACTGACGGTCGCCGCGTTGATCGTGGGAACACGGCCGATGCGCTCGAAAAAAGGAGCGCGCTGGGCGATTTACACGCTTCAAGATATGACCGGAACGCAGGAGTTGCTGGCTTTTCCGGAAAGCTTCGCCAAAGTGGAGCAGTTCCTGAAACCCGGCACGCCTCTGCTGCTGAAAGTTCGCGTGCAGGTGGAAGAAGCGGGTACGCGATTGTCCTTGCAGGAAGCCCGGCGGATCGAGGATATAGTGGAGCGGGCGGCCACCGCGGAGTTTCGCGTGCGCCTGGCGACGCAGTCGCTCAGTGAAGATACGCTGGATCGGCTCGAGGAGTTATTCGCGGGTTCGCCCGGGATGAGCCAGGTCATTTTTGAGTTGGAGTCGCCCGACGGATCCATTGCCCTGGTGCGATCGCAGCAGCGCGTGAAGGTCACCCAGGAGCTGAGCGACGCAGTAGCGGCGATTCGCGGCGACCGGGCGGCCGCCTGACAATGAGCGCGAAAAGCAAACACGGTGGCGACAAGGAACTGGCCAACGCGCGGCAGCGCGAAATCGACCGCCTCGAAAAAGATGTCGAGGAGTTGCGCCAGCTCGCCGGGGATGAAGAAGCGGACGCCGAACTGGAGCGCCTGCGCCAGCAAGTGGCGGACCTGCGAAAAGAATTCTATTCGCACCTGGGGCCCTGGCAGCGCGCCCAGATCGCCCGGCATCCGCAGCGGCCTTACCCGCTGGACTACATCAATCTGATGATTACCGATTTTATGGAATTGCACGGCGACCGGGCGTTCGGCGACGACAAGGCAATCATCGCCGGCCTCGGCAAGTTCCAGGGGCGGCCGGTGGCGGTCGTCGGACACCAGAAAGGGCGGGATACGAAGCAGCGGGTGATCCGCAACTTCGGCCAGCCGAAACCCGAAGGGTACCGGAAAGCGCTGCGCGTGATGCAGCTCGCCGCGAAATTCAACCGGCCGATTCTGAGCTTTGTCGATACCCAGGGCGCCTATCCGGGCATTGACGCGGAGGAGCGCGGGCAAGGCGAAGCGATTGCGCGAAACCTGCGAGAGATGGCCCGGCTGCCGGTCCCGATTATCGTGACGGTGACGGGCGAAGGCGGCTCCGGCGGAGCGCTGGCAATCGCAGTCGGCGATCGCGTGAATATCCTGGAGAACAGCTTCTATTCGGTGATTTCTCCGGAAGGCTGCGCGGCGATCATGTGGCGCGACGCGGCCAAGGCTGAAACCGCGGCCGAAGCCATGAAGATCACCGCGCGCGATCTGAAAGAGCAGGGCATCGTGGATGAAATCGTGCCGGAGCCGGAGCTCGGTGCGCATACGGACCACGAAGCGGCGGCTCAGAACCTCCGCGATGTGCTTGACCGGCAGCTCGTTGAGCTGATGAATGAGCGCACCAGCGAATTACTGGAAGCGCGGTACGAAAAGTTTCGAAGGATGGGTCAATTTTTCGACCTGAACGGGTAAAAACACGGTCTTTCCCCGCCGGGCAATGGCCCACGGCGATTAACTTCCGGCATTCCCCCCCGCAAGTTCAGGGTGATTACCGGATTCCCCTGACACCCCCACCCTTGTTATCCCTAGAGACGCAGCAATGCGCGCAAGCGCATCAGGGCCCGCCGCCCGCAGGGCATAGGAACATGGTGTCAAATGGCAACATTGTGTTTTGGGGCGAGCCGGGATGGAGTATCCCCGCACTCCAGCGCATTTGAAGTTCCGTTGAGGCGTATTCGGTGTGAGCAGTGCTCCGCAGTGTACGTAATCTGGGGCAATCGAAACGCGCAGGAGGAAGACAAGGAATCCGCGGTGAGCTTGTTGACGGAGCTGGTGAACAAGCGGCATCCCGATCACAGCGCGATTCTTTGTGGCTCGGTAACTTTGGACGAATTAAGAGCAAGGCTGGGACGCAAGGCGAAATCCGCGTAATCCTGAGCCGTTGCGAAGAGCCTGATCGGCTCCAACAGGGCAGTGTCAGTTTGGAACGCAGCCCAACACTAGGGCTGTCCGCGACTACCGGAAGGGACTAGGCTGAGACCGTACAGTTCAGTGGGCAAGTCAGGGGAACCGCACTAGCAGCGACGCCCGCAGAGGTCAGTCTCATGTCAGAACCCTTCCGTCCGTACGAGAAGTTGGTGGAAATCACGGTGCTCGGCAGAAAGTTTCAGGTTCCCGAGCGTAACTCCCTCTTGCGGTGCTTCCAGTTCATCAGCCCGGAGACCATTCCGTACGGCCGGTTCTGCTGGAATCAGGACTGCCAATATTGCCGCGTAACCTGTCAACTGCCCGACGATGACGAGCCGCGCGAAATGCTGGCGTGCAAATTCATCGTGATGCCCGGGATGGACGTGAGCGAGTTGAGCCAGGAACTGAAGTGGTGCCTTCGGTCGAAACTGCCGCAGGGAGTCGCCGCGGCGACGGAACCCTGATCCGCGAACCGAGCCGGATTGTACGCGCAGGGCGCAACCATTCAGGCATTGCCGGGTTGAAACTCTCAAGACTGGCGGCGGTTGCGCAATTCCAAACCCATAACCATCCCCGGAGCGGACCGTCGCCGGTCGCTTTTCTGCCCGCGGTTCCCATCGAAGCCATCCTGAATTTGCGCCGTCGCGCGGCGGTGCTCTACGATAGCTGTTTGAATATGAGCACGAACGCAATGGTGTGCGACGGCTGTGGCCAGAGCGCGACGCCCGATCATCTAACGCGGCGGTTCAAGCGCCTGGAAGAAACGACGCGTTTCCGGCCCGTGCATATTCAGACGGTTTTCCTGTCGGACGTTTCACCGCTGCGCGAAGCGGAATTTCTCTATGCGCACACGCCTGAGTCCTTTCAGGGCGAGGCCTTGGCTTTGCTGAAAGCTCTGGACATTGTGCTCGAAGGCAAATCAAGGGAAGCGGCGCTCGCCGAATTCCAACGGCGAGGCTGCCTGCTGGCCCACGTGCTGGAATGTCCTTTGGATGCGAAGCCGGAAAAACCTGTGCAGGAACTCCTGGACGCCAGGCTGGCGGCAAGCATCACCCGACTGAAGCGATCGCTGAAGCCGAAACGTGTCGTGCTTGTTGCGGCGGCGCTCGCTCCGTTTACAACGCGATTGCGGGAAGCCGGGCTCGAGGCGGAAATTGGCTTCGATGCCGCCCTCGCTGCCGGAGGCCTGAAGGTGTGACGCAAAAATTTTTCTGCAACTCGAACTCGCGTGAGTGTCTCTAAGAGCTTGTGGTATCATGCCGTTGTACTCGTCGGGGAGTAGTTCGCCATGAAAAAGCAAGTGAAATTCGGGATCGGCGTCAGTGTGATTGTCGTCTCGATGGCGTGTCTGGCCTGGCTGGGGTATGGGGAAAGCAAGACGTATTACCACACTATCGCCGAACTGCAGGTGCTTAAGGGCTCGGATCTGACGCATCGCATGCGCATCGGCGGAACGGTGGAGCCCGGGTCCATTCACCGCTTGACCGGGCGAATCGATTTTGTCCTGCAGGGAGAAGGGAAGACGCTGCCGGTAAGCTATGTAGGCAGCGATCCTTTACCCGACACTTTTACGGATAACTCACAAGCTCTTGTGGAAGGTCGTCCCGCTCCGGATGGCCGGTTCGTCGCCGAGCACGTGCAGGCGAAATGCGCCTCGAAGTATGAAACTTCGCCGGGCGGGCCGAACGCGGCGTCGAAAACAGCCGATTCCAGCCAGATGTAAGCGGCAGGCTGACGCGGCTTTCCCAATCGTCCGGCAATTGGACTCGGCAATCGGGAGAGAGGCGGGAACTCCGTGGATGTCTTTGGATCATTTGCATTACTGCTTGCGCTGATTTGCGCCGCTTACGCCGTAGTGGGCGGCATCGCGGCGATCGTCACCAGGCATCCCCTGCTCATCAAGAGCGCGCGCCAGGCGGGCATGGCCACCTGCGCGCTGATTTTTCTAGCCACCTTCAGCCTCGTTTATCTTTTCCTGACGAACAATTATTCGGTTGCCTATGTGGTGGAGCACAGCAACCGCGACCTTTCCAATTTCTTTAAAATCGCGGCGCTGTGGTCCGGGCAGGAAGGCTCGCTGCTGTTCTGGAGCTTTTTGCTCTCGATCTACGTGTTGTCCGTTCTGGTCGTCTACCGCAAGAAAAACGGCGAGTTGATGCCGTACGTCGGCGTGGTCATGGCCGGAGTGCAGTTCTTCTTTTTGCTCCTGAACAATTTTGTTACGAATCCTTTCAAAGTCCTCGCCGCGACGAATGCCGCCGGCGGCCTTGATCTGGTGGCGCGCGCCGACGGCAACGGCTTGAACGCGCTGCTGCAGTATCCGGAGATGGTGATTCATCCGCCGAATCTGTATTCCGGCTACACCGGATTCACCATTCCGTTTGCGTTTGCGCTGGCGGCGCTGCTGGCGCGCTATCCCGGCGAGAAATGGATTCACCTCACGCGCAAGTGGACCATGATCGCGTGGTGCTTCCAGACCATGGGAATCCTGCTGGGCGCGCACTGGGCTTACGCCGTACTCGGGTGGGGCGGCTATTGGGCGTGGGATCCGGTGGAAAACGCTTCGCTGCTGCCGTGGCTGAGCGGCACCGCGTTCCTGCACTCGGTGATGATGCAGGAAAAGCGCGGCATGATGAAGGTATGGAACGTCTGGCTGGTGTTCACCACCTTCTTCTTATGTATTTTAGGCACGCTGCTTACGCGCAGCGGCGTAGTGAGCTCGGTGCACGCCTTCGCGCAATCCAGCATCGGCAACTGGTTCGTGGGTTTCCTGCTGATCGCCATCAGCGTGTGCGTGATCGCCTACTTGAAAAATCACGATTATTTGAAGAGCGAGAATCAGCTCGATTCCGTGGTGTCGCGCGAATCCAGCTTCCTGTTCAACAATCTGGTGCTGCTGGTGGCGTGCATCGCGGTGCTTTCGGGAACGCTCTTTCCGGTATTTTCGGAATGGTTCACCGGCTCGAAGATCAGCGTCGGCACTCCGTTCTTCAATAAAGTGAACATCCCGCTGGGATTGCTGCTGCTGTTTCTCACCGGTGTGGGGCCTCTGCTGGCCTGGCGCAAGACCTCGGCGGAAAGCCTGCGGCGGAATTTCCTGTGGCCTTCCATTTTCGGCGTGGTGGGTGCGGCGGGAATGTTCGCGCTGGGATTCCGCAATTTCTATTCGACTGTATGTTTCGCGTTGTGCGGCTTCGTGGCCGCGACGATCGTGCAGGAATTTTATCGCGGCGCCCGCGTCGTTCGCGTGCGCTCCGGAGCTTCCTGGGTCGCTTCGTGCGTCGATTTAACCATGCGCAACACGCGGCGGTACGGCGGATATATCGTGCATTTCGGGATGGTGCTGGTTTTCATCGGGCTGGCGGGCGCGGCGTTCAATCAGGACGTGCAGAAGGATATGAACATCGGCTCGACGATTCATATCGGGCCGTATGAACTGCTGCTGCAAAGCGTGGACCAGCAGCAACTGCCGAATTACACCGCGGATCGCATGATCTTTGAAGTGCTCAAGAACAACAAGCCGGTGATGATGCTGTATCCGGAAAAGCGCGACTTCCACACCGGGCAAGCCAACGGCACCATGGTGGCGATTTATTCCACGCTGCGCGAGGATTTGTACGTGGTTTACGCGGGAATGGGATCCGACGGCATTACTCCGGTGATTCACGTCTTCCTGAATCCACTGGTGAAATTCATCTGGTTCGGCGGAGTGGTGGTGGTGCTGGGAACCATCGTGGCGCTGCTGCCGGAGCGCCGCGCCGTGCTGGTCCTGGCGGGGGCCAAGGAGCAGGCTCCCGTGAAGCAGCTCGCCGGAGCGGTGACTTCGTCCGTGACTTTGCGTGAGGGACATGATTAGGCGCCGGATCCTGGGAACTTTGCTTTTTTCGGCGATCGCCCTGGCTCCCCTGGCGTCGGTGCGCTTGCTGGCTCAGGACTCCGACCGCGCCAAGGAAATCGGCGGAAAATTCATGTGCATGTGCGGCTGCAACCAGGTGCTGACGCAGTGCAATCACGTGGGCTGCCAGGTTTCCACCGCGATGCTGAAGGAAATTTCGCTGGCGGTGAACCGCGGGGAATCGGAAACGGCGATTACCCAGGCGCTGGTGCAGGAATACGGCACGGCGGTGTACGCCGAGCCGCCTAAGTCGGGATTCAGCCTGGTGGCGTGGTCGATGCCGACGGTTTATTTGCTTCTGGGCACCGTCGTGGTGGTGTTTGTGATTTTCCGGTGGCGGAAGCGGGCCATGCCGGCGGCGTCGGGCGCCAAGGCCGCTCCGCAGGTTTCCCCCGAACTTTTGGAACGCGCGCGGGCGCAAATTCGAAAAGAAACAGAGGAGTAAGTTGAGCACGACCTGCTTGGGAATGCTTTCGCTGCTTTCGCTGCGTTCGAGCGATTGGGCGGTGCTTGGCGCGTGCCTGGCCCTGGGCCTGGCCACGCTGGTGTTTATTTTCTATATCCAGCCCGACGCTTCCGACTTGGCGCCGCACCGGTCGAGGCTCGATCAACTTCTGGAACGGCGCGACACCATTTACGACAACCTGCGCGACCTGCGATTCGAGCACCGGGCAGGGAAGTATTCCGAAGGCGATTTTGAAGCCATGAAAAACAGTCTGGAATTGGAAGCCGCGCAAGTACTCGCCGAAATCGATCAGCTGACGGAGTCGCAGATCAAGAGGCCGCGCGGCCCGAAGCCCGCACAGGCGGGAAGAGGCGCGCGATGACGCGTCCGGCCCGGCGATTCCTCCTCGCGTTTGCGGCCGCTTTTGTCTTGCCGCTTGCCGGCCAGACCGTGGTGGCGGGAACCGTTCACGGGACGGTCACCGACGGCACCACGGGGAAGCCCGCGAGCGGCATCGAAGTGATCCTCATTGAACTGCAAGGAACAATGCAGCCGGTGGCGAACACAAAAACCGACGCCAACGGCGCGTTCAGCTTTGACAATCCGGCGCTGGGCGCGCAGCCCATGCTTTTGCGGGCGGTTTTTCACGGTGTGAATTTCCACGAACCGGTGCCGCCCGGGCGAGACACCGTTTCCGTCAAGGTGTACGAGCCTACGGCCGATCCCAAAATGATCGACGTGCCTTCGCACATCGTGATTTTTCAGCCGAATGGCGCTTCGCTGACGGTTGGTGAGGAATATTCCGTCCACAACAAGTCCAACCCGCCGCAAGCTTACTTCGCGGCGGCGGGAAATTTTCAATTCACGCTGCCGGAGAATGCGCAACTGAAGCAGATTGCGGCGGCCGGGCCTTCGGGAATGCCCGTGGTGCAAGCTCCCATCGACAAGGGGAAAAACCGCTACGCCATCGCCTACGCGTTTCATCCGGGCGACAGCGACATCCGCGTGGCGTACGATTTGCCGTATCCCAACGATGCGGCGACGGTGAAGCTGCCCACTTCCTACAGCGGGAGACTGCTGGTGGTGGCGCCTCCCAGCGTGACCGTGAAGGCCGAAGGTCTGGAAGCCGCGGGGCAAGAGCAGGGCATGAGCGTCTATCAAAAAGCTTCGATTAATGCGGGGACGCTGGTTGCCGTGTCGCTCTCGGGAACCGCGCCTCCGCCCAGCGACAACGCCGGCGATTCCGGTTCGCAGGGGCAAGGCGGAGACGCTCAGGGCAACTCCGGCGCAAGTATTCAAGTTGTGCCCGGCCGGCTGGATGCGTTGAAGTGGCCGCTGGCCATAGGCTTCATTCTCGTGTTTGGTTTTGGCGCATACCTCCTCTCGAGGAAACAAGTGGTGGTGACCGTCGCCGGCTCATCGGGTGAGACGTTGGCGCAGGCCGCGCCGGTGTTTGCCGCAGCGCAGCAAAATACCGGTGCCTCTCCGCCGGCCTCCATGGCGTCCCTGGACACGGCGGCGGGGAAAAGTCTCGACGCGCTGAAAGACCAAATTTTCCGCCTGGAATTGCGGCGGCAAGCGGGAACGATTACCGAGGAAGAATACGCGAGAGAACGGGCCAAGGCGGAGCAAGTCCTGCGCGATCTTGTGCGAGGCTAAGCGGTGGCCCAGCCCATTGCGCCCTCCATCGGACTGCGGTTTGAAAATATCGACAAGCGTTATGGCGGTCTTTACGCGCTGCGGCGCCTGAACCTGGAGGTCGCAGCAGGCGAATGCGTGGCACTGGCGGGACGCAACGGCTCCGGCAAGACCACGCTGCTGCGGATTGCGGCGCGGCTGGCACGGCCCACGCACGGGAGAATCAGCTACACGGGCAGTTCCATGGACAGCGAGACCGGCCAGCCGGATGCGGCGCACGCTAAAATCGGCTTCGTGGCGCATGCCACGATGGCTTACGATGAGCTGACCGCGGAGGAGAACCTGAAGCTTTTTGCCGGACTGCAGCGCGTCGAGAACGCAGCGCAGCGGGTTGCGCAACTGCTCGAGCAGGTCGGGCTGCGGGAGCGCAAGGATTCGCAGGTGCGCACGTTCTCGCGCGGGATGCGGCAACGCGTGGCGATTGCCCGCGCGTTGTTGCACGAGCCTTCGGTGCTGCTGTTCGACGAACCTTCGACGGGGCTCGACCCGGAAGGCGTTTCCTGGCTGGCGCAGACGTTGCGGCGGATGCGCGACGCCGGCTGCACCATCCTGATGAGCGTGCACGGAGAATCCGAGGTTGCGGCGCTGGCAACGCGCGCGGTGCGGCTGGAAGCGGGAAAAATCGCCGCCGACACGCGCGCGGGCGCGAAAGTAAGCGCGATTTTGCGGTTCGCGGACGCTTGAATGGGATTGGTGAGCGACACTTCGATCCTGCTGGGAAAAGAGCTCCGCACGGAGTTTCGTTCGCGGGAGCTGCTGACCACGACCATCGTGTTCATCCTGGTGGTCGTGGTGCTCTTCAGCTTCACCTTCGATCCCACGACGACGGAGTCGCGGCGGTTCGGGCCGGGACTCTTGTGGCTGGCGTTTCTCTTTGCGGCGTCGCTGATGCTGCAGCCGTGTTTTCTGCGCGAGCAGGTCAACGACACGCTCAGCGCTTTACGGCTGGCGCTCGAGGACCCGTTTCCCGTTTTTCTGGCAAAGCTCGCGGCCAACACGATCTTCCTGCTGCTGACGGAGATTTTGCTGCTGCCGGTTTTTGCGATTCTGTATAACGTGCCGATTCTGCGCGTGTTTCCGCAGCTTGTGCTGGTGCTTTTTCTCGGGAGCCTTGGACTGGGCGTGACGGGAACCGCGCTTTCGGCGATTTCTTCGCAGGCGCGAATGCGCGAATTGATGCTGCCGCTGCTGCTGCTGCCGCTGCTGACGCCGCTGCTGATCGCCAGCACAGAGGCCACCGCGGCGCTCTTCGACGCGGCGAATCCCGTGCTGCGGTGGGACTGGCTGGCGTTTCTGATCGCGTTCGACGTGGTGTTTTTGACGGCATTGTGGCTGTTCGGCGAATATCTGCTGGAAGAGTAGCGGGCAGGGAAGCGCGGCGAGGAAGGGAATCGTGAAAAAAGACGCGATGTTCGGCTTCATTGTCGTTGCGCTGATCGGCGTGTCGGCTTACGCGTCTTTTTTCGTGGCGCCCGACGAAAAGACCATGCACGCGGTGCAGCGCATTTTTTATTTGCACGCGCCGTGCGGGATGACCGCGCTGGTGGCGTTTCTGATCGCGTTCGTGGGAAACGTGGCCTACCTGGTGAAGCGCGAGAGCAAATGGGACTGGCTGGGAATCGCGTCCGTGGAAGTCGGCCTGGCCTTCTGCACGGTGGTGCTGCTGACGGGGCCGATCTGGGCGCATCCGGCGTGGGGCGTGTGGTGGGCGTGGGATGCGCGGCTGACGTCAACGCTGGTGCTGTGGCTGCTGTACGTGGTGTATCTGCTGCTGCGCACGATGATCGAGGATCCCGACCGGAGGGCGCTGGTCAGCGCGTTCTACGGCGTGTTCAGTTTTCTGGATGTGCCGCTGGTGTACGGATCGATCTGGTGGTGGCGGACGCAGCATCCGCAGCCGGTGGTGTTCACCAGCGGAGGACTGAATCCGGTGATGCGGAAAGTGTTTTATCTTTCGTGGGCGAGCCTGACCCTGCTGATGGCGCTGCTGATCCGGAAACGATATGAGCTGGAGGCTTTGCGTTCGGAAGTGCGCGGGCTGGAGCGGGAGGCGGAGGCGCAATGAACAACCTGGGCAGCGTGCTGGCGGCGTATCTGGTGGGCTGGGGAATATTTTTTGTTTTCTACCTCAGCGTCGGAAAGCGCACATCGGACCTGAAGAAAGAAGTTGAAAACCTGAAGAGCGGCATGGAGCGGAGGAAATAGCTTGGCGGGGAAGAAGCGCGTCGGAATCGTGCTGTTCCAGCTCGGCGGACCGGATTCGCTGGACGCCGTCGAGCCCTTTCTGCGCAATCTGTTCCTCGATCCAGACATCATTCCGATGGGACCGCTGGGATTTCTGCGCGGGCCGCTGGCGCGATACATCGCGAAGAAGCGGTCCGTGCCGGTGCGCGGGCGGTACGCGATGATCGGGCGCAAATCGCCGATTGGAGCGCTGACGGAGCGGCAGCGCGCGAAGTTGAGCGCGGCGGTCGCGCCGTACGTCGATCCCGTGGTGGTGACGGCGATGCGCTACTGGCGGCCGTTCACCAGCGACGCCGTGGAAGCGTTGCGAAAGAGCGGTTCGCTCGACGAAATCGTGCTGCTGCCGCTGTATCCGCACTATTCCTACGCAACGACGCTGAGCAGCCTGAAAGAATGGCGGCGGGTCTACGGCAAGCCGGCGGGTGGTCCGCCCGAAAAAACCGTAGAGAATTTCTACAACCATCCGCTGTACATACGAGCGCTGGTGGAAAAGATCGGCGTGTGCCTGCGGCAGTTTGCGGATAGTTCGCGGATTCACCTGCTTTTCAGCGCGCACGGGCTGCCGATGAGCCTAGTGGAAAAAGGCGATCCGTACCCGAAGCAGGTGGAAGAGACAGTGCGCCTGACGTGCGAAGAAGGCGGGCGAAAATTCGGGGATTGGCCGCGAACGCATTTGCTGTGCTATCAGAGCCGCGTGGGGCCGGCAAAGTGGCTGGAGCCTTCGTTCCTGGGCACGCTCGAGCGGCTGGGGCACCAGGGCGTGAAGGAAATGCTGGTGGTGCCGATTTCGTTCGTGACCGAGCACATCGAAACGCTGCACGAAATCAATATCGACGGGCGGGCGGACGCGAAGAAATTCGGAATTGAAACGTTTCGCATGATGCCTGCGGTGGGCGATTCGCCGTTGTTTATCGCGGCGCTGAAAGACCTGGTGTTGAAGGCGCTGGGGATCACGGCGGGCGAGGATTTCCTGCGCGCCGCGGGCTGACAAGTTTCGCCAAACCTTGTAGAGTAGAAGTTCCGCGGATTTACGCCATTATGACCAAGTATCACTCGGGAGTTCACCGCCTCGCTGTAGTTGTAGCTGCCAGCACATTTCTATTGCTGATTGCGGGAGCGCTGGTTACGTCGAACGACGCCGCGCTTTCGGTTCCTGATTGGCCCCTTTCCTACGGTTCGGTGGCCCCGCCGATGATGGGCGGGATCGTGTACGAACACACGCACCGGCTGATCGCTACGGCGGTCGGGCTGCTCACGGTGATTTTGGCCATAGCCCTGTGGCGCAAGGACGAGCGCCGCTGGGTGCGCTGGCTGGGAGTGGCGGCGGTGGGCGCGGTGATCGCACAAGGAGTGCTGGGCGGGCTGACCGTGCTGCTCGATCTGCACTATGGAATGCCGGTGGCGCATGCGTGCCTGGCGCAGATTTTCTTCGGGCTGGTGGTTTCCCTGGCGTTCTTTACCAGCAAGTGGTGGATGGCGGAGCACGCGGAACTGGAAGATCGCGGCTCGCCTTCCGTGCGTTCCGTGGCCATCGTTAACGTAATCGTGGTTTTCCTGCAGGTGGCGTTCGGGGCGGGCTTCCGGCATAAAGACATTCCCATCTGGCCGCACCTGGTTGGCGCGTGCGCGGTAATGGGAACGATCATCTGGACGGCGGCGCTGCTGCGCCGGCGATTTGAGGATTCCCGGGAATTGTCGTTCGCGCGGGTGCTGTTGCATTCGGTGTTCGGCCTGCAATTCCTGCTGGGCATGGCGGCGTGGTGGTCGCGGCTGGCGACGGCCGACGCGCCGCGGCCGATGCCGGTGATGGTGACGCTGACGGTGACCCACACGGTGGTGGGAGCGCTGGTGTTTGCGGCTTCCGTGGCGGCGGTGCTGATGTGCTATCGTCTGGTTGCGCGAAAGGGAGAAGTGGCCGTGGCTTCGCAGCACGAAGCGGCCGTTCCATGAGTACAGCAGGAACAACCGAGATTACGCTGGGTTCGCGCGCAAGCGCTTACGTCACGCTGACGAAGCCTGACGTGTCGTTTTTGGTGGTGATGACGACGGCGGCGGGGTACTACATGGGGGCGCACGGGCCGGTGGACTGGGTGCGCCTGGCCCACGCGGTATTCGGAACGACCCTGATTGCCGCAGGCACGGCGGCGTTGAATCATTACATCGAAAGGGAATCGGACCGCTATATGAGGAGGACGGCGGCGCGTCCGCTGCCGAGCGGGCAATTGCGGCCGGCGGAGGCGCTGTGGTTTGGGCTGGTGCTGGCGTTCGCGGGCGCGGTGGACTTGTGGATCGGCAGCGGGGCGCTGGCATCGCTGCTGGGCGCGGCGACTTGCCTGAGTTACCTGCTGGCGTATACGCCGCTGAAGAAGAAGACCATCTGGGCGACGTTCATCGGGGCATTTCCGGGAGCGATTCCGCCGATGATCGGCTGGGCGGCGGCCGCGGGAACACTCGATAAAGGCGCGTGGCTGCTGTTCGCGATTTTGTTTTTCTGGCAATTTCCGCATTTCCATGCGATTTCGTGGATTTACCGCGAGGATTACGCCCGGGCGGGAATCAAGATGCTGCCGGTGGTGGATCGCGACGGCTCGCGGACGTTCCGGCAAATCATTCTGGCGGCGGGGATTCTGGTGGGCGTCAGCCTGCTTCCTGCGATCGTGGGGCTGGCGGGCGTGCGATATTTCTTCGGGGCGCTGGTCATCAGCACGGCGCTGGTGCAGGTGTGCCTGTGGGCAGCCAGCGCGAAGACGAATGTTCGGGCGAAGTGGCTGATGCACGCGACGGTACTGCACATCCCGTTGCTGCTGGGGCTGATGGCGCTGGACAAACTGCCGCGCTGACCCAAGCGACGCAATCGGACTGGAATGTTCTCCCAAGCAGCTTTGAATGCGGCGCTCAACGGAACGAGCGGAATCCTGCTCGCGTGCGGTTATGTGGCCATCCGCAGCGGCAAACGCGAAACGCATAAGAGGTTCATGATTTCGGCGTTTGCGGTGTCCTGCGCGTTTTTTGTTTCCTACCTGATCTACCACTACCGCGTGGGGCATGTGGAATTCGCGGGGCAGGGATGGATCCGGCCGGTCTACTTCGCGATTCTGACTTCGCACATCGTGCTGGCGGCGGTGATCGTGCCGATGATTCTGATCACGCTTCGGCGTGCGTGGCTCGAGCGGTTCGACCGGCACCGGATCATCGCGCGATGGACGCTGCCGCTATGGTTCTACGTAAGCGTGACCGGCGTGATCGTGTATCTGATGGTGTACCAGATTTATGCGCCCGGGCGCGGCTGAAGAGCGACAGGGGCCCCCCCACCGATTTTTTGTAAGTGTTGAATTTACGGCACTTAAAGTCGAGCGGAATCATACAGTTACGCAAGTGTTGAATCTACGAGGGTTAGAGCGGCGCGTTCGGTCCGCTCAGAAGTGTTGCAAAGCGGCGATGACCGCGTCGGTGAACTCCTGCGTGGCGGCTTTGCCGCCCACGTCGTGCGTGGTGTGCTTTCCTTCGCGGTAGACCGCTTCGAGCGCGGATTCGATGCGGCGCGCGGCGGAACGTTCGCCGAGATGATCGAGCATGAGGATGCCGCTCATGAGCAGCGCAGTGGGGTTGGCCAAGCCTTTGCCGGCGATATCCGGCGCAGTGCCGTGGACGGCTTCAAACATGGCGGCGTGATCGCCGATATTGGCGCTGCCGACGACGCCCAGGCCGCCCACCAAACCCGCCGCGAGATCGCTCATCACGTCGCCGTAGAGATTGGGAAGCAGCAGAATATCGAACTGCTGTGGGTTGAGGACGATCTGCATGCAGGCGTTATCGACGATGAGTTCCTTGTACTCGATCTCCGGATAGTCCTGGGCGACGGCGCGGATCGATTTGAGGAAGAGGCCGTCGGACATTTTCATGATGTTGGCTTTGTGGATGGCGTGGATTTTTTTGCGGTTTTCGCGCATGGCGTACTCGAAAGCGAAGCGGGCAATGCGCGTGGAAGCTTTTTCGGTGATGATTTTCAGGCTTTCGACGACGCCGGGAACGACTTCGTGTTCGAGGCCGGAGTAGAGATCTTCGGTGTTTTCGCGGACGAGGACGATATCGACCTCGCTGAAGCGCGAACTGACGCCGGGCATATTTTTCACGGGACGCAAGTTCGCGTACAACTCGAGGGTCTTGCGCAAGGCGACATTGACGCTGGGCGCGCCACCGGCAATGGCGGTGGTCATGGGGCCCTTGAGAGCAACAGCGTTGCGGCGCACGGAATCGATGGCCGCCTGATTCAAGACCTTTCCGGTGTCGGCCGGATTGTCGCCGAGGCGGGCGTTGATGACGTCCCACTGGATGGCGACCCCGGCGGCTTCAAGGATGCGCTGGACAGCGGCGGAAACTTCGGGTCCGATGCCTTCGCCGGGAAGGAGCGTAACGTGATGCGTAACATGGGGTTTCATGGGCGCATCTTATTGTACGGAAAGCCGCCTGGAGTTGCTGGCGAAGCACCAGCGCCAGTTCCTGGCGAGCACCGGAGATGCGACGGGATGGAAGTTTTGGTATAATACGGTTGTGTGAATGACTCGCGGAAGTCTGCGAGCGGAGGCCAAGTAATCATGATTAGTCTTACGCCGGTAGCGACCACCAAGGTCAAGGAAATCATGGGTATGCAGACGCCAGTCCCCTCTGCGCTGCGCGTGGCGGTGGTGGGCGGAGGCTGTTCGGGATTTCAGTATCACATGGCGTTCGAGAACCAGACGACAGACGCGGACGAACTGTACGATTTTGACGGGTTGAAAGTGGCGATCGACCAGATGAGCTCGATGTACCTGGATGGAGTGGAGATCGATTACATCGAGACGCTGGAAGGCGCGGGATTCAAGTTCAACAATCCGAATGTGAAGAGCACCTGCGGGTGCGGCAGCTCGTTCACCGTGTAAGGGTTGGGAATTCAAGGAGCGGCATGGACGCTCCAAGCTCGACTTCAGGCTCCTGAAAGGGAAGTTCCCGATCAGGAGCCTTTTTTATGCCTGCAACGCCATCAAGTTGGGATGAAAAGCACGCCGCCGCCGGGGAGGCTTCGGCGCTGGATGCTTCCCCCTTTGTGCGAGAACTGCTTCCGCTACTGCCCTCCGGGCCGGCGCTGGACTTGGCGTGCGGCCGAGGGCGAAACACGCTGCTGCTGGCGGAACGGGGCCAGGCGGTTACCGCCGTAGATTGGTCGGGAACCGGGTTGAACCTTCTGGAACGCGCGGCGGCGACCAAGGGCCTGAAGTTCCGGAAGGGAACCGGCGGAATCAGGGCCGCAGGGCGAGGAGAGGGCATCCTGGCGTTCCACCAAGACCTCGAGCAGGCCGCGCTGCCCGACGAATCATTTGGGGTCGTCTTCTGCATGGAGTATCTGGACCGGAAGCTCATGCCAGAGATTGAGCGCACGCTACAGCCCGGCGGCATGTTGTTGTTTGAGACGTACACGACAGCTCAGATGGCGTTCGAGGGCGGGCCACGGAATCCCGCTTACCTGCTGGAACCGGGCGAGTTGCGGGCCAGCTTCCCCGAGCTACGGATCATTTTCTACCGCGAACTGAGCGCCGGGCAGGGAAAGGCGAGCCTTCTGGCGCAAAAACCGGCGAAGGCCCGCTGAGGGGCGCCGGGGAAGCGCGCCGCAGACCGTCCATGAATTGCAATCCCGTCGACGCGACCGTATGCTAAAGGGCAGCGCATGAAGATAGCCCTGGCGCAGTTCAATCCCACCGTCGGCGACTTTCCCGGAAATTCGGCACGCATTCTGAGCTTTGCGGAAAAAGCGAAAGAGCGGGGAGCGGACCTCGCGGTTTTCTCCGAGATGTGCGTGTGCGGATATCTGCCGCAGGACCTGCTGGAGCGCCCGGCGTTCATCGAGCGGAACGAGATCGCGGTCCGGGAGATTGCGGAAAAGGCGATCCTGCCGGTGGTGGTGGGCTACGCGGGCCGGGTGAATCACGGGACGGGCAAGTCGATCGCCAACCGGGCGGCGCTGCTGTGCGGCGGCAGAGTGGTGTTTGAGCAAAGCAAAATGCTGCTGCCGACGTACGATGTTTTCGACGAATCGCGGTACTTCCAACCGGCGGAGAGCCAGCGCGCGTACGAATTTGGCGGCGAGCGGCTCGGCATCACCATCTGCGAAGACGCGTGGAACGACAAGAATTTCTGGGCCAAGCGGCTGTACGAGCGGGATCCGGTGGTGGAGCTGGTGAAGCAGGGAACCAGCGTGCTGCTGAATCTTTCCGCCTCGCCCTACATTTTGGACAAGCGCTCGCTGCGCGTGCGCATGCTGCAATCCATCGCCGTACACCAGGAGCGGCCGATTGTGTATGTCAATCAGGTGGGCGGCAACGACAGCTTGATCTTTGACGGCGGTAGCTTTGCGCTGACGGCAAAGGGAGAAATTGCGGCCCAGGCGGCGGCTTTTGAAGAGGATCTCGTTCTTTTCGACACGACCGGCGGAAAGGGAGAGATCCATGCGCAGCCTGAGGAGGAGATCGCGTACGCGTTCCGGGCGCTGGCGACCGGCACGCGCGATTACGTGCGCAAATGCGGGTTCAAGAAGGTGCTCGTCGGGCTGAGCGGAGGAATCGATTCCGCGGTAGTAGCGGCAATCGCGGCGGAGGCGCTGGGCGCCGAAAATGTGCTGGGCGTCTCAATGCCGGGACCGTTTTCTTCGGAGGGGAGCAAGGCGGACGCCAAGGCGCTCAGCAAGAACCTGGGAATCGAATTCGCGACCGTTGCCATTACGGATGTGTTCGACGCGTACCGGGCGGCGCTTGCTCCGTTGTTTGGGGCGCGCCCGGCCGATGTGACCGAAGAAAATATTCAAGCGCGCATCCGCGGAAATTATCTGATGGCGCTCTCAAACAAGTTTGGCTCGATGGTGCTGAGCACGGGGAACAAATCGGAGTTGTCCGTGGGATACTGCACGCTTTACGGAGACATGGCCGGCGGGCTTGCGGTAATCTCCGACGTGCCGAAGTTGATGGTGTACGAGCTGGCGAAATGGATGAACCGCGAGAGGGAAGTGATTCCCCGCTCGACGATAGAAAAGCCGCCGTCCGCCGAATTGCGTCCCAACCAGAAGGACGCCGACAGCCTGCCGCCGTACGAGGTCCTGGATCCCATACTGAAGGCATACATTGAGGAACTGCAGACGCCGCTGGAAATCGCGAAGCGTTATGGTTTCGACATCGGTCTGGTACGAAGCATCGCGGCGCTGGTGGACCGCAACGAATATAAAAGGAAACAAGCGGCGCCGGGATTGAAAATCACTTCGCGGGCTTTTGGATTTGGAAGACCGTTTCCGATCGCACAGAAATTTGTACCCTAGGAGAAGTTCAACCGTGAGAGCTCTTCGGCTTGGTTTATCAGCGGGTTTGATTGCGGCGGTGCTGGCGCTGACGCTTGGCTCGCGCCCTGCCCAGGCACAGGGGCAAGGCGACACCACCGCGGACATCCAGAAAAAAGTGGAAGCCTATCTGCGCGAGCTTTACGCGTTTGGCCCGGACGTAAAGCTGGTGATGACGGCGCCGAAACCCACGGCGGTTCCCGGCCTGCTGGAAACCACCGTCGATCTGACCATGGGCGAAAGCCACGACTCGGCCAAGATGTATGTGAGCAAAGACGGCCGGTACCTGTTCCGCGGAGATATGGCGGACCTCACGAAGGACCCGTTGGCGGAAACCCGGGGCAAGATTGACCTGAAGGACGCCCCGAGTACGGGCAATCCGAACGCGCCCGTGACTATCGTCGAATTCGCCGACTTTGAGTGTCCTATTTGCCGCCAACTCCATGACGCGCTGCGGACCCTGCTGCCGAGCTATCCGCAAGCGCGCCTGGTCTTCAAGGACTATCCCATCGAGCAGATCCATCCGTGGGCCAGGACGGCGGCCTTGGCGGGCCGGTGCGCCTACCGGCAGGACCCCAAGGCGTTTTGGAAGGTGTACGACTCCTTGTACGACAACCAGGACGTGATATCCGCCGAAAACGCTTGGAGCAAGGTGGTCGACTACGCGGGCGACGCCGGGCTTGACGCAGCGGCTTTCAAAGCCTGCATGGCCTCGCCGGAAGCGGCTCGGGCGATCGACGCGAGCCTCGCGAACGGCAAGCAACTCGAAGTCAACAGCACGCCGACGTTGTTCGTGAACGGGAGGCGGGTGGTCGGCGCGGATAGCAAGACCATCGAACAATATATCCAATACGACCTGGCGCAGAGCAACGCGAAGAAGCAGGCAGCGACGCACTAAGGACCTACCGGAAGGGCAGAAGTCCACAGGGATAAGGATATTCAGAGGATATGCACAGGGGCAGAGGTGCGGCGGATTTCTTAGTTAACATAATATAACTTATGAGACGCGATGTCAAGGGAAAAGTTGCGACTGTGG
>Ga0079220_10000027_pt1 | contig 25589 bp, 18 predicted proteins | sample GAAS100_FD_75071 | JGI IMG/M metagenome (GOLD analysis project Ga0079220, IMG submission 75071) | Agricultural soil microbial communities from Georgia to study Nitrogen management - GA AS100 | ecosystem: Environmental > Terrestrial > Soil > Agricultural land | place: USA: Georgia | collected... | reverse complement strand
GTGCAGTCATTGATCGACCGTTACCTGACTCCTGTAGGCGCGAATGATAAGACGCCGCCGGGAGTGCTGCGGCACGGGTGCGGCGTGCGCCCGGGCGACGAGATGCTCGTTTACGGGCAGTATTATTTGCTCGAGGACTTGTTGTGGTTGAAGCAGCACGGCAATCCGAGCCCCGCAGAGAAGCCATGACTCGCGAAAATCTACTGGTTTACGCCGCTGGCCAGGAATCCGCCATCGACGACGAGGACATGGCCGGTGACAAAGCTGGCGGCATCGGAGGCGAGAAAGACCGCGGCTCCGGCGAGTTCCTCAACTTTGCCGAAGCGCTTCATGGGAGTGCGGACGAGGAACTCCTTGCCGCGGCCGGTGGCATCGAGAAGGTTGGTGTTCAGGTCGGTGCGGAAAACTCCGGGAGCAATGGCATTGACGCAGACGCCGTGTTGGGCCCATTCGATCGCGAGAGATTTGGTGAGGGAAGCGAGCCCAGACTTGCTGGCGGAGTAGGCGGCGACTTCGTACAAAGCAACGAAGGAAGAAAGCGAAGCGATGTTGATGATGCGGCCGTAGCGGCGCTCAATCATGTGGCGGCCCACCACGCGGCAGGCGCGAAAGATGCCGTTCAGATTGGTTTCCAGAATGTCATTCCATTCTTCGTCGGAGACTTCGAGGGTAGGAGTGCGCTTGGTTTTCCCGGCGGCATTCACGAGGATTTGCACGGCGCCGAATTCCTTGCAAGCAGCATCGAGAAGATGCTTCACGGTGGACTCAACGGTGATATCGCAGGGAACTTCGAGCGAGCGGCGTCCGATGGCGCGGATTTCGCGGGCAGCGGTGCGGACCATGTCGGTGCGGCGGCCGGTGGCAACCACGTCGGCTCCGGCGATGGCGAGGCCTTTGGCGATTTCCCATCCGATGCCGCTGGTGCCGCCGAGTACAAGGGCCGTCTTGCCGGCGAGGTCGAGCTGAGGGTGACCCAAGAGAATTCTCCTAGCGCATGCGAGTAAATCGTTTCAGATTTTACAGGGACAAGGCAAATTAGCAATGCGAATCCGAGAGAACGCATCTAGTGGCGGTGTTTTCAGGAGCGTAAAGCGCGGTATCCAAGCGGGCGCGCTGGCCTTGGCGTCGCTATTCATGGGGCACAGCGCGTGGGCCGCCGGCGCAAAAACAAGGCCGGATGACACTGGGCGGCTTCGCGTGTTTTCGCTACCTACGGACGTTTTGAGAGAGGTGCGCCAGGAAGACGCCGGCGCAAAAGCGAAGGAAGCGGCGCTGGCGAAGCTGAAGCGCGAGGCCGACGCCATGTTGCAGTCGAAACCTGTATCCGTAGTGGATAAGGAGGTCATACCGCCGAGCGGAGACAAGCACGACTACATGAGCATGGGACCGTACTGGTGGCCGGATCTATCGAAACCAAACGGGTTGCCCTACATCCGGCGAGATGGAGAGGTCAACCCAGAAGCGGGCAAGCTACCTGACCACAGAAACATTCAGAAGCTGATGTCGGAGACACAGACTCTGGCCCTGGCGTATTACCTCTTTGGAGATGAACGGTACGCGGCCAAAGCGACCGAGCTGTTACGCGTGTGGTTTCTCGATGCGCCGACGCGCATGAGTCCTAATCTGAATTTCGGGCAAGCGATTCCCGGACGCGTACAGGGCCGCGGGACCGGACTGATTGATACGCGCTTCTTCTACCGGTTGGTGGATGCGGTGGGCCTGCTTGGAGGATCGAAGTCCTGGACAGCAGGAGACCAAAAGGGGATGGAGCAGTGGTGTTCGCAATTCCTGGACTGGCTGCTGGAATCGAAGAACGGGCAGGACGAATCGCGAGCCAAGAACAATCACGGGAGTTATTACGACGTCCAGGTTGCGTCACTCGCGCTCTTTACGGGACGAAATGATCTCGCGAAGCAAGTGCTGGAAAACGTGCCAAAACGGCGTATTGAGGCGCAGATCGAGCCGGATGGGAGACAACCGCTTGAGTTGGCACGGACCAAGGCACTCGGATACAGCACGATGAACCTGGCGGGACTTTTCGAGCTAGCGACGCTTGGAGAGAACGTGGGCGTGAATCTGTGGAAATACCGCACGCCGGATGGGAGAAGTTTGCGCGCCGCACTGGATTATTTGATTCCTTTCGTTTCGGGTGAGCAGAAATGGCCGTACAAGCAAATCGTCGAATACAAGACGGGAGAGATTTCTCCGCTGCTCGCGGTGGCGTCGGCGAAATATGGCGATGAGCGGTATCTGGAGCTGGCGCGAAAACTCGACCCGACGGTGACGGAGAAAATGGAAGTGTTTCTTCTGCAAAAGCGGCAATGAGGACGGAGTTTTGCCAACGATTGTTTTCCGGAGCTGAGGCATGCGAAGGGCAAATATGCGCGCGATACAGTTGCTGGCCGGGGTGGTCCTCGGAACGCTGGCGCTTGGCGCGCCGATTTATGCTCAAGCGGAAATTGCCGCCGAGGTGAAAACGAGCGAGTTGGACCGACGGGTTAGCGGTTTTCTGCAGAAAGAAATCGCGGCGCACGTCGCGGACATCAAGAGCCTTGACCCGGCGCCGGACCGTGTCGAGGGCGCGCTCACGACGGGTGAATTTTCCTGGGGAACATTCATGCGAGCGGTTGCAGCGGACGCGAAGCTTACGGGTTCGAGCACGATCGCGGAGCGCAATGTTCCCGAAATGCTGGGGAGGATGGCCCGGATCGAACTGGAGCGCGGAGGAAAGACGTGGGCGCAACTTTATGCCGCGATGGCGCTGTTGGATTTCGGGACGGACCTGAGGCAAAACGCGTTATGGAAGAGCCTTTCCGCCGAGGATCGCGAGGCATACAAGAAACTGCTGGACCCCGCGAGATTTTACGATGCAAAGACGCACACGCTTATCCATCTGCCGGAAAACTACTTTGGCGTGGCAGCGCGAATCGCGGCCATCGATTACGCGCTGGGACTGACCACGAATCGCGCCGCATTGGATGATCTGCTGGATCGCGCAGCAAAACAGTTTACGGACGGGGCACTATTTGCGGACGATTCGCTGCCGACGGGGCGCTATGACCGGTATTCAAACGAATACGCAAGAGCCATGTACGATGCGGCGGAGCTTGCCGGGCGGAAGGATGTGGCGAAAGCGATAGCGCCGTCGCTGAAGGTGCAGATGCAGCTGTGGTGGGACTTGCTTTCGCCGGACGGCTACGGGTATGCGTGGGGACGCAGCCTGGGCGCCATCAGCTATATGGACACGATGGAGATCGCGGCGTTCCTCGCGAAGCATCCGCAGTTCCGCCCGGCACCTTTACCGGACCTGGCTGCCGCATATTACGCCGCCTGGAGTTGGCTGCGCCATGACTACAGCGACGGGAGACACCTGCTTTCGGTGTTTGCTTTCGGAAGAGGCGATTACGGCTACATCACGAAAGAACGGGAATGGCAGCAGACTACGGCCTTTTTCGGGAAGGCGATCAATGCTCATGAAACTCTGATGAACGCGCTCGCAAAGGAGCACATCGAGAGCTTCCCGTCGCGGCCAAAATTGCCGGACGTAGCGCGCTTTCAATTTTTTCGAGACGGGCCCGGGCGACAATTCGGCGTCTGGGTGGTTCGCCAGGGGAGCATGCGATTTGCGCTGCCATTGGTCACCGGACCGAAGGCGGCAACATCGGATTATGAGCCTGCGCCTGACGGACTGGAGGGTTTTGCGGTTCCCGTAGAGAAGATCTATCCGTGTCTCGTGCCGTTTTTGGAATTGGAGGATGGCCGGACAATTGCGGCCGCGGATGGCGCCGACGAAATCCGGCCTTCCAGAGATGGTGAGAGCATAACGGCGGTGTGGAGAAACTGGGTCGTGCCCGGGACGAAGGCAGGGGAAACAGTCGACACCGGGTTGGTCTCGCAGGTGACGTGGTCCATTGATGGGAATGAGCTGCGCAGAGTAGAAACGCTAACGGCTTCGATGCCGATTAAGGCGAGACGGCTGTGGATGGCGATTCCCAGCCGCGCGAATCATTTTTCTTTGACGGAAGAAAATGGCGACAAGACTTATCGCCTGACAGGAGATGCAGGAAGGCTGGACGTTCGAATAGAGCGGTCGGACTGGCCGCTCGAAATTTCGGCCTACGCCACGGGCAACGACGCCCTTGGGCGCGGGGATCGTGGCGCAGTGCCGCTGCATGTGGTTCTGGAATCAAAAGACATTTTGTTTTCGCCAGGCACGGCCAAGAAATGGGAAATTATTCTTTCGGTGCGGTGAGACAGGCCGAGTTCAGGATCTAGAAAGCCGCTCTTGAGCCATTTCTTTGGTTTGAAAAACGATGATGGGTGTGCGTGCCGGACACTGAACATGAATTCTCTCTCTCTCCACGCGGACCGCGAAGGGTTCCGCTTTTTCCGTTGAAAGGGAAACGGCGGACGGGTTTGCATGCTTCCAGGAAGGGGGAAGCGGTGTGGAGAGTTCGCGCTCGGCGTAGGAGTAAAACGCAATCCGCGCAGTGTCCAGCGGGCAGAACGTGGCCAGGTCGCGAGCTATCTCGCCTCCATTGATGGTCACGGCGTAGGTTTTTGCCTCCCAATCCTGTTCGATCCGGGAATTTCCTTCGAGGCCGATCATTGTGCGCGAACCAAGGCGCTCGAAAGATTCAATGGCGCGGCTGCCAATGTGGAACCAGGGGAGGAGATTCAAGTAATAGATGTCCGCGATTTCCCGGCGGTCGATATCGCCGCGGAGAATGAGATGAGTAGCTCCGTTATAGAAGAGCGTGTTCATAACGCGGTCGATCAACTGGCCACGGACATTTCCTTGTCCCCAGAGCGCGCTCTTGCGGTAGATCATCGGCTGCAGGGGAATGGGCTTTCCGCCGAAGGGACAGGGCCGCGGCGATGCGATGTACCAGAAGAAGGTGATTTTGCCGATGGCCGCGTAGCGCATGCCTTCCGAGCTGAGGTCCACACCATATTTCTTGAATTCGTCGACGACGCGGTAGCGGCCTTCAAAGAGGTTCTTGATGCCGCTGGCGGGATGTGCAGGGTCCCAGTCGTTGCGGATCGTGAAATAAGAAAGCACGTCGACGTGAATCGTCTCCTGCAAGCCGTAGTGCTGACACGTAAAACGAACGCGCTCGGGGCCGGGGCCGGCCATATATTTGGCAAGGCCGATGATGTAAGAATCTTCTCCCGTCCAGTTACGGCTTTCCCAGAGCTGGCCGTCGGGACGGCGCGCGATGATGGCCGGATCCCAAGCGGGACTGCTGCGATAGGCGTCGTCGTAGTTGTCGGAGAATGTGACGCGGCAATTGTGTTTCGGACCCTCGGTAAGGAGATGGCGCAGACCGTGCAGACCGCCGATGCGCGGATTGACTTCAGCTACGGCGGGATAGCCGGTATCCTTTCCGCGATATTGCCAGCCCCAGAGATGCGCAATTTGCGGCGAGTCGCCGGTCAGGCTGGCAACCTCGCGAATGAGCTGTTCGCATTCCGCAAACGTGGCCGAGGGCTTTTCGAATTTGGGTTCGTCGCAGCGGATGCCGTAGACAAATTTGCCGTCGTAATAGCGAGTGGGCCGGTCGGGCATGCGCGAGCGGACGAGGCGGGCGGCATCGAGCCAGTCCACGGAACTTTTTTCAGCGGGAGGGAGGAGGAAGTCGATTCTGCAGGAAGGTTTTTGGCCGACCAGAAGATTTGGCGTTTCCTTGTTGCCACAGTTGGGGGGAGTGCCGGAACCGGTGTTCATGTCGAAGCAGAGGCTGCCGTTGACGCGGTGACGCTGAACGGTGCCGAAGAAACCACGCCGATGGCCAGGTTCGCCCGAAACCGCGAGCAGGGTGTAATCCATGAACGCTGTGGTTTCCTGGACGCAAGCGGCCTTGCTTGTGCCAATCATGACGACGGGAAGGCTGGCCATGACATGGCCCCAAAAGCGATTCTGGGGGTATTCGTTAATTTGCGCGTCGCTTAAGGTGACGAGGCTTCCGCCATCATCGCCGTGAGCCAGCCAGGCGCCGCCGTCCTCCTCGCGAACGGTGGCGAGACAGGGGAGCGCAAGCTCCACGAGTTCGAAGCCGGGGAATTCGCGGACCTCCTCCAAAGTAATGGTGAGGGTCGCGCCTGAAAGCTGGTAGCAAATCGCAAATTGAACGGCAGGCTTGCCGTCCTGTTGCAAAGAAAACAAGAAATCAACGCGATCCGAACTGATGCGGTTGCCGGAGGGTTGGACATCAAAGGAAGGAAATGTCCAGGCACTTCTGTCGCAAAGCGTGGCTTTGATCTTCCGGCCGAAGGCTTCTCCGGAAATGCGCCGGTCTGCGGCGAGGCGATATTCGTAAGGCAGGGCGTCGCCCGGGTCAAAAACGATTTTCACGGCGGAAGACTGAAGAATGAGGGGGGCGGCGGGCGACTGGCGCTCTTCGGTCATCCTGGCGGGGCAAAAACTCCACAGGTTGCGCGATGCCAAACCGGCAGCGCCAAGGCTGCCGAGTTTGAGGAAACCGCGCCTTTGCATACCGTTCGAAGATTTCAAGATGGTCCGGCTCCCGAAGCGAAGTTTCGAGCGACCGCCGCATGATACGCGCTCGCTCGTAGATTTCAAGCAGCGAATCACGCGATTTGTATCGTGAAATGCATAGCTTTTGTTCGCAGGCCAACGCCGGTCTGCGATAGAGTAGATTGCCATTTCACGAGAGGAGCAATTGTAAACGGTAATGAAAATCGTACGATTTAGAGACGTTTCGGGACGGACGGTCCAAGCGGCGCAGCAGCCGGACGGTACGTGGCGGCGCGTGGAAGGAAATGTGACGGGCGGTTTCCGGCTGACGGGGGAAGCGGTTGCTCCCACGAAATGGCTCGCGCCGATCGAACCGAGCTGCATTTGGTGCGTCGGGCAGAACTACAGGGCGCACGCCGCGGAGGCCGGCTTTCAGGTTCCGGAACACCCCGTTATTTTCGCGAAAGGAGTCAATTCCCTGCAGAATCCCGGCGAACCGATCGTTTTGCCGGCGTCGAGCTACAGCGCGGAGGTGGATTACGAATGCGAGCTTGTCGTGGTGATAGGGAGAGCATGCAAAAACGTGCCGCGAAGTGAAGCTTTGAAGTATGTCGCCGGGTACACCTGCGGGAACGATGTGAGCGCGCGGGACTGGCAATTGAAGCGGGGGGGCTCGCAGTGGTCGCGCGGCAAAAGTTTTGATACCTTCGGGCCGATCGGGCCGTGTATGGTCACGCCAGACGAGCTTGCGAATCCCGCGGGCCTGCGGATTCAGACGGTCCTGAACGGGCGAGTGATGCAGGATGCGAACACGGGCGATATGATTTTCGACGTACCGACGCTCATCGAGTTCCTGAGCCGCAGCACGACGCTGCTGCCGGGGACGCTGATTTTCACGGGCACCCCGCAAGGAGTCGGGATGGCGCAGAGTCCGCCGAGGTGGCTGCGCTCCGGGGACGAAGTGAGCGTAATCATCGAACGGATCGGCACGCTGACGAACCCGGTGCGTGAAGAACAAAGCGAGGTAGCCGGCGTGGCCGGTGACAGGCTCCATCATGGGGAGCGGGTCGCGCAGTGATGAGTATGCTCGAACGCTTCGAGAACGGAGCGCGGGCGGTCGCCGCCACGGTCGAGCGAGTGCCCAAGGACGGCATTCGCATCGCGCAGGCCATCGCCCGGCGTTTTCCCGATGCGCGGAGGATCGCAATCGCCGAGCCGCGCCGCCTGCCGCGAGAGTTATTCGACGAATGCCGAAAGCTGCCCGGGGTGTTTGATCGAAAAGGGAAGAGCGAACTGACGGAGATGGATGTTGGAATTACGGAAGCGTTTGCGGGCGTAGCGCGAACGGGTTCGATTTGCGTGGATGTCGACACGCCATTGACCGGCTACGCGAGCTTGCTGGGCCGAATTCACGTGGCTTTGCTTGCGGCGGAGGACATTGTGGAGCGCCCCTCGGACTTGTTTCGCGCGGGATCGACGGGCAGCGCCGCGGACCGGAGTTTTGTGTTTATAACGGGTCCAAGCGCAACGGCCGACATGGGACCGTTGGTGCGCGGAGTTCACGGCCCGCATGAGCTGCATGTGCTGATTCTGGAGGGATAAGTGCCGGGAAGCCCCGGGCTCACTACGTCTCCCCGAGCGGTGGCCGACAAGAGCAGGAAATCGGCGCTCTTGGAAGCCATTCGCATGGCGTTACAGGTCGAAAGCGGCGCCGTGCGGCACAACACGCAGACGTTCAACCGTGGACGCTATGCGGCGATTGCCTCGCTCGAAGACTACGAAATCCTAAAAGACCGCGCGAAAACCATAAAAGAGGATGCTATCGCGAGGCTGCCTGACCTTCTTCGCACTTTAGAAGAAAGCGTGAGGAAGAGCGGAGGGCACTTCTTTCTGGCCAAGGATGGCAGAGCAGCTTCGAGTTACATCGCGGAAGTGTGCCGCGCATCGGGTGTTTCGCTGGCGGTGAAGGGAAAGAGCATGACTTCCGAGGAAGTCGGCTTGAATGACGCGTTAGAGGCGGCGGGCATTGAAGTGGCAGAAACAGACTTGGCGGAATTTATCCTGCAGTTTGCTGACGAGCAACCATCTCACATCATCGGTCCGGCCATTCACTACAGCCGGGAACGGATCACGGAGCTGTTTCGGAGAGTGTTCAAGACGGACGAGCCGCTCGAAACCGGCGAAGAGCTTACCGCGTTTGCGCGTACGCGGCTGCGCGAGAAATTTCTCAAAGCGGATGCGGGAATCACGGGCGCAAACCTGATTGCCGCGGACTCCGGGACGCTCATGCTGGTGGAGAGCGAAGCAAACATCCGAATGACGAGCATCGTGCCTCCGCTGCACATCGCCATAGCCGGAGTGGAGAAAGTCGTGCCATCGCGGGAGGACTTCGCCGCGTTCATCGAACTGCTGGCGGCCAGCGCAACAGGGCAGCCGCTCGCATCCTACACAAGCATCCTGCGCCCCCCACTCAACAACGCCCCAGTGTTGACCGAGGACGGCACAGCCAAACGCCGCGAATTTCATCTGGTCCTGGTGGACAACGGAAGACTGAAGTTAAGAGAGGATCCCGTGCTCCGAGAGGCGCTGCGGTGCATCCGCTGCAGCGCGTGTTTGAACGTGTGCGCGAATTTCCAGGCTGTTGGCGGACACGCGTTCGGTGGGGAGACTTATTCGGGCGGGATCGGCGGCACTTGGGAAGCCTGCACGCATGGGTTGCCGCATGCCCGGTTCAGCGAACTCTGCACGGGTTGCTCGCGCTGTATTCCGCAATGTCCCGTGCGCATCGATATTCCCTGGCTCAACACGACACTGCGGCACCGGCTCAATCTGGCCAACGCCGGAGCAACCGGAGTGCCGGAAGTATCGCCCGCGGGAATTCCCAAAAGGGACGCAGGCGGTTCGCTGCAGAAATTATTTTTCGGCCGGTACGACGTAGTGGGGAAATGGGGAGCGAAAGCCCCGCGGCTCGGCAATCAGATGATGCGGATGACGCCGGTGCGGTCTCTACTGGAACGGACTGTAGGATTAGACCGACGACGGCGAATGGCAAATTTTCCCCAAAAGACGCTTGCACAGTCCGTGGCGGGACGGAAACCCGGCGGTGAGGCAAGGGCAACGAGCATGCAATCCGCGGGGAAAATTGTGCTGTTCGCGGATGTCTTTACGAACTACGGTTCACCGCATAGAGGCCTCGCCACGTTGAAGGTTCTGGAACACCTTGGGTTCGAAGTTGCGCTCAGCGAGCCTCTGCCGGATGGCCGTGCAGCGCTCTCGCAAGGATTGATCGCCACGGCGGCGCGGCAAGCACGCTCAACAGCCAGACGCCTGGAAGCTTACCTCCGACAAGGATGCGACTTCGTGGTGGTTGAACCCAGCGTGCTAGCAATGCTGCGGATGGATTATGCGCGGCTGATGGCGGACAGCGTTGAACGGGAGCTGATTCAGCCCTTGCAGAACCGCAGCTTTGATCCGGCCGAGTTCGTCTGGAGGCACCTGCAGCAGAATGGACTCGAGGCGAAGAAGATATTTCCAGCCGCTTCTTCACCGCGAGGAACAGGGGTCTTCTTGCACAGTCATTGCCAGCAGAGGACGATGAAGGCAGATGGAGCGACGGAATCGCTGCTGAAGGCTGCGGGTTTCGACGTGGTCAAGTCGCAGGTGGAATGCTGCGGTATGGCAGGCAGCTTCGGATACAAAACAGAATTCTATGAATTGAGCATGGCGGTCGGAGAGGATCTGTTCAGTCAGATTAGGGCTGCGGAAGCGGCGGGTCCGCCACGGACGCTCGTGGCGACGGGAATTTCCTGCCAGGAGCAGTTGCACGGCGGCATGGGTCGAGAGGTACTTCATCCCATGGAATTGCTAGCGGAGATTCTGGAGGCCCGCGCAGTGCATGGAGGTTTGCCGCAGCCTTAGTCGAATCGGACAAGGCTAATCGGTATGACCGAGGCGCCCGGAGATCTGGCGCGCGCCTTTCTTAACGCTGACAGCGAATTCCTGGAACCTGTCGCGGCTGTTGCGGGTCATGGGGCCGGACACACTAATGGCGGCGGCGACCTTCCCACTCTCGTCGAGGATTGGCGCTGCGACGCAAATGGCGCCCAACTCCGTCTCCTGGTCGTCCATCGCGAACCCCTGATGCAAAATCTTCGCGAGCTCCTTTCTGAGGCGCGGCAAGTTGAGAATTGTGCGGCTGGTATAGCGCTCGAATTTCAGCGAGGGCAATATTTCGTCGCGATTGTCCGGCGGCAGGAATGCCAGGATGGCCTTACCGAGGGCGGTGCAGTTGAGCGGACGGCGCATACCCGGTTGCGAGACCATGCGGAAAGTGTGAGGGCTCTCCATAACGTCAAGATAGAGAACATCGTGGCCATCCAACACGCCGAGATTGACGGTTTCCTTGGTAACGCTGGCGAGCGCGCTGAGAACCGGGCGGCTGGCGGTCCTTAGGGTGGCGTGATAAGAGACTCCGGAACCGAGGCGAGCGAGCTTCGGTCCGACGATGTAGGCGCCGGCGTTATCGCGGAAGAGATAGTCCTCGCTCTCGAGATGAGCCAAAAAGCGATAGGCGGTGCTCTTGTTCACACGAGTCTGCTCGGCAATTTCGCGGAGCTGCAGGCCCGAAGGAGATGCGTCGAGCACTTCGAGAATCTTCAGGACCTTCGAGACGACGCCGACGGGAGCGGACTTGGACTCTCTGGCGCGAATCATGATCAGTTCTCCTTATTTCTCCAGGTAAACCGGCATTTTACCAGCCGGGACGCCGACGCGACACGAGAAAGAGCGCTGGGACGGCGCGGCGGGGGCGTACCGCATTCCGGCACGGAATATTTCATTGAGTGAAACATTTATTTTTCATCTTGAATTCTACACAGCTACCTAGTAAAAACCAACCCCAGATTCGAGAGTTGGCGCTACCGGCTGCCGTTGATCCCTGGGGTAGGGAATGGTCGCGCCCAATTTTTAACGAGTCATTTTTCTAACTCAGTGAAGGTCATACGTCAGGGGGTAAACGTATGCGATCAGGAAAAATTCTGGGACTCGCGATGCTGTTTTTGTTGTCAACCTTTGCCGCGTTTGGGCAGACGTCAGTGGGCGAAGTGAACGGGACGGTTACGGATACTTCGGGCGCGTCCGTAGCGGGAGCAAGCGTCAAGCTTACGAACCAGGGTACAGGGGTCGTGGCTCAAGCGACGACGAATGCGGACGGACACTTCGTATTCATCAACGTGCAGCCGGGGCAATACTCGATGGAGGCGGAGTCGTCGGGTTTCAAGTCGACTCGCGTAACGTCCTTCACGGTTGGAGTCAATCAGACGGTCACCCAGCTCATACGCCTGCAGCTCGGCGCAGTCACGGAAACCGTGACGGTGAGCGCGGAAGCGGCCATGCTGGAGAGCTCCTCGAGCGAGTTGGGGACGGTGATCTCTGAAAAGGCCATTACGGACTTGCCGCTGAATGGGAGAAATTTCACGCAGTTGCTGACGCTTACGCCGGGCGTCACGCCGGTTTCCACTTCGCAAAACAAGAGCATCGGCGGAGTGGAGGGGAACGTCGGCATTCCGAATTCGGGCTTTGCCGATCCGTCGATTCACGGGCAGCAGAACCGGTCGAAGTTGTATTTCTACGACGGCATCATCAACACCAATATTCGCGGTCCCACATACGTGGTAGTGCCGAACCTCGATCTGATTCAAGAGTTCAAGGTTGTCGGGCAGGATTCGAAGGCCGAGTACGGAGGAGCCACGGGCGGCGTGGTCGACATGGTGTCGAAGTCGGGAACGAACAGCTTTCACGGCTCGGCGTTTGAGTATGTGCGCAACGATGCTTTTGACGCTCGGGACTCGCTGAATGACTTCGATCCACTCACCGGAGCGCCCTCCAAACCGCTTGCGTTCCGGCAGAACCAGTTTGGAGGATCGTTTGGCGGGCCGATCATTAAGAACAAAACCTTCTTTTACGGGGGATACGATGGGTGGCGCTACAGCCAGCCGAGCCACTCGCGGAACTTTGTGCCTACGCCTGCGGAACTTGCGGGGGATTTTACAGACACAACGTCGACGCTGTTTGCCACGCTCCATCAGATCTACAACCCGTACTCGACGACGGCGGTGGCACACGTTATCAATTCAACCGGAGCAACCGGGCTTCGGGATCCATTCAAGTGCGATGCTGCGGGGAATTCGATCGCTCCAGCGGCAAACGGGACACAAGCGGGAACAGTCGGCGTGGGAGGAATAGTCGCGTGCAACAAGATTCCCGCCGCGCTCATCAATCCAGCGATGCAGACGTATTTCCAGACCTATTCAGCGACTCCGAACTATTCGAATCCGCTTGATCCGACACACAACTTCATCCAGACGCGGGCGGATCTGAATAATTCGAACGCTTTCCAAGTCCGAGTTGATCACCACCTCCGCGACAGCGATACCCTGTTCTTTCGATACAGCCAGCAAAACGTCTACACGTACACACCGATTGGCGAAGTCGGATTTACGGACGGGACCGGCCGGGGACGAAACTACGGCGGCGGCTGGGTTCACACATTCAGCCCGACGCTGTTTCTGGACGTGCGGGCAGGCTATGCCGGAAGGCCCAGCGTCGATTCCGGGCAATCGAACCAAGATCCTCGCGGTCTACAGCCGATGAAGGATGCGGGCTTGCTCAACATCGACCAGTATCAGGGACTGCTCGTATCGATGGGCAGCTGGCATGCCGGGGACGATCGAGACGATCACGGCAACTTTGGAGTTCGCGGACCTGCTCCGCGTGAAAACCCGGCGTGGAGTGTGACGCCCAACCTGAGCTGGATCCACGGCAACCACAACATCAAGACGGGTTTCCAGTACGTCCATGCCAGCCGCGGACAGAAGAATACGCTTCAGCAGATGAGCTTTTCGGCGGCGCAAACGCAGGAATTTACGGGATCAACCGCTTCGTCAAAATCGGTGAACAACACGGGACTCGACCTTGCTTCCGCTTTGTTGGGTTTCCCCAATAACTATCAAGGGCAGCTTCCCGTGGTGCACGGAGGCCCGGTCGAGTTCAATTACGCTTCCTGGGCAGCGTACGTGCAGGACGAATGGAGAGTCGCTCCGCGCCTGACATTGACGCTGGGATTGCGGCTTGACGCGCTCACACAGCCACAGACGACAGACGGGCGCTTGTGGAACGCGCTGGATCTCTTCAACCAGAAATGGATCATCGGAGCGGCCTCCATGCCGCCTCTCTGCAGCTCGGCCAAGATCGCGCCGTGTATTCCGGATGGGCCGCCGCTGTATGCGCCGGGGACAGGGTCCACGTGCAATACCACGACGTATCCTCCGGCCTCCAACCGGGTGCCTTGCGACTTTCAACAGGATTTGCATTTCAACGATGTGGTCCTCGGTGGCAGCGCCGCTTTCGCTTTTCCGCCGGTTCGCGACAACTGGGGGCCGCGCATCGGAGTCGCATACCAACTCAACCGAAAGACCGTGCTACGCGGCGGCTATGGGTTGTATTGGGACTCTCTGCCCGCGCGCAGCCAGTACGCGCAAAATGGTCTGGAAGCGGCCGTTTGGCCCGATTCGACGGCCATTCCTTCCTTCGACTTGAACGCGCCTGTGGACTTCGCGTCCGGTACGAACCAGTTCGTGACGCAGGCACAAGCGAACACGCTGGTTTCGCTGCCCGCAGCGAGCCCTTGGACGGTTGGGGGGTTTCCTTTGGACCCGCATTTCAAGGATGCCCATTCGCAACAGTGGCACGTACAGGTGCAGCGGGAAATCACTCCAGCGACGCTGTTCACAATAGCCTATGCGGGTAGCACCAACGGCAGGCTCGACTACAAAGGCAAGCCAAATACCGCGCCGACCGCGCAGCCAGCCGGCACCCCTGCCGCCAGTATCGATGCGCTCCGGCCAATGCCGTGGGTCAGCGCGAACATCAATTACGAACAGAGCATCGGCTACTCGCACTACAACGCGATGGAAACCAGTTTGCACCACCGCGCCGCGAATGGACTGTTTTTACTTGCTGCGTATACCTGGAGCAAATCGATTGATGTCAGCAGCGGCTATTTTGGCGTCGAAAATGGTCCGGGTGGAGGCGCAGTCGTCCAGAATTACTTCGATCTGAAGTCGAACAAAGGCGTGTCGGCCTTTGATATCACGCACTTCCTTTCCTTCGCCGCCGTTTACGAATTCCCGTTTGGACAGGGAAAGAGATGGCTGCATGGCGGTCCGGCGTCGTGGATTTTGGGGAATTGGCAGGCGAATCCCATTTTCCAGGCACGCTCGGGGCAGCCTTACACGCTGAACGTGAGCGGCGATATCGCGGACATCTCCGGAACCGGCGGAATATCCTCATCGGCTGCCAGCGGTTACGGGCGTCCCAACATTGTTGGCGACCCGTTCAAGGCGGGTCCGGTTGACGCCAACCCCAATGTGCAGTGCCATCAAGTGGTCGGACAGACCATTCTTGACCCGAGCACTGGGAAACTCGTTCCGGGGATCGCGCCGACCGCCGTTCAGAATTCGGCAGTGTGGTTCAACCCGTGCGCGTTCACGGTTCCCCAGAACTCGTTCGGGAATCTGGGGCGGACAACGTACCGAGGTCCGGCCGTTTTCAATATGGACTTCTCGCTCATAAAGAACGTGCCGCTGCCGAGGGAAGGCATGAGCCTCCAGCTGACGTTTGAAGCGTTCAACGTGTTCAACATCCAGAACCTGGATGTTCCATCACAGGTGAACATCACGAACCGCAGCGCCGGAGTGATCACCAGTCTCGCCCAGGGAACGACGCCGAGGGAACTGCAGTTTGGTTTGAGGTTAGTGTTTTAGGCGGGTCGAGTTCTAGTTCTGTCGCGCGACCGCCGGTTTCTTAACCGAGAGACCGGCGTTTGCGCGGAGGTCGTGAAAATCCTCACTTCGAGAGGAGCTTGCTTGAGCGGTTGCCTCGCGATACAAGAGGGTATGCAAATACCCGTACTTCAACTCGACTCCAGAGATAACCTTCTGGTCGCGCTGCGAGATCTGCGGCAGGGCGAAGACATTCCGTTTGGCGGCCAGACACATCACCTGGTTAGCGACGTTCCTGCAAAATTCAAGTTTGCCGTGCACGACCTGGCCGAGGGAGAGGCTGTGGTCATGTATGGAGTGAAGGTTGGCAAGGCGGTGGCGCCGATCCGTAAGGGAGAAGTGATCACCACGCGCAACATCCGGCATGACGCTTCGGATTACGCCAATACGTGGCAAGCCTACAAATGGAATAGTCCGGACGTTTCGAAGTGGCGCCGTCGATCTTTCGGCGGGTACCGGCGCCGAGACGGCCAATTCGGAACACGCAACCACTGGCTGGTGATTCCGCTGGTGTTCTGCGAGAACAGAAACCTGGCGGTGCTGAAACAGGCATTCGAGGAAGAGCTAGGCTTTGTTACGCCGCAAGTTTACCGCAGCCAAGTGCACGAACTGGTCGGGCTGCTAAAGCAAGGAAGGGCCGAGGCGGTAAAGGGGTTTGAGTTTTCCGCGACCACGGCGCAGCCCGTTCGGGAGAAAGTTTTTCCGAACGTTGATGGGATCAAGTTTCTGATGCATGAAGGGGGCTGCGGAGGAACGCGAGAGGACTCGCGAAATCTTTGCGGTCTGCTGGCCGGATATATCCATCATCCAAACGTGGCGGGTGCGACCGTGCTCAGCTTGGGGTGCCAGCACGCGCAAGTTCCCTTGTTGCAAGAAGAACTAAACCGCCGTGATCCGCAATTTGCCAAGCCACTGCTTATCTACGAGCAGCAAAAGTACGGCTCGGAAAGCAAGATGCTTTCTACCGCTATTCGCGAGACTTTTCTGGGACTCGTGGAAGCAAACCGGATGGAACGCGAAGCCGCGCCGCTGTCTCATCTTTGTGTGGGGCTCAAATGCGGAGGCTCCGACGGTTTCTCAGGGCTTTCCGCGAACCCTGCGATCGGACACGTGGCGGACATCCTGGCCGTGCTCGGAGGACGAGGGATTCTCTCCGAATTTCCGGAACTTTGTGGAGTCGAGCAGGAATTGATTAACCGTAGCGCGAGCCAGCAGGTCGCGGACCGTTTCGTGCAGCTCATGCGGGATTATGCCGCTCGGGCGAAGGCGGTTCGCGCGAGTTTTGAAATGAATCCGTCACCCGGGAATATCCGGGACGGGTTGATCACCGACGCGATGAAATCCGCCGGCGCTGCAAAGAAGGGCGGGACGTCGCCTGTGACAGCCGCTTTGGACTATCCGGAGTATTCGTCGACGCCCGGGCTGAATCTGCAATGCACGCCGGGAAACGACGTGGAATGCGTGACGGCGCAGGTGGGAGCCGGGGCTAACGTGGTGTTCTTTACAACGGGGCTGGGAACGCCAACCGGCAATCCGATTGCACCGGTCATCAAGATTTCGACAAACACGCAGTTGACCCAGCGGATGCCGGACATTATCGATTTCGACGCCGGCAGGGTCATCTCCGGAGAGCAGTCCGTGGAGGAGGCCGGGGAGGCGATCCTGGAGTTGGCAATTCGCGTCGCAAGCGGAGATGTGCGCACCAAGGCGGAGCAGTTAGGGCAAGACGATTTCATTCCCTGGAAGAGAGGGGTATCACTCTGAAGACAAACAATCACCATTCTGTGGATTTTAGCCTGAGCGGCAAGAACGTGGTCGTCACCGGCGGAGCCCGAGGGATAGGGCAGGCGATAGCGCTTCTCTTCGCCGAGCGAGGCGCAAATATAACGATTCTCGATATCAGCGAACCGGACGCCGCCGCAACCGTCAGGCAAATCAGTGAAGCTGGGGGACAAGCCGGGAATCTGGCGTGTGATGTTTCGGATTCCCGTGCGGTGAAGGCGGCCTTTGGAGAAATTGCGGGCCACGGCCGAATCGACATGCTGGTAAACAGCGCGGGAATCGCGCACGTGGGGAACCTCGAATCCACCAGCGAGGCGGACTTCGACGCCGTGTACCGAGTCAACGTCAAGGGAGTTTTCAACTGCATGCAGGCGGTCATCGGCCCGATGAAGAAGATGGGCGGCGGGGTGATCCTCAACATCGCGTCGATTGCGGCGTCGGCCGGGTTGTCGGACCGTTTCGCGTATTCGGCGAGCAAGGGCGCGGTACTTTCCATGACCTATTCGGTAGCCAAGGATTATCTGAAGGCCAAGATCAGGTGTAATTGCATTTCGCCGGCGCGAGTGCACACGCCGTTTGTGGACGGCTTCGTGCGAAAGAATTATCCGGGGAAGGAAGAAGAAATGTATGAGCGCCTGGCGCAGTCGCAGCCGGTCGGCCGGATGGCCAAACCGGATGAAGTCGCCTCCCTAGCCCTTTTCCTGTGCTCGGATGCCGCTGCGTTCGTTACCGGCGCGGATTATCCTTTGGACGGCGGTTTTTTCAACTTGCGAGGCTGAGGCGCTGCAACGCCTGAGCTATTGGGAGCGGGATGAGAATCGACGCGCACCAGCACTTCTGGAATTACGAGGCTGTTCGGGACGCATGGATAACGGAAGAAATGTCTATTTTGAGAAGGGATTATGGTCCGGAAGACCTGCGTGCCGAACTGCGCGTGAACGGCTTTGACGGAAGCATCGCGGTGCAAGCGGATCAATCGGAAGAAGAGACGCGATTCCTGCTAGAGTTGGCGGCGCGGCATCCGTTTGTTGTCGGCGTGGTCGGCTGGGTCGATCTGGCCGCCGCAGATATCGAGGAGCGCCTCGCAAATTTCCGCTCTTTTGAAAAACTCTGTGGTTTTCGTCACATCGTGCAGAGCGAACCGGACGATAATTTCATGCTTCGCGCGGAATTCCGCCGGGGCATCGGTTGTCTTTCGCAGTTCGGTTTCAGCTACGACATCCTTATCTATCCCCGGCAGTTGCCAGCGGCCATCAAGATGGTGGCAAGCCATCCAGACCAGAAATTCGTTCTCGACCACATCGCGAAGCCGGAGATCAAGGCTCGAAAATTGGAGCCATGGACGGCTCAGATGCGTGAACTAGCTGCGCTCCCCAACGTATTCTGCAAGCTGTCAGGATTGATCACCGAGGCTGACTGGAAGAACTGGAAGGCGGATGATTGCAGGCCGTACCTCGAGGTTGCCTGGGATTGTTTCGGGGCGGACCGGTTGATGTTCGGGTCCGACTGGCCGGTGTGCTTGCTGGCAGGCAGTTACGCACGGGCTTACAGCCTCGTTGCGGAATTCATGGCTGGTCGTTTGCCAGAAGAGCAGGGCCGAGTATTCGGCACCAACGCGGCGCGGTTTTATGGCATAAAAAGCCGAGGAATGGAACACGCGAGAGAACATGGATCTGCTGCTTAGGAACAAGGTCGTGCTGGTCACGGGTGGCGCGAAGGGAATCGGGGCGGCGATTGTTCGCGCATGCGCCGAAGAAGGGGCAGTACCCGTCATAACGGGGCGCGACGCGGCGGCCGCCGCCAAGCTGCAGGCGGAATTGAAAGCCAAGGGAGCAGCGTGCCAGGTGTTCACCGCCGACCTGACCACGGAAAATTGTGTAAAGGTGATCGAACAGACGCTGAGCGCTTGCGGGCGCATCGACGGGTTGGTGAACAATGCAGGGGCCAACGACAAGATCGGGCTGGAGCATGGCACAACGGAGGACTTTGTCGCTTCGCTGCACCGGAACCTTGTCCATTACTACACTCTTGCGCACCACGCCCTTCCCTCCCTCAAGAAGCACCAGGGGTCGATTGTTAACGTTTCGTCGAAAGTCGCGGTGACCGGCCAGGGAGGGACGTCCGGCTATGCGGCCTCGAAGGGTGCCATCTTCGGTCTAACTCGCGAATGGGCCGCCGAGTTGCTGCCGTACGGGATACGCGTGAACAGCGTCGTTCCCGCAGAGGTGATGACGCCGCTATACCGCCACTGGCTTGATACTTTTCCCGACCCGGAGAGCAAGCTGAAGACCATCGTCTCGAAAATTCCGCTGGAAAAAAGAATGACCACTTCGGAAGAAATCGCCGCCGCGGTTGTTTTTCTGCTGTCCGAGAAATCGGGACATACTACGGGCCAGCATTGGTTTGTCGACGGCGGTTACGTGCACCTGGACCGCGCTCTGACCTGACGGAGGAAACGGATGGCTCCTGAAAGCTCGCCCCGCAGCGGCACCCGAGCACCCGCTCCGCTGACGGAGCGCCGATACTTGATTCCTCTGGTCTTGATCACCAGCCTGTTTTTTCTATGGGCTTTCGGCGTGAACCTGAACGATGTTCTTATTCCTCATTTGAAGAAAGCATTCAGTCTCACGGATTTTCGGTCCTCGTTCATTCAGGTAGCGTTCTTCGGCGGATATTGCCTGGCGGCGTTTCCCGCGGGGCGGATCATGGAGCGCCTGGGATACAAGAAAGGAATTCTGATTGGTCTGTCTTTGTGCGCAGCGGGGGCGCTGTTGTTTGTCCCCGTGTCGTACATCGGAGTGTACGAGCTTTTTCTTGTGGCGCTATTTGTCATGGCGTGCGGCCAAAGTTTTTTGGAGGTGGCCTCGAATCCGTATGTCACCACTCTGGGGCCGGCGGCGAGTTCGGAGCGGCGGCTGAATTTTGCTCAGTCGTTTAACGCGGTTGGCGCAGTTTGCGCCGCACTGGTGGGGCGCTGGCATATCCTGACCAGCGTGCAGCACACGCCTGGGGAGCTTGCCGCGATGAGCGCGGCCCAACTGCAGACGTATCGAGCGGAGGAAGTCGGCACCGTGCGGTTGCCGTATGTGATCATCGCCGGAATTTTCCTGGTCATCGGGATATTCATCTTTCGGGCGCACTTGCCGGATATCGTCGAGTCCACCACGCGCGCGGATTCAGGTGTCCGGGGCGTGCTATCTCACGGTCACCTGGTGAAAGGCGTGATCGCGCAGTTCTTCTACGTCGGCGCGCAGGTAGGAGTATCGAGCTTCGTCATTCGGTTTGCCCAGCATGTTGTGCCCGGGACGACGGAAAAGCTGGCGGGCTGGTATCTGTTCGGGCACCTTTTGGGATTCATGATCGGCCGCTTTGGGGGTTCCGCATTAATGAAAAGCGTTGCACCCGCGAAGCTGCTGTCACTGTTCGCAGCTGGTTCGCTGATTTGCGCCACGATTGCGCTTTTCGGGTCGGGCCTGGTTCCCGTGCTCGCCGTGGTGCTCATCGGCTTCTTCCATTCGATCATGTTCCCAACGATTTTTGCTTTGAGCATCAAGAACCTGGGGTCACATACCAAGCGCGGTTCTTCCTTGCTCGTGATGTCAATCAGCGGAGGAGCCGTGATTCCGGCGATCATGGGCCGGATATCAGATTTGACCAACATGCAGTTCGCTTTTATGGTGCCCTTGCTCTGCTACGTATATGTTTTGTATTTCGCGTTGATCGGCTACAAGCCGGCTCCTTCGCTTGGACTGGATCGCGCCGCGCTCGAGAGTCAAGCGAAATGAACCGCCGATACTGTCTCGCGCTCGACCTCAAAGACGACCCGCAGCTCATCGCCGAGTACAGGAGATATCACGAGAACGTCTGGCCCGAGATTCTCAAGAGCATCCGTGATTCGGGCATCGTCTCCCTGGAAATTTATCTGCTCGGCACGCGGATGTGCATGGTCATGGAGGTCAACGAAAGGTTCTCATTCGAGGCCAAAGCAGCCGCGGATCGCAGCAATCCCAAGGTGCAGGAGTGGGAGCAGCTCATGTGGAAGTTTCAGAAGGCGCTGCCGCAGGCTCGTCCGGGAGAGAAATGGCTGCTGATGGAAAAAGTCTTTGTGCTTTAGCGAAGCGGCCGAGACGCAAGGCTTCGACCCGCGCGCTAAGGGAACCTTTGATCGGAGAAGGACCGAGCATGGCTGACAACCGAATCTCGAGACGCGATTGGATGATTGGCACTGGCTCCGCGCTGGCAGCCTCGCTTGTGCCGCTTCGCGGGACCGATGACGCACGGTACGTGGCGTCGAGCGAGGGCCAGATGCGCCAGCGGTCGGCCGATCCCGAACGAGAAAACCGCCTGCAATGGTTCCGCGAAGCGAAATACGGTCTGTTCATTCATTGGGGTCTGTACTGCATTCCGGCGGGGCAGTGGAAGGGACACCCGGTGCCCGGCCTGGGCGAATGGATCATGAATCGCGCGCAAATCCCCGTGCGCGAGTACGAAAAGCTGGCATCTCGGTTCAATCCGGTGAAGTTCAATGCCGACGAGTGGGTGCAGTTCGCCAAGGACGCCGGCATGAAGTACATGGTTATCACCTCGAAGCATCACGATGGCTTTGCCATGTTTCATTCCAAAGTGAGCCCGTACAACGTGGTCGATGCCACTCCATTTAAAAGGGATGTGTTGAAGGAACTTTCCGAAGCCTGTGCCCGGGCGGACATGAGGCTGGGATTCTACTATTCGCAATCGCAGGACTGGCATGAGCCGAACGGCGCCGGCAATTACTGGGACTTTGGACCGGACGACAAAAAGGACTACGACAAATATCTGCGCGGCAAAGCCGAGCCACAGGTGCGCGAACTGCTGACGGGGTACGGCCCCGTTGCACTCATCTGGTTCGATACGCCGCGCATGATGACGGGCGGCAGGGCGCAGCGCTTTGCGGATATCGTCCGTTCGTCGCAACCGAAGACACTGATCGACGGACGCCTCGGAACGGAAGGGGATTACCGCTCGACGGGGGATAACGTCATTCCCAGCGAAATACACAGCGAAGCCTGGGAGACACCGGCGACGATCAATCACACCTGGGGCTACCGGAGCGACGACACGGATTGGAAATCACCCGGTCAGATGGCCTTCAAGTTGGTGGACATCGTCAGTAAAGGCGGAAATTATCTGCTCAATGTTGGGCCCATGTCAGACGGCATCATACCGCAGGCGAGCCAGGACAATTTACGCACGGTCGGCCGCTGGCTCAAAATCAACGGCGAAGCAGTGTACGGGGCGAGCCCGACGCCGTTTGGCGAAGAGCTCGGAGAACCCAGCTCCCGGGGAACCAAGGACCTCCGTGGGAAACCGCTTGTTTTTCCCCAGACCGAGTGGCGTGTAACGGCTAAGCCGGGCAAGTTATATTTCACTTTCTTCGACGAGCCTCGCGTTCCCTTCCCAATCCCGGCGATGAAGAACACACTCAAGCGAGCGTACCAGCTTGCAGACGGCGCTCCGGTGAAAACGGGTTCCGACGCCGGACGAACCACGCTGGATATCAAGCGCCCGATTATCGATCCGATGGCGACGGTTGTGGTTGTTGAGTTCGAAGGCGATCAAGTCGAAACGCCGAAAGAACCAGCTTAATGCTGCAGATGCCAGCCCGCCGGCAGCGCCCTTCAATTTTCTGCAGGAAAATCTCTGAACGACCTGGAAAGGACAAAATCTGATGCGAGACAGTCGTATTTCGCGGAGAGGCTGGATGATCGGCACAGGAACGGCCCTGGCGGCAGGAATGCTCCCCCTTGGAGCGAGAGGCGATAGCGCCCCTTCGGATGCTCTTTTGAACTCTACGCCTGCGCAAGCGAATCCGGATTCAAGTGATGCGGATCGCGCCCGGCGGATGAAGTGGTGGCATGAGGCGCGTTTCGGCATGTTCATCCACTGGGGCTTGTACAGCTTGATCGGCCGGCACGAATGGGTGATGGAGAATGAAGGCATTCCCGTTTCGGAGTATGCGCCGCTGGCCAAGAAGTTCAAGCCGAAGCCGTTTCCCGCGAGAGACTGGGCCAAGCTCGCACGCGAAACGGGCATGAAATACATGGTCATGACGACGAAGCACCACGAGGGGTTCTGCCATTTCGACACGAAGACCACAGATTACTGCGCGCCGAAACAGGGGCCGGGCCGCGACCTGGTCCGCGAGTATGTGGATGCCGCTCGTGGCGAGGGCATGCGCGTCGGCTTTTACTATTCCTTGATGGATTGGCATCATCCCGACGGCGCGCGCTGCGCGACGGACGAAGAAGCCCGCAAACGGTTCGTGGAGTACATTCACACGCACGTGCGCGAACTCATGAGCAATTACGGAAAGATCGACGTTTTGTGGTACGACGTCGCCTGGCCACTCGACGAAAAAGGCTGGGAGTCCGAGCGCATGAATGAAATGGTGTTCAAACTTCAGCCGGACATCATCGTGAACAACCGCAACAAGCTGCAGGGGGACTTTTCGACGCCGGAACAGCACATCACCGCGGAAAAAGGGGAGCGGGCTTGGGAATCCTGCATGACATTGAACGACAGCTGGGGCTATCAGCGCGCGGATGATGATTGGAAGAGTCCGCGGCGTGTCATCCAGAATCTCATTCAGTGCTCCCGCGATACGGGCAACTACCTGCTTAATATCGGGCCGCGCGGCGACGGAGTTGTGCCTGAGGAGTCCGTGCGTGTGCTGACGCAGGTCGGAGAATGGATGCAGCGCAACGGGCAAACCATCTATGATTCCGATCTTTGTCAGCTGCGCCGTTCCAGCTACGCGAGCTTTACGCGTAAAGGCAATACGCTCTACATGCACGTGCATTTCTGGCCGGGGGACTACGTGGCGATTGCCGGCCTGCAGACGAAAGTGAAATCGGCGAAGTACTTCGTGAGCGGCAAAGAAATCAAATTTGAGCAGGATCCCTATCGCGTCCGTCTGACGGGACTTCCCACGGAAGCGCCGGATCATCCCATTACAACGATCGCCATCGAGTGCGAGTCGGAACCGACGCAGGACAACATCTTCGTCCGCAAGGAAAAACCGCGCGACGGCGTGTAAGTCCGTCAGCTACCCCCAGGAGGATAGAATGAAAATCAGACGACGCGAAGTCGTTGCCGCTTTGCCCACAGCTTTTTTTCTGACCGCGGCTTTGCCGGAGTTTTCCATGGCCACGGAGGAGCAGGCCGGGGGATTACCTTCGGCCGTCTATCCGTTTGAGAGTCTGCCGGTGCACGAATCGCCGCATGCGACGACGCGAGCCATCTTGAAGGGAAAGCTCGCCACGGGCGAGGCCGTCGAGGTGCATGAGACGACCCTGCCGGCTGGTGGAGCTCCGCATCCCCCGCATCACCACGTTCATACGGAAATGTGGCTGGTCCGCGAAGGCACGGTCGAAATTAGCATCGAGGGCAAAGCCCACCGCATCGGCGCAGGCTCGTTGGCCATGGTGCGCTCAAACGAGGAGCACGGAATCACGAATCCTACAGACAAGCCGGCCAATTATTTTGTCGTGGCCATCGGTCCCGGAGCCGCCAAGTAATTCGGCAACTTACTTCGCTTCGGCAACCTTCAGCAGAACCACGCCGTGCCCGGGCACGGTGGCTTTGTAAGGAGAACTCATCGTCCCCAGGTCCTTTGCCGCCCACACATCACGTACCTTCACGCTTTTCTGAAAACCGAGGTCGTGAAAGTCGACGGTCATCTCCAGAGGCCCCGGATTGCGATTGAACAGGCCAACAGCTTTGGAACCATCGGCCAGCGGCTTGGCCCAGATTTCCAGCGGACCTTCGGCGCTCACTCGATCGCCTTGATGTCCTGCAGGGTCCTGATCGATGGCAATCACTTCGCGATTCGTCAGCAGCGCGACGGTTTCCGGCGTCATGGCGCTCAGATCGTTGCCGGCAAGAAGCGGCGCGGCGAGTATCGCCCACAGACTCATGTGCGTGCGGTATTCATCCGGCTTCATTCCGCCATTGCCGACTTCGAGCATGTCTGGATCGTTCCAGTGCCCAGGCCCCGCAAATTTGGACAGCCCCGCCTGACCGAACCCGATCTCCTCCATACGGTTGTAGCGATCGCTGATGTCACCAGTGGTGCGCCACGAATTGCCTCCGACGGAAGCGCCCCACCTCCACACGGCGTCCCAGCCGTATTGGCACAAGCTGTAAACCACAGGGCGGCCCGTCTTTCGCAGCGCGTCGCGCATTTTGGTGTAAGCATCCAACATCATTTTGTGAGCGGCGTCGGGCGATCCAGCGCTCCTCATCATCGGGACCAGGCCGCACAGGTCGTACTTCAGGTAATCGACGCCCCAGTCGGCATAGGTTTTGGCATCCTGCTCTTCGTGGCCGTAGCTACCCTCGTATCCGGCGCAGGTCTTAGGCCCCGGAGAAGAATAGATACCGAGCTTCAGACCCTTGCTGTGGACGTAGTCCGCGAGAGCCTTCATGTCCGGAAACTTGCTGTTCGGATG
>Ga0079220_10000026_pt1 | contig 26101 bp, 23 predicted proteins | sample GAAS100_FD_75071 | JGI IMG/M metagenome (GOLD analysis project Ga0079220, IMG submission 75071) | Agricultural soil microbial communities from Georgia to study Nitrogen management - GA AS100 | ecosystem: Environmental > Terrestrial > Soil > Agricultural land | place: USA: Georgia | collected... | reverse complement strand
CAAACCCCGCGGGATTCCCACTTTCCCACAGCCGCAACAACAACAAATCCATCTGCCCTCTGCGCTTCTCGCTCACACACTTCAAACCTGCCAAGGGGATACGATGTGACAGGGCTCTTCCAGGCTGTTCGTTGCGTTGACGCGCCGGCGAGCTTGCGAGAATATGCGGGGCTTGCCGAGGTGAGGAGATGGATCTGGGTTTGAAAGGGCGGGCGGCGATTGTGTCCGCTGCCAGCATGGGGCTGGGCCGAGCGGCAGCGATGGAGCTGGCCCGCGAAGGCGCGAAGGTGGCGATTTGCGCGCGAAGCGCGGACACGCTGAAACAAACGGCCGGCGAACTCAGCGAGCAGACTGGCGCGGAAGTGTTCCACGAAGCTCTCGACGTCCGGGATGCCGCGGCGGTGGCGCGCTTCGTGAGCGCGGTCGAAACCCGGTTTGGGAAGATCGATATTTGTGTTACCAATTCGGGCGGGCCGCCGTCTAAATTGTTTGCCGATACGCAGCCCGAGGATTGGCGGGCCGCGGTAGACCTGCTGCTGATGAGCGCGGTCTTTTTCGCGCGCGAGACGCTGCCGCGGATGAAAAAGAACGGCTGGGGACGATTCATCACGATCACGTCCTACGCCGTCAAGCAGCCCGTGGACGGATTGCTGCTGTCGAACTCGATCCGCGCCGCGGTGACCGGATTGGCGCGAACGCTGGCAAACGAGTACGGAGCGTACGGAATCACGGTGAACAACGTTTGCCCGGGCTACACGGCGACGGACCGGCTGGGCGAATTAGCGGAGGCAATTTCCCGGCGCACGGGGGCGTCGCCGGAAGAAGTGTCCGCGGGCTGGGCCAAACAGACTCCCGCGGGTAGAATCGGCAGACCGGAAGAGTTTGCGGCAGTAGTGGCGTTTCTGGCATCGGAGCGAGCAAGCTACGTCAACGGCACGTCCCTGGCCGTGGACGGCGGGATCGTGAGGAGCCTGCTCTGAAAAAAGCAGCGAGGGAATCCGGCCGGGGTAATGCGCCGGAAGCATGAGTCATCGCCTGACAATTACCGTGCAGCCGGAAGTGTATGCGATCTGCAAGCTGAAGCCCGCGGAGAGGGTTCCCGAGTGGGCCGGAGGCGAGAATTTTTGCAGCGTCACAAGGACGGAGTCGGAGCTGTCCATCGTTTGCGTGGAGGAGCAAGTTCCCCGGGGCACCCACGCGGAGCGCAACTGGCGGCTGCTGCGAGTCGAGGGCAAGCTGGCGTTTTCGTTGACCGGAGTGCTGGCTTCCATCACTTCCCCGCTGGCGGACGCACAAGTGAGCATGTTCGCGGTGTCAACCTACGACACCGATTATGTGCTGGTGCGGGACGCGGAACTGAGCCGGGCCATTCAGGCGCTGGAAATTGCCGGGCATACGGTAAGACGAGCTTATGAATGACAACGAGGATGCGATTTTCGGGAGGGAGAAAACTCGAATGGGAATCCAGCCGATGGGGAAGAACTTGCTTCCGCGGAGGGCGCTTTGTCGCGCGTTGCTCGCGTGGTGTTGCGTTGGGGCGCTATTCTGCGCGGCGGGGTTAAGAGCTGACGAGCCTTACGCGCGAAGCCGGAATTACGATCTGCAGCACTCGAAGATCGCGCTGCGCTTCGACATCGACCAGAAAAAAGTTATTGGCGACGTGACCCATACGATTTCCATTTTGCGGGACGGCACCGACAAGGTGGAGTTTGATTCCGTGGGGCTGAGCATCGAGAGCGTGACGGTGAACAAGGCGAAAGCCGCGTTTAAAGCGGAACCGGCGAAGCTGGTGGTTAGTTTGCCGGCAGCGGAAAAGGCCGGAGACAAGCTGGACGTCGAAATCCGCTACGAGGGAAAGCCAACGAAAGGGCTGTATTTCATTCTGCCGGACAAGGATTATCCGAATCAGCCGAAAGAAGTCTGGACCCAAGGCGAATCGGAAGACACCCGGTATTACCTGCCGACTTACGACTATCCGAATGACCGCCTAACCACGGAAACGATCATAACCGTACCCGCTTCGTGGATCACGGTGGCAAACGGCAAACTGATCAACGTGGCCAATGCCGCGAACGGCGAAAAGACGTGGACGTGGCGCGAATCGGTGCCGAGTTCGACCTATCTGATTACCGTAGTGGCGGGCGAATTCGATGAAGTGAAAGACACGTGGCGGAACAGGCCGGTTACTTACTACGCGCCGAGGGGAAAAGGCGACCGGCTGAAGATCAATTATGGACGCACGCCGGAGATGCTGACGCTCTTCGGCGACAAGCTGGGCATGGAATATCCATGGGAGAAGTACGCGCAATCCATGGTGGACGATTTCGTCGCGGGAGGGATGGAAAACTCGAGCGCAACAACGAACACCAGCTCTTCGCTGATGCATCCCAAGCTGGCCCCGGAGTTCGCGACCGGAGAAGACGGGCTGATCGCGCACGAACTGGGGCATCAATGGTTCGGCGACCTGGTGACCTGCAAGGACTGGGGAGACATCTGGCTGAACGAAGGCTTCGCAACGTTCATGGATTATTTGTGGATCGAGAATCACTATCCGAAAGAACAATCGGAGTACGAGCGCTGGAGCAATGCGCGGGAATGGTTCGGCGACGGCGATTTGTACGAAAAGCCGATCGTGCGGCACGACTTCGACGACTCGAGCGAATTCGACGGGAACGCCTACACCAAGGGTGGATGGGTGCTGTACATGCTGCGGCACCAGATCGGCGAGCAGAATTTCTATCGCGGGCTGAAACACTATCTGGAAGTGAATCGCGGGAAGAACGCGGTGACGGCGGACCTGGTGAAAGCAATCGAAGAAGAGACGCGCGTCAACGTGGACCAGTTCTTTGAGGAATGGGTGTACGGAGCCGGGGCGCCGAAGTTCGACCTGAACTACACGTACGATGACGCAAAGCATCAGGTGGCGCTGACGGTGAAGCAGACGCAGAAGCTGGAAGGACGCGTTGGACTGTTCCGCGTGCCGGTGGACGTGGAAATCACAACGAGCGCCGGCGCAAAGGACTACCCGATTACCGTGTCGAAGGCGGAGCAGGTGTTTACGTTCGAGGCGGATTCGGCGCCGCTGATGGTGTTGTTCGACAAGGGCGGGCATGTGCTGAAATCCGCGGAGTTTCACAAGGAAAAGAAAGAGTGGCTGTATCAACTGAAGCATGCGGCGGAATTTTCCGATCGCGCGGATGCCGTGGAAGCGCTCGGCAAAATGAAGGATGACGAAACCGCGGCGGCGCTGGGCGAAACGCTGCGCACGGACAAAGCTTGGGGAGTGCGCGCGACGGCGGCGGATGCGCTGGGAGAAATCGGCAGTGCGGCCGCGGGCAAGCAACTGATGGACAGCTTGAGCGTAAACAGCACGCCGTGGGTGCGAAACCGCATCGCCGCGGCGCTGGGAGGAATCAAGAAGGATCCCGAGGTTGTGGCGAAGCTGATGTCCATCGCGCAGAGCGATTCGTCGTACCGCACGAGAGCGGGAGCACTGCAGGCGTTGGGGAAGCTGAAGGCGCCGGACGCGCTCGGCACTCTGCAAGCGGCGATTGCGGAAGATTCGCCGGACGGGTTCCTGCGCAACGCGGCGCTCCGCGCGCTGGGGCCGCTGGGAGACGACAAAGCCGTGCCGACGCTGCAGGAATGGGCAACAGTCGGAAAACCGCAGGAGGCGCGCGAAGCCGCGATCCGCAGCCTGGCGCAGTTGGAAAAGGAGAACAAACAAATCACGGAGCAAATCGCCGGTTATCTATTCGAGCCGCGGTTCCGCATACGGTTTTCAGCGATTCTGGCGCTGGGGACGCGCGGGGATGCATCGGCGATTCCATCGCTCGAGAAGTTGCTGAAGAGCAGCGATCTGAGCATCGAGATGGCGCCGATCATCAAACGGCAAATCGCGCGCCTGAAGAAAGGACCTCAGGAAAAAGGCAAGGAAGCCGCCGAAGGAGCAACGGAAAACGCCGGACCCGCGCAGGAAGAAATGGCCAAGCGACTCGAGCACCTGGAAAAACTGATGGAGCAAATGAACGAGCGCCTGAAAGCGATGGAGGATCGCCTGCCTGCGAAACCGTAAGCGGAGCGCGGCTTCTAGGGCCTGGCGAGCAGAATGCGCAGGTCGCGCAGATTATTGCCGGTCGGACCTATCTCGAGCGCGTCGCCGAGCTTGCTAAAGAACGAGTAGGAATCGCTGCGCTTGAAAAAATCCGCGGGATCGAGCCCGGCGCTGCGCGCGCGTTGAAGGGACGTTCCGTCGGCGACCGCGCCGGCGGCGGGGCTGTTGCCGTCGACGCCGTCGGTTCCGGCGCTAAGAACCACGATTTGGTCTCCCGCGATCCGCTCCAGACAGGACAAAACAAAAGCTGAGTTGCGGCCGCCGATTCCTTCGCCGGTGACCTTGGAGCTGACTTCGCCATCGGCTATCAGCGCCACGGGCGCGCCTGGATTGCCACGGCGGATGTCCTGAAGTTGGTCGAGCAAAGCATTGGCGGCGCGTTCGACGGGCCAATCATCGGTGGAATTATCACAACAGGTGAGAAATCCCTCGGCCTCCGACGCCTGGTGAGCCGCATGAAAGAGTTCGTGCATGCCAAGGAGCAGGATGAACTGCGCTTTGTCGAATGCCGGGTCGCCCGGCTTAGGAGTCTCGGGAATTCTCCCTGAAGCGATCCACTTGCGAAGGGAAGCCGGCAGCTCCCGCGGCAACTGATACTTTTCGAGAATGCCGGATACGCCGGCGAGAGTTGTGGGATCAGGCAGCGTCGGACCGGAAGCGAGCGCTGATTCTTTTCCGACGGGCACGTCGCTGATCGCGAGAGTAAGTTTTGTAGCGGCGCCCGCCGCCAGGGCGAGACGCCCGCCTTTCACCGCAGAAAAGTGTTTGCGCACTGCGTTGATTTCGTCGATCGAAGCGCCGCAACCGACCAGCGTGCGATGGAAAGCCTGCACGTCCCGAAGCGTTTGCGCGGGATCGAGCGGAAGGTCCATCAACGCGGAGCCACCGCCCGACAGCAGAAAAATGACCAGCGTCGATTCGTCACACGATTCCAGCTGCGCGAGGATGGCTTTTGCGGCTTCCCAACTCTGTTGGTTCGGAACGGGATGTCCGCCTGTGAAATAAGTAATGCCCGGCACTGCTTCGCGCGGCTTGCTGGGAGCGGAGACAATCCCGCGAACGGGAATCCCTGAAGGAAGCGCAGCGGCAAGGCCGTTGGTCATATTGTGAGCCGCTTTGCCCACCGCCACAATTTTCACTTCGCGGAATTTCCGGAAGTCAAGCCGCACATTGCGGCAACGCAATTCCGATCCCGCCAGTTCCAGTTCGCGTTCCATAACCGCAGGAATGTCGATCGAAGCAAGGGTTGCTTGAAAAATGCGGCGCGCGATTTGTTTCAGGTCGTCCACGGCAGTGTGGCCGCGGCTCAGGCGGTCTGCAGGACTTCGGGATTGAGCAGGTTCGGAGGCCGCCGGCCCATGAAAAGAGCGACGACGTTCTCCGCGGCCATGCAAGCCATCTTCGTGCGCGTCTCGACGGAAGCCGATGCGATGTGCGGAGTCAGGATGACGTTGGGGCGCTTCAAGCCCGGGTGCAGGAACGGTTCGTTTTCGAAGACGTCCAGCGCCGCGCCCGCGATTTTTCCGTTCTCCAACGCGTAGACCAGCGCTGCCTCATCAACCACCGGGCCGCGCGAGGTATTTACCAGGAACGCCGTCGGCTTCATGCGAAGAAAACGCGGCGCATTGAACAGCGCGCGCGTTTCCGGAAGAAGCGGCACATGAACGCTGACGAAATCGGATTCGGCGAGAAGAGCGTTCAGGTCGCGATATTCGGCGTTCAACGATTTCTCGACGTCGGCGGGAGCGCGGACCGCGTCGCTATAAACCACTTTCATTTGGAAACCCGAAGCGCGCCGCGCCATGGCGCGCCCGATGCGGCCGAATCCGACAATGCCCAGCGTCTTGCCCCAGACGTCCGCGCCGCAGAGCTGATCGAGGTTCCAACCCTTCCATGCGCCGCTGCGCGCGAGTTGTTCGCCTTCGCCGAGGCGCCGCGCCACGGCCATGAGCAAGGTCCACGCGAAATCCGCGGTGGTTTCATCGAGCACGCCCGGCGTGTTCGTGGCGGCCACGCCGCGCTTCGTACAAGCGGAAACGTCAATGTTGTCGAAGCCGACGGCGACATTTGCGGCGATACGCAGCTTCGGAGCGGTGCGCAGCATTTCATCGTTGATCTTCTCGGTGAGAAGGCAGACCAGGCCCTCCTTGTTGTGGCAACGGCGCAAGAACTCTTCGCGGGAAGGGCGGTCCGGCTGGGTCCAATATTCGACTTCACACGTTCCTTGCAGAATTTCGCGAGCCTCGGAAAAGAGTTCATGCGTGGCGAGTACTTGTGGCTTGGTCATTGCGATCCTTACAGGCTGTGGCGTCCGGAGCGGCCGCCAATTACGTTAGCATACAGTCGCGGAGGCGCCCACGCCGGCATTGCAGACTCGCGGCAACTCTCACTATAGTTGATGACGGCGGCGAAACACGTGAAATGAAAACCGATCTCCTGCGCGCTCTGCAACGCTTTCTGGGAAGCGAGGCGATATTGTCCCGCCCGGATGATCTGGTGCTCTACGAATATGACGGCTCGGTGGAGAAAGCCCGGCCCGAACTGGTCGTGTTTCCCTCGACGACGGAAGACGTGGTGCGGATCGTCAGGCTCGCCGCGGAGCACGACGTTCCGATCGTCGGCCGCGGAGCCGGGACGGGGCTTTCGGGCGGCGCGCTGGCGCGCGGCGGCGGAGTCATGATCGTCTTCGCGCGCATGAACAAGATTCTCGAAGTGGACTACGAGAATCTCCGCGCCGTGGTGCAGCCGGGAGTAGTGAACCTGGACTTGACGCGCGCCGTCGAGCACGCCGGGCTATACTTCGCGCCGGATCCCTCGAGCCAGAAAGCGTGCACCATCGGCGGAAACGTGAGCGAAAACGCGGGCGGACCGCACACGCTGGCGTACGGGGTTACCACGAATCACGTAACCGGCCTGGAGCTGGTTTTGCCCAACGGCGAATTGGCGCGAGTGGGCGGCAAGGTCGCCGATCCGCTTGGATACGATCTTTGCGGTTTGTTCGTGGGAAGCGAGGGCACGCTCGCCCTGGTTACCGAGATTACCGTGAAGCTTTCGCGCAAGCCGGAAGCAGTGAAGACGCTGCTGGGGGTCTTCGAGACGATCGACGACGCCACGGAGACCGTCGTGGAGTTGACCGCGCGCGCCGTTACCCCCGCTGCCTGCGAAATGCTGGATGGATGGACGCTCTGCGCGGTGGAGGATTACGTTCACGCCGGCTTCCCGCGCGACTGCGGCGCGGTCCTGCTGATTGAGATCGAAGGGCTCGCCGAATCCGTTGTCGCACAGTCGGCGGTCGTGGACGAGGTTTGCCGCTTGCATCACGCGCGGGAAGTACGAGTCGCGCGCGACAATGCCGAGCGCGAACTGCTCTGGAAAGGACGCAAAAACGCTTTCGGCGCGCTCGGCCGGCTGGCTCCCAGCAACTACGTGCTCGACGCCGTGATTCCGCGCTCCAAGCTGCCGCGCGCGTTGCGGCGCATCTGCGAAATAGGAAGAGAGCGTGGACTGCAGGTTGGAAATATCTTTCACGCAGGCGATGGCAATCTGCATCCGCTGGTGCTGTTCGATCCGCGTTCCCGCGAACAATACGAGCGCGCCATGCGGGCTTCGGAAGACATCGTGCGGTTCTGTGTGGAGCTTGGCGGCTCGCTGACGGGAGAACACGGTGTGGGGATGGAAAAAAGCGAGCTGATGCCGCTGCTCTTTTCCGAGGATGACTTCGCGTTAATGCGGCGGATTCATGATGCGTTTAACCCCGACGCTCTTCTGAATCCGGGCAAAATCTTTCCGCTGGGAAAAGGCTGCGGCGAAATTCGGATTCGTACGCAAACCGCGCACGCGGGACCTGCCTGATGACGATATCCAACGAACGCGCTCTTTCGCGCCTTGAAGCTGCGCTGGGGCGCACCATCGCTTTCTCCGAGCCCTCTGACTGCGCCAAATACGCGGTCGACGGCTTTGCGCCGGCTACCGTCGTGCGGCCCAGATCCGTTGATGAGGCGGCGGAAGCCGTGCGCTTCGCCGGTTCGGAAAAGCTCGCGATGATTGCGTGCGGAGCGCGAACGAAGCCGGGAATCGGCATGCCGCCGGCGCACTATGACATAGCGCTCGACATATGCGAACTGAGAAGCGTGGCCCATTACGATCCCGGAGACCTGACGCTCAGCGTCGATGCCGGCATGACTCTTTCCGCGATCGAGCATTTGCTCGCGGAAAAGAACCAGTTCCTCCCGCTGGCAGTTCCCTTTTCCGCCCGGGCGACCATCGGCGGCACCATCGCTTCCGGCATCGACTCCACGCTGCGGCAAGGCTACGGCACTGCTCGCGACTTCCTGATCGGGGCGGAGTTCGTTAATGGCACGGGCGCTTTGACGAAAAGCGGCGGGCGCGTGGTGAAAAATGTCACCGGATACGACCTGCACAAGTTGCTGATCGGCTCGTTGGGCACTCTGGCGGTCATCACGCGGCTGAACTTCCGTACTTTTCCCAGGCCAACGCTGCGCCGGGGATTCCTGGCCGCCTTCGATGACGAGCAAGGCGCGCTGTCCTTGCGGCAGAGAATTACCGGTTCTCCGCTCACGCCCGCGCTGCTGGAGATTCTCTCACCCGACGCTTCCCGCATTCTCTTCGGGCCGGAATCGAAGTCTGGCGCGCTTCAAGTGGGGAGCGGATCGTGGCATGTTTGTGTCGGCTACGAGGGTTCCGCGGAGCTTTGCGAACGTTATGGCCGGGACCTTTCCCGGATCGCCCAGGAGTCGGCGGCGCGCGACCGCCTGCTGATCGGCGAACAACGGTTCGCGCTGTTGGCGGAGCGCTTGCGCGAAGCGCTTCCCTTGCTGATGCAGGCTTCTCCTCTGCCCATAGTATTCCGCTTCCAGGGGCTTCTGGCGGAGACTGCGGCGTTGATTCGCGCCCTGCGGAGTTTCGCGGCCTCGTCCTGGACTCCAAGCGCCATGCTTGTGAGAAGCCACGGTGTGCTGCACCTGGCGCTGCTTCCCGGGGTGCCCGAGGAATCCGTGCTCAAACAGGCTGCGTATTTCTGGAAAAGCGTGGAGTCGCTTCGCGGCAAGCTGGACTTCCACGCCTCGATACAATTCTGCCCGGCGGAATGGAAGGGCGAACTGAATGTCTGGGGTGCTCCGCCGCCCGGCCTGGCATTGATGCGGCGCGTGAAGAGTGCCTTCGATCCGCAAAATATTTTTGCGCCGGGGCGCTTCGTGGGAGGCATCTGAGTACGTGACTTCTTCGCCCGCGATTCCCGGCCTGCATCCCGTTTACGAGGACTATGCGCGTTGCGTGCATTGCGGACTCTGCGCGAACCATTGCCCGACCTACCGTCTGTGGCACCTCGAAGCGGATTCGCCGCGCGGACGCATCCGCCAGATGATTCATGTGGAGCAAGGCGAATCGCCGCTGAACGGCACGTTCGTCGAACACATCGACCGGTGCCTTGACTGCCGCGCCTGTGAAACGGCGTGTCCCTCGGGAGTCGAGTACGGAAAGCTGGTGGAATACGCGCGCGCGCGGATCGCGCAGGAATACCCGCGGCCGTTTCTGTCGCGGGTCGCGCGCCGTTTCGCCTATGAGCGCCTGCTCCCGCATCCTGTGCGGATTGCTCTTGCGGCAAGATTGCTGCGTTTCTATCAAAGTTCGGGATTGCAGCGGCTGGCGCGCGGAAGCGGCCTTCTGAAATCGTTGGGATTGGCGGAGCGCGAGCGGCTCCTTCCGCCCATCGACACGGAATTCTTTTTCGACCGCATCGGCAGAACTTTTCCGTCGCAGGATGAACGCCGGGCGCGCGTGGCTTTTTTTGCCGGTTGCGTCGCAAACGTCACCTTCACTTCGCTGAACGACGCAACCATCCGCGTGCTCACGGCAAATGGCTGCGAAGTCGTGGTCCCTCACGGGCAGCTTTGTTGCGGCGCTCTGGCTTCCCACGCGGGATTTCGCGAGGCCGCCCGCGCCACGGCGCGGCAAAACTTGAAGGCATTCCTGAAGGAAGAATTCGACGCGATCGTCACCAATGCGGCGGGCTGCGGCTCCACCCTGAAGGAGTATTCGCATCTTTTCGCGCCGGGCGAACCGGAATACCAGGAGGCGCTGGCGTTCGAGTCCAGAGTGCAGGACGTTACCCAATTTTTGGCGCAGCTTGGACTTTCCGCGGAACTCCGTCCATTGCCCATTCGCGTCACGTATCAGGATTCATGCCATCTGCTCCACGGACAGAAAGTCCGCGAAGCGCCGAGGAAACTTCTGCGCGCGATTCCCGCCCTGGAATTCGTGGAATTGCCCTATTCCGATATTTGCTGCGGCTCCGCGGGCGTGTACAACATCACGCAAACCCGCGCTTCCCTGGATCTGCTGGCCGACAAGATGAGTTGCGCGAAGAGCACCGGGGCGCAAATGATCGTCACGGCGAATCCGGGATGCCTGCTGCAACTCCGCGCGGGTGCAGAGCTTCACCATACTGGTCAGCAGGTGCTGCACGTTGTGGAATTGCTGGAGCGGGCGCTCAGCTAATCAGCGCTCGCCGATCAGATACCGGCAACCTTTCGGACCCATCCTGGCGGAGTGCACCGCCCCCGCGGGAACGTCGCAGCGGTCGCCTTCGTGAAAAGCTCGCGACTTTCCGCCTGTCGTCAAAGTCATTTCCCCGCGCAGGATGATGTGCGCCGTCTCCGTCTCGTGGGTGTGATCGGGATAGTGCGCGTTGGCTCCGTCCTCCCAAACGTACGTGTGCCGGAAGCCCTCTTGCTCGAGTTTCTTCGCCAGCGCCCTTTCATCCATGAAAGAAGTCTACACCTTCATGCTCGCCGCGATTTCCCCGCCGCCAAAAACAGCTTGGCCCTCTGTGCCTCCGTTTCTGGCAACGGAAGCTTCAGAGGGCAAGCTGTCTTCAGGAGAGAAGATCGTTTTGAGCCTTCAGAGGCCCGGGGGTGGGGCATCCCCCGGAGGAGGGGGCGCATCTCCTCGCTTCCGGAAGAAGTGCTTCGCCGGCGGCCCCGTCTTGATGGTGTAGTCCGAAGGCACCTGAAACAGCGCGGCATCCGGCTCGCCGCGTTGAATGTTCGTGAGCAGATAGGTCGTGTCGCCAAAACGCGGATCGCTGCGCTTGCTCATCACCAGCATCTGCAAATCGGGCGAATACCACGTTTCGCTGACAATCGTGATGGGCTTCTCGTTGCCGATCTGTCCGGCCGGAATTGTCCGCGTGTAACGCGTGCCTTGAGCGCTCACGCCGTTGATGGTTTGCGTGCCCAGATCTTCCTTCTGGACATCGGCGTCGGACGCAGAATTCATTTTCCTGAACCACTTTGCGTCTTTCTGCGGTTTGAACTTCCATTTCGCATTCGGCAGCTCGCGGGCGGTCTTGCGGTCCCCATCCAAAAGAAAGGATTTGCCCGCGACCGGATCCTGGATGACCACCAGGGATTTTGCATGTCCCGTAGCGGCGAAAAGACCGATAGCACGCAACGTGACCTCTTTACGGAAGCGCCCCTGGCTGTCGCGATACAAGCTGGTCTGCGTCTTCCGCGTGATTTTGTTGCCGTCGGAGAGAGTCTGCGTGCTTTCGGAAACGGCCGTAGCCGTGAATGGCGAACCCGTCACCACTTTCCCGCCATGCACGCCGCCGAATCCGAGCAGCTCGATTCTTTCGCCCAAAAACGGCCCCGCTCCCGGCTCGCCTGCTTCCGGACCTTGCCCGAGGGCCATGTATTTCGGCGTCGGCTCCGGATTGACGTCCTGCGCGGCAGCCGGCAGCGAAAAGACAACGATCGCGCTCGCCACCCCGAGGTACGTCAGCCACCGCGATGTGATTTCCATTCTCAAAGGTCTCATCGATTCTTCTTCTCCGTTCTCTTCGCTCCTGACGAATTTTCTACCGCGCGCTTGCCGCCTGGATCGCATCCTGATGCAGGCGTATCGCTTCAGGGATGCCGTCTTCCCCGACCAGCAAGTCCACCTGAATCCAGTCGGAAACCCGATCCTGATCCACCGGCAAGCCGAACGCGCCCAGCGCCCCACGCTGCATTCTCACTTGCATCACCGAAGCGTTTTCCGCCTCCTCCGGGATGCCTCCAGGCAGCAGCGTGAACGAACCGCTGTCGTTGTCCGCCAGCAAAATATTCTCCGCCGAGGAATCCGTCGTTGCCGGAATCAACGCATCGTGCCGCACGGCGAGCTCCTTGCGAGACTGCCGCCAGTTGTTCCAGGTCAAGCCCGCTGCAACGACGGCCGCAGCGGCAATCGCCCACGCCGCGGACATCGCAATCCTGCGCCGCATCACAACAGGACGCCGGCTCGCACGGAATTCCTGCCTGAGCCTGATTTCCAGACGCGGAGCCGCCTCTGCCTGGCGCGTGTTGTCCCCTAGAAGAAACAACTCCGTGCGCGCCTCTTCCCAGGAATCCGCAAGGGCCGCGCATCGCGGGCAGTTCCGCAGATGATCCCTCGCCGCGGCGCGTTCTTCGCCGCTGGCGCCGCTTTGGTCGAGGTCCAGGGCCATCCGTTCGAATTCTTCACAGTTCATACCGGCTTCTTTCAGCCTCCCGCCGAAGCTTGCCGCGGTGCATCCCGAAGAAATTCCAGTCTCGCCAGCAACAGCGCCCGCGCGCGATGCAAACGTGAACGTATCGTGCCGATCGGGCATCCGCTGAGCCGCGCCGCTTCTTCGTAACTGAGCTCCTGCAATTCGCAAAGCACCACCGCTTCGCGAAACTCGGGCGGCAAGCTCAGGACGGCGTCCCTGACTCGCTCCACGCGCTCCGAACGCTCCGCCCAAATTGCCGGAGTGACCGTCTCCACCGGTTCGTTGCGATTGTTCCCGTCGCTCGTGGGTTCCTCGAGCGGCAGCTCTTTCGGTGCTCGCTCGAGATACTTCATCACCCGGTTGCGCGCAATGCCGAAGAGGAACGCGCCCACCGCGCCGCGGTCTGCGTCAAACTTCTTTGGGTCGCGTATCAACGTCATGAACACTTCCTGAACCGCTTCCTCGGCCGCCCACGCAGAACCCGTCATCCGCAGCGCGTAGCGGTAGAGCGATCCCTGGTGCCGCCGGTACAGCAGCGCAAAAGCGTCTTCATCGCCCTTGGCGGCGCGGCGCAGCAGAACGTCGTCGCGTTCTTCAGGAATAGCCATTCTCCCGTTTGGACGTGCCGCGCAGCCTCGTATGGTACTTCCCCGGATAGGCGCAGAAAGTTCCGCCCTGCGCCTGGTCAAGGAAGCTCCGTCCGCAAATAATTATAAGTGTATTAATTTCTACCAGTTACGGTGGCCTAGCCGGCGTTGGGCCGGAACATCTTCGCCGCGATTCGCGTCACAAACCGCCGCGGAACGAGCCGCTCTCCCTGCGCCCCCAGATAGTTGCCCACGCCCGAAATCACGTAGCTCTTTCCCGCCGCCAGGGCCGCTAACCCCGTGCGCGCGACTTTCTCCGCCGATTCTTCCCTTCTCTTGATCCGCGCCGGGTGGCCGGCCACCTCGTGGAACTCCGAGGTCGTCGTCCCCGGGCAAAGCCCGCACACGCGGATTCCGTACGGCTTCATTTCCTCCGCCAGCCCTTCCGCCAGCAAAAGATCGAATCCTTTCGTCGCCGCATAGGTCGAAATGTAGGGCACGGCTTGAAACGCCGCCGTGGAAGCAACAATCAGCACGTCTCCTCGACCTCTGGCGACCATGCCGGGGAGAAACAGCCTCGTGAGATGCAGCACGGCGCTGCAGTTCACCTGCACCATTTCCAGGAGGCGAGTCGTCTCCACTCTATGAAATTCGCCAAACTGCCCGAAGCCCGCGTTGTTCACCAGCAGCTCGATTTCAATCCCCTTTTGCTGAGTGAATCGGTACAACTCTTCCGGCGCGACCGGTTGCGCCAGATCCGCCGTGACGATTTCGGTTTGGATCGCGTGACGCGCACGCAATCGCTGCGCCAGTTCTTCCAACCTGCTCTTTCGCCGCGCCGTGAGCACCAGATGCGTCCCGCCCCCGGCAAGCTCCCCGGCCAGCGCCGCGCCGATCCCCGCGCTCGCCCCGGTCACCAGCGCCCACTTTCCCTTCCACGTATCCATGATCGCCGCTCCTGTTCCGAAGGAGTTCAGCCTACCACGGCCAGAGTCCCGGCGCGGACGAGTACGCTACGCAGAAATGCCAAGCTACAGAACAAGCTACAGAAGAGGTCGCTCTAGGAGAGTTCCGCGATTCGCTGCAGAACCGCGGAGGTGACGCGGTCGCAGCGCGTTCCCATAAACGGAAACGCTTCCTTCGCCCGCGCCCCGATGCGGTCCGTCAGATTTCTGCGCATCATCAATCGCCCGCGGTGCAAACGCACTTTTACATTTTCTTCGGTCAGTCCCAGCGCTTCGGCCGTTTCCGCCGTGCTCAAGTCTTCCACGTCGCGTAGCATCAACACGCTGCGGTATTGCTCCGGCAGGTTCAGCAGTTCTTCCTCCAGCAGTCGAGCCACTTCCCGCTTCGAGGTTTCCTGCTCCGGGTCCAATGATTTCTCCAGAATAGGCGTTTCCATGGCCTCGTCGTCTCCCGGTGGTTCAAGTTGCCGCATTTTTTGCCGGGTGCGCAACCGCGCCAACGCTTCGTGAACCGCGATTCGCGTCAGCCACGTTGCGAACGGCGCCCTGCCCTCAAATTGCCCAAGGTGCTGATACGCACGCACGTACGCTTCCTGCATCACGTCTTCGGCTTCCGTGTCGTCCCGCAGTATCGCCCGCGCTATCCGGTACAGCCGCTGGTTATACCGCCGCACAATAAGCTCGTACAGCGCTGTCGCGCCACTGCGGACGCGATCCACGACTTCTTCGTCGCTCCAGCCCTCGAGCCTTGCTCGATCCAGGATTTCGGTAGCCTGCATATACCCGCCTAAGTAAAGAGCGTGCCTTCAGCAAAAGGTTACACCAACGCGCCTCGCACGGCTCCCCGCCAGAATCCGTGTAACCCCCTTGCCCGTTCGGCGCTCCTGTGTAGCGGGAGTCACAAACATGATCAACCGCGACTTGCATGTGCGCACCGCCTGGTGGGCCTTGCGCATTGGCTTGGGGGTCGGTCCGATCCTCGCCGGCCTCGACAAGTTCTTCAATATCCTTACCGACTGGAGCATGTACCTCAGCCCCCTAGCCACCAAGATCACCCATCTCAGCGCACCAACCTTCATGCACATCGTCGGCGTGATTGAAATCGTCGCCGGCGCCTTCGTTTTGACCCGCTACGTGCGCCCGGCCAGCTTCGTGGTGATGTGCTGGCTACTCGCCATCGCCGTTAACCTGCTGATTACAGGAATGTTCTACGACCTCGCGGTCCGCGACGTCGAAATCGCCGTCGGCGCTTTCGCCCTCTTCCAGCTTTCGTCCGCGCCGCAAGAACCCGGCGCCGTCACCCCAAAAGCTGCCTGAACGACCTTCCATCTCGCCTTTACCGGGGGATAGAAAAAACACTTCGGAGGAAAACATGTACAGACTCGCTGTTCTGCTGTTGCTCGCTGTCGCTGCGATTCCCAGTTTCGCGGAGAAGGAGAGCTTTAAGAACGTCGCCGTCGTCGACGTCAATTGCCACACCAAGGTCGCTTCCAATCCCGACGCTCATACCCGCGCCTGCGCCCTCAAATGCGCCTCGAGCGGCTACGGCGTCTTCACCGAAGATGGCAAATTCCTGAAGCTCGATGCCAAGGGCAACAAGGAAGTCACCCAGGCCCTCAAGTCTTCCAAGGAAAAAGATCACCTGCGCGCTGACGTCGACGGCGACGTTCAGGGAGATACCCTCAAGGTCTCTTCGATCAAGTTGCTGTAACAAGGCGGCGGTCCCAAGGCGCCGCGGCCCGCGGAGCTTCGGCGCTTTGGGCTTCTGCCTTTACTTCTTGCCCGCCGTCAGGCCCGCATCTTCCGCCGCGATCCTGCCCAGCACCGACCAATCCTTATCCCCGTGGCCGCGTGCGATGGCCGTAACCAGCCGGTCGCGCACTACGCTGGCTATCGGCATTGGCACGCTTTTCGCTCCCGCCGCTTCAAGCACCAGCCGTACATCCTTCAGCCCCAGCGGTGCGGTGAATCCCACCTGCTCGTGTTCGCCGGAAACGATCAGCCCGCCGTAGGTCTTATAGATCGGCGCATCAAACAAAGTGCTCGTGAAAAAATCCAGCAGCGCCTGCGCGTCCACTCCCGACTTCCGCGCCAAGGCCATCGCTTCCGCCAGCGATTCCAGCACGCTGCCAATCAGGAAATTCCCCGCCAGCTTCACGGCGTTCGCCAGCGCCGCGTGCGTTCCCGCAACCATCAACTTCGGCCCCATGGCCTCAAATAGCGGCTTGCACTTGCGGACGAATTCCTCCGGTCCCGCCGCCACCACCGCCAGCTTTCCCGCTTCCGCCGCCTGCGGCCTTCCAAACACCGGTGCGGAAACGAATCCCTGCCCGGCGCCGGCGTGCTCGTCCGCCAGGCGCTCCGCCAGCGCAACGCCGATCGTGCTCATCGACACGTGCACCGAACCCTTGCTCAGCGAAGAGACTATCCCAGCCCGGCCGAAGGTCACCGCCTCCAACGCTGGATCATCCGCCAGCATCGTGACCACCACCTCGCCGCGACAGGCTTCGCCAACATTGCCAGCCACTGTAGCGCCTGCCCCTTGCAACGCTTCGGCCTTCTCGCGGCTGCGGTTGTACACCGTCAGCCGGTGCCCCGCGCGCAACAGTGTTCGCGCAATGCCCGTGCCCATCCGTCCCAAGCCGATCAGCCCGATATCCATGCGCACTACCCCCTCGCTCTCGAATTCCCTCGCGCCCGCAGCGATTCTCAGGCCGAAAGCGCCGAAAATCCATCGGGCTTTCGCGGGACGCGGCCAATTGTTCGGTTGGGATCAGCCTTCGCTGGGCGTCTTGTTCGGTTTCATCACCGCGTTGCGGATGCGCCCGCCTTCTCGCTTGATGCGCTCCATCAGCCGCCGCGCCCATATAAACTCCGCCGCCAGCAGGCCCAGTCCGAAGAAAATCGTCAGCCAGCCCGGGCCTGGAGTTACCAGCATCAAGACCCCCACGGCCAGTAGCGTGAAGCCCGCGACAATGCGGAAAGCGCGTCTGACTTGTTCTACGCTGACAAAGATCATTGCTTTGTTTAGATGGGGTTTTTCGGGAAACGATGCATCGCAACTTTCGATGGCATCCATTTCCCGCGCGGCGGGACTTCCCCTCAACGTTCCTTGCTTTCTTGGCTTGCTGCCTCAGCTCCGGCCAATACTACGCTCTCTTCACCATACGCACGCCTTGCCTCCAAGTAAAGCCGCCTTTTCCAGGTCTGCACCTGCCCCCCCGCTCCGTCCCGGAAACCTGTTGCCCCGGCGCCCCGCCGGAACTAACATGCACGCAATCCGGGGAGGGTTCTATGACGCGAAAATTGCATCTGATCGGCTTCGCGGCTCTGCTGGCCGCCGCGCTCGCTCCTGTTCGCGCACAACAGATTGGCAAATACGTGCCCATCGACGCGGGTTCGGAGGCCGACCGCGCCATGAAGGAAATCAACGCCGCCGCCGATCCCGCCGCCAAGCTCGCCCTGATCGACAAGTTTGCCGCTGGCCCCGGCGCCCAGGGCGACATGGCCATCGTCGCCGACGATTTGTACGTCAACTATTACTTGTCCCAAAAAAACTACGATAAAGCCTTCGAATACGGAGACAAGCTCGCGGCTCTTGACCCCGATAATTTCAACAACGCCGTCAATCTCACCCGCGCCGCCGCCGAAAAGGGCGATTCTGAAAAACTCGCCGCTTACGGAGACAAAGCCGGCGCCATCCTCCAGCGCTTCAAAGCAGCCCCGCCGCCAGCGGATACCGAAAGCGGAAAATGGGAAACGGAAAAGAAGCGCGTCCTCGATGCCAATCACGACCTCATCGCCTACGCCGAACAACTCGTCTATAACGGCGCTTATCAGACCACGGACCCCGCCAAGCGCGCAGCCCTGCTGGTCCGCTTCGCCAAAGCCTTTCCGGACTCCGCCTACGCCGTTCCCGCCATGGGAGTCGCCGCCACCGCTTACCAGCAGGCTCAGGACACCCCCAAAATGCTCGAAGTCGCCGATGGCCTCCTCGCCAAAGATCCCAACAATCTCGGCATGCTGCTCCTGCTCTCCGACTACTACGGTGAAAAAGGCGAGCAACTCGCAAAAGCGGAAGAATTCGCAAAGAAAGCCGTGGGCCTCGCCGATACGGCCCCGAAACCCGACGGCGTCCCCGACGACCAGTGGAATCGCGAAAAGACCCTCCAGAAGGGACTGGCTTTGAGCGCCCTCGGACAGATCAACCTGCAAAAGAAGGACAACGCCCAGGCGGTCCAGAACTTCGTCGCCGCCGCGCCGCTTCTCAAAGGCAATGAAGCCAGCTATGGCCGCAACCAATACCGCCTCGGCTTCGCCTACCTGAACTTGAAAAAAACCGCGGAAGCCCGCGCGGCTTTCTCCGAAGCGGCCGCTGCTAAAGGCCCGTATCAGACCCTGGCTCAGGAAAAACTGAAATCGCTTCCGGCTGCGCCAAGCCGTCGCAGGCGCGCTTCCTGAATTTCGCCGGCCGCACGCGGCCAGACCAACGCGACGGGGCACTGTAAACTTTCAACCAAACTTTACCCTGTCCTCGCGGCTCGTTGCTGTCCACCAAGCGCCGATTTCTGCTAGATTAGAAAGGTTGTTTCCTCACGTGGAGAGGTGTCCGAGCGGTTGAAGGAGCACGCTTGGAAAGCGTGTGTAGGAGAAATCCTACCGTGGGTTCGAATCCCACCCTCTCCGCCATCTCTACCATGCCTGGCGAAGTACGGCGGCGAAGACCACCTAGTTACATCTCGTAGCTGCCAGACGATGGCCCAGAGTTCCTGAGTTCGCGCGCCGCGTTTGCGAATGGCGGCAAGTTCACGGGCGCTTTCGCGGCTGGGCAGAGCGGCGATTTCGAGCAGCGTGATATTTCCCCCATCCGCGTGGAAGCTAGGTTCTGGCCGCCTTTTGCGAAGCGTGGGTTTGCAGCGCAGGTTGGCGGGTTCCAATGTAGTTTCCGTACCCGACGACCACAGTTGATGCAACAAGGACAAATAAGCTCAAGGCGACCATCCACTTGGTGCGGCGGGCAACTCCGTTCCATTCTTTAAGAGCGATTCCCCAAAGGGTGCTGAAAATAATGATGCTGGCCATGTGCAAGGTCCAGCTGGAAAAACGGTATCGACCCATCTGCGTCTCGCCCATGGTGTAAAAGAAAAATTGGAGATACCAGGTCGTCCCGGCCAATGCCGAGAAGAGATAGTTCGAGAGCATGGGAGCAGGCTCGCTGCCCGGAGGGGCGATTCCGTCCGCGGACGCCAGATTGGCGTCCACCGAACGCGTTGCATTCTTCAGAGAAACTTCATTTGTTGAGAGGCGGATTTCAGGCCGGCCGTTCGAACGAAAATACTGGTGAGCCGTGCGGTTGCGGACGTTGAGCATCGCGCACCAGACGAAATTCGTCGTGAATCCACCGAGCAAAACTACCACGAGGACGGGTAAGCCCTGCCACAAGGGTGGAGTCCCGTGCCGGACGGTCTCCGCCTTGATCGGATCCCCGGCGGCCAAGCCGTAAGCGAAGCAGGCACTCATGACGCCCGAAAACGTGGCGACCAAGAGTCCTTTCTTGAGACTAAATTCCTTGATGGCCTTTCTCTTCTGTTCGTCGGGGACCTCTTTTTCCTTCATGACTCCGGCGGAGCCCGCGAACACGATCCCCAACAGACAGACGCCGACTCCCACCAGAATGATGATTCCGGAACGGGTGTGCAGGACTTCGCGCCCGAATTGACCGCGGAAGATGGGAGGCATGAGAGTTCCGAACGCGGCGGTATACCCGAGAGCGACCGCCATGCCGAGAGACATTCCGAGGTAGCGCATGGTCAGGCCAAAGGTAAGACCGCCTAGCCCCCAGAGCACGCCGAAAAAATAGGACCAGAACAAGGTCGATCGAGGCACGCTATGAAGCACCTGCCATAAGTCATGCGTCATCCACGTCGCGAGGATCCACGGGGCAATGATCCAGCTGAAGAAGCCACCGACAAGCCAGTATGTCTCCCAGGCCCAATTCCTGACTTTTCGGAAGGGAACGTAAAAGCTGCCGGAGGCAAGCCCGCCGAGCCAGTGCAAGAAGACGCCAAGAACCGGATTCGCGCCCAACGTTCCCCCCTTTCACGACTGTCGGATCAAGCGCTTCCACGGCGCGCGCCGCGATCCAAAGGATTCGCGCAGCGCGTACTGTAAATTTCGCGCCAGCCTCCGTCAAGAGAAGGGCTCCGCGCGCCCACCGTGTTCTCCTATTGAAACGGCCGTGTATTGCGTGGGTGCCGCCATTCCGATATCGTTTGCACGTTCGGCAACTGCTCGGCGAACCGACAAGGGCTTACGTGAAAACTCAGGAAAGACTTCTGTATCTTGCTGACCGCTGGGACCAGCGCGCAGCCGAGTCTTTGGACGAATCCGAACTGCTGCGCTACCGCTCCAACCTGTTGGGCTCCGATCTCCGCATTACCAACTTCGGCGGCGGAAATACCAGCTCCAAGCTCGTGAGTTCTGATCCTTTGGACGGCACAAACCAGGACGTCCTGTGGATCAAGGGCAGTGGCGGAGATCTCGGCAGCATCAAGAAGGGCGGATTTGCACGGCTGTACCTGGAAAAGTTGCGGGCACTCGCGGGGCGCTACCGCGGCGTTGAATCGGAAGACGAGATGGTCGGAATGTATCCTCTCTGCGCCTTCGGTAACAGCGCCGTTGCGGCTTCGATTGACACCCCTCTGCACGGGTTCTTGCCGTTCGCGCACATTGACCATCTTCATCCAGACTGGGCCATTGCGCTTGCGGCCTCAGCGAACGGCCGGAAGAAAATGGAAGAGTTCAACAGGCGCTTCGGACACAAACTGATATGGGTTCCCTGGCAGCGCCCCGGTTTCGAGCTTGCGATGATGCTGCGCGATGCCGTTCAAAAAGTGGCAGGCTGCGATGGCGTTGTGCTGGGCGGGCACGGTCTTTTCACATGGGGGGAGACGCAACGGGAATGCTATGTGAACACCATCACTATAATCGACCAACTAGGTCAGTTCGTAGTGAACCATCAGGAATCGCTGGGCGAATTACTATTCGGCGGGGCGCAGCACAAAACACTGCCGAATTACCGGCAACTGGCGATCCAAATTTTCCCGGCGATCCGAGGCGGGGTCTCGGATAAACAGCGACTGATTGGCAATTTTTCAGGCCAGCCGGAAGTGTTGCGCTTCGTAAATTCCAGAGATGCCGCGGCCTTAGCGCGCCTCGGCACAAGCTGCCCCGATCATTTCATCCGCACGAAGATTCGTCCCCTGCTTGTCGCCTGGGAGCCTCGCGAGGATCTTTCCGGCCTGAAGGATCAGTTTCTAGCAGCTTTGCGCAGTTACCGGCAGGAGTATTGCCAATATTACGAGGCATTCGCCAATGCTGATTCGCCTAAAATGCGCGATCCGAATCCCACCGTAGTGCTGATTCCCGGAATAGGTATGTTTAGTTTCGGCAAAACAAAATCAGAAGCGCGCATTACGGGGGAGTTTTACACCAACGCCATTCACGTCATGGAAGGCGCCACGGCGCTTGGCTACGGGTCTACGGAGTCCGTCGCTGTGCCACCTCAGGCGGGCACCGCGGCTTCACCCGAAGCGTTCAGCGTTTTCTCCAACTATGTTGCTTTGCCCGTCAGCGAAGCGTTTCGCATCGAATACTGGCAGTTGGAGGAAGCGAAAATCCGCAGGCAACCTGCGGAAAAGCAGCTTAGCCGCCGGATCTGCATGATCATCGGCGGAGGCAGCGGCATCGGGCGTGAAACGGCGCTGGTGGCCGCTGAGCGCGGAGCCCATGTGGTTGTCGCGGACAGAGACCTTGATGCCGCCAAAGCAGTGGCCGGCGAGGTGCAAGCAATCGCGGCAAAGGAGTCCGTGGCGGCGCTGCACGTGGATATTCGCGATCAGGCATCGATAGCCGCAGCGCTGCGCGAAACGATCGCCGCTTACGGTGGCTTGGACATTGTGGTCAACACTGCGGCGATTTTCCCTTCTTCGCCGGACGGCCATGTTGATGAAACTCTGTGGGCATCGACGCTTGATATCAATGTCACAGCCAATTACAGGTTGATGCAGGAATTGTCGGCGCTGCTCAAAGAGCAAGGGCTCCCTGCCTCTGTCGTGCTAGTGAGCTCAGCAAATGCAGTGGTGCCCAAACGGGGCAGCGAGGCCTACGACGCCAGTAAAGCAGCTGTCAGTCACCTGGTTCGCGAATTTGCCGTTTCGCTCGCGCCTCTCGTGAGGGTCAATGGGATCAGCCCGGCCACCGTTGTGCAGGGTTCAGCGATGTTTCCGCGCGACCGGGTCATCGCCTCTTTAAAAAAATACGCCATTTCTTTCGATGACAGATCTTCAGATGCGGACCTCCGCTCCCTTCTTGCGGACTTTTATGCCAGACGTACGCTGACGCGCCGTGCCATCAATCCGCGCGACTGCGCTTGCGCTATTCTCTTTCTCGCAGGGTCAGAAGCGCAATGCACCACGGGACATCTGATCCCGGTAGACGGCGGACTGGTGGAAGCGTTCCTGCGCTAGAGAGCGCGCGCCGGGCGCAAAGTCTTGCTTGTGTGAGGATTCGCATGTCCTCGACGGCCGGTCGAAAATCAATCATCGCAGTGGACCTGGGCGCTCAGAGTTGCCGGATTTCTCTCTTGCGATGGACCAATAGCGGTCCTGCGATTCATCTCGTCCACCGCTTCGCCAACTCTCCCCAGCCAACGTCCCGCGGTCTGCGCTGGGACATCGAAGCGATTTTTCAAGGGATAGCTGACGGCGTACGCATGGCCGCATCTGCCGCGTCGGAGGGAGTTGCTTCCATCGGAGTCGACGGATGGGCCGTGGACTACGTTCGCCTAAACAATGCAGGTAAGCCCGTCGAACAGCCTTACTGCTACCGAGACGACCGCACGGAAGTCGCCGCGGCCCGTTTACACGAGATTCTTCCGCCGTCGGTTCTATACTCCCGCACGGGAATTCAGATTTTGCGGATTAACACGTTATATCAGCTTTATGCAGATAGGCTCGCAGGCTGCGACCCAGGGGTTCCGTGGGTCAACTTGCCGGAATACGTTAGCTATCGTTTGTGCGGACGGCGGGTCGCGGAATACACGAACGCCACCCACACCGGCTTGATGGGCCTGGGTTCCCGCCATTGGTGCGAAGACATATTTTCAGATGCCGGACTGGAACTCGCGGCCGCTCCACCCATTGTTCCGACCGGCACGATCATTGGCACGCTTGAGGGCGAGCATGCGAACGTGCCCGAATTGCGAGGCTGCCAAATCATCGTTCCGGCGTGCCACGATACTGCCTCGGCGATCGCTGCCATTCCGGCAACCGGCAGCGACTGGGCGTTCATTAGCTCCGGCACGTGGTCGCTGGTGGGAACGGTTCTGCCGGTTCCCTGCATCACTGAGCGCGCCCGCGACCTTAATTTCACAAATCTCGGAGGCGTCGGTGGACGGGTCTGTTTTCTGAAGAACGTGAATGGGACATGGCTTCTCCAGCAATGTCTCGAAGAATGGACCGGCTTGGCGGATGAATCCAGCATGATGGAGTTACTCGCTTCCTGCGATTCCCTGTCCCCGCCGGGCGGCAGGATTGACGTAGACGATTCCGAGTTGCTTCTGCCCGGCGGTACCATCGGCAAAATAAACGCGCAATTGCGGCGCAAAGGTCACAAGCCACTGGCGACCGATAAGTCCCACGCTCCCGAGATGGTCAATTTGATTCTCCACAGCCTGGCGGAACGCTATGCTGATGTCCTGGCCGCGATTTCCAGCATAACGGAGCGCTCTCTGAAGCGTCTCTTTATCGTCGGGGGCGGAAGTAAAAACGCGCTTCTGAATCGCCTGACCGCAGAAAAAACAGGACTTCAAGTCATCGCAGGTGCAACGGAAAGTTCAACTCTTGGCAATTTCGCCGTGCAACTTTCGGCGCTCGACGGCGGTTGCACGGGAATGGCCGGACCTCCGTCGGATTCCGTGGTGCGTTGGACGCAACTGCTGATCGAAAGTGCTGTCGCTGCAACACGCCAGTAACACTCGAGTCACGCATGAATATCATTCTCGTCAAACGGAGGCTTTGCCATGAAAGATAAATCCGTTGAAATAATCGGCCGGGTTCTCGACGCTCTGAATATTGAAATCCCGTCTTGGGGCTTCGCAAACACCGGAACGCGCTTTGGAAAGTTCATTCAGGCGGCGGCCGCGACCTGCATCGAGGAAAAATTCAGCGACGCCGCGCAAGTCAACGCGGCAACCGGCGCGTGCAAATCCTTGGCGCTCCACGTTCAGTGGGACCTGCCGCGCGGGCTTGAGGACGTTGGTAACGTCCAGAAGTTGGCAGCTCGGTACGGAATTCGCGCAGGCTCCATCAATCCGAACGTGTTTCAGGACCAGGAATATAAATTCGGCTCGCTCGGCAATCCGGACGCTGCTGTTCGCCGCAAGGCACTCGACCACATTCTCGAATGCGTAGCGATTGCCAGGGAACTCGGCTCTCGCGATATCGCTCTATGGTTCGCCGATGGCTCAAACTATCCCGGCTCACAGAGTATTCGCGGACGAATCGAATACTTTGAAGACGGCCTCAAGCAGATTCATGCTGCGCTCGATCCCGGCCACCGGCTGCTGCTGGAGTATAAGCCGTTCGAGCCGGCGTTCTACCACACGGACATCGCTGATTGGGGCATGGCCTATCTACTGACAAAAGATGCCGGTCCGCAAGCTTTGGTCCTGGTCGACACCGGGCACCACTATCAAGCGCAAAACATCGAGCAGATCGTGGCTTGGCTGCTGCACAAGGGCATGATCGGTGGATTCCATTTCAATGACCGCCGTTATGCCGACGACGACCTTACTTTAGGCTCGATTGATCCGTATCAAATCTTTCGGATATTCCACGAAATTCTCAGCTTCCAGGCGGAGACCGGAAAAACACCGGACATCGCGTACATGGTGGACCAGAGCCACAACCTTAAAGGAAAAATTGAGGCCATGATCCAGACCGTTTGCGCCGCCCAGGAACTCTTTGCCCGCGCCGCACTCGTCGACCACGAACTCCTTGCGCGACACCAAAGTAAGTGCGCTCTCATAGAAGCTGAAGAGTTGCTCAGAGGGTCCTTTTGGCAAGACGTGCGTCCCGCCGTACGGGAGTGGCGAAAGGCCCGGAATCTGCCCGTGGATCCCCTGCAGGCCTTTCGTTCGAGCGGGTACCTTGAGCGAATCACTACCGAGCGCGCCAAAGCCAATGCGCGGTCCCTTGCCAGCTACGCGTGAAGTCTGCTGCTCATCCTTAAGAAGCTGTAACCTTTCGCAAGCGGTTCGCGCAGACGATTGGTTTTGACACGCGTTTTTTGGCACGAGGATTGCTCCTTGCCCATCGGCGAGGGTATCTTGCGCAAAACTCTGACCCAAGACGAAATCGACTCACTATTCAGCGGCGCGCAGGCAAGACCGGACTCCAGCCGACGTACCGCGTCAAAGAGTGTGGCACGCTGCGACCTGAGTCACTGGAATCGACTAAGCGAGAATCAAATCGGGGCCGTTGGCACTCTACATGGCGTGTTCGCACGGCGTCTCAGCAGTTCGCTTGGGGCACTTTTTCGCGTAGCGTTCTCGATGAACCTGGTTTCGGTGGAGCAAATGACATACCGGGAATTTCTCGGACGCCTACCTGAACTTTCTTACTGCGCCGCGATACGCGTACTGCCTCTCGACGTGCAAACAGCCATTCAGTTGGACATCAGTTTGGCTTATCCAATCGTCGACGTCGTTCTTGGCGGCTCAGCAACGGCCCAAGTCGAGGCCAGAGACCTCACGGAAATCGAAGAACAGATTCTTGAAACTGTTTTCCGGCTGATCGTTCAGGACTTACGCGACTCCTGGGCTCCGATACTAGCGCTCGAGTTT
>Ga0079220_10000024_pt1 | contig 26972 bp, 30 predicted proteins | sample GAAS100_FD_75071 | JGI IMG/M metagenome (GOLD analysis project Ga0079220, IMG submission 75071) | Agricultural soil microbial communities from Georgia to study Nitrogen management - GA AS100 | ecosystem: Environmental > Terrestrial > Soil > Agricultural land | place: USA: Georgia | collected... | reverse complement strand
GAGGTGTAAAGGCGGCCCGCCGGCTGTACCGAGGAACAAGATTTCGGTGCGGGCCGGGGGTTGGGCGGCAGTGCTTTGGGCTCGCGCAAGTGTTGGCGCGAGCAAGGCAAAGAGAAAAATTGCCGGTGCGATTTTTCGATAAGCAGCCCGGGCCGAGGAATTCCGCCGCGAGAGAGCGCCGACTGACGCTGGCGGAACAGAGTAACTTGTCCATCGTGGACGATAAGAACAAGGAGGTGCTGCGGGGTTTTGGTTGGGGATTTCCATTATGGGCTCCGAGAACGCCGAGCAGCCTACATCCCGCCGGGCAGGAAATGCAACTGGGAGTCAGGCCACAAAGCGAGATGATGCGTTTTGCTTAGGCAGGGCGCAGGAGTCCTGCGCCCCTACAAAACCCAATCGGGGCAGGCCAACGGTGCAGACCCGAAACCACAGAAACGGAGCGGAGCCAAGGCGCAGCGAAGATGAAGGGGTCAACGGGCCGCCACGAGGGCGGACCCGCGCGTTTTGCGGGGGAGTATACTGAGAGCGAGGAGGTCCTATGGAAGAGATGAAGGTCCTCCAGAAGAGCGAGAGGCTGCACGAAGCGCGGTGGTGGGAGCCGGAAGCGGGCGGGAAGGTCCACTGCTATCTTTGCCCGCGGCATTGCCACATCCATGCGGGACAAGCGGGATTCTGCTTCATTCGCGTAAATCGCGAGGGAAAACTCTACAGCCTGGGTTACGGCGCGCCCGCGGCGCTACAAATCGATCCCATCGAGAAAAAGCCGCTGAATCATTTTCTGCCGGGGACGACGGTGTTCAGCATGGGCACGGCGGGATGCAACATGGGGTGCTTTTTCTGCCAGAACTGGGACATTTCCAAATCGCATCAGGACCAGGTGCACGCGCAGAACGTTCCTCCGGAGGATGTGCCGAAGCTGGCGAGGAAGTACGGGTGCGCTTCGCTGGCGTTTACCTATAACGAGCCGACGATCTGGGGCGAGTATGTGATCGATATCTGCAAAGCCGCGAAGCCTTACGGGCTAAAGACGGTGATGGTGTCGAACGGATACATCACGCACGAAGCGTTTCGGGACATTTATCCTTACATTGATGCGGCGAACATCGATTTGAAGGCGTTCACGGAGAACTTTTACGGGCGGATCACGCTGACGCATTTGCAGCCGGTGCTGGAAACGCTGGAGTGGCTGAAGAACGAGACGAAGGTGTGGTTTGAGATTACCAACCTGATGATTCCGACGCTGAATGACGATGCGGCGGAAACGCGGAAGCTGGCGGAGTGGATCTTGGAGCATCTGGGGCCGGATGTGCCGCTGCACTTCACGGCGTTCCATCCGGATTTCAAGCTGAGGGACAAGCCGAGGACGCCTCCGGAGACGCTGCACGCGGCGCGGAAGATTGCGCGGGAGGCGGGGCTGCATTACGTGTACGAGGGAAATATTTTCGGGGATGGCGGGAATACGGAGTGTCCGGAGTGCGGGACGATACTGATTAAAAGATCGTGGCACGATGTGCTGGAGAACCGGTTGGAGAAAGGGAAGTGTCCGAAGTGCGGGCTGGGGGTGCCGGGAGTGTGGGGCGGAAGGATTTCCAGGAATGGCGACGGGGAAACGGGGAGAAAGTACGAGCATTTAAATTTGTAAGAAGAAAAGAGATTAACCTGCCTGCGGCAGGCAGGCGCAGAGGGCACAGAGTTCACGCAGAGGACGCGGAGAACACGTTTGATAAGCGACAGCCCACGGGCAGTTTGAATTTCGACTTGTTGTGTCACGATCCAGGAAATTCAAAGTGCCCGGGTGACGGGCTGAGGGCGAGTACGGAGTAATTGTAAATTGTTGAGGTTGAGGCGGGATCCCTCCCTGCGCGCCACCGCGTGCAAAGAGCGCACGGAAGAAAAAGCGGTGGCGCTTCGGTCGGGATGACAGAGCGTTGCCAAATTCGAACTGACTGGGTGTGCCAGCCGAGAGCGCAGAGGACGCGGAGACGACGTTTTAAGAGCGCCGGACCGCGGGCAGTTTGAAATTTCGACTTCGTGGCCGGGATTTGGGGAATTCGAACCGTTCGGATACCGGGCCTGTACGAAGGGACAGTGTGACGGATTCGGGGAGTACTCGCCGGGGCGGACTGGAGGATGCGGCGAAGGCGTGGCTAAGTAGAAGGGGAGTTTTGACCCGGTCCAGAGATTGAGATTGAGGAACGGCAGAGCGGCTGTGTTTTCGGCAGCGGCAAGGCGAGGAGGAAGGGCGATGAAGGGATGGAGCATGGTATTGGCACTGATGATCGGCGGGGCGATGGCCACGGGAGCGGCGGCGCAGGGGCCGGCGGGAGTCGGGGCTTCGCAAGCCGCGGGACAGAAAACGAAAACGGAGAGTTCGCATTCGTACAATCCGATCAAGTGGATGAAGAAAGAGAAGAAGTCGCCCAACGCGGACGCGAACGCGGATCAAATGAGGAAATTGACGGCGCGGCTGCAGGGCGCGGGAATCGTGGCGGAGAACCAGGACGTGAACGGGCTGTGCAAGGACTTCAAGGAATTGAGCGGGTGCCTGGAAGCGCTGCACGCCAGCCATAACCTGGGACTGGATTTCGCTTGCGTGCGGTCGAACGTGACGGGAATCAAGACGGGCGTGGATGCTTCGGCGTGCAAGATGGCGGAGAGCGACAAGCCGCAAAGCTTGAGCAAGACGATCAAGCTGCTGAAACCGGAAGCGGACGTGAAGGGCGCGACGAAGGACGCGGAGTCGCAGGCGAAGGAAGATCTGCACGACAGCGCTTCGTAAGGACAAGTGAGCCGCGGCGACGCGGCGGAGAAGAGTCAGAGAGGCCGGGCGCGCAGCCGGGCCTCTTTTTTTTTGTTTGTGGCGCGGAAGGAAATTCTCGATTAAGATACCTTTAATGCTGATGACGTACAGTTCCCCCAGCAGAGGAAGGTTCCACGAAGTCCTCCCCAGCCGACTTCCAACCAGTCCGACGCTGAAGGTGCCCGATCAGCGGCCAAGGAACACCCATAGGTTTCAAATCTGTGTCTGGAGGAGAAAGACCATGAAGTGGACGGTTCCACTGACTCTAGTAGCCAGTGCGGCATTATTGGCGGGATGCGCGACGAAGAAGTATGTCGCGCAGCAAGTCGATCCCGTCAGCGGAAAACTCGACGACGTTAGCAAGAAACAACAAGCGACGCAGCAGCAGGTGGATACGAATGAGCAGAAGCTGAACGCGACGACGGAAAAGGCCGATTCGGCCGATTCGCGCGCGGGCGACGCGCTCAACCGAGCGGATGCGGCGTCAAAGAAAGCGGATCAGGTGCGATCGGATCTGCGGAATGAACTGAGCGAGAAGATCGCGAACCTGGACGACTACAAGTCCGTGGGAGATGCCACGGTGCTGTTTGCGTTCAATTCGGACAAACTGACACCGGACGCGAAGCAGCAACTGGATCAGCTTACCGGAGGGCAGCTTGGGAGTTCGAAGCGGTACTTCATCGCGATCCAGGGCTTCACGGACAAGATCGGCACGCCGGAATACAACCTGGATCTGAGCCGGCGCCGCGCGCAAGCGGTGCAGACGTACCTGGTAGGGGAAAAGAATGTTCCGGTGTACCGCATCCAGATCGTGGGGCTCGGCGAAGACAAGCCGGTGAACGACGAGAAGACGCGGGACGACCGGGCGAAGAACCGGCGCGTGGAAGTGTCGGTGTTCAGCGCGGACAACGCGACGGCGGCTTCGCCGGGGACGGCGCAGTAAGAAAGTAGTCGGGCCGGCGATCGGGCAGGGAATCGGTACTGCGGAAGAGCGGGCGGAGGACCGCGCAAAGCGTGAAGGGATTCAGCGGTAGCGGACCGGAGTAACGGCCGCACCGAGTTCCTTCAGCTTGGCACGGGCGCGCCGCTCTTCTTCAGTTCCGGGATAGCGCTTGATGACGTCGCGAAGGTCGCGGATGCCGGCTGTTTTCTGACCGAGTTCGACCAAAGCCATGCCTTTTTTCAAGAGAGCGGGAGCTAGCTTGAAGCTCTTGGGGTAGTTGGTGAGCACCTTGTCGTATTCCGCCGCGGCATCCTGATACTGCTTCTGGGAGTAGGCGATCTCGCCGAGGTAGAACTGGGCGTTGGAGGCGAGATCGGTGGTTCCGTAATACTTGAGATAGTCCTGGAACTCGGAACGGGCGAGGTCGTATTTGCCGCTGGTGATGTCGCGGAGTCCATTCGAATAGAGAGTGTCGGCGCTGGGAGCGGAGGAAGCGGAAGGCGAGGCGCCGGAAGAGCTGGGAGGCGGAGCCGAGGCGCCGGTTGCGGGGACGCTGCCTGCGGGAGCCGAGCCGCCACCGCCATTCACCTTGGCATCGATGCTTTGAACGGCGCTCTGAACGTCGACGAGTTGCTGATTGAGCTTGCCGATGCGCGACTTGATTTCCTCGAGATTATCGGAGAGTCCCTGGAGCTGGGTGGACATGGTGTCGAGGCGTGCTCCGGAATTGGCCTGGACGTCCTGGACGGACTTTTGCAGCGTGCCCATGGTGGTGTTGAGGCCGTTGACGGAGTCCGCGGACTGCTGGACGACGGTGCGGATGACGGTGTGATCCTGAGTCATTTGAGTGGAAAGGTCCTTTTGCCCCTGCAGCAGAGTGGTGACGTCACGCTGCAGTTCGATGATTTCCCTGGCGACGGCTTCGGCGGGGCGGGGACCGATGAGACTGCCGCAGAAGGCGCCGACCAGAAGAGCGGCGCCAAAACCTGCAAGATTCCGCAAACGCATGGATTTCTCCTCCTAATTTGCAGCGGCCGAAAAGCGGCCCGCCTCGAGGCTGGGGCTCTCACTTTTCACTGTAACGAGAGAGCCGCACGGTGGCAAGAGAATGGTGCATCCCCTGCCAACGAGCGGCTCAGTGCGTTTCCTATCCGTCAAGAGGCCAAGTCAACGAGAATTACAGCTACTGCTGCGTCGCATTAACGAAGTGACCGCGACGATTCTGCTGCCAGCAAGTTTCGTCGTGATCGCTGCAGAACGGCTTTTCCTTGCCGTAGCTGATGGTGTTCATGCGATCGGCGGAAATGCCCAGGGAAACGAGGTACTGCTTGACGGCGGAGGCGCGGCGATCGCCAAGAGCGAGGTTGTATTCGGTGGAACCGCGCTCGTCGCAGTGGCCCTCGATGGTGACTTTGATTTGCGGATACTTGCGGAGGAAGTCCGCGGTTTTGCCGAGAGCATCGCGGGCATCGGCGCGGATATCCGCCTTGTCGTAGTCGAAGTAGGCGTCCTTGACCTCGGTGGTAAACAACTGATTGGCGTCCTCAGCCGGCTGTGGCGGAGGGGGAGGAGGAGGAGCTTCGACGGTGACCCGCACGCTGGCATCGGCAGAACCGCCCGGACCGCTGGCGGTGATGGTGTAGGTGGTCGAATCGTTGGGGGTCACCTTGGTGGAGCCTTCGGGAGCCACGGCGCCGACATCGGGCGCGATGGTAAGTTGGGTTGCGTTGGTCGACGACCAGTTCAGAGTGGCAGACTCACCCTTTTTAACGGCAGTAGGATTCGCCTGCAGCGTGACGGTCGGGGTGGCCGGCGGCGGCGCCGCTTGCGGCGGGGGCGTGGGAGCGGGTTGATTTTTCTTTCCGCAGCCGACTACGACCAGCGCCGCGGCAAAAGCGGCGAACAGCCACGTTCGATACAGGGGACGTGAAGCCACACTCATTCAGTTTATTCCTCCTTGACGGATAACTTCCTTGACGGACCGACTTTACCCAGAACCGCTCCGAAAAATACAATGAACCCAGGGCTGGACCGGGTGAAATCTCGTATCACGATATAATACATATCGTGCGAGTTCAAGTATTGGCCGAAATCAACGGATGGACCAGTTCGGCGATTCATTGTGACCCGAAGTAGTTAACTGGCGCGCTTCTGACCCATCGGCCAGCATGGACCAGATCTGGCGGGTGCCGGAGCGGGTGGATTCAAAGACAAGGTGGCGGCCGTCGGGAGCCCAGCTGGGGCGCTCGTTGCGACCGGCGTTGCGGGTAATCTGGACGATGTTGCGGGAGCCGATGTCCATCAAGTAGAGGTCGTAGTTGTCGTCGGGGCGGCGCCAACTGAAAGCGAGGATCTGTCCGTTGGGGGACCAAGCGGGATCGATGAGGTAGCCCTTGTCGGGAACGTCGAGGGCAACAGTGTTGGTGCCGTCGGAGTTCATCATGTAGAGCTTGGGGATGCCGGAGCGGTCGCTGACGAAGGCGACGGTCTGGCCGGTCTTGGGATTCCACGAGGGGGAAGTGCTGGCGCCGTGCTCATAGGTGAGGCGCTTGGGACGGCCACCGTTGGAATCGATGGAATAGAGCTCGGGGTTGCCGTTCATCGAGGAAGAGAAAATGATTTGCATGCCATCGGGAGACCAGGTGGGCGCACTGTTGGTGCCGCGGAACTTGGGAAAGGCGACGACCTTGTTGGCATCGAGGGAATACATGCAGATTTCCGGCGTGGGGTTATAGCAGGTGAATGCGATGCGCGAAGCGTCCGGCGACCATCGTGGCGTGAGGGCAATGCCGTTCAGATGCGTCAGTTGGTGCTGGTTGGCGCCGTCGTAATCCATGATCCAGATTTCCTTGTGGCCGGAGCGGGCGCTGACGAAAGCGATGTGCGTGGAAGCGATTCCGGGAGTGCCGCCGGAAAGCTTCATGATGATTTCATCGGCGAATTGATGGGCGAAGATGCGGACCTGATCGTCGGTGGCGGCGCCGCGATAGACTTTTCCGACGACGGGCTGTGAGGAAGGATTGGTGACGTCGAACATCCAGGCCTGGATGGCGACTTCGGAGTTGGCTTCGGAGAGGTTGCCGAAGGCGACGTACTGGGAGTTAAGCTGGCTGGCGGTCCAATCCATATAGCGGAGTTCGGAGGGAACGCTGGGCTGCTGGGTGGGGTAGAAGCTGGGGCTGACGAGGTCAACGATGCCGCTGTAGGAGAGGTCGTCACGGACGACCTGAGTGAACAGGGCGGAATGCGACTTGGTGGCGTCTTGCCGAGCAGCAAAGTCAGCGACGGCGATGCGGGGTTTGTTTTCAGCGCCCAGGCCGGTTTGCGCCTTGATCCAATCCTGAGCGAAGGAAGAACTGCAAAACAGCAGCGGAATGAGAGTGAGAAGCGTCAGCACCCATGTACGAACCCTCAGCGTATCAGACAACGTTACCTCCCCTGAAAAGATACTCTTGTTGCGCAAGTGCCGACGTCATTGCGCCAAGCCCAGGTCGAACGTGAAAGTCACATCGACGTAAGAACCCGTGTAGTCGTTGGGCAGCGGCGGCATGCTGTTGGCGCTCAACATGGCGCGCCACGCGGAATTGTCCATGGAGGAGTTGCCGCTAGGCTGCGTGATTTTGAGGTCTTTTACAGTTCCGTCTTTGTAGATGCGGAACGTTACGGTAGTTTGCGCCTGCCTTGCCGCACGAACAGCCGGATCAATCATGTTCTGATTCTGCTGCCAGTTTTGGTGGAGACGCCGAGTGACGGCCGACACATACCAGGGATACCGCGCCCCAAAATCGCCGCCGGTCTGCGCTTGAAGGGCTGGACCCGCCGTCGGCGAAGTTCCCGGGATCGTGCTCGGTCCGACGGGAATATTGGCCGCGCCGGATCTAGGGCCGGGAACGGCGTTTTCAGGGTTTTCTTTCTTCGGACCCAGAACATCCTTGCGGCGGGGCGGCGGAGGCGGCTTCTTATTGTATTTCTGCAGCGTTTGGAAATCGGGGACCTGCTTCAGGTCGGGCGGCGCGATTTCTTTCTGCTGCTGCGGTTTTGGAGGTTCCGGCTGAACGTCCGATTTCCAGAGGCTCTTGGAAGGGTCGACGATCTGGCTGTCATTCAGGGAAGGCTCTTTAGGCATGGGCAAGCCGGTATTGCCGACGAGCTTCACGTCGATGGCCTCGCCTCCTCCGGAAGCGGCCCACTGCTGCCCGCGGAAATTAAAATAACCGGCGAGGGCCATCAGCAAGATGAGCGCCCCATGGCAGATTCCCGAGATGGTCAGGAAGGGCTTAAGCCTGACGTCCGGGGAGCGCGGGTTGGCAACCGCAGTGGTCATCAGCGATTTCCACGTTCGGTGAGCGGCTCGGTGACAATACTGATGTTGTTGATGCCGGATTGGCGAAGCGCGTCAATCACCGAAGCGAAAATACCGAAAGGCACCGCTTCATCGCAGCGCAGAAAGATGGCGTCCTGAGGTTTTTTGATCTGGGCGCGGATTTTCTGGCCGAGGAGATGAATGTTCACGGGATCGTTGCCGAGATAAACCTGCTGTCTTTTGTCGATGGTGACGACGAGACGCTGTTCGGTGATGACCTTGACGGTCTTGGTCTTGGGCACGTCGACTTCGATGCCGGACTGCAGAATGGGAGCGGTGATCATGAAGATGATGAGGAGCACCAAGACCACGTCGATGAACGGAACCATGTTGATTTCCGAGAGCGACGTTTGCGTTCCTTTGGAGATTTGCGGCATCGATTTCTTCGCAGCCGGCGGAAAGCCGCCGGCCTCAGCTAAAAGTTTTCTCGATCTGCGCAGCGACTTCGAGAGTAAAGGTGTCGAGGCGCTGCCCGAGTTCGCGAATGTTTCCCAAGAACTGGTTGTAAAAGATGACCGCGGGAATGGCGGCAAACAGACCGGCGGCGGTGGTAATCAGCGCTTCGGCAATGCCGGGAGCCACGGCGCGCAGACTGGCGGCGCCGGCGGAGCCGAGGCCGGAAAAGGCGTCAATGATGCCCCAAACAGTTCCGAAGAGACCGATAAAAGGACTGACAGAGCCGGTGGTGGCCAGCCACTGCATGCCTTTTTCGACGCGACGGACTTCGTCGGAGGAAGCTTGCTGCATGGTGGCGGTGACGGCCGAAAGGCTTTTCAATTTGGGAGGATGAGGATTCGAGGGCATGCCGCTGACCTGGCTCTGAAGTTCGCGGTAGCCGGCGCCATAGACGGAGGCAAAGGGAGAACCGGCCGAGGCCAGTGCCTGGGGATTGGCGACGCCGCGGGTGGCGCGGAAAAGGCGCAAGAACTGTTCGCTGTCGCGACGGAGACGGCCGAAGAGGCTGAGTTTCTGAAGGATCATTCCCCAGGAAATGATGGAAAAGAAAAGAAGAATCACAAGGACGCCGCGGGCCACCCAGCCGGTCTGGTCGAGCAAGGTGCCGAGGTCCGCGATAAACAATCCAATGAGCAGATGAATAGTGCACTCCCTCAGCTAGAGCAAAAATTTTCCGACTTCTGCAACGTAGCACACGCCCGAAGGGGAATCAACGAAACGTCAAGGTGAAATGCTGCCCTTTTGCGCACGCGAAAGCGGCCGGGAAGCGATTTGAGGGCGGGAGCAAAGGCCGGGGCGGGCCGAAGAGCTATGATAAACTGCGATTTCACCATGAGCGAGTCGATTGATATACGTTTGGAGTCTCTAACCGCGCCCGGGGTTGCCAGCGCGAGGAGAGTGCAACCGGGAGCCGCGGCGGGCGGGACGTTTTTTCTGGAAACGTTCGGCTGCCAGATGAACGAGCACGACTCGGAGAAAGTTGCCGGCGTGCTGCTCTCGCGCGGGTATCGCCAAGTAGACTCGCCTGAAGACGCCTCCGTAATTCTGTACAACACCTGCAGCATCCGGGAAAAAGCGGCGCAGAAAGTATTTTCGCGGCTGGGAGAGTTTCGCGGCCAGCCGAGCGAGGGAAAAATCATCGGGGTGCTGGGATGCGTGGCGCAGCAGGAAGGCGAGGAGATCTTCGCGCGGGCACCGTGGGTGAGCCTGGTTTGCGGCTCGGCGAGCTACCGAAAATTGCCGCAGATGCTGGCGGAACTGGAATCGGGGAACCGGCGGGTGACCGGACTGGATACGGATACCGAGGAAACGTTCGAGACGGAAATGACGCGGCGGGACAATCCGTGGCGCGCGTACATCACGATTATCGAGGGCTGCGACAAAGCGTGCTCCTACTGCGTGGTGCCGTACACGCGGGGGCCGGAGCGGAGCCGGTCGAGCGAAGGGGTGCTGCGCGAACTGGGCCAGCTTGCGGAACTGGGGTACACGGAAGTGCAGTTCCTGGGGCAGACGGTGAATTCGTACAAGGACCCGTCGGCGCGGAGGATGGGTTTTTCGGAATTGCTGCGGGAAGCGGCGGAGATTCCCGGCATTCGGCGGGTGCGGTTTACGACGTCGCATCCCAGGGATTTCGGCAAGGACATCGTGGAAGCGATCGAATCGCATCCGGGGATCTGCAACCACGTGCATCTGCCGGTACAGTCGGGTTCGAACAAAGTATTGCGGGAAATGCAGCGAACGTATTCGCGGGAAGAGTACCTGGAGAAAATCGCGATGATCCGCGGGGCGAAGCGGGCGATCGCGATCACCACGGACGTGATCGTGGGATTCCCGGGCGAGAGCGAAGCGGACCTGGAAGAGACCCTGCGGCTGATGGACGAAGTGAAATACGACGGGATGTTTTCCTTCAAATATTCGCCGCGTCCGCACACTCCGGCGAGGTTCATGCCGGACGCGATCGCAGAAGAAGAGAAGAGCCGGCGGCTGGGTTTGCTGCAGGCGCGGCAACGGGAAATCCAGAGCGCGATTCATGAAGGGTTCATCGGGCGCAGCGTCGAGGTGCACGTGGAAGGGAAGTCGCGGCGCGAGAGTCAATGGGCGGGACACACGTCCTGTCATCGCGTGGTGAATTTGACCTCAGCGGAAGCGGATCTTCTTGGCAAGTATGTGACGGTAAGGGTCACCGCGGCGGGACCTAATAGCCTCATCGGTGAACACTGCAGGTAAATTCCCCGAGAGATGCAGTTGTTTCCCGAGTAGCATGGTGATAGAAAGAGCGTAGAAGTAGAGTTGCACGAATCCCGTGCCGGGAGGGTGCGATGGAAGTCGAAATGAAGATTCGCGGGCTGATGATGGACCCGGTGACAAACATGCCTATCGTGGTGCTGAAGAACGTGCACGGGAACACCATCCTGCCGATCTGGGTGGGAGTTTACGAAGCGAACGCCATCGCGCTGGAAATCGAAAAAGTGCAGACGCCGCGGCCGATGACGCACGACTTGCTGAAGAACGTGCTGTTGGGGCTGGACGTGCAGGTGGAGAAGATCGTGGTGAGCGATTTGAAGGACGATACGTTTTATGCGCTGATCTGCGTGCAGCGCGACGGCCAGAGCATGACCATCGATTCGCGGCCGAGCGACGCGCTGGCGCTGGCGTTGCGGATGGATTGCCCGATTTTCGTGGACGAAGTGGTGCTGAAGAATTCCAAGGTGACATCCGCCCTGGCGGAACGAGCGACGAACGAGCAACTGAAGAACTACCTGGAAGGGCTCTCCGACGAAGACCTGGGCCGCTACAAGATGTAGCGATTTTCATCCCGCTACCGGGGCCTCCTGCGGCTGAACCGCGACGGCGAGGCGGCGAACGGTACGGCGCCACGCGAAGAGCAGCACAATTCCAATCAAAATAAGAGCGAGGCTGAGGCCGATCCAAATGCCGAGCGCGCCCCAACCACGACTGAAGCACAACCACGCGCCGAGTGGCATGCCGATTACCCAATAGGCGGTGAAGTGGCAGAGCGCGGGAGTGCGGGTGTCGCCCGCTCCACGCAAGGCGCCGGTGGCGACGGTCTGGATGCCGTCGAAAAGTTGAAACGCGGCGCCCGCGGCGAGCAGCATGGTCGTGCTGCGGATGATGGTGAGATCAGGTGTGTACATGCGGGCGATCCAATAGGGAAAAACGAGAAGAGCGATGGAAGCGGCGGCCATGAAGGAGGCTCCGATGAAAATGGAGGCGTTACCGGCGGCGGCAGCGGCACGGGGATCGTTGCGGCCAAGAGCCTGGCCGACGCGAACGGCAGCGGCGGAGGAAACGCCGAGAGGAATCATATAGGTGAACGCGACGGTGTTGAGCGCGATCTGGTGGCTGGAAAGGGGAACGGCGCCGAGGCGTCCGATGAGCGCGGTGGCAAGAGCGAATACGGCGATTTCGAGAGTGAGTTGCAGCGCGGCGGGGAAGCCGAGCGCGAGCAAGCGGCGGATTCTGGGCAAGTCCACTTCGATAGGAGTTTTGAGGAGGTCGGTACGGTGCTTGCGGTCGTACCAGAGCAAATAGCCGACGAGGACGGCGGCGAGATAGACGCGGGAGACGGTGGTGGACCATCCGGAACCGACAACGCCCATGGCGGGGAAGCCCCATTTTCCGTAGATGAGCACCCAGTTGCCGAGAGCGTTGATGATGTTGGCGGTGATGAGCGCGAAGGCGATGATGCGGACCATGCTCATGGCCTGGAGCGTGCGGCGGAGCGCGAAATAGAGATAGAGAGGAAGGAGTCCGACGGCGAGTGCTTTCATGTAGGGGATGGCGAGAGCGGAGACAGTTGGATCGATCTTGAGGGATTGGAGAAGAGGGGCGTAGAACCAGAAGGGGGCCATGAAGATGGGGGTCATGACGAAACTGAGATAGATGCTGTTGACGAGAGAACGATGGCAATCTTCGCGGCGCCCGGCGCCGAAGGCGTGGGAGACGAGAGTATCGAGGCCGATGAGAAGGCCGCCGCCGAAGAAGGCGAGGACGTTGAAGAGGTTGGTGCTGATGCTAACGGCGCCGATGGCGTCGGCGCTGTTGGGGAGATGGCCGACCATGACGGTGTCGACGATGCCCATGGTCATCCAGCCGATTTCGGCGAGAACGAGAGGAAGGGCGAGGCGGAGTGTGGGGCGAAATTCGGCGCGAAGGTTTTGGAGGAGGGACATAGGAATAGGAATTGAAAAGAGTTTAACAGACCCGCGGGTAGAGCCTGAACGCGGCGGAAACGAAGCACGAGATGGCGTTACTGAGTCTGGTTGGAGGCGGCGATGGCGTGGGTGAGGACGACGCGGGCGTAGGTGGCGACGTTACGGACGGATTCGCCGTAAACGAGGTTGGGCTTATCGACGCCGCCATTGTAGGCACCGAGGGCCAGGATGATGTTGCCGTTGAAGTGATCGAGAAGGGTGCGGAAGAGCAGGCCGGCGTAGGTGGTGAGAGTTTCGGGCAGGACGTCGTCGGGATTGGCAGTGATCTCCGGGCGGAGGCGTTCGGGGAGGAGAGAGTAGTCGCGGTTTTTGCGGTCTTCGAGGTAAAGAGCCTGAGCGCGGCGCAGGGTTTCGCGGGTGATTTGCCAGACACCGAGAGAATAGTTTTCGACGAGCACACTGCCGCGGCGGCGCTTGAGGATTATGTCTCCACGCTGCGGACGCCGCTTCCAAACGGTATGGCCGAGGTCCCCGCGAACGTCCATGTAATTATTTTCGACCGCGCCGATGCCCATGAAGTATTCGAGCGGCAGGGCGTAAAAACGAGCGACAACGATCATGTCCTGAGCGAGTTCCTGGGCCTGGCCCTGATTGAGCACGCGAAGATCGGGATCGATGCCCTGGAGAATGCGACGGTCCGTGGCGGATTTGAAGACAAGGAAGTCGGCGAGCGGGTTGATGAGGTCAACGTCGGGAATGCTTTGCAGATTGAGAGAGACGGGGATGCGAAAGATGGCTTCGAAGCGGACGGTCTGATCCTTGCAGCGGTTGAGATCCTGGGTGGTCCAACTGGCCAGGGCAAAGCGGCGAACGGAGGTGCCGTCGATAAGGGAGTAGAGGTAGGGAAGTGAAGAGACGATGTCGTTGTCGACGGAGAGATAGATGCGACGAGGATTTTCCGGATGTTCGGGAGGATGGCAAGTCATGACGCGGGTGGAGTCGATGGGTTTGCGGCCGCGAAGGAGGTCGAGGTAGAGGAAAGTGTCGACGGGCGTGCCGTAGGGGCCGAAGTCGGCGACGAGAGCCTGGGTGGGCATGACGACGGCGACGCGATGGTCCTTAACGACGACGCGGGGGAATTGGGTTTGCGCGGGGGCGTGAAATTCGCGGGGCCAGACGCGATAGGCGATAAAGCCGGCAAGAGCGAGCGCGACGAGCAAGAGCAAAGCGGCGGACCATAGCGTCGCACGGAAGATGGACATGAGTTGTCTCGGGACCATTTTACCCTTGGAACGGGATCGAAGCGGCTGAGACGCAGCCCGGTTTCGGAGAGATAGGGCGGGGTGGCGAAAAGGGCGCGAGGACGAGAGTTTTGTTGACCGCCAAGGTGACGGGGAATAGGCTCGGGTGAAAAGACGGCCTGAGGCAAACAATTGGAGCGGCCGGAAGAAAGCGAGCCTGCCGTGCTACGGAACGACGAGAGGATTTTTCACGAGGGAGCAAAAGGAGTGCGTTCGGGAGGGCGACTCAATTCGCGCGTGAAGGTGGCGGTGGAATGGACGGAAGGAAAAGTGACGCATCGCGCGGAAGGGTACACGGTGAATATCAGCCCGAAGGGATGCCTGGCGATCGCGCCGCAGGGATTTCCCGTGGGGCACCGGATGAAGCTGGTGAACCTGGCGAACCATAAGGAAGCGGAGGCGGTGCTGATCTGGCGGGGGCACGAAGGACGCGAAGGATGGGAGTTGGGGTTGGAGTTGCAAAATCCGCCGGTGGATTATTGGGGCGTGGAATTCTAGGGAGTTTTCCACCGGGGGGCGGAAAAAGGATACTTTTCCCTTGCACTGCGAGAGGATGGGAACGTAGAGTTACTCTAGTCCTAGGGGGATTCAGGAGGACGGCACCTATTACTAGGAATGCGGTTGCCGGGTCGGCTGCGCACCGCTCCCACGCCAAGCGAGAGAGCAAGCGAGCTAGTGCGCGCGGAGGCAGATGCAAATGACTGCCATCATCACGGTTGCCAATCAAAAAGGCGGAGTCGGGAAAACCACGACGGCAATCAACCTGTCGGCAGCGATAGCGAACCGTGGGAAGCGCACGCTGCTCATCGACCTCGATCCACAAGCGAACTCGACGATTGCGTTTTACGATGCGGGAGAAATTTCGGCGTCGATGTTCGACGTGTTGAGCGACACGCGGACGGCGATGGCGAGCGTGATCAAGCCGACGAAGGATCCACAACTTTTTCTGGGACCGGGAAGATTGGCGCTGGCAAAGCTGGAGCAGGTGCTGGCCGGGCAGTTTGACGCGCCCTATCGATTGAAGGACGCGCTGGCCCCGGTGATAAAGGATTACGAGTACGTGGTGCTGGACACGCCGCCGTCGCTGGGGATTCTGACGGTGAATGCGCTGGTAGCTTCGACGCACCTGCTGGTGCCGATCCAGGCGGCGTATTTTGCGATTGAGGGAACGGACGATCTGCTGGAAACGTACGAGCGGATCCGGGCGCGGCCGAATCCGGCGCTGAAAGTGCTGGGGGTGGTGATCACGCTCTTTGACAAGCGGACGAACATTTCCAAGGATACACACGGACAGATTCGCAGCGTGTTTGGCGAAGTGCTGTTCAAGACGAAGATCAGCAAGAACGTGAGGCTCGAGGAGAGCCCGGCCTACAAGGAGACGATATTGACGTTCGCGCCGAAATCCCCTGGCGCGGTGGAGTACAAAAAGCTTGCGGCGGAGGTGATGCAACGTGTCGAAGAGAGTCGGGTTACCCGTCACGCTGAAGATGCGGCATGACGCGCACTACGTTGAACAACTAACCAGCTACAGCGGGGCGGCGGTCGGGCGGATGATCCGCGTGGATCAGATCCGGCCGAACCCGGAGCAGCCGCGCAAAGCGTTGGGAGATTTGCAGGAGTTGACGGAATCGATCCGCGAGAAAGGGGTGCTGGAACCGCTGCTGGTGCGGTTCGTGCCGCGGGAAGACTGCTTTTACATCATTTCCGGAGAGCGCCGCTATCATGCGTCGCGCGCGGCGGGATTGCGGGAAGTGCCGTGCATCGAAAAGATGGCGGACGACGCGGAGACGCTGGAGATCGCGCTGGTGGAAAACATCCAGCGGAAAGACCTGACAGCGTTCGAAGAAGCGGAAGGGTTGTACCGGCTGGCGACGCAGTTCGAATACACGCACGAGGACCTGGCGAAGAAGATCGGGCGGGCGCGCTCCTCGGTGACGGAGACGCTTTCGCTGCGGAACATTCCAGACACGCTGCGGAGAAAATGCCTGGACCACGGAATCACGTCGAAATCGCTGCTGCTGCAAATCGCGAGGCAGCCCACCGAGAAAAAGATGGTGGAGATGTTCCAGCGCATTCAGCACGGCGGGCTGACGCGGGATGAAGGGCGGCGCGAAAGAAGGGAAGAGCAGGCGGGGCCGCAACGGCCGCAGCCGTTTATTTTTCACTTCGAGCCGCCGAGCGAGAGCTTCAAATTCCGGATCCAGTTCAAAAAGAGCCATGTTTCGCGCGACGAATTGATTGCGACGCTGAGGGAGATCCTGGGCCAACTGGAAGGTTCGGCAACAGACGCAGACTCCACGGCGGCCTGACGTCAACGGCAAGACGCAGCGCGAGTGGCGGGTGGTTGTAAACTGGCTGAATGCTTGAGCTGACGCCGCAGCAGATCGCCATACTCGAGAAGTTGTTCCGGGCAGGCTTCCGGCCCATTGCCATTCCTCCTTACGAAAATGCACTCTGCGTTTACCGCGGCGAATGCGCCGCGGCGCTCACTCCCGTGCAGAAGGGCGGAATCCGCCTGCTGGCGCCGGCCGCGTATCTAATCGGAGGAAAATTGAGCGTGCGGATGAAACGCGGCGAACGGGATGTATTCGTTTGGAAAGAGAAGGAAATCGAAGCGACGCCGGAGCGATTGCGAGAGCTGGAGGGATTCCGCAGGGAACTTACGAGCATCCTGGCGGAAGAAGCGGCCCCGAAGGCGTAATTTGCAATTCGACGGCATCCCCTGCAAACTGTTTTCCCCATGGAAATCTACGACCTGATTTGCATCGGCGCAGGACCAACCGGTTTAGCGTGCGCCATTGAAGCAGTGCGCGCGGGAATGCGGCCGCTGGTGATTGATAAAGGGTGCTTGTGCAATTCCATCTACCACTATCCGGTGAACATGGTCTTCTTCACGACGCCGGAGCTTCTGGAAATCGGAGATTTGCCGCTGGTGTGCGCGGCGGAAAAGCCGACGCGAACGGAAGCGTTGAAGTACTACCGGAAGGCGGCGGAGCACTACAAGCTGGAATTGCGGCTTTATGAAGTGGTGCTGAGGGTGGAGGGAGGCGACGGCGGCTTTACGGTCGTGACAAGAGATGAGCGGGGGGGAGAACACCGCTACCAGGGAAAGAAAATCTCCGTGGCCACCGGGTATTATGACTTGCCGAATACGCTGGGAGTTGCCGGCGAGGAACTGCCGCACGTTTCGCACTATTACACCGAGCCGCACGAATTCTGGGAGCAGGACGTGGTGGTGATCGGAGGAAAGAATTCGGCGGCGGAGGCGGCGCTGGACCTGTGGAGAGGCGGGGCGAAGGTTACCTTGATTCACCGAGGGAAGGAGTTGGGCAACACGATCAAGTATTGGGTGCGACCGGATATCGAGAACCGGATCAAGGCGGGGCAGATTCCGGCGCTGTTTCAGGCAAGAATAGAGGAGATCACGCGGGACGAAGTGATCGTGGAGGAGCACGGCCGGCTGAAGCGGATTCCGGCGAAGCAAGTGTTCGCGCTGACGGGATATCATCCGGATTTTGCATTCATCGAGAGCCTGGGGGTGAAGCTGGACCAGGAAACGAGGAAGCCGGCGATGGATGCGTCGACGCACGAGAGCAACGTGCCGGGAATTTACCTGGCGGGTGTGGTAATCGGCGGACGGCATACCAGCGAGATTTTCATTGAGAACGGGCGTTTTCACGGCAAGCAGATTGTCGAGGCGTTGAAGAGCAAGCTCGGGAGAAATTAGCTGCGATTGCGGCGGTGGAAGGGGGTTTGTTAAACTTCAAGTATGGCATCCGCACTGCGCGAAGTGGTTGAGACGTTCGAGACGATGATCAAAGGGTTTAGCGTGACTTTCCGGAACATCTTCCGGAAGACGGTCACGGAGAATTATCCGCACGAGCCGGTGCATTTTCAGCCGAGATACCGCGGAATTCACGTACTACACCGCGATGAAAATGGCCTGGAAAAGTGCGTGGGATGTTTTCTTTGCGCGGCGGCATGCCCGGCCAACTGCATTTACATCGAAGCCGCGGAAAATACAGAGGCGAACCGCATCTCCGCAGGAGAGCGGTACGCGTCGGTGTACAACATCGACTACTCGCGGTGCATTTTCTGCGGGTATTGCGTGGAAGCATGCCCGACGGACGCAATCACCCACGGGCACGGGTTCGAACTGGCGCCGTACGACATCAATTCGCTGGTGTACCGCAAGGAGCAGATGCTGGAAAAGACGGGCCTGGCGAAGATGGCCGCGGGCGGATAGTTCTTCAGGCATTTTCCCCGAAGAAATCGATGGTTGAGAGCGGTGCGCGGCAGGTGCGTCCTGCAGGCCGGTGGGTCCCTCCTGAGAGTTAGAGTCCTATAAAAAATATAGAGAAGAGCAGACAGAAGTCGGCGTTTCGCGTTGCCGCGGAGGGCAGAAAGAATCGCGGCGGCGCGAAGGGAGGCGACGGATGGATGCTCGCGAGACGCACAAGAGGGAAGCGCGGAGCGGGGAGTTCCACGCGAGGGCGCCAGAGTGCACACAGCGATCATGCGCTAACGCACTGGTGCGCATTCCGGAATTCGCAGGGGATGTGGCGAGTCGGAAGCGAAAAACCAGACAAAAACCGCAAATCCTGAGCGCGAGCTCAGGATGGACCGCGACCGGACCGCGGCGAAGCGGCGCGATTCGCGAAAAAATTATCGGACACAGAATGGGCGTCTTCCGCGGGCTGAGCGGCGGCGAACTCCGTCACGGCAAGTTCGCCCTCGCGGTGCTCGATCAGCCAGCGCGCCAGCAGGGCTGCGGAAGTCTCCTCCATCCATTGATCGATGAGAGCCGCAATTTCCTTTCGCAGGTTGGCCGCATGGCTCAGCCGGGAAAGTTCGTAGCTTTGCAGGCTGTTCGGGACGCCGAGAGAAGAAACTCCCAGGGCGGTTGTGTTTTGTGACTGGGCAAAGGGACCTCCTGAGGGGATCGGGCGCGTATAGTGCAGCAAATGTCATATGACGACAATAGTACCGTCTGTGGAAAACTGTGGAAATCCCGGACAGGGGCCGAAGCAGGACGGGAGTGTGTCCTTGGAGGCTTGCAGCGCCTGCGCGGGCGATTACGAGGACCCCGACCGGACGGTTTGGGACGTTACGGGGGACGACGCGGAAGGCGAAGGGGGCGAATCCGAGGATGATCGGGGCTAAGGCTGGACGAGGCGGACGGCTTGCAAGGCAGGAGGAGAAGATGCGGCGAAAGGCGAGTCAAAAGAGGAAGGGCCCAAGCGCGGCGCGGCAGACCGACGTGATCCGGGACGTCATGCTCAGCGCCGGGGAGTGCGAGACGTGGCTGACGCTTGAGGAGCTGGCGCGGCTGACAACGTATCCTCCGGCCAGCATTTCCGCGCAGCTGCGGCACCTGCGAAAGGTGCGGTTTGGGGCGTTCTTGTTGCGGAAAAGGCCGCGGAAGCCGGCGGGAACGATGCGGGGCTCATGTGGAGGGCCGGTATGGGAATACCGGCTGTGGCGGCCGGTGCCGGGAAGAGAGGCGTCGCGGCGCGGGAAGAGCGGGCGAAGCGCTTCTCGAGGGCTCGCCCGCCGAGGAAGGGCCCCAGCGCCAAGGGTGCGATCAGTTAAATCACGACAATTGAATTAGCCGCATGGAACGATTCGCTGCAGGCGGGGGATGCAATGGGCGTGAAACCGGAATTGGCATTTGATGTTTGCTGGGAAGTGTACCGCGGCGCGCGGGAAGTGCTGGAGACCAAGCGGGGCGTCTGCGCGCTGAACTGGGAGGACACCGGGAAGTTCCTGTGGCGGCCGGACATTCGCCCGAGGCTGAACGAATGGGTGGCGGACTTTGCGCTGGCAGGGCAGGCGGCGCTGGAGGGGCCGGAGCGGTCGTCGCGCATGGTGATGTTTCGTTTGTTTTACCTGGGGCTGGCGCCCTATGAGAACGCGCGACATTTCCTGGGGCTCAGCGAGATGAGCTGGGTGAAGTGGAGCGAAGAGATCCGGCAGCGCTGCGGACAGGAGCTGCTGCGAAGAGGGATGTTTCCGCCGAGGAAGTACTTCCGGGAAGCAGCATAGCACGCAGGAGAAAAACGCGATTTTCCTGCGTCGAAGATGCTAGAGTGCTTGGCCTTGGAGGGGACCTTGAAACCAATTCTGGGCGGAATAAGCGAAGCGGTCTATGCATTGATGCGGTTCATCGTGGGCGGCTTGTTTGCCTGTCATGGAGCGCAGAAGCTCTTCGGCCTGATGGGCGGCTCGGGGCACCCGCACGGAAAATTCCTGGTGGCGGGAATCATCGAGTTCGGCGGAGGGGTTTTGATGGCGGTGGGGTTGTTCGCGACGATTGCGGCTTTCATCGCCGCAGGCGAGATGGCGGTGGCGTATTTTACGGTGCACGCGCACGGGGGATTCTGGCCGATTGTGAATCGCGGGGAATTGGCGGTTGCGTATTGCTTCGTATTTCTTTATATCGCGGCGAAGGGGTCGGGTTCGTACAGCATTGATGCGGCGATGGGGAAGAAGTAGTAAGGCCGCACCGGGACAGGGATCTTTCAAGAGCTACGGTTTGCGGGCCCACGCGGCGACAAAGCGGGTGCTGACCCATTGCGGATCGGCTTCGCGGCCGAGGGCTTCCAGGCGGTCGCCGAGCGTGTCGATCTGAATTTCCTCGCGCGTGGCGATGCCGTACTCTTCCATCTTCGGCAGAACGCTGCGGATTCCCGCAACGAAGAGCTCGACCATTTCGCGATTGATGCCGCAGCCGCTGAGATGATGGACGGAAGTTCCGGCGTCCACAAAGCCCGCCTGCCTGTAAACGCCGTAGAGCTGCATGCCCATGTCGACACGCGCGCCGGAGCGCCGGAAGACTTCCGCGTTCCATTGTTCGAGCTGGCGCACCAGGGGAATTTCCGGCACGCAACGCGGAGGCACGGCAAAGTCCGGCTCGAAAAACGCGACGACGGCGCCGCTGCGCAGCAAGGTTGAAAGATGCTTCAGCGTTGCAACAGGGTCCGGCAGGTACATCAGAATGAAACGCCCGACGAGGGCGTCAAAGGGCTCGGGTTCCGCGTAATCGTGAAACTGCGTTACGTGGAAGCGAATGTTGGTCCGCGAAGCTTCCGCGACACGTTTGATGGCCCAGGCGGCATTGGCGGGATCGCGATCGAGGCCGACGACGGAGCCCGCGGGGCCGACGAGGTCGGCGGCCAGCATGGCGACGTCGCCCGCACCGGAGCCAATATCCAGGACGCGCATGTCCGCTCCGATGCCCGCGGCGCGAAACGCGGCCTCCGTTGCGTTATGAAGGAAGGCCGCCTGGCTGGTAAGGCGTTTGCGTTCGTTGTCGGATGAGCCCAGGACGTAATCCTTCGGATGGCCGGAGGGCAGCGCGGCGGAGCTTGGGAAGTCGCTGGACATGGAAGGCCTCCTGGAGGATCCAGATGGGCAGAGCATTTAATCGTACTTCAACCCGGAGTTTTGCGGCGAGAAGGAATCGGAAATGACGCCACGTGCCTTGGAATGGGGCAAAGCGGCTACAGAAGGACGGGATCGCCGACGCGCAGGATCTTGCCGCATTCGGCGGACGGGACGCGGGTATTTGTGGAGACCCGGTAATAATGGTCAAAACGCGATTCGGGCGACCATGAGGGCAGGGAAGCGCGGCGCAGTTCGGTGACTCTCTTGGTGAATTCGGGATTGATTTCGCCGGTGCGCGGATTGCGCGGGGGAACGGGGCAGCGCGCGCAAGGATTGCTGCCCTCGAAGGCGACATCGCCGATTTTGAAGCGCACCGCGTAATTCTCGTCGGGACCGAACAGACGATCCTCCCAAAACGCGGGGACGCCGTCGATCTCCAGCGTGGTGCGAAAACGTTCGCGAGCCTCGTCAACTGTTAAACCGGGAAAGAGATCACAAATCGCCTGTAAGGAAGCGGTGGAAACGATGGTCGGCCCGGAGGCGAGAGCATCGTCGGGCTGGCCTTCGCGGGCATAGCGGACGGTGACGGTCTGCTCGAAATATTCAGAGAACCATTTTGAAGCTTGCGCGGTGTCCCGCGGAAAATCGAGCGCGGCAGCGGGAATGTTGCGCGAATCGCCGGGCACGGAGAGAGAGACGCGATCAAGATTCCTGCTGTACTCGGCGCGGATCAGGTGCACCGCGGCGGTGCGCTTTCCATTCACCCAGTGGCCATCGGCCGCGTACAGGGCCCAAACGCGATCGAGTTCGAGGCCGCCGTTCGGGCCGATGCGCGCTTCGGAGACGCTGAGAGGATCGAGAGCTTTGATCGGATGCAGACGAATGTTCGCGAGGCGCGGACGGAATGTATCTGCGGGCATGCGACGAGTCTAGCAAAACTGCGGCGTGGCGACGGAGAGTCCGCAGCAGGTCCTGGTTATCGAGTGGCGTCAGCGCAAGCGGTGTGGCATCGGCGGGCCGGAAAATTCAGGCTGAGGCAGGGGTCGCGTGCAGCAGGAGGCGCACGAGAATGGCGCCTCCGACGATGGCAATGCACAGGCTCAACAAGGTGCCGATCAGAAAGTACTCGGCGAAGCGCTCCGACTTGAACTCCGGATAACGCACAATCGATTTCGCCGTGAAGATCAGGCCGATCATCGCGGGCGATTGCAACAGCAGCGCGGTGAGGACCAGGAATCGCTCGAGCCAGCCGATGTACAAGCCGGCGTTCTGCAGAGACTCGGCGGAGATTTCGCGCGAGAGATTTCCGGCGCCTTCGGCGAGCGACCTCGTTAAAAGGCGCACGAAGTAGCCGCCGCCGAAAATTACGGCGACATATACGACAGGCACGAAAATGACGGCGTTGCGTATCGCGCGTCCTTGTGCGAAGGCCGCGGCAAGCGCCGGAAACGAGCCGGAAGGCGCGATCAGCAAGGCGGCCAGAGCCACGGCGGCGAGATGGACGAACTGGTCCGCGAGATACGCCCAGGCGCCGTCCTTTACTCCATGCCTGACGGTAATCCGGAGCTTGGCGAAGTCGATGAGCAAATGGCTGAGCGTCAGCGCGATGAGGACCAGTTGCGTGCGTAAAACCAGAATCGAGCCGGGAACGAAAAAGCCCAGAAGGGCAACGGTGGAAAGGTAATGGATAAGTCCGTGCACGGCGTAAGCGCCGGAACTGCCGCGGCGCTTGCGCTGAACGAGGCGGTCCGTCTGAAAAAGAAAGTCGGCGAGAAGGTGGCCGAGATAGATTGCCAGAAACGGTCTAAGCATAGGTTGTATGAAAATGTACAAACTCCCGGACTTGTACGTTTTTGTACAAGCTCAGATTTCGCGTTCTGTTAATGCAGCAGCTACTTTAGCAGTCTCTAACAGCTGCCAATAATATCCTCTTTTCAGATTTCGCGAAACAGTGGATGCGTCGAGCTTCAGGCGCCGGGCGGTCCGTTCGAGGTTCTGCCGGTCGGAGAAAGCGTTGATGGCATCCCATTGCTTCTTCTTGATTTTGAGAACGAGTGTGTCCTGCAGTCCGTAAAGAAGGTTCATGGTTGCGTCGAATCGTTCGTTCCGCGAAGAAAAAGCGGTGAGCGTATCGAAGCGGAAAAGGTTGCCGGTTTTCAGCCGGTCCATGGCCTGGCGGGCGCGCTGGAAAGCGTCGCCGCCGAGGCGGTTGACGGGCGGCTGGATGCGATCAGCGATGCGCCCGAAGCCGACGGCGATCCGAAGAGAAAGGGGGCGCAGGGATCGGCGCAAATCCAGGATAAGAGCGGGAATGCGGAACGAGTCGGCCGCGATCGTCTGAAATTCGTCGCCGGCGGTAACGGAGTAAGGAAGCCGGATGAGCTTGCGGCGCAAATGGCGCCGGGAAGCGTCCGCAAGTTTTTCGGCGAGCAAGGCGCGAAGGCCGCGCCGGGAGCTGGATTCCACAACGTCCGCGATGAGCACCGCATAGGATCGAGCAGGCATAGCCGCCTCCAGGCAGCCATTATATCGACTTGTACAAAAATGTACAAGTACGCTGACTTGTACAAAAACGTACAAGTACATCGACTTGTACGAAAATGTACAAGTACACGGTGACACTCGCGCGCTTCCGGCAAAAGTCCGACAGGGGAAATGCCAAGCAGCGGCGAAGGGCGGCTCGTATTGTGATCGTTTACCGCACGGCAAAGAGCGAGACTGGCCGTTTTCTTGGTGGTTCGGTCTGCGGACCGCTCGAGGGGATTGTCCACGGAAATGGGCAAGAGTGCGGACGCCGGTCGGAAACCAGCCGCCCGGGAACTTCTTCAGGCAGGTGCAGTCCGCGGGGAGCGTAGCCCTTCTTGGAAAGAAAGGAGTTACCGGGAGACCGGAGCCTTTCAAAAAAAATCAGGATTTTTTATTTTTCTCTTGACAATAAGTGACCGTCTGATATATACTCTCTTTCGTTGAAAAGTGTATCCAGCCCCGATGCAAATCGGGGCTTTTGCTTTTGCGGTCTCTTTCGTCCGGCATTTCGATAAAACCATTTTTTCATTGCGATAAACCCTTCATTCCGATGCTTTTAGCCGGGCAGTGACTTCCTTCGTCGGGAAGAATTGCGCGGGTGTGTCTCCTCAGCTCCGCGGAGCTTGCCGGACACTGCTGCTTAACGATTCCAGCGGGAGAACTTATGCCAACCTATCAAAACGTAGTGCCGCCGATTTCCCTTTCGTCGGGCGACGTGGGGTTCAGCTTCAACAACGAAACGTTTCCCGGCGCAAACACCGCCGGCTCGCAATTCGCTCTGCCGAGTTACACCGGACTGCCCGACGGCGGAACTTCCGTACGGTGGCAGACGGTTTTCGGCACGGCGCCGACGGCGGTGAACATCGTGTTGCAAGCGGCGATGAACGACGTCGATGCGGAATATCAGACCATCGACACGACCACAACCACGGCGGGCGAGGGACGAACCGTAGCCAACGTGCAGGCCAAATTCGTGCGCGTCAAGTTCGTTTCCTCCACCGGCGGCAGCGGCCTGACCGCCAAGATCCTCGTCTAGCGGAACGCCTCAGGTCACCGATCGTGAAATCCAGAAAGAGCGCAAAGAACTCCGGGGGCGCCGCGACGACTTGCCGGCCGAACGGCCACGCCACGCCTCCCGTTTTCCCTCACGCGGCGCTGGTTGCGGCCGCTGTCGAGGAGACGCCACGCGACGTGGCGAATGCCCGGGGCGGCGTCTCGATCCCCCGAGACACCGCTGCCTCCGACGATGCCCGCGAATCCTCCGTGGCAGGAGCCGCCGACAGCCACGCGGCGTGCCCGGACCGCGAAGCATGCGCTGAGGCGGCGCCGCCCCGCCCCTCCTCGAAAGCCTCGCGATCCGAGGATGCCTTTCCCGGACCGACGGAGATCGCCGCGCTGGAAAGCGGTTCCTCCTTCGTTCGAGCGGTTGCCAGCCGCGTGGACCTGGTTGGAGTCAGCGCGCATCTGGTGCGCTCGGAGGACGAAAAAATCAGCAAGGCGGAGCTCGACCGGTTGCGCCAGTTGCTCTTCGACGATCCGGCGGGCGCCGAAGAGCCGCCGCGCATCGATTTCGGCGATCTGGCGAAGCCCATGGGCGGGCAATAGCGGAAACGCGAGGAAATTTCTTATGCCTGCGAACGCGCACGTTCAATTCATCGGAGAAATCACCCAGATCTGCGGCGTACTCTCCCTGGCCGGCGGAATCGTGCTGAGCTTGCATCATTGGCCGGTGGCCCTGGCATTGATCGGCGGCGGCGTGGCGTTCTACATCGGCAAGAAGCTGCGCGCGGCGGCGGTCTGAGCCCGCGCTGGCGAGAATGCGTCTTCCCCATGGCCAAAGCTTCGTCGCACGGCAAATCCCGCGGACCCTTGCGCATCGCCGACTGCTATCTTCCGTTCCGGAGGCAGCAGGAGTTTCACACGTCGCGCGCGAAGTATCGCCTGTTCGGCGGCGCCGCGGGCCCGGGAAAGACGAAAGCCCTGCTGTGGGAAGCGCTTCTCCAGGCGAACCAGACGCCGCATTGCGACACGCTTCTCCTCCGGCGCACCTATCCGGAACTGGAATCGTCGCTGCTCGCCTATTTCCGGCGCGACGTGCCGCGCAAGTTCTACAAGAGCTACAACGAATCGAAGCACGTGGTGACCTGGCACAACGGCGCGACCACGCGCTTCGGTTACTGCCGCAACGAAAACGACGTCTACCAGTATCAGGGCGCGGAGTTTCTGTTCATCGGCATCGACGAGCTAACGCACTTCACGCTGAAGCAGTGGCAGTTTCTGACTTCCCGCAACCGTTGCGCCGCGCGGGGACGCTCTCCCTGCATGGCCGGCGCGACGAATCCGGGGAACATCGGCCACGCGTGGGTAAAAGCGCTCTGGGTGGACCACGTGCCGGCGCCGGGGTTCGAGCGGCCGGACCTTTACGATCCGCGCGACTATCAATTCATTCGCGCGCGGCTCGATGACAATCCGATTTACGCCAACGACGCCGAGTATCGCCGCACGCTCGAGGCGCTTCCGGAGCATTTGCGGCGCGCTTTTCTCGAGGGCGACTGGAGCGTCTTCGCCGGGCAATATTTCGATATTTTTGAAATCGGCCGGCACACGGCGCGGCCCGAAGATCTGCGCCTCGAACCGTGGTGGCCCCGGTGGATTTCGATCGACTGGGGATTTCAGCATCCCAGCGCCGTGTATTGGCATTGCGCCATGCCAGCGGAAGTCAACAGTCGAAAGTCCAAAGTTCAAAGCAACCCGGAAGTGCAGCGAACGACGGGTGCTTTCGACTTTCAACTTTCGACTTTGAACCCGCAAATTGTCACCTACCGCGAATTCGTGCAGAACGGCCTTTCTCCGCGAATGCTGGCGCAAGCCATCGTCGAGCGCACCGGCCGCGAGCCCGTCCAGGAAGTCTTCCTTTCTCCGGATGCCTTCGCGCACCGCACCTCGGAAGCCTCCATCGCGGAACAACTCGGCGAAGTGCTTGCCGCCAACGGACTGCCGAGGCCCGCGCCCGCTGACG
>Ga0079220_10000023_pt1 | contig 27101 bp, 21 predicted proteins | sample GAAS100_FD_75071 | JGI IMG/M metagenome (GOLD analysis project Ga0079220, IMG submission 75071) | Agricultural soil microbial communities from Georgia to study Nitrogen management - GA AS100 | ecosystem: Environmental > Terrestrial > Soil > Agricultural land | place: USA: Georgia | collected... | reverse complement strand
GTCGAAGAGGTGCTGACGTCTGTGCGGGTGGTAAAGGCATTCGCTCGCGAAGACTACGAGATCAAGCGGTTCGAATCGCAAAGCGTAGAGAACGTGGAAACCGCCCTCGCGGCGCGGGAAATGAAGGCCAAGCTGTCTCCTTTCGTGCAGATCATCGTGGCCGCGGGCACCTGCCTGGTGCTGTGGTACGGGGCGCGCCTGGTGCCGGCCGGCCAATTGAGCGCGGGCGTTCTGGTGGTGTTTCTGCTGTACCTGGGCCGCATGTACAAACCGATGCGCGAGCTATCCAAGATGACCGACACGATTTCGAAGGCGCTCGTGGGATATGAACGAATCGAGGAAGTTCTCGCGATCGAAAGCAGAGTTAAAGATTATCCCCGCGCGAAACGCGCGCCGCGCTTTAAAGGCAAAATTGAATTCGAACACATTCACTTTGCCTACGATGGCGAAACGCCTGTCTTGAAAGACATTACGTTTCACGTGGAGCCTGGGCAGGTGGCGGCGCTCGTGGGACCATCCGGCACAGGCAAGACTACGGTGATCAGCCTCTTGCCGCGCTTTTATGACGCCACCTCCGGTTGCGTGAGAATCGACGGCAAGGATACGCGCTCTTTCACGCTCAAGTCGTTGCGCGAGCAGATGAGTTTCGTCCTTCAAGAGACGCTGCTTTTCCACGCCTCGATTGCCGAAAACATCGCTTACGGCAAGCCGGACGCCTCCCGGGCTCAAATCATTCGCGCGGCGCGGACGGCCAACGCCCACGAGTTCATCGAGAAAATGCCGAACGGCTACGACACGGTGGTCGGCGACCGGGGAGCGACTCTTTCCGGAGGCGAGCGCCAGCGCATTTCCATCGCCCGCGCGGTCATCCGCGACACGCCCATCCTGATTCTGGACGAGCCCACGACGGGGCTGGATTCCGCTTCGGAAAGCGCCGTGATCGAGGCGCTGGACCGGCTGATGAAAAACCGCACGACGATCGTGATCGCTCACCACCTGGGAACGATCCGGAACGCGGACGTAATTTTTGTGATGAACGAGAGCGAGTTGGTGGAAAGCGGGCGTCACGATGCGCTTCTTGCCAAAAAAGGGCTGTACGCCGAGTTGTTCGAAACGCAGGATTGCCCTGGTGGCAAGAACCTTACGGTCGAATCGGCTTAGCCGGAGCCCGTGGCGCAAGCGAGTTGCTTATGATTCAAAGACCGCGTAACAAGGCGTCAGTCGCCATTCTCTGTGGCGCGCTGTGCCTGGCGGTGCCGATCGTCGCGGGCCGGCAAAGCGCGGCAAGGGGGAGAACGTTACGGCCGGTGTTGCGTGACGTAATCTGGCACGAGCCCGGCAATCCGGCGGCGCTCGACCTCTTCTACGGAGCGGGAGGCGCACGAGACGCGCCTCACGCGAAGGACCGCTTCCGGTTCTTGAAAGAAGATCTGAAGCAGCACAACCCGAAATTCGATGTCTTAGACGACCGCGGCAGAACGTGGCGGATCAAGCTGGGAAACGAGGTGCATCCAGAGACGGCGGCGACCCGGCTGCTTTGGGCTGCGGGATATTTCGTTGATGAGGATTATTTTCTCGCGGAAATGAAGGTGGAAGGACTTCCAAGGCTGCAACGCGGCCGCGAATTTGTTTCCTCTGGTGGAATTATATACGGCGCGGAGATGGAACTGCGTCGCGAAGACACAAAAAAACAGGGCGACTGGAGCTGGTTTCAGAATCCGTTTCAGGGGACCAGGGAGTTTAACGGGCTGCGCGTGATGATGTGCCTTTTAAACAACTGGGATTTGGCCGCGAACAATAATTCCATCTATGAAACAAACGGAGAGCGGCGATTCCTGGTGGGCGATGTTGGAGCATCGTTTGGGAAAACCGGGAACAGCTACGCCAGGACGAAGGGCGTGCTGAACGACTACGCGCATTCGAGGTTTGTGGAACACGAGTCTGGCGAGGAAGCGGATTTCGTGATGCACAGCCGGCCGTTCTTTTTGGCCGCATTCAACGTCGGAAATTACCGCAAGCGCACGCGCATGGAACGAATCGGCAAGCATATTCCCGTTGAAGACGCCCGCTGGCTTGGACACGTGCTTGGCCGGCTTTCGGCAGAGCAGCTTCGCGCCTGCTTCCGCGGGGCCGGGTACGACGAGGCCACGGCAAGCGGCTATGCGGACGCGGTGCGAGAGCGCATCGAGGAGCTTAACCGGTTATGAGTACGCTCCTGAAATTGCGCTGTGGACCGCTCTTTCTCGCGCTGGTGATTATCGCCAGCTCCTGCGGATTCGCTCAGGAAAAGGCAGACAGCACGCCGCCTGGGGAGGAGCAGGCAGGCTTCAAGGAGTTCGCGTCACTCGCGCAGAAGTACGCCGGACTACACAGGAAGATCGAAGGGAGCTTGCCCAAGCTGAAGACAAACTCATCGCCCGCGTTGATCGATGCGCGTCAACAAACGCTCGCCGAGCACATCCAGCAGGCCCGGGAAAACGCGCATCCCGGCGACATATTTAGTCCTGCGGCGAGCGAGGCATTCCACCGGGTGATCGCACGGACATTTCGTGGGTCGCAGGGAGACAACGCGCGAGCCACCATTCGGCAGGGAGCGCCTGTGGCGAATGCGCACCTGCAAGTGAACCATGCGTACCCTTCGAAGCTCCCGCACACGACCGTGCCGCCGACGCTTCTGCAAAAGTTCCCAAAACTGCCGCCCGAGCTGGCCTACCGGATTGTCGGCAAGGACCTAGTGCTCTTGGACGTAAAGGCAAATCTGATCGCGGACGTGATGCGTCAGGCGCTGCCCTGAAAGGTTTCAGACAAGGAAATGACGTTTCGCTTTGCCGCCCTGCTGCTCTCCCTTCTGTCTTTGGCTGCGCCGCGACAGGCGGAGACGTTCAAGTTTCCGCTGAAGTCCGGCTCCGTCCGATTCGCCGTGATCGGCGACATGGGGACCGGAAAAGCCGCTCAGTATGAGATTTCCCGCCGGATGGCGGAAGCCAGGCAGAGCTTTCCTTTCGATTTTGTGATCACGCTCGGCGATAACATCTATGGCGGCCACAAAGCCGAAGACTTCGAGAAGAAATTCGCGCTTCCTTACAAGGCACTGTTGGACGCGGGTGTGAAGTTCCATGCGTCGCTGGGCAATCATGACGTTCCGGCGGAGCGTTCCTACAAGCCTTTCAACATGAACGGCGCGAACTACTATGTCTTTGTGAAAGGGAACGCGAGGTTTTTCGCGCTCGACAGCAATTATATGGATCCGAAGCAGTTGGATTGGTTGCGCTCCCAACTGCAAACGGCGGACAAAAGCGATTGGAAGATCTGCTTTTTTCATCATCCGTTGTACTCTTCCGCCCGGGCGCATGGACCGGCAACGGACCTGCGATTGCAACTGGAGCCGGTGTTGGTCCAATACGGCGTGAACGTGGTCTTCGCCGGGCATGAACACGTTTACGAGCGCATCAAGCCGCAGCAAGGAATCTATTATTTTATCGAGGGCGCGTCCGGCCAGCTGAGGCGTGGAAACCTACGTTCCAGCCCCATCACCGCCAGGGGCTTCGACTCCGACAATTCGTTCATGCTCGTGGAAATTGCCGGCAACCAGATGTATTTCGAAACGGTTTCGCGAACGGGACAAATTGTGGATACTGGCTCGATCCAGCGCGACGTTCGCATTATCAATCCGTCGCAATCCGATTTTGAAAGGCAACAAGAGCATACTGTCCGTTATGACCACTCTCTATCGCGCCGACCACGTTGGAAGTCTGCTGCGTCCCGCTGAACTGCTGACCGCGCGAGCCAACGCGAAGAATCCCGACGAACTGCAGGCCATTGAGAACCGGCACATTCTCCGCGTGCTTGCGAAGCAGAACGGACTCGGCTTCGCCATGGCGACAGACGGCGAGCTGCGGCGCCGCAACTTCATGAGCGACTTCACCGACGCGGTGGAAGGATTCGATTTCACAGAGGCTGTGGCGCGGAGATGGCAGACGGATGGAAAAGACAAGCCGGTCAGCAGTGTGACCGGAATTGTGACGGCGAAGCTCCGGCAAGTGCGACCGCTGACAAACCACGAACTTCCCTTTCTAAAATCCCACTGCAAGGCCGACATCAAGATGACCTTGCCGAGCGCCACGCAGTTTCCGGCGATTTCCTTCAAGCGCGGAACGAGCGATCAAGCGTACAAAGACCCGGGAGCATTGTTGTGGGATATCGTCGAGATTATCGCGAAAGAAGTCCGGGCGCTTACGGCGGACGGCGTGAAATACATCCAAATTGATGCGCCGCGGTACAGCTATTACATGGATCCGAAGTGGCGCGACTGGCTTCGTACGGAACTCCGCGTCGAACCGGAAGCTGCGCTCGATGAAGCGCTGAAGGCCGACAACGCGTGCCTTGCAGCGGCGCGCCGCGAGGGCGTTACGCTGGGAATTCACCTGTGCCGGGGGAACAACCGCAGCCATTGGTACGCCGAAGGCGGCTACGACGCTATCGCTGAGAGGATGTTCGCGACGCTGCAAGTTGACCGGTTTCTGCTGGAATACGACGACGAACGCTCCGGAAGTTTTGAGCCGCTGCGATTCGTGCCACGAGGGAAAGTAGTGGTGCTGGGACTTATCAGCTCCAAGCGCCCAGAACTCGAAAAACCCGATGGCCTCTTGAAGCGAATCGACAAAGCGGCGAAATACGTGCCGCTCGAATGCCTAGCACTGAGCCCGCAGTGTGGTTTTGCCTCGACCATGGAAGGCAACCTGCTAACGGAAGAAGAACAATGGGCCAAGCTGCGGCTGGTGGTCGAGACGGCTCGCCGCGTCTGGGGTTAAAAGCCGCAAACTTCCTGACAAACTTCTCACCGCTTCTTTAGGACTTCCTTATGCACCCCGTCGCATGCTGTCAGCAGTTCCGACGCGTACTGCAATTTGCTCGTCGCTGACTATTGAAGCGGTCGTTCCTTTGCGGAGGACACAGGCCATGCTCGATTTTATTTTTCTCCTCGCCACCGGCGCGTTTTTTCTGTTGGCAGTTCTCTACGTTCGCGGCAGCCAACGTTTGAAGCGGGGATGATGCCATGACTCTTGTTGACGCCGCTTTGCTCGTCGTCTGTGTTCTTCTGTGCGGATACCTCCTGTATGCGCTGCTGAAAGCCGAGGAGTTCTGAAGCATGACCGCCAACGGGTGGCTTCAAATCGGCTTTTACCTTCTCGCGGTTTTCCTGGTCACGAAGCCGCTAGGCGGGTTCATGGCTCGGGTGTTCAACCGCGAAAAGACCTTCCTCGATCCGGTGCTTCGGCCAATTGAGCGGCTTGTCTACCGGTTAACCGGCGTAAATGAGGCACGCGAAATGCGCTGGACGGAGTACACCGTCTCAATGCTGCTTTTCAGCGGCGTCTCCATGGCGCTTCTTTACCTAATCGAGCGCACGCAGCGGTGGCTACCGTTCAATCCGCAGAAATTCGGGAGCGTGGATCCCGCGCTGGCGTTCGGAACCGCAGCGTCCTTCACCACGAATACAAACTGGCAGGCCTACTCGGGCGAATCCACGATGAGCTATTTCACGCAGATGGCTGGACTCGCCTATCACAACTTCGTTTCCGCGGCGGTCGGCATCGTCTTGGCGATCGTGGTCATTCGCGGCATCGCGAAAAAGGAAACGGATAAGCTGGGGAATTTCTGGGTGGATACGACGCGCTGCCTGCTTTGGATTCTGCTGCCGGTCTGCGCCGTCGGGTCTCTCGTCCTGGTTTCACAAGGAGTGGTGCAGAACCTGAAGCCCTACACTGCCGCGCAACTCATCCAGCCTTACACGATTCAAGTCACCAGCGGCGACGGCAGCACGAAACCAGAGACGGTAACTCAGCAAGTGATCGCGCAAGGACCCGTGGCCTCGCAAGAAAGCATCAAGGAATTCGGCACCAACGGAGGAGGCTTCTTCAACGCCAACAGCGCCCACCCGTTTGAGAATCCGACTCCGTTTTCCAATTTCTTCGAGACGCTACTTATTTTTGCGATTCCGTCGGGCCTCACGTATACGCTCGGCCGCATGACCGGCTCGCAACGCCACGGCTGGGCCGTTTGGGGCGCAATGGCGTTCCTTTTCCTCGCTGGCGTCGCGACAGCCTACTGGGCGGAGGCAAAAGGCAATTCCCTTCTCACCGGCACGAATCAGCAAGCGAGCGAATCGCAACCCGGCGGAAACATGGAAGGCAAGGAAGTCCGTTTCGGCGTCGCCAGCACAGCGCTCTTTGCGGCGGTGACCACCGACGCGAGCTGCGGTGCAGTGAACGGCATGCACGACTCTTTTACGCCGCTTGGCGGGATAGTTCCGCTGGTGAACATCATGCTGGGCGAAGTCGTATTTGGCGGAGCGGGAGCGGGACTCTACGGCGTATTTCTATTCATTGTGTTGGCGGTGTTCATCGCGGGACTGATGGTCGGCAGGACGCCCGAATATCTCGGCAAGAAGATCGAAGCCTATGACGTGAAAATGGCCATGCTGGCCGTGCTGATTGTGCCGTTCACGATTCTGGCATTCTCGGCAATCGCGGTGGTGAAGCCGTACGGCACGGCGGGAATTTCCAACCTGGGCCCGCATGGGCTATCGCAAATTCTTTACGCGTACACGTCTTCGGCCGGAAACAACGGTTCCGCTTTTGCCGGTTTGAGCGTCAACACCGTGTGGTACAACACAACGACCGCAGCGGCGCAACTGTTGGGCCGCTTCTTCATGATCATTCCGATCATGGCCATCGCCGGCAGCCTGGCCGGCAAGAAAACCGCACCGGAGTCCGCCGGCACCTTTCCTGTTACCGGCGCGCTCTTCAGCGGCCTGCTTGTAGCGACGATTGTAATCGTCGGTGCCCTCACGTTTTTCCCGGCCCTGAGTCTCGGGCCTGTTCTCGAGCATCTGCTGATGAACGCGGGAAAGGTGTTTTGAGGTGGCTATGGATTCCGTCGCTCAGCTTCGCAAGCAATCGCTGGGGGATGCCGCGATCCTGTCGCGCGCGGTTTTGGATTCCTTCCGCAAGCTCGACCCTCGGCTAATGTTGAAAAACCCCGTGATGTTTGTTGTGGAGGTGGGTGCTGTCCTGACGACCATTCAGCTCGTTTGGAACGCACGCCACCACGCCGGTAGCTTTGGTTTCGAACTTCAAATCACGCTGTGGCTCTGGTTCACCGTGCTGTTCGCCAATTTCGCGGAAGCCATGGCAGAAGGCCGCGGCAAGGCACAAGCGGACACGTTGAGAAAAGCGCGGGCCGAAACACAGGCGCACCGGCTGCGTCCCGATGGGACCACCGAAGCGATACCCAGTTCCAAGTTGCGTTCCGGAGACGTTGTGATCGTTGGCGCGGGCGAGTTTATCCCCGGGGACGGCGAGGTCGTCGAAGGCGTCGCTTCAGTTGACGAGTCGGCCATCACCGGCGAATCCGCTCCGGTGATTCGCGAATCGGGCGGCGATCGATCCGCGGTTACCGGCGGCACGCGAGTTCTCTCCGACGAAATCAAAGTGTGCATTACCTCTAATCCCGGCCAGACCTTTCTGGATCGCATGATCAAACTGGTGGAAGGCGCCTCTCGCCAAAAAACACCCAACGAAATCGCGCTGAACATTCTCCTCGCCGGCCTCACGATTATTTTACTTTTGGCAGTCGTGACCCTGCAGCCGTTCGCGGTTTACTCGCGCGCTCCACAAACAATTTTCGTGCTCGTTTCCCTGCTGGTCTGCCTGATTCCCACAACGATTGGCGGCCTCCTTTCAGCGATCGGCATCGCCGGGATGGACCGCTTGATCCAGCGCAACGTCATCGCCATGTCCGGCCGCGCGGTGGAGGCCTCGGGCGACGTGGACGTGCTTCTTCTCGATAAGACCGGAACCATTACGCTCGGCAATCGCGCCGCCACGCACTTCTATCCGGCGCCGGGGATTGACGAGCATTACCTGGCTGATGCCGCGCAACTATCTTCTTTGGCCGACGAAACTCCCGAAGGCCGTTCCATCGTCGTCCTCGCAAAAGAACGCTACAACCTGCGTGGCCGCGACCTGGCCGTTCATCCCGCATCGTTCATTCCCTTTTCCGCTCAGACTAGAATGTCGGGAATCGATATTGACGGCCGTGAAATTCGCAAGGGGGCGCCCGAAGCAGTCGCAAAGTTCATTCATCCAGCGGGCAACGGAATTCCCCGCGAACTGAGGCAATGCATTGAGGAAATATCGAATTCCGGGGGCACACCGCTGCTCGTCGCCGAGAATCGCCGCGTGCTGGGCGCCATCGCGCTTACCGATATCGTCAAGGGAGGCATGAAAGAACGCTTCGAGCATCTGCGCGCCATGGGCATTCGCACCATGATGATCACGGGAGATAATCCGCTCACCGCCGCGGCCATCGCGCGCCAAGCGGGCGTCGATGACTTTTTGGCCGAAGCCAAACCGGAAGACAAGATGGCGCTCATCAAACGAGAACAGTCCAAAGGGAAACTCGTCGCGATGACCGGCGACGGAACCAACGATGCGCCCGCGCTGGCTCAAGCGGACGTGGCAGTCGCCATGAACACCGGCACGCAAGCGGCCAAGGAAGCCGGCAACATGGTGGACCTGGATTCAAATCCCACCAAGCTCATCGAGATCGTCGAGATCGGCAAGCAGTTGTTGATCACCCGGGGTGCGCTCACTACGTTTTCTGTCGCTAACGATGTGGCGAAATATTTCGCGATCATTCCCGCAATGTTCGCAGGCGCTTTTCCCGTACTTAACGCGCTCAACGTCATGCACTTGCGGACGCCCCAGTCGGCCATTCTCTCCGCCGTCATTTTCAACGCGCTGATCATTGTGGCCCTGATTCCCCTGGCTCTTCGCGGAGTCCGCTACCGGCCGCTCGGCGCCGCGGCGCTGCTCCAGAGGAATTTGCTGATCTACGGCGTCGGCGGAATGATCGCGCCATTCATCGGAATCAAGTTGATCGACCTGTTCCTGACGTCCCTGCGAATCATTTGAGGACTCATGCGCACAAATCTCGTCACCGCCTTACGGTTCACCCTCGTCACCACGCTCATTCTGGGAGTGATCTATCCCCTCGGAATTACCGGACTCGCTCAGGTCCTGTTTCCTTACCGCGCAAACGGACAGCTCATCAAACACAATGGAAATGTCCTTGGATCGCACATTATCGGGCAATTGTTCTCGGAGCCCGGCTACTTCCATTCGCGTCCTTCGGCCGCGGGGAGGGGATATGACGCGACGTCCAGCAGCGGCTCCAACCTCGCTCCGACAAACAAGGCCCTGATCGACCGCGTCAAGGCCGACGTGCGGCAGGCACAGGCGCAAAACGGAGCGAGTCCGGTTCCCATAGATCTTGTCACCGCGTCCGGTTCGGGACTCGACCCGGACATCTCGCCCGCAGCCGCCGAATTTCAGGTAGCACGGGTCGCCAGGGAACGCCACATGAGCGAAGCGGGCGTTCGCGCTCTCATCCAGAAGCACACGTTCGGCAGACAATTCGGATTTCTCGGGGAACCGCGCGTTCGCGTTCTGGACTTAAACCTGGAACTCGATGCCGTTCGTCCTCTGAAATAGGCTCAGTCTTTTCGAGAAGCAGCGGTCGCACCGGCTGCTCCCTCGGACTGGAATCGGTAGCCGACCCACGGCTCCGTCAGCACATATCTCGGGTGCCGGGGATCGCGTTCGATCTTTTTCCGCAACTGATTGATGACCACGCGAAGGCTTTCCGTTTCTTCGCCGTAATCCGGTCCCCATACCGCCTGCAGAAGACGGCGGTGCGTCAGCGGCTTGCCTTGATTGGCGATCAAATGCCTTAAGACTTCGTACTCCTTAGGTGTCAAATGAACCGGTCGTCCGCGCGCGGTCACCACGCGATTTGCGAAATCGACCGTCAGATCTTTCGCAACAAACGGGGGCACTGCGTCCGCCGGCCCATAGCGGCGCAACGCGGCGCGGATTCGCGCAAGAAGCTCCTCGATGCTGAAGGGCTTGACGACATAGTCATCCGCCCCGGCGTCCAGCGCAGCAACTTTGTCCCGCTCCGCGCTGCGCACCGTAAGCATAATAATGGCCGCTTCGGAGCTTCGCCGGATTTCGCGGCAGACCTCGATGCCGTCCATTCCCGGCATGTTCATGTCCAGCAGAACCAGATCGGGCCGCTCCTTCCTGAACGACTCCAAAGCCGCATCGCCTCCTGCCGCTTCGGTGATCACGTAACCGCGCGTCGAGAGTGTCGAGCGCAGCACGCGCCGGATCTGCGGTTCGTCATCTACCACCAGGATCTTCGCGCCGTTCAACGGGCCCCGCCCTGGCCGCCGCCTGCCGGCAACGTAAACGAAAATACTGAGCCGCGGCCGAGTTGGCTTGTCACACTGATCGTGCCGTGCTGAGCCTCGATCAAAGCCTTCGCGATGGACAGGCCCATGCCGGTTCCGCGAACGAGGTAGCGTTGATCCTTCCCTCGGTAAAACTTGTCGAAGATCATGGCCTGCTCGAAGTCATCGATGCCAGCGCCGTGGTCCGCCACGCTGGTTGTCACCGCGCCGCCATTCGCTTCGGCTGAAATCGTTATCGGCTCTTCCTTAGGCGAATAGAGATTGGCGTTTTCAATCAACTGCACCAGTGCTTCCTTCGCTCGCTCCCGGTCGGCCCGCACGGGCGGGAGATCAGGCGGAAGTCGCACGTCGATTCGCCGCCCGGAAAGCGGCACTCTGCAGTGCCCCAGGGCGGCCTCCACGATGTCGCCAACCGGCACCGAGGATATTTCGAGGCTGACTTCGCCCGCTTCGAGCTTCGCCATTTCCGCGGCTTCTTCGACCAGATGATTCAGCCGGTCGCACTCCTCATCGATGATGGTCAGCAGCTCGCGCGATTCGGGTTTGGCCGCGGTGCCGGCGCCCAGCAGACTGGTTACCGCAGCCTTCATGGAAGTCAGTGGCGTACGAAAATCGTGCGTGATCGAATCCAGGAGGGCGGACTTCAGGCGCTCGCCCTGCCGGTCCGCCTCGGTCTGGCTAAGCTGCTCAACCGCTCGCGCCCGCTCGATGGCAATTGCCACCAGGGTTCCTAGCGCCTCGACGGACTGTCGGGAAAGGTAGGCCCCGGAAATTCCCAGGCTTGCGATCGGCCGCACTCCGAGGCGCACAGGAATAAAATACTGGGCCCGCTCGGAATCGCACGTCAATTCGTCCGCGGAAAAAGCCAGTCTCATCTTTTCTTCATCGAGGTGCGCCGTGCCATAGCCGGAGCGGTAGAATTTGTCTTTTTGCGGCAGGAACAGCTCCGCTGCTCCGGCCTCGAAGCTCTGCACGATATAGTCCGGTATGGCGTTCATCAGTTGGATGACATTGCCTTCTCCGAGCAACTGCCGGCTCAAGCTGTACAAGCGCTCCACCTCGCGCCTTCGCTGGTGAGCCTCGTCCGCCTGGCGGCGAATGCGGGAGGAAAACTGGCTTCCCGTGATCGATGTGACCAGGAAGGCGAAGAGCGCCACCCAGTTTTGCGAGTCCGCGATGGTCAGCGTTCCCGTCGGCGGCAAAAAGAAAAAGTTGAACGCCAGCATCGAAGCGATAGACATCACTACCGACACCAACATTCCCCAAACCGCCGAAACTGCTAGAATAGCCAGCAGGAAAGACAACGCAACGGTAGTTTGGTTTACATCGAGAACGTGACGATAAATCAGAACGATGCCGACCACCGCGACCACGGAAGCCACCAGTCCCATGGCGCGCCCGCCGAGGAATCTTTGCATCGTCCTATTCTAGCCCAAGCTTCGGGCTTTCTGCGGAGATAGGCTTGCCCAAGAAACCCGAAGAATGGCTGGAAGCTGTTTCGCCCCCGCAAAAGACCCGCGGGCAGTTCAAGTTGTTTCTCGGTTACGCTCCCGGCGTTGGAAAAACCTTCAGCATGCTGAGCGAAGCGGTTCGCCGCCGCAGCCGCGGCGAAGACGTGGTCATCGGTATCGTCGAAACACACGGTCGCCAGGGCATCCAGGAGCTTGTCGAACAACTGGAACACGTTCCTCGCAGGAAGATTGAGTACAAAGGCACCGTCTTTGAAGAGATGGACGTCGATGCCATTCTGGCACGGCGCCCCGCCGTCGTGCTCGTCGATGAACTTGCTCATACCAATATTCCCGGCAGCAAGCACCGCAAGCGCTACGAAGACGTCCAGGAGATTCTCGCCGCCAATATCGACGTCATCTCCACGCTCAACATTCAGCACATTGAAAGCATCGCGCCTGTAGTGCGCTCGATCACCGGAATTATCGTGCGCGAGACGGTTCCTGACTGGGTGCCCCTCACCGCTTCCGAAACCGTTATGGTCGATTTGACTCCTGAGGCTCTTCAGAACCGCATGAAGCGCGGCGACGTTTACAGCACGGATAAAGTCGAACGCTCCCTGAACAATTTCTTCCGCCGCGGCAATTTGATCGCGCTTCGCGAGTTGGCCCTGCGCCAGGTGGCCGAACAGGTCGATCGCAGCCTCGAGTCCTACATGGAGGCGCAGGACATTCGCAAGAACTGGGGTGTGCGCGAGCGCCTGGCCGTTTGCGTTTCCTCGAATCCTGCCGGGCAGTATCTCATCGCGCGCGCCGCCAGAATGGCTCGGCGCATGGACGCGGAGCTCTACGTCCTTCATGTGGACCGGGAGTTCCCGAAGGAATCAAACCCGAACGCGCTCGCGGCCAACTTGCGCTTCGCGGAAAGCCTGGGTGCCACGGTCATTCGCGTTAAGGGGCGCAGCGTTGCCGATTCCGTCGCGGACTTCGTGCGCTCCAGGCATATCACCCAGGTCATTTTTGGCCGCGCGCCGGCGCGCGATTGGCGCAAATACCTGTACCTCTCCGCTGTGCACCGTTTCCTGCGCGAATCGCCCGCCGTGGACGTTCATATCGTGACGCAGGAATCCGAGGAGTAGAGTGCTGCCGCGCGTCATATCCCGGGCCGCCTTGCACATTCCGCTCCGCTCGGTATGATGACCCCATGACTACCCTGCCGGAGCCTCGCGAATTTGCGCGCCATTGGATCGCGGCATGGAATTCCCACAACCTGAAAGCCATACTCTCTCACTACGACCAAGCTGTCGTCCTGATCTCCCCCTCCGCCGCTAAGATCCTCGGCAGCGCGGACGGCACGGTCCGGGGCAAAGCCGCATTGCGCGAATACTTCTCACGTGGCCTGGAACTTTTTCCGAACTTGCGCTTCGAGCTTTCGGACGTAATGTCCGGCATTTCCAGCGTCGTGGTCTGCTACAAAAACCAGAGAGGCACGAAAACTGCAGAGTTCATGGAGTTCGCCCGGAGCGGAAAGGTCATCCGGGTAGTCGCAAACTACAGCGCCTGACCATGGCTGAGAACTCTTCGTCTATAAGTCTAACCCTCATCATGCAAACTGACTTTTGGGGGGAAGCTGGCGGAAGCGTGTGAGAGTCGAACTCACCATTCGAGCCGCGAAGGATCGAATCGCCGGCTTTGAAGACCGGGAGGATCACCGGACCCCTTTCGCCTCCGCTTGAGATTATAGGGATCAGGCGCGCGATGTTTCAAATGTGGCGGCGTGCGACGTCCGCAGCAGCGCGGCCACCAGATCATATAAAGCGGGCGAAGTACAAATCTCGTAGTAAGCGTGCGTCGAAGGGCCGCCGATTTTGCCGTCGGGCAGCAGTTGTTTCGCCAGACCTTTGCGGAGCACCAGCAACTCCACGGACTCGCCCATGGGCACTTCTCCGTAGTACAGGGAGGTATGCTCTTTACCCCACGGAAACTCGAGTTTCGTTTCGATGGATTCGAGGGAGATTTCTTCGGCCAGCTTCTGAAAACCTTCGTCGTTCAGCTCGATCCCGTTCATGTTGTAACGCACTAGAAACTCATCCAGCTCTTCGGCCGAAGCGCCCTCCATCGCCTGCAAGAAGTGGAATAACGCAAAATTCGACTTCTGCCCAGCGAGCATGCGACGCGCCAGCTTGGTGCAACCGGAAAGGCGGTCCGACAAATTGAGCGCCTTGGAAATCATGATTTTCGATTCCCCGTCGGTCCAGTACGTTGGAGCGGATCCCTGAAACGCCACCCCGACTCCGATTTCGAGCGGCGGCAGCTTTGCGGCGGATGCGCTGTCATTATAGGAATTGCACACGGCCAGGATCTGCCGCGCCAGAACGCAAGCCTTCGCCACCGGGCGCGCATACGCCCGGCTCGATTCCGTTTCGAAAATCGCCAATACAATCGCGTCGCCTTCGATGAACACCTTCTTGGCGGAATATCGATCCAGCAGCTTTTTTACCGGCTCGTGCAGGTTCAGGCTGAAATGCGAAGCGGGGCTCAGCCCGCGCGACAGCAGATCTTGCGTCATCTTCGTCGAACCGCGCACGTCCGCCTTGATGATCACATGAGACACCACAATGTCCTGGTCCGGACGCGATTCCTCCGGAAGCACGCATTCGTACAACCGGTTGTTCATGCGAGACAGCTCGCGGGCCTTTTCTGTCGCCACGATGTTGATGCGTTCCATGCATGTTTCGATGTGTTCGGCGTCGTGCAAATCCCGCCGCAGGCGCAGAAAATCCGTGGCAAACCTCAGAACGAAGGAATCTACTTCCTGCCGCGAGTAGCGCCGGATCTTGCGCGAAAGCTCCTCGATGGGCTTTTCCGAAAGGCGCCGCGCCGGAAATTGCTTCAGCACGTGCTCGACGCGCTTCAATTCATCCTTGGAAACCACCGCCTTGCGCAATTGCTGCAGGTGTACCGGAGGGTGGTACTGCGCCGCGATGGGCTGGATCTCGTAACTCGCCAGGACATGATAGAGCACGTCATGCTGTTCCAGTCGTTCGACAAGCCGGGCCAGCAGCCGCGCACGGAGCTCTTGCGTCTGTTCCGGTTCGCCCTCCGCGTCGAAGAGCCGCCGGGCGTTTTCCGGCTCGTTCAGGTAATCGCCGACACGCGCCTGATAGTCTTTGAGGAAGTAGTCCACCTTCTGCTTCGATGCTTCAATCTGCGGGCCGAGTTCCTCTAGCTTGAGTTGCTGGTGCTTCAGCCGCCCCTCCACGTCGTTCAAACCGGCGCGAAGATCGGCCGGCGCGGTCGAAGAAAGAATCTTGTTGAAAAATCCTTCTCCCCGGTCGAGTTTCTTTCGAAGCAGGTCCTTTTGCTGCTCGAGATTGGCAATCTCGTCGCGCAAGCCCTGCGCCTGCGCCAGCAAACTCTCATGAGCCTGCTGCGTCTCAAGAAATGCGGGATCCTGTGGCACGCTGAGTCCGGCATGGTTCAAAAACTCGTGAAACAGTGCGTCCATGGTCTCGAAGCGGTCCGGGTCGTTGACGTAATTGCCCAGCAGGACGTAGTGCTCTAAAAAGTACGCGTCGTCTTTTCCGCCGTCCAGGAAGATGATACGGTTCTTCAGTAGACCGTAGTAATCGGCGAAGTCTTCTCCGAACAAAGCGCGGCGCGTTTTCGCGACGACGTTTTCTTCCGCGTCGATCACCATCTGCGCCACTTGCTGGCCGACATGGCGGACCACGCTGCGCCTGGCCGACTGCAGTTCGCTGAGCCGCGACTTGATCACGTGAGCCTGCTGGCTGCGCTCAAAATGTTCGCCCCGCTGGCGAATCCATTCCTTGCCCTCGAGAATCAGGTTCGCAAACTGGTTCGTAATTTCCAGCGTGAGGAATTTGAGAATCGCCAGGCGGAACAGAATGTCGATTTCGATATTCTTCTGATATTTGGCCTGCGTCACCGCGCTTTGCAGGACATCCGCGAGCAATTTGCGGAAGGCCACGCTGTCCGGCCCGCGGGAGCCGCGAAATTCGATTCCCGGAAAATAGGTCGAGCTGGTGTTCTGCCGGATCAGGTCGAAAAGATATTCGCGGGCGGTCTGAACGAAGCGCGGGCTCAGGAAAACGTCATGATGAATATTGTCCACGCCGATGGCCAGCGTGCTCATCGGCAGCGTAACCCGGTAGCTCTTTAGCTCGATGCTGGCCGGTTGATTCGAGGTGAGTGTCAGAATTTCGCCGGGCATTCGTCCCGCCAAACGCGTACAGTCCACGCTAACAGGCTGCCGCCGGAGGGGCAAGAAATGGGCGCGCTGCGGTAACCAGAGAGTTAGCTCAGGCGCCCAAGCTACAGTACGGTGATGCGCCTTTCATCCCGGGAGACATGCTCCAACCGGATTTGCACCTGCGGCCAGGGCGCCGGCAGCGGAAAACGCTCCGACCATTCGAGTATCAGAATTCCCGGCTCGCTGAAAATGTCCTCGAGGCCAAGGGTTTCGAAGTCGTGAAACTTTTCGATGCGGTACAAGTCCACGTGATGAACTTTTGGCGAGCTGCCATAGACGTGGACGAGCGTAAACGTTGGGCTGGTAACTTCCTCCTCGGCCGCGGCTCCCAGCCCGCTCACGATTCCCTTCGCGAGCGTGGTCTTTCCGCTGCCCAGGTCGCCGCTAAGCAGGATCATAACCGGCGCTTTCAGGCGGGATGCCAGTTCCCTGCCCCACTGCATGGTTTCTTCCGCGGAATGGGTGACGGTTTCTTCAGGCACCGCGCCGGATCTCCTGGAGCAGTCTGGCGCGGGCCCGCGGAACATGATCGGCAACTTCCGCGGCCAGTAGGCCCGCGTCTTCGGGACGATAGGGCTTCACACTCGCCGCGGAGCCGTGCAGGTACACTCCCAGCGCCAGAACCCGCAACCAATCCGAAGTGCCAAACTGCGCGGTCATGGCGGCAAGCACGCCGGTCAGCACGTCGCCGGTGCCCCCCTTGGCCAGACTGGCGTTGCCCGCGATATTCACCCAGATCCGTCCATCGGGCGCGGCAAGTATCGTGTGAAAGCCTTTGAGGATCACGTGCGCGTTCCACTCCGCCGCCGCTTGCTGCGCCAGCCTCGCCCGATCCTCCTGGACCGCCGCGCTGCTCGTTCCCAGCAGGCGCGCCATTTCTCCCGGATGCGGCGTGACTGCAAGGAACGTCGATTTGCGCTGGCGGAGAAGTTCGGCTTTGCCGGCAAAGGCGTTAAGACCATCGGCGTCGAGGATCACCGGCAGAGGCGTCTCGCGCACCGTGCCCCGGATAAATTCCTGCGTTTCCGGCTCCGTGGTGACGCCTGGGCCGATCGCAATGACATTCTTTCCCTGACCGATCCGTGCAAGTGCCCCGTCATGCAGATTCCTGCGCGCGATGGTTCCCGCGGCAGTCGAGGCCAATGGCTCCGTCATGTATTCCGGCCGGCCGGAAGCAACCGCGGAAAGCGCCACGTCCGGTGTCGCAATGGTTGTGAGTCCGGCGCCAGAGCGGAGGCAGCCCAGTCCGCTCAAAATCGCGGCTCCCGATTTTCCCAACGAACCCGCGATAAGTAGCGCATGGCCGAATGTGCCTTTGTGCGAATCCGCGGCGCGCACAAGGGGTAGCGAGGCAAATTCATCGAATCCGCTGACGCGCAGGCTCTGTTTGCCCGTTTCTTCGACCAGCGAGACCGGCGAACCGATCGGACGAACCTGAAGTTCACCGCAGCAGGCGGCGTCGCGCGAAACTAGCTGCCCGACTTTAGCCGCTGTGAACGTGACTGTGAGATGCGCCCGCAGAACCGGACCCTCGGCTGCTTGGCCATCTGAGGGCAACCCCGAAGGTGTATCCACGGCAAGAATGAGGCTCGGCAAAGCCGCTTTCGCGTTGTGGGAAAGCCGATTCACTTCATCGATTGCGATGGCGGCCAACCCGCGCGCCGCCCCGGTCAATCCCGTGCCGAGAAGAGCGTCGATGAGCACGCCGGCGGAGGCGACTTCGGGCCAGATCGCTTTCCAAGCCGGCTCGTCTGTAATTTGCGCGACATTCCCGCCCGCGTCTCGCCAGCGGCGATAATTTTCCGCGGAATCACCGCGCAGCTCGCCGGGATCGGTAAACAACAAGACCTTAATGTCTTGAATACCTCTATCGAGCAGATGCCGGGCGGCAACGAATCCGTCGCCCCCGTTGTTGCCCTTGCCGCACAAGACGCACACACCGCGTTGCGCGCGATTTGCTTTCTTGCAAGCGCGATGAGCTGCAGCCGCGACGCTTGTTCCCGCGGCTTCCATCAACTGGTGGCCGGGAATGCCAAAGCGTTCCGTCGTCAGACGGTCCACTTCGCGCATTTCCGCCGCGGTCAATGCCTTCATGACTGGACTTTCATCCCAGGGTTTCCACGAGAGGAATTCGAATCGCGGCCTAAAGCATCCAGCCGCCGCTGACGTTCACAATCTGCCCGGTAATATACTCCGCCTCTTCGGATGCGAAAAACGCGACGGCTGCGGCCACGTCCTCGACGGTAGGAGGGCGGCCAATCGGAAATCGCGCATCCCGAAGCCGCCGCGCTTCGTCAAGGCTCAGCGCCTTTTCGTCGATGCTCGAAGGATTCACCACATTGACGGTGATGCCGTTCTTGGCTTCTTCCAGAGCCAGCGAGCGCGAAAGAGCCACCACGGCGGCCTTGGCCGCGGCGTACGCGGAGATTTTCGCCTGACCAAAAGCGCGCTCGGCTCCCACCGCTCCCAGGTTGATGATTCTTCCCCACCGTCCGCGTCGCATCGGCTGCAGACCGGCCCGGCTGACGTACACCACGCTCATCAGATTCGAAGCGAAAATGCTCTGCCAGTCTTCGAGAGAGCCTTCGGCGAGCGTGCCCCAGCGGAAATCCCCCACGTTATTCACCAGCACGTCGAGGCACCCATAACGGTCGAGCACGGTCTTAACCAGTTGCTCCGCGCGACCGGCGTTCGTAATGTCGCTCTCAATCGCCACGCAATCCACGCCGCCGGCCTGCAAAAGCCTTAGCGTATTCTGCGCTTCCGTTTTATTCGTCCGGTATCCGACGGCAATCCGGGCGCCTTCCTTGGCCAAACGCTGCGCAATCCCGCGCCCGATTCCGCGCGTTCCGCCGGTCACCAGTGCTACACGATTCCTCAGCAGCATCCCCGCCCCTAATTACCGCAAAGCAATCAGCCGCTCAGTATAGCCCAACGACTGTTATGTCTCTAACTCAGCCTCGCCACGATCACGGTCATGTCGTCGGCCTGTTCCGGCGTGCCGGCCCACTCTTCGGCAGCCTGCATCAAACCGTTCGCGACAGAATTGGGATCATCATTCTGCAAGCTCAACGCCGCGGATTTGAGCCGATGGATTCCAAACTCCTCGCCATACACATTTTCCGGCTCCACCAAGCCATCGCTGTAGCCAATCAGCAGCGCGCCCGGAGGCACTTCCACCGAACCCTGCTCGTACGGGTATTCATCCACCACGCCGAGGACAATCCCCCCGCAATCGAGGTGCATGGCGGTTCCGTCGCAGATGCAGAATGACGGCAGATGACCGGCATTCGTGTAACGCAGAACGCGCGTCGAGCAGTCGTACACCGCAACGAAAAATGTGGCGAAGCGATCGTCGCCGGTGTTGTAGAAAAGGTGCCGGTTGAGCCGCGTCACCAGCTCCGCGGTGCTCAGCGTCTTGCTTTCCTCCGTGAGCAATTGGCTGCGCAGCGCCGCCTGCAAGCTGGCCATCAGGAGCGCGGCGCTGATCCCCTTGCCGGAGATATCCGCCACCGCAATTGCCAGCTGCGTTGGACTCAGCTGAATGAAATCGTAGTAATCGCCGCTGACCATGCGTGCCGGCTTGCACACGGCCTCGATCTGCACTCCCGGCACCGACGGCAGAGTCTGCGGAAAAAGCTGGTTCTGCACTTCGCGGGCGATCGAGATTTCGTTCTCCAGCCGCTGCCGCTGTTTTTGTTCCTCGATCAGATTGCTGATCGATTCGGTCATCAGGTTGAACGATTCGCCGAGAACGCCCAGCTGGTCGCGGCTGGAAATCTTCACCCGGTGCGTGAAATCCCGCTGCTGCACGTACTGCGTCGCGTTGTAAAGATCGTCTACGGCCTTGGTGATGCGCCGCGTCATCACGATTCCGGTGATCAGCGCGGCGGCTTCGATCAGCAGCAGCACTCCCGCCAGAACGAAGAACAACAGAAAATTCAGATAGTTCAGGTCCCCTACGGACAAGAACATCCTCGCGTTCAGCTGTGAGGGCCGCGCGCTGAAGGAGCCGACCACCGGCGTCGAGCTCACCCCCTTCCCCTCTTTCGTAAGACGCACCGCCTGAAAGCTGGAAAAGCCCGTCACTTCGCGGTCCAGCCAGAAAGAGCGCGGCGGCAGAAAACGCCCCTTGGCGCGAATTTCCTTGATGGCAAAATAGTCCTTGTTGGCGACTCGAAACGAGATCCCCCTCTGGTTATCCGACTCGCGCGGGGCAACGAGATCGATCAGCACGGGGCCCAAATCCGGCGCCAGGGTCGAGACGAAGTCGGGTGTCACCGGTACCCGTAACTCTACGACGCGCACACCGCGCGCGGTTCGAATTTCGCGCAGCGCCTCCAGCGCCAGCGCATCATCCTCCTGCACCAGGCCCGCAAAGCGTTCGCTGTCTCTCTGCGCAACGCGATCAAAGCGTTTCGCGTCGTTCGTGAAACCGATGCTGAGTCCGGGGAGACGGTCGCCGTACACCTCCTTGACCTCCGCGGCGATGAGTTCCTCCGCCTTCGGCTCGCCTATAATCGCCGGATTCGCGGACAGCGCGGACGCGATATGCCCGGCAGCGTCCCCGGTCAGCTGAACGCGCGTTTGCATGTCTTCGTAAAGCAGGTACCCGCCCAATTGGCTGTAGAGCAGCAGGCCCGCTTGCACGGCCAGCAGAATCAACAGAAGCACCGGCACCAGCGCGATGAACAAGTAGGCGACGATCAGGCGATTGCGCAGACTCCACAGCAGCCGGTTTCTCCACCAACTCAGGAAGCGCACCAGCAAGTACACCGCGCCCAATAGTCCCAGAAACTTTACGAGGCCGAAGACTCCGCCCGGCGGCCCCATAAGGTACGCCGCGACTCCGGCTACCACAAACACCAAGGCGAAGACCTCGGGCAACGACAGGCGGCGCCAAACTCCCTTGAGTTGAGACGATAAAGCGTTCATCGACGCGTCGAATGGTCTCTAATCGGCAAGGCCAAACGGATAGTTACTTTACCCGATTATCCCCCGAAGAGCAGAGCGGCGATCATGCCGAACCGCGGGGCGGGACTCCGCAGGGTTATTTCAGAGCGTTGCGCACGCGGCTGTGTTTCTTTCCGTAGGTGAAATAAATCACCAGTCCGATAATCAGCCAAACAATCAGGCGAAGCTGGGTCCAATACGAAAGCGATACGATGAGGACTCCGGACGCGATAACCGAGAGGATCGGCACCAGCGGCACCAGCGGAGTCTTGAACGGCCGGTTCATTTCAGGATGCGTCCGGCGCATCACCCACACGCCGATGCTGACCAGCACAAACGCGAGAAGCGTCCCCACGCTCGTCATTTCATCCAGGATGTGCAGTGGAAGCAGCGTAGCCAGGATCGCCACAAAAAAACCCACGACGATTGAGCTGATGTACGGGGTCCGGAACCGCGGATGAATCTTGCTGGCCCACGGCCAAAGCAGGCCATCCTTGGACATCGAGTAAAACACCCGCGACTGCCCGAGCAGCATGACCAGCATCACCGTCGCCAACCCCGCCAGCGCCCCTAGTTCCACCAAAAACGTGGCCCACTGCTGACCCGTGGTCCGAATGCCCACGACCACGGGGTCGGGAACATTCAGCTGGGTGTACGGCACCAGGCGCGTCAGCAAACCGGAAACCAGAATGTACAGGATGGTGCAAATCACCAGCGAGCCGAGAATCCCGATGGGCATATCTCGCTTCGGATTTTTCGCCTCTTGCGCCGCCGTGGAAACCGCGTCGAATCCGATGTAGGCGAAGAACACTACTCCAGCTCCGCGTAGAATCCCCGACCAGCCGAAGGAACCTCTCTCGCCCGTGTTGGCGGGAATGAAAGGATGCCAATGATCCGGCTTCCAGGCGTGCGCCGCCAGAAACGCCGTGGCCAGCGCGATGAAGATGCACACCACGATAACCTTGAGAATCACGATCGCCGTTGTGAAGTTCGCCGATTCCTTGATGCCGATCACCAGAATCGCCGTAATCGCCAGAATGATAAAAAATCCGATGTAGTCATACCGCAGGTGAATGGGAAGGCCGAACAGCGTGAAATCCGACGTGGGCATCGCCGGCAAGCCCATGCCTAGATCCTGCAGAAAAGCCCGCAAGTGTCCGCTCCACCCGACCGCGACGGTCGCAGCCCCGAACGCGTACTCGAGTATCAGGTCCCAGCCGATGATCCAGGCAATCAACTCTCCGAGCGTGGCGTAAGAATAGGTGTACGCGCTGCCGGCAATGGGAATCAGTGAGGCAAATTCGGCATAGCAGAGGCCTGCCAGTCCGCAAGCGATGCCTGCCAGGATGAAGGAGATGATGATCGCCGGCCCGGCGAATTGCGCCGCCGCTTGTCCGGTAATCACGAAAATCCCGGCGCCGATGATCGCGCCGATCCCCAGCGTCACGAGATTGATCGGCCCAAGAGCCCGCTTCAGACTGTGCTCGCCGGTCTCGGCGGCTTCGCTCAGCAGCTTTTCCAGCGGCTTCTTCGCGAACAAGGCGCTGCCCATGCAACTCCTCCTCTAAAAACGCTGTCATTACGTGCTGCTACCCACCCAACGGCCCGCGCGGTCGCCCATCCAGCGCAACGGCCGTCCTGGTGCACAGCCTTCGCCCTTCTCCGGAGAAGTCGCTTACTCCGCCGCGCTCGTTCGCCGCGCCACCCGTGACCACAGCAGGTATACCGGAACGCCTACCAGGACGATGACAAGCCCGGGCCAAGTTGTCTGCGTCCTGTACAGCAACAGAACGAACATGATTGCCAGTGCCGCGATGATATACAACAACGGCACAAAGGGATAGCCAAATGCCTTATACGGCCGGTCCGCTCCCGGACGCTTGCGGCGCAGCACCAAAATCCCCGCGACCGTAAGCACATAGAAGATCAGCACCGTAAAGACCACATAATTGAGCAGGTCGCTGTACAGATTGCCGTAGGAGCCGTCCGCGTTTCGCGTGCGCATCAGGATGAGCACGGTCACCCACACCGCCTGCAATGCCATCGCGAACCCGGGCACGCCCCAGCGATTCAGCTTTCCCGTCTTGCGGAAAAACAGCTTGTCTTTGGCCATCGCGTAGACCACCCGCGAGCCTGCAAGGATGAGACCGTTGTTGCAGCCAAACGTCGAGACGATGATCGCTCCGGCCATGATGGCTGCTCCGCCTGTGCCGAAAATCGCGCTCAAGGCCGCGGTGGCCACGCGATCATCGGGAGCGTTCTGAACCTGGTGCAGCGAAAGTGCAAAGAGGTAAGCGATGTTTGCGAGGAAATACAAAACCGTCACGATGATCGTGCCGAACGCCATGGAAAGAGCCACGTCACGCTTCGGATTCTTCACTTCCGCGGCAGTGAATCCAATGTTGTTCCAGGCATCCGACGAGAACAGCGAACCGACCTGAGACACAGCCAGCGCCACAAACAATCCGAACCAGCCGCTGGCGGCCGTCACGCCTGGAACAATCCCTCGTAAGAAACCGGCTCCCGCCTCATTGCCCTGCTCGCCGCGAATCGTCCAGATATGCGAGAAGTTGTCGGCGATGGCGGCATGATTCCGCGCGAAAAAGAAACCGATAACAATGAGCCCTATCAGCGCCAGCGTCTTTGCCGACGTGAAAATATTCTGGATTAGCTTCCCCAGCCGCACCCCGAATAGATTCAAAGACGTCAGGAAAAACACCATCACGATGCCCACCACCTGCTGCACCGAAAGGCTCACGGCATACTTCGCGCCTAGACTGACCGGATGGATGATCCAGGCCTCTGGCGAAATGGCTGGAAAGAATACTCCCAGGTACTTCGCAAATCCCACCGCTACCGCCGCGATGGTCCCGGTCTGGATCACCAGGAACAACGCCCAGCCGTATAGGAATCCCCAAAGTGGCGAGTAGGCCTCGCGCAGGTAAATGTACTGCCCGCCCGCATGCGGAAACATCGCCGCAAGTTCGCCATACGAAAGCGCGGCCGCTACGGTCAAAACTCCCGTAAGCACCCACGTCAACAGCAAACCGCCCACTGATCCCGTCTGCCTCGAAATGTCCGCCGAAACAATGAAAATGCCGGAGCCAATCATGGAGCCGACGACGATCATCGTTCCATCGAACAGCCCCAGCGCTTTCACGAAACCGCGTTCTTCTTTTTGACTCTCGACCACAGGTAGCACGGTATCTGCCATATTCGAATTGCCTCAGCTCGCGCCAAACCTTCGGTTTCCTTCCAATGCCTCCAGGAATTCACGCGCGCGCATCGCCGGATCCTCCGCGCGCAAAATGCCGCCGATCACCGCGACCGAATCCGCTCCCGCTTCGATGACTTCCTTCGCTCGCTCCAGTGTAATTCCGCCTATCGCGACGATTGGCCGCTCCGTCAGCCCGCGTAGCTCTTTGAGTAACGCCACGCCCACCACGGGATCCGGACTCTCCTTCGATCCCGTGGCGAAAATCGGCCCAACCGCCAGATAGTCCGCGCTCGTTTCCAGCGCCGCCTCGAATTGCCCGCGATTGTGCGTCGAGACGCCTACCAGCTTCGACGGGCCGACCACCACGCGGGCGTCCTCGGCGTCCACGTCGTCCTGCCCGACGTGCACGCCATTCGCACCAGCCAAATGCGCAACGTCTGGTCGATCATTCACCATGAAAGTCGCGCCTTGGGAAACAAGTTGCTCCGCCAGGGCCCGGGCATTTCGCAGCAACTCTCCCCCCGCAGCGCGTTTGTCGCGGTACTGAAACAGCCGCACCCCCGCCGCGAATAAATTCGCCGCAAGTTGGTCAACCGGACCTTCCGCAAGCGCTGCGTCTAATATCACGTAGAGCCTGGGAAGGACAAGCGGCATTCTATTTCCCGTTGGTTCCGAGGAGTCTCTCGATGAAGTGGGTATCGAACCGGCCCGCCGCAAATTCGGCGTCGCCTAGAATCTTGCGATGCAGCGGGATGGAGGTCTTGATGCCTTCGATCACGAACATTTCGAGCGCACGCTTCATTCGCCCGATGGCCTCGTTTCGATCGCGTCCTTTCACGATCAACTTGGCGATCATGGAATCGTAGTACGGAGGGATCACCGCATCCGTGTGCGCCGCGGAATCCACACGCACTCCCGTTCCTCCCGGCGCCTGAAACGTAGTGATTCTCCCGGCCGACGGAACGAACGTTTCCGGATCCTCGGCGTTGATCCGGCACTCCAGCGCGTGTCCGCTGAAATGAATTTCTCCCGTGGCATCCTCCATGCGCTCCCCCGCGGCGATGCGAATCTGCGCCTTAATCAGATCCACGCCCGTAAGCAGCTCCGTCACCGGATGCTCCACCTGAATGCGCGTATTCATTTCGATGAAGTACAGCGAACCGTCCTGGTCCATCAAAAACTCGACCGTCCCGGCATTGGTGTACCCGATCTTTTCGAGCGCACGCACCACTTTGGCGCCCAGCTCCTTGCGGTGCCTCGGGTCCATCGCCGGCGAAGGCGACTCCTCCACCAGCTTCTGGTGCCGGCGCTGAATCGTGCATTCGCGCTCGCCTAGATGAATCACTTTGCCATGCTGGTCTCCCAGCACTTGAAACTCGATGTGCCGCGGATGCTCCAGGAAGCGCTCCGCGTACACGTCGGGCGTTCCGAATGCCTGCTGTGCTTCCGAGCGCGCCGTCTGGTACGCCGTCAGCAGCTCTTCCGGCTTCCGCACAATGCGCATTCCCCGCCCGCCGCCCCCGGCCACGGCCTTCAAAATCAGGGGATAGCCGATCCGCGCGGCTTCCTTCGCCAGTTGCTCCTCGCCCTCAACGGCTCCATCGCTCCCCGGAACCGTCGGCAGGCCCGCCGTCTTCACCTCTCGGCGCGCGCGATCCTTCTCTCCCATCATTTCGATCACTTCCGGACGCGGCCCGATGAACGTGATCTCCGATGCCTCGCAGACTTTCGCGAAATTCGCATTCTCGGAGAGGAACCCGTAGCCCGGATGGATCGCATCCACGTTCGTAATCTCCGCCGCGCTGATCACCTGCGGAATATTCAGGTAGCTCTCGCTGCTCCGCGCCGGTCCGATGCACACCGCCTCGTCCGCGAAGCGCACGTGCAGCGAATTGCGGTCCGCTTCCGAATACACCGCCACCGTCGAAATCCCCAGTTCCTTGCACGCGCAGATGACCCGCAGGGCGATTTCCCCGCGGTTTGCTACAAGAATTTTGTTGAACATGGTTTTGCGCGGGCTATCTCTTGCGGCTTGGCCGGATGCCGAAAAGCGGCTGCCCATATTCGACGGGCTGCCCGTTTTCCGCGAAGATCCTTACGACTTCCCCGCTCTCGTCGGATTCGATCTCGTTCATCAGCTTCATGGCTTCCACGATGCACAGCGTCTGCCCGGCTTCAACGTAGCCCCCGATCTTCACGAACGGCTCCGCGCCCGGGCTCGGCGAACCATAGAACGTGCCCACAATCGGCGACTTCACCAGGTGCAATCCGTCCGTTGAACGCGCCTCCGGTGCCGTGGCTGGCGCTTCCGAACCCGCCACCGCCTCTGCCCCCGCCGGCGCAGGAGCGCCGGTGACGATGATCTCAGGCACTGGCGCGCTTCTTATAAACCCCGGCCCTGCCGCGGAAGGCTTCTTCAGCCGGATCCGCAGGTCGCCCCGCGAATACTCGAACTCCTCCAGGTTGTGCTCGCTCATCTTCTGGAGCAGTTCTTCGATCTGCTGGATATCCGGGGTCGAAATCGACGGCGTGCCGTTTGGCTTTGCAGGCTTCTTGGGTTTCATTCGGGTGTTAGAGCTCGATAAGGTTCCGCGTCCCGCGGGTCAGGACTTCCGTTCGATTTTCGTGGATAGCAACGTCGTCCTCAATCCGTATTCCCCCGACTCCTTCTATATAGACGCCAGGCTCGATCGTGATCACGTTTCCAGGCTCCAGCCGGCGCTTCTGCCCGCGCGCCACTCTCGGATCCTCGTGAACTTCGAGTCCCAGGCCATGCGCCGTGCTGTGTACAAAGTACCGTTCCAACCGGAAACCGGCCAGAACCCGCCGCGCCGCGGCGTCCACATCCTCACAGGCGATTCCACATTGGGCCGCGGCGATTGCCGCCGCTTG
>Ga0079220_10000022_pt1 | contig 27515 bp, 24 predicted proteins | sample GAAS100_FD_75071 | JGI IMG/M metagenome (GOLD analysis project Ga0079220, IMG submission 75071) | Agricultural soil microbial communities from Georgia to study Nitrogen management - GA AS100 | ecosystem: Environmental > Terrestrial > Soil > Agricultural land | place: USA: Georgia | collected... | reverse complement strand
CGGGACGAGCTGCGAAGAGCCGAGCCGAAGTTGTGGTAGCGAATTCGGCGAGAGGGCCAGAACCGCTGTGCGCCTGTTGGAAAGTGGCGGCGGCGACGCGGCTGGAGGAAGAATTTCTCAGCGGCACGCGGAAGATTACTCAGGCCATGCAGGCAATCCGAACGGAAATGCTTGACGAGCCAGAGTGGAAACGATTTGATAGCGCGGGACGGTTATTCTGGAACATGAACACCGCGGCGGACTACGACGAGGTCCGCCGAATCCGGAGCGAAGCACAGCCTTGAACGAATCCGAAAATTACTTCGAATTTCGCGGTGTCAGCAAAGCGTTTGACGGGCGGCCCGTGCTGGACCGGGTCAGCTTTTCCGTCAAGCGTGGCGAGACGTGCGTGATCATGGGGCGCAGCGGCGTGGGCAAATCGGTTTCGCTGAAGCACATCATGGGATTCTTGAAGGCGGATTCGGGGCAGGTGGTGGTCGACGGCGAGGACGTGACGTATTTGAGCGAAAAGGAATTTCAGGCGATCCGCAAGAAAGTGACGATGGTGTTTCAGTCCGGAGCGCTTTTCGATTCGCTGACGATTCGGGAGAACATCGCGTTTCCGTTGGAGGACCAGCCCGGACTGACGGAAGCGGACGTCGACGCGTACGTGCTGAAGCTGGCGGAAGAACTGGAAGTGGCGGAGGTGCTGGATAAACTGCCCAGCGAACTTTCGACCGGCTCGAAGAGGGCGGTGGCGATCGCGCGGGCACTGGCGCAGAATCCGGAAGCGATTCTCTACGACGAGCCGACGACGATGGTCGACCCGATCATGGCTGGGCACATGGGCGACCTGATTTTGCGGCTGAAGGAAAAGTTTCACCGCACATCGATCGTGGTGACGCACGACACGCACCTGGCGAAGCGGCTGGCGGACGTGGTGGTGTTTCTCCAGGAAGGGCGCGTGACGTTTTTTGGGCCCTGGCAGGAATTTGAAAATTCCGGCGATGCGTTTCTCAAGAACTTCCGGATGCAGGACAATTTGATTCCTTCGCTGGACGTGACCCTGTGAGCGGTGCTTCCGGCGGCCCGGATCCCCGGGCGCAACTTCGACGGGAAATGAGTTTTTGGGATGTGCTGCTGTTCAACATCGCGACGGTGCTTGGGCCGCGATGGATCGCGGCGGCGGCGCACAACGGGACTTCCTCGATCAGCTTATGGGTGCTCGCCGCAGTTTTCTTTTTTGTGCCAAGCGCGCTGGTGATCAACGAACTATCGTCACGGTTTCCCAACGAAGGCGGGCTGTACGTGTGGTCGAAGGAAGCGTTCGGCGATTTTCACGGATTCGTGGCGGGATGGTGCTACTGGATTTACACGGTGTTTTATTTTCCCGGCCTGCTGCTGGCGAGCGCTTCGATGAGCGCGTACGTATTGGGCGGGAGAGGAGCCATGCTGGCCCAGGACCGCACGTTCCAAATCGTGGTTTCGCTGGCGCTGCTGGCGGTGGCAGTGATTTTGAACATCATCGGCCTAAATATCGGCAAGTGGCTGCAGAATGCGGGCGGCGTTTCCACGTACATACCGCTGCTGATTCTGGTTGCGGTTGGCGGAGTCCTGTGGATTCACCACGGCTCGGTGACGCACTTTACGTGGGCGAACATGATGCCGCACTGGAACCTGGACACGGTGAATTTCTGGTCGCAAATCGCTTTTGCGTTTACGGGGCTGGAGCTGGTGTCGGCGATGAGCGAGGAAATTCACAACCCACAGAGGACGCTGCCGCGCGCGGTGTATGGATCAGGAGCGATGATCGCGTTCATTTACGTGGTGGGGACGTTCGCGGTGCTGGCGCTGGTGCCGAGCGAGCAGGTGAATCCGCAGAGCGGAGTTTTTCAGGCGATCGCGTCGGGGTCGGCAGCGCTGGGAATCGGAATCGTAGGAGTGCTGGCGGCTATGCTGGTGTCGGTGGGAAACGCGGGAGGAGTGGGCAGCACGGTGGCGGGAATTGCGCGCGTGCCCTTTGTGGTGGGCATCGACCGTTACATGCCGAAGGCGTTTGGCAAGATTCATCCGAAATGGCGGACGCCGTACGTCGCGATTCTGGTGCAGGCCGCGATTTCCGGCGTAGTGCTGCTGGCGAGCCAAATCAACGAAACGACGATCGGAGCGTACCAGGGACTCGTGGCAGTGGCGGTGATTTTGTACTTCATTCCGTTCTTGTACATGTACGCAGCGGCGATAAAACTGGCGGGGCGCAAGGATCGCGCGGAGAACAAGCACGCGGTGCTGATTCCGGGAGGGAAGGCCGTCGTTTGGATTGCCGGCGCGCTGGCTTTCGCGGTGACTCTTGCGAGCATTTTCTTCTCAGTGATTCCGCCGGGAGAAACGGAAAGCAAGTTGTTTTTTGAGCTGAAGCTGATCGGCACCACCGTGGCGACGATAGGAATCGGGCTGTTTCTGTATTTTCGAGGCGCGCGGCAGAAAGTGCGGGAGACAGACAATAATGCCTGATTGGCGGCGCATAGTAATCGGCGATGTGTTCGAATTGCCTTCCCATGATTTCAATTACTACCGCGACCTATTTCTTTTCTGGCCGTTCTTCTTGACTGCGATAGTTGGGGTGACAACTCTTTTCGGTACTAAACACGAGTACCGACTTTCAGGAGAGTGTCTGGGGCTCGCCGCTATTTGTCTCTTTGCAGCTCGCGAACGCGTCATGTTGGTGGGCGTCTCCTTAGGTTACATGTGCGTGCAAGGCCTGATCTATTTCCTGGTCAAGAGGGACTGGTCGGCGTTTGCGATTTGTTTTCTCAGCGGTGTGGCCTTTCTTCTGTTGGTCCGGTCCGCGAAGGGTTATAAGTTGAGCTATCGAATCGCCAAGGGCGGGGGGACGCACATCGTGAGCATCTTGGTCGGACTGAGTTCGTTTCTCCTTACGCTCGGAGTTTTTCACTATTGGCTGACCCGGTAGCTCCGCCCTTGCAGGAACAATTGAGGAGCAGTTCCAGTCTGATCTGCATTTTGCACGAAAGGTCGCGTCAGAAACCTTGCTCGATGAGACTTTCAATGGAAAGGGAAGAGGATGCTTTTCCGGCTTCGCGGACAGCGAGGTAACGTTCGATGTATTTTCCGAGGATGTCCGCCTCGAGATTGACGAGATCGCCTGGCTTGCGATGGCGGATGTTGGTGTGGGAATAGGTAAAAGGGATGACGGCAATCCCGGCGATGCGATCGTGCCAATTCGCGACGGTGAGACTCACGCCGTCAATCGTAATGGAGCCTTTGGGGACGATGTAGCGGGCAATCTCGGGTGGCGCTCCGACGGAGTAACGCCAGCCGTCGCCCTGGGGCGTGAGTTCCGCCACGCGGCCGACACCGTCAACATGCCCGAGAACGAAATGTCCGCCAAACTCCTTGCCTGCGGTGAGAGGTTGTTCCAGATTTACGGAGGAGCCGGGCTTGAGGGAGCGTAACGAAGTCTTTTCGAGCGTTTCAAGAGAGAGGTCCGCGGAGAAACGGTCCGCGTCGACAGAAACGATAGTGAGGCAGCAGCCGTTGACGGCGATGCTTGCGGAAACCGACAGCTTGCCGGCGAGAGAGGGGGCCTTAACGGCGATTTGTCCGCCTCCGGCGGCGAGGCGGAGCGCGTCGATCGTGCCGAGATGCTCGATGATTCCCGTAAACATTCGCGTGAGAAAGCGTGCATTTAACGATAGCCGATTTTGGGGCGGGGACCAAACGCCCGCGACGGCAGACCCATGAGTGAAGCAAAGCGCAGCGAACTCGGCATGGATCGCAAGATTACGCGGCGCGACTTCCTGGATGGAATGGCGTTCAGCATCGGCGCGATTGCCGCCGGGGGAATTCCTTGTGTTGGTGAGGGAAGGGTTTGCGGCGAGGTGGCGGCGCAAAGCGATTCCGCCGGTTATCCGCCGGCGCTGACCGGGCTGCGCGGAGACCAGGCAGGCGTTTATGGCTCCGCGCACGCGCTGCGCGACGGGAAAAGATGGGATTCGCTGGGCACGCGGGAAAAATTAAACGAAGAGTACGACCTGGTGGTGGTTGGGCGGGAATCAGCGGGCTGGCGGCGGCGTATTTCTGGCGGAAGAAAGCAGGAAAAAGCGCGCGCATTCTGATTCTCGACTGTCACGACGATTTTGGCGGGCACGCGCGTCGCGACGAATTTTATGTGGAAGGCCGGATGCTGCTGGCGAACGGCGGAACGCAGTCGATCGAGAATCCGCAGGCGTACAGCGCGGTAGCGAAGGAACTGCTGCGCGAACTGAGCGTGGACGTGGGGAAGTTTTATCGGGCTTACGACCGAAAGCTTTATGCGAACTTGGGAACAGCGTGTTTCTTCGATAGAGAAACATTCGGAGCGGACAGGCTGGTTACCGGAATGAATGCGACGCCGTGGCGGGAATTTTTGGCGAAATCGCCGCTCGCGCCCGGGTTGCAGAAAGAAATCGCCAGGATCTACACGGAAAGACGGGACTATCTGCCAGGATTGACGCAAGCGAAAAAAGTCGCGCTGCTGGAAAGCATCAGCATGGCGGAGTACCTCACAAAGCAGTGCGGATTGCCGAGGGAAGCGCTGCCCTTCTTTCAGAAGCATCCGCATGATCTGTACGCCGTGGGGATCGACGCCATTTCCGCGTACGCGTGCTATCAGAATCCAGACGACTATGATTCGTTTACCTACCCGGGATTCGATGGATTGGGGCTGCCGGCCGTTGAGAAAGAACAGCCGTACATTTTTCATTTTCCGGATGGGAATGCGTCCATAGCGCGGCTGCTGGTGCGGGCGCTGATTCCCGAAGCGATGCCGGGAGACACGATGGAAGACGTGGTCACGGCGCGGGCGGATTATACGAAGCTGGACGAAAGCGATCAGCCGGTGAGAATTCGGCTGAACAGCACCGTGGTCCGCGCGAGTCAGTCAGGCGGCATCACTGCGGAGGGGAAAGTCGAAGTCGCTTATGTGCGCAACGGAAAGCTCTTGGTAGTGACAGCGAAGGCGTGTGTGCTGGCGTGTTACAACGGCATGGCGCCGTATCTGTGCCCGGAGCTGCCGAAGCAACAGAAAGAAGCGCTGCACTATTGTGTGAAGGCGCCGTTTTTGTACACGCGAGTGGCCGTGCGGAAGTGGGAAGCGTTCGCGAAGGCGGGGATCCACCAGATCGTCGCGCCGGGAAGCTATCACTCTTATGTCGCGCTGGATTTTCCGGTGAGCCTCGGCGAATACAGATTCCCGAGCAAGCCGACGGAGCCGGCGGCGCTGTTCTTGCTGCGCGCGCCCTGCCGGCCGGGTCTGCCGCGGCGAGAACAGTACCGCGCGGGGAGATACGAACTGCTCGGCACGCCATTTGAGAAAATCGAATGGAACATTCGGGATCAGTTGCAACGAATGCTTGGCGGAGCGGGATTCGACGCGGCGCGGGACATCGAAGCCATCACCGTGAACCGTTGGGCGCATGGCTATGCTTATGAATACGACTCGTACTCCGATCGCGAGTTGCCGAAAGGGCCGTTGCCAAACGAGATTGCGCGTAAGCCGTTTGGCAGGATTGCCATCGCTAATTCGGATTCGGCGGCGCGGGCGTACACGGACGCCGCGATAGACGAAGCCTGGAGAGCGGTGAACGAATTGGGACGGGCTCTTTGAGCAGCGGCTTGCAAAGCCGCGCCAACGATGGGCTTAGGGTTGCGGCACGATATTGGCGTGGCGAGCGACTTCCTGCCAGCGGCCCTGCTGTTTCATCCAGATAGCGGTAAAGCGCAAATGCTCGGATTTACCGGCGTTGGGCATGTGCCCGCCCCACGCGACCGTTTCCGCGCCCGCAAGGATGACCGTGTCGCCGTAAACCTTTGCGTATTCGATGCGGCGCTCATACGAGGTGATCACCAGGAATCCCGAGCGAACCATATCCAATACCTGCTCTTTGGTGACGAACTTGTTGAGCGGATTGGTGACCACGAAGTCCGCAGACCAGAGGCGATCGAAGACGGCGGGGTCTCGATTGAGAAAGCCCTGCACTTCTTCATCGCTGAGGCGGCGAACTTCGGATTCCGCGACGCCGTTGGTGTTCGAAGAAGGCGCTTGAGAGAATGAAGCAGGAGCCGCAAAGCAGAGGAATAAAACGGCAGAACTAATGGAGGCAAAGAAACGACCCATCGGTGGTCCTCCGGTTTTGAGTTGCGCGGATTGTAGCAACGGCCAGGCAGAAACAAAAGGAATCAGGAGGCGAAGGACCACCCGACAATGGTCATGGCAAGCAGCAGGACGATCGCGCCCAGGCTGACGGCACTCAAGACGCGCCCGCGTCCCAGAAGGGCCAGGCGGGTTTCGCCGTTAAAGCAAAGCAGCACGATGACGAAGAGGACGGCAAGCCAGGCCAGGCCGGCCGGGAGGCCGGGATAGCGGCCGATCAAAGTCATAAAATTCTGCGGAGGCTGCCCGGCCGGAACCCACCAGGGAATAAACGGCGTGATTCCCGCAACCAGGACGAAGGTGAGAAGCTTGCGCGTAAGCCAGCCGCGAACTTTGGGTGTCTTCACGCGAGTCTTGCGCCAGATGAAGTAATCCCAGGCCAGGAGACCGAGTGCGAGCGGCACCCACCCGTAGAGCGAGCTTGTTTGGGAAGTCCAAAGCCAGGTGCGGAAATAGAGCGGGTGATGCGCTCCGGCGAAGCGCGGCAGGACGAACCAGGCAAGATAGGAGTTGCACAGAACGGCGATAAAGAGGGTCAGCAGGCTGGTAAGCTGCCAGAGATGGAGCGTGGGCGCGGCACCGCAACGGGTGCAGGCGGGGTGCTTGGGAAACAGTTGAAGACCGCAGTGTTCGCAATACATTGACACACCTCCCCTGGGTGGGAGTTTGCCCTGGGGACAGAATAGGGCGGCGCGGGGCGGAAAGTAACTGGCCTTAAGGACAATTGAGGGGAACTGGCCGGAAGAGGGAGCGCGCGGGGAAGGGCCAGTCGGCGGGGGCGCCCCCCCACACAAGAATCTTGTACGGTGGAGCAAAGCATGGAAACGAAAAAGATGGTGCTGGTGGGGGCGGCTTGCCTATTGGCAGTTTGCTTCCTTTGGACGGGTGCGCCCTGCTGGAGTCAAGCGACGCCGTCGGAAGCAAAGCAACAACTGGCGGAGCTGGGCGATTTCAAGCTGCGGAGCGGGGAAATCATCCAGGATTTCCGGCTGGGCTACCGCACCGCGGGCCAGCTGAACGCGGAGAAATCGAACGCGATTTTGTGGCCGTCATGGCTGGGCGGGAATTCGCAGCAATTGCTGGAGTACGTTGGGCCAAAAAATGTGGTGGATACGGAGCGGTATTTTGTCGTCCTGGTGGATGCGATCGGCAACGGAGTTTCGAGTTCGCCTTCGAATAGCGAGAAGCAGCCCGGCAAGACGTTTCCGGAGTTCACGATCCGCGACATGGTGGAGGCGGAACACCGATTACTGACAGAAGTGTTCCACCTGACGCATCTGCGTGCGGTGATCGGAATCTCGATGGGAGGGATGCAGACTTTCGAGTGGGCCGCGGCTTATCCGAACTTTATGGACGAAGTGATTCCGATCATGGGTTCGCCGCAGTCGACGGCTTACGACAAGCTGCTGTGGACCGCGCAGATCGATGCCATCGAGCTGGATCCGGCGTGGAACAACGGAGAGCCGAAAGGGCCCCTTGGCAAAGGGCTTGCGCTCTCGGAGGAAATCGGCTCGATGAGCGCGACGAGTCCGGAATACCGGGTGGCGCACACGGAAACAGCGGACTTTGATGCCTTTCTGAAAGACTTAAGAGCCCACGCGCGAGGGGATGGAGGCAGCGCGTGGAATCAAATTCGGCAGCGCCAGGCGATCATGGCGCTGGATATTCCAAAAGAATTCGGAATGAGCATGGAACAGGCGGCAAAATCGATTCGCGCGAAGATGCTGGTGATTATCTCTCCGGAGGATCACACGGTGAACCCGATTCCGGCGAAGCAATTCGCGGCAGTACTGGGCGCGCCGGTGGTGACGCTGAATTCCTCTTGCGGGCATGCCGGCCCGAGTTGCGTGTCGCTCGGTCCGACTGTGGCGAAGTTTCTGGAGGATCCGGCAGCGGTTCGGAGCGAGACGCTTGGAGAAACAAGCAAGCAATGATGGAACTGCCGCTTTGCTACGGCGCGCGGCGTGCTCCCCGACTCCGGATGCGCGGGGTAAACGCGCAGGCTCATACGCTCTTGTGCCTGCTGGTCAAGGGACCGTAAAATTAGCGGACTTTTTGCGAGGCGTTGCAGCGCGCCTTCGAGTGTAATGGGCCTGATCCCGAGGCGGAAGCAGCGGTAGGCGGAACGACAATTCTCAGGGACGGTTGGCGGGTATGGCGCAGCAGTACGACGTGATTGTGATCGGCGGCGGGCACAACGGCCTGACGAACGCGGCGTACCTCGCCAGAGCCGGGAAGAAAGTGCTGGTCCTGGAACGGCGTCACGTGCTGGGAGGAGCCGCGGTCACCGAAGAAATCTTTCCCGGGTTCCTCTTCTCCGAATGTTCCTACGTGGTTTCCCTGCTGCGGCCGGAAATTATCCGCGAGCTGAATTTGCCGAAGCACGGCCTGGAGATCCTGCCCCTGGACGGAACCTTCACGCCAATGCCCAACGGCGACTACTTGTGGCGGATGAACGACCACGCCAAGACCGTGCGCGAAATCCGCCGGCATTCGCGCGTGGACGCCGAAGCGTACGAAGAATTCTCCAAGATGATGACGCCGATGTGCCGGTTCGTGAAGCCGATGCTTTCGATGATCCCGCCGGACCCCACGACGCTGAACCCCAAAGATCTGAAGCAGCTGCATTTCCTGCTGCAAAGGTTCCGTGGATTATCGAGTGACGAGCGGTACACGCTGGTGCAGTTGATGACCATGAGCGCAGCGGATTTCCTGGATCAATGGTTCGAAACGGATGTGCTGAAGGCGACCATGTCCGCTTCGGGGATCATTGGCACCTTCCTCGGGATTCGCTCGCCGGGAACCGCTTACGTGCTGCTGCACCATTACATGGGTGAGATCGACGGGGCGTTTCGCTCGTGGGGATTCAGCCGGGGCGGAACAGGGGCGATTTCCAACGCCATTGCCGAGGCGGCGAAAGAAGCCGGCGCGGAGATTCGCACAAAGGCGGGCGTCGCAAAAATCATTGTGAAAAGCGGGCGCGCGCGCGGCGTGGCATTGGAAAGCGGAGAAGAAATTTCCGCCAACGTCGTTTCCTCCAGCGTGGATCCGCACCTGACCTTTGAAAGGTTCTTGGACGCAAAGGAGCTGCCGGGCGATTTCGTGGAGGAAGTGAAGCGTTACAAGTTCCGGGGCTCCTCGGGAAAAGTGAATCTGGCGCTGGATGCGCTGCCGGAGCTCAAGTGCCTGCCCGGCGAAGGAGCGCACCTGCGCGGGGCGCTTTCGATTTCACCGAGCGTCGAGTACATGGAGCGCGCGTACGACGACGCAAAATACGGCAGATTTTCCCGCCGGCCCTACGTCGACATGGTGATTCCCAGTCTGACCGATCCTTCGGTGGCGCCGCCGGGCAAACACGTGCTCTCCTGCTTCGTGCAATACGCGCCGTACAAGCTCGCACCGGGCGGCGGAACATGGGACGAACAACGCGAGGCGTTTGGCGACAATGTGATCGCCACGCTGAGCGAGTACATGCCCAACCTGAAGAGAATCATCATCGGCCGGCAAGTGCTTACGCCGCTGGACCTGGAACGCGAATTTGGACTGACGCAAGGAAATATCTTTCAAGGCGAACTCTCGCTGGAACAACTCTTCTTTCTGCGTCCCGTGCCCGGCTGGGCCTATTACCGCACCCCCATCGAACGGCTGTACATGTGCGGTTCCGCCACGCATCCCGGCGGGGGAATCATGGGCGCGCCAGGGAGAATTGCGAGCCAGGTCATCCTGAAGGAATGGAAGAAGGCGAGCTGAGTATGCCGCTCGGACAAAAGGTGGTCTTCGTCGGAGGCGGGCACAACGCGCTGATCGCCGCGTTCTATCTGGCGAAGGGCGGCTTCAAGCCGCTGGTGCTGGAGAGCCGGGAAGTCGTCGGTGGCGGCGCCGTTACCGAGGAGTTTCATCCGGGCTTCCGCGCCTCGACTCTCGCCCATACCCTCGGCCCGCTGCGGCCCGATGTGGCGCGCGACATCGGCGTCGAGAAATTCGATTGCCACATCTACGATCCCGATCCCCGCTTGTTTGCGCCGTCGCCGGATGGAAAAGCCGTGCTGTTTTACCGGGACGCCGCGAAAACCGCGGGAGGCATAGCGCGTATCTCGGCCAAGGATGCGGAGAAATATCCCGAGTTTGCCAAGACTCTGGGGGAAGTTGCGGACGCGGTGGCCCAAATTTGCTCCATGAATCCTCCCGCGATCGATAAGCCGACGCCTGAGGATTTGTGGAACCTGTTTAAAGCCGGACGAGGTGTCCGCGCTCTCGGGAAAAAACGCATCTTCGATCTGCTGCGCTGGGGTCCCATGGCCGTGGCGGATTTCGTTTCGGAGTTTTTCGAATCCGAGTTGATTCGAGCGACGATTGCGGCGCGCGGCATCTTCGGAACCGCGCTGGGGCCCTGGTCGGCCGGTTCGACGGCGGTGCTGCTCATGCGCGCGGCTGCGGACGCGCATCCCATCGGGGCATCCGCTTTTCCGCGAGGAGGACTGGGAGAATTCTCCCGCAGCCTTGCGGAAGCCGCGCGGCAAGCGGGCGTCGAAATTCGCACCGGCGCTCGCGTGGACCATATCCGCCTCAAGGACGGCGCCGTTGCGGGAGTCGTTCTTGCCGACGGCGACGAAATCGCCGCCGAAGCGGTGGTCTCCGGAGTCGATCCCAAGCGTACGTTTTTTCGTTTGATCGATCCGGCGCAGCTCGATCCCACGTTCGCAGCGCGCATCAAGAATTTCCGCATGAAGGGCACGCTGGCGAAGGTGCATTTGGCGCTGGGAGAATTGCCTTCATTTCCGGCGCTCGCGGAAGCCGTCGGTCCGGATGGATTTTTGCGGGCAATGTCGGGAAGAATTCACATCGGGCCGGAAATCGATTATCTCGAAAAGGCGTTCGATGCGTCGAAGTACGGAGAATTTTCCACCGCGCCTTACCTCGAAGCGATGATTCCCACCGTGCTGGACGAAGCACTGGCGCCCCCGGGAAAGCACGTCCTTTCCGCATACGTGCAATATGCGCCGTCTCATCTAAAAGACGGAGATTGGAGCGCGCGGCGCAGGGATCTGGGAGAAACCGTGATCAGGACGTTGGCGGAGTATGCGCCGAATCTCCCGGGAGTCGTGGAAGGCGTACAGGTCATCACGCCCGAAGACCTGGAAACCGAATACGGCTTTACTGGCGGCCACATTTTCCACGGCGAACTGGCCCTCGATCAGCTCTTCACCATGCGGCCCGTGTTGGACTGGGCGCGCTATAAGACACCGGTTCGCGGGTTGTTCCTGTGCGGGAACGGTACGCACCCGGGAAATGGGCTGACCGGCGCCTCCGGGGCGAATGCCGCGAAGGTGATTATTCACGAGTTGCGCTGAGCCTGGGAGAAAGCGCCGATGGAGAAAGCGATGAGGAGAGTTTTTTCCGCGCCTGCCGCGGTCACAATGATTGCGGCGGTAGCGTGCGCGGCAATGTGGGCCCGGCAGAGCACGAAGAAGGTCGTCGGCCTGACTCCGGCCGAAGTGCGGTGGTTTACACCCTCTTATTACAACGACGGCCGGCAGCGCGCGCAGCTGTTTGGCAACTCCGGCGAAAACGGTCCGTGGATCGACCGGGTGAAAATCCCCGCCGGTGCGCGCGTCCTTGCCCATACGCACCCGCAAGACGAACTGGTCACCGTCATTGAGGGAAATTGGTATCTCGGTGAGGGAGCGAAATTCGATTCGGCGAAGCTGAAAGCCTATCCGGCTGGCAGCTTTATCATCATCCCGGCCGGCGTCGCTCATTTTGTCGCGGCCAGGGAAGGCACCGTTGTCGTTCAGCTAAGCGGCACGGCCAAGTTCCGAACCGACTATCTGGAGCACTAGCCGGCTCGCAACCGTCCTGCGGATCAACAGGGGCGAGACAAGCGCCTCCCGGAATCCGGAGCGCGGCAAACTTTCTCAGAGTGTGAGATTCTCGTGGTTGGAAAGGATCTTTCCATGGAAACTGCATCTACCCTCATCGATGAAAAGATCAAGGAACTTGGAGACTGGCGCGGGAAGACGCTCGCGAAAGTGCGCGACATCATCCACCAGGCCGATCCCGCGATTGTCGAAGAGTGGAAGTGGGCCAAGCCAAGCTCACCAGGCACGCCGGTCTTCTCCCGCGGCGGCATTGTCTGCACGGGAGAGACCTACAAGAGCGTCGTCAAGCTGACCTTTGCCAAGGGAGCGGCATTGAGGGATCCTTCCAGGCTGTTCAACTCCAGCCTCGAGGGAAATGTCCGGCGCGCGATTGATATCCGCGAAGGCGAAAGCATCAACGAGGCGGCCCTGCAGAACCTGATCCGCGAAGCCGTGGCCTTGAATCTGGAGCCAAAAGGCAGCGCCAAGTCGCGGCTAAAGTCGACTTCAGCAAAGCGCAAGCGCCGCAGGTAAAGCGGCTAGTCCTCGGAGGATCTACCCTGCGGTGTTTTGCAGCGGGTAGCCGCGGTCCTTCCAGCCGCTCAGGCCTCCTTGCAGCGGCCGAATATTCACGATGCCTTGTTGCCTGAGGAGGAGCGCCACACGGGCGCTCGAAGCTTCGTTCGGTCAAGTACAGTACAGAATGATTTCGCGGTCGCGCGGCAGAACTCCATTGGCCTTTTCCAGTTCTTCGGCGTCCATGCGGAATGCCCCCGGAATGGTTTCCGGATCGGCTTCGAAGTCCACGGAGTGGCGCAGGTCGACGATCGTCAGATGCTCGCCGGAATCGATTTTCTTTTTCAGCTCTTCCGGGGTGATGCGCGCGATGCGCAGTTCGCGAATGAATCTCTGGCGCGCCGCGAACTTCCACGCGATGTACGCCGCGAATGCTCCTGCAAGCACAACCAGAAGCCATCCGCCCAGCTTGGCCATGTATTCCGCAATGACTTCGATCTGATCGCTGAACGCGAAACCCAGCGCCATGAACGCTCCGGCCCAAAGAAGCGTGCCCAGGCCGTCGAATAGAAGAAAGCGGCGGCGTTTCATGTGAAAGATTCCGGCCATCGGAGGCGCCACGGTGCTCAAACCGGGTACGAATTTCGCGATCAGCAGCGAGCGTGCCCCATGCTTCGAAAACACGCCTTCCGTGCGGCGCACGCACGAATCTGGCTTGAGGGAAATCTTGCAGATGAATTGAAGAACTTGCATGCCGCGGCGACGGCCGAGGTAATACCAGATGCTGTCCGCGCTGAGGGAACCAATCAGGGCGACGCCTAGCGCCCTGATGAAATCCATGCGACCGGCGCCCGCGAGCGCACCGGCCGCGAGCAATACCGGAATCGACGGTATCGGCAGCCCGATCTGCTCCGCAAAGACCCACCCCAGCAGCAGCACGTAACCGTGCTTCAGGACAAACTCAAGCGTGTCGTGCATCGTTCGAGGCCGGCCCTCCGCCAGCTCCTCACTTGCCGATGAAAGGAGCAGTATGCCCCCAACTTCCCGTCATGACAAATTCGCGGATGCCTTTGCGCGTGCGCGGCGCGTTTTCGCGGCTGCGGTAGGGTTCCGGCAGTGTGTTTGGATCGCCTGGATAGCCGATCGCGAATGCGGCGATCGGATCCCAACCGGAGGGAACTTCAAAGTTTTCGCGCACCGTTTCGGGATCGAAACCTGCCATTTGGTGAACGAAAAGGCCGCGCGCCGTGGCCTCCACCGTCAAAAGAGCCGTGGCTGCACCGGTGTCATAGAAGGCGTTCCGGTTCGGCGCCTTGTTCTTGGCGAACGCCAGTTCCGAAACGGCGAATCCCAGCACATAGGCGCCGCGGGCCCAGTTGGCATTGAACTCCACCAGGGCCTGCAGGCATTTTTCAAAGTTTTCCTGGTCGTCGCGCGTCGAGACCATATAGGCCCAAGGCTGCTCGTTATTGCTTGAGGGCGCCCACCGCGCCGCCTCGAAAAGACTGCATAGCACTTCGGGTGCGATTGGTTTCTCGCTGAATGCCCGCGGGCTCCACCGCGAGCGAATTAACTCGTGCACCGGATAGTCTGCCGGGGCCGGGCGCTCCGCCAATTTCCGTTCAGTTTGCGTTTCCATGGGTTGGCCTTCCTTATCGAGGCTCGAAAGTCTGATGCGCGAGGGGATTACCTGGTCATGCGAACCGCAAGCTGGTCCAACAGTTGCGCGAGCAACTTCAATTGTGCAGCCGGCACGTCGCGAAACTGCCGCTCGTGCCGTAGCCGGACGGGGTCGTCCAGCTTCTTCAACAGGGCTAGCCCGGCGCGTGTAGCTCGAGCACGCACCACGCGGCGGTCGCGTTCTCCTCGCTCCCGGGTGATAAGCCCCCGCTTTTCCATCCGGTCCAGCAAGCGAGTCATATCGGGATCGTGCGAGATCATCCTCGCGCCGACTTCCCGGCAAGCCAGGCCTTGCGGCTCGGCTCCCCGCAGAATCCGCAAAACGTTGTACTGCGTGCCGGTAAGACCGTATTCCTTCAGAAGGCCTTCGACATCCTGGGTCAGCGAGTCGGCTGCTTTGAGAAGGGAGATGAAAACCTGGTTTGCCAGGGAGAGTACGGCGGTTTTTCTCGGGTCGTGAGGCACGCTCCGCAGAATAGTCGTTGTAACGACTATTGTCAAATCGGCCGCGCGCCTGCAACGCTCGCTACGGCTTCTTCACCGGTCTCATCTGCACCTCGCTGATGAAACTGGTCGGCCCTTGCGCCGCCACCATCGCCACCGCGTGCGCTACGTCTTCCGCCTGCAGCATTTTCGCCGGGTCCTTGCTTCCTCTGCCGCTCCCGCTGAATTCCGTCGCCACGGTGCCGGGGCAAATCACGCTGACTCGGATCCCATAGCCTCGTAAGTCTTCGGCCATGCATCCGCTGAGTCCTTGCAGTCCCCATTTCGAAGCGCAGTAAATCCCGCCCCCGGCGAAGGTGTTCTTTCCCGCCAGCGAACTGATGTTGATGATGTCGCCGCCGCCGCGCTGAATCATCGAAGGCGCTACCGCCCTGGACGCTAGAAACACGCTCTTCAAATTGGTGGCCATCACGCGGTCCCAATCCGCCGAAGATTTTTCATGCGCCGGGCCGAACAGGCCGATGCCCGCGTTGTTCACGAGGATCGTAATGTTTCCCAACGAGCCTGCTACTGTGCTTACAAGCTCTTCTACCTGATCCTCCTGAGTCACATCCGCCTTCACTGCGGCGAAGCGGCCGTCCCCGTTACTCGCCGCACGAAGAAAGCCTTCGCTCTCTCGCAGGCTCTTTTCGTCCCGGCCGCAAATCGCCACCGCAGCTCCCAGGGACGCGAGCTTGATCGCAATGGCCCTGCCAATCCCGCGGCTGCCGCCGGTTACCAACGCTACCGCGCCGGCTAATCTCGCAGTCTCTGGTACATTCTCTCCCCTCGTCGCCCTTGCCATCTTCGCCTCCCGCAGGCCACTTTTTGCGCCCAACACTCATCTTATTGTACAGACCAGGGTATGGCGAAAACGCCCCCGATTTCGCCTTATCCGCGCACGGCCGTAGGTGCGCCGGAGTAATTCTGCCGATGCCGCTTCACCCGTTGCTATGACGCCCAAAGTTTCGGCACTATGGGACCGTCTACACGATGGTACTGCTTGCGGTTTCCCTCGGGCTTTCCCTATAATCCCAAGGATTTCGCGAGCGGGAACATTGCAAACCATGGCGCGGTCATTCATGCGCGTCAGCTCGATGGGTCGAGGCCTTCCCCGCAGATTTTCCGGGGTGCGCCGGAATCAACTTCATCCAGGTATGGACTCTTAGCGAGGAGAATGGGAATGAATGCAATCAGACGAGTGACGGGGCTCGCAGTCCTGGCGTCGCTTTGCCTAATTTTTGGAAGCGCTCTCAGCCTGTGGACGCCGGTTGCCTCCGCCCAAGAAGGCGCGGGCACCAAGCAGCCCTACACGATGCCGGAATACAATTCCTATCAGGCTTGCGCCCAAGACAAAGCGCCCGCCTCTCAGGTGAAATGCTTTGAAGACTTTTTCACCAAGTATCCCAATTCCGCGCTGCTCGTCTACGCTTACCCGCTGACCTACCAGGCGTATAGCCAGCTCAAGAACTGGCAGAAAGTGATCGAATACGCCGATAAGCTGGTTGCTCTCGGCGACAAGATTGGCGCGAATGAGAAGTACGGCGCGATGTACGCCCGCGCCTTCGCGTACAACAATCTGAACTCACAGGATACCGCGCTGGCGAAGCAGGAAATGGATTCCTGCGCCGCGGGCATCGCGCTGATTTCCGAACTCAAGAAACCCGAGCAGATCGACGAAGCAAAATTCGATCAGCAAAAGAAGCAGGCCGCCGTCTACCTGAATGGCACTTGCGCTCAGGCCGCTATGGTCCAGAAGGACTATCAGAACGCCATCAAGTATTACAAAGCCGTCCTCGAACTGAATCCCGATGAGGCCGTCACCAGCTACCGCTTGGGTCTTGCGTACCTCGCGATGACGCCGCCGCAGACGATGGACGGCTTCTGGGCCATCGCTCGCGCCATTACTTCGAAGAACGCCACGCAGCAGCAGGTAAACCAGCTCAAGACCTATCTCCGGCAGCGCATCGTCGTCTACCAGGGCGGCACCGTTTGCGACAGCCTCACCGATTCCGAACTCAACGAACTGCTGCAATTGGCCGGCAGTTCCCCTACGCGGCCTGACAGCTACAGCCTGCCCGCTGCCGATGCCCTCAACACGGCTCGCACCGGCATGACCATTGCTTCCGTAATCTCCGATCTGAAAGCGGGCGGCGACAAAGCCAAGATCACCTGGCTCGCTGCCTGCGGCCTCGAATTCCCGGAAGTGCCGGGTAAGGTCATTGACGTAACCCCTGGCACGGACACTATCGAATTCAAAGCCGCGTTTGTTACCAGCGAAGAAGAATTCAACGCCGCAACCGCTGCCGACATGGACGTGAAGGTTCTTGGGCAGCCGGAAGCGGCGCGCGTCGAAAAGGGGAGCGCGTTCCACTTCACTGCCACCTTGGTCAATTACGACCCGGCGCCTAATTTCATGATTTACTGGGATAAAGGCAAAGTGAAAGCCGAAGATATTCCGCCGGAGAAAGCGGCTCCGAAACGCCCCACGCCTCGGCGCAAGCCGGGGCGGCGCAGCGGACATTAACCCGCTTCGCGGCAATATCGCGGTAAGAAAATTGCAGTAACAAACGGCCTCTGCGGTCCGCGGAGGCCGTTTCCATTTTCATTCGTGATTGCTCGTGCGGCGTCTCGACCCGCGCCGGCCATCGCGCCTTGAGAAAGCCGGCTAACGCCTTGTCCTTTTGGGGTGGTGATTGTCCAGCTTGTATTCGTCAATCTTCCGGCTCAGCGTGTTCCGGTGAATGCCCATCAGTTCCGCGGCTTTGCACTGGTTTCCGTTGGTCCGCTCCAGCGCCCGCTTGATGAAGCGTTTCTCGAATTCGCCGATGGCCTCGTCGAACAGAATTCCCCGTTCCACCATTTGGGCCACCAATCCTTCCAGTTGATCCTTCATCACCATGACCGCACGCTCCGCCGTGCTTGTTATTGAGAAGCCGGACTTGCCCTAGTCCAATTCGTGGCCTACCAGGATGCGATAGGCTTCCCGGTATTTGGCCCGCGTCGCCGCGACCACGTCTGGGGGCAGTTCAGGACCCGGCGGCGTTTTCGGCCACCGGATACTTTCGAGATAGTCGCGCACGAATTGCTTGTCGAACGACGGCTGGGGACCTCCGGGCTTATACTCTGCGGCGGGCCAGAAGCGCGAAGAATCCGGCGTCAGCGCTTCGTCGATCCACATCAGTCCGCTCTTTTCGTGGGAGTCTGTCGACCCGCCTGTCAGCCCAAATTCGAACTTCGTATCTGCCAGCAGAATTCCGCGCGGCTCAGCGTAGGCTGCCGCGCGCCGGTAAATCTCTAAACTCACCGTGCGGACTCTCTGCGCTAGTTTCTCTCCCACCAGCGATCCCGCCTGCTCAAACGAAATATTCTCGTCGTGACCGCTCGTCGCTTTCGTCGCCGGCGTGAAGATGGGTTCCGGCAGCTTATCCGATTCTCTCAACCCCGCCGGCAGCGCGATTCCGCAGACTTTCCCCGTTGCTCTGTAATCCTTCCAACCGGAGCCGCTCAGGTATCCCCGCACTACGCACTCGATCGGCAGCGGCCGTGTTTTTTTCACCAGCATCGATCGCCCGTCGAGTTCCTCGCTGTAAGCGTCGAACGGCGCAGGCAGCGCGCTCGCCCCGATCACGTGATTCACAATTACGTCCTTCAGCAGCGCGAACCAGAACAACGAAAGCTGCGTCAGTACTTTGCCCTTGTCCGGAATCGGCGTAGGCATCACCATGTCGAACGCCGAGAGCCGGTCCGTCGCCACGATCAGCAGCTTGTCGCCCAAATCGTAGATGTCGCGCACTTTTCCGCGCGCCATCGGCTTCACGCCGGCGATTTGAGTTTCTTTTACGACTTTCATGGCAGGAGCCGACGACACAGGGTTTCCCTCGACAAAGTGTCCCACATTCTAGCGCACCGCACGTCCCCCTCCAAGGTGCGCCCCGGTGAATTTCTCTGCAAAACTTTCCTTCTCCGTGAAACTCGGACCGCTTGTGCCTAAAACGGCTGTCCGCCATGCTTCGCACAGCAACGTTTGTGGGTTCAACTCGCCTCAATCTGTTTCCGCAACCGCGCGCCTCGGTCAGCCGCCGCGTTTCTGAAATGCCGCCAGCTTTCCTGGTGCCGCGCGGGATACGTCCATTCCTGGATATTTACAGTATCCTGTGCTACAGTGCTGGTTACTAAACGGCTTTTCCCGGGAGTTCTGCCCACAATGTACCGGCCTGCGCTCGCTTGCCTGCTTCTGTGTGCTCTTTTGAGCCACGTCTCCCTTGGCTCCGCCGCCGGCTTCCTGGGCGTAGTGACGGAAAGTTTCAAGGGACATGTCGGCTCGGCACCGGTTTCTGCGGGCGCCACAATTTATCCGGGCGACCGTTTGTCGACTGAGCCGGACGGCAGGGTCTGGCTGCGCAGCAACGCCACGCAGCTCGCTTTGAGTGGTCACAGCACCGCCACGCTGCAAGGACAGCCCGGCGCCCTCTCCGTGAACCTCTTGGACGGCACGCTCTCTTTCTCAACTTTGCATGACGGCGCCATCGAAGTAGCCGCTCTGGGTGCCGATATTCGCCCCGCAGCCGATGCTCCGGCCAATGCGGAGATAACCATTGCCGGCCCCAACTCTCTTCGCATTTTCGCCAGGCGCGGCGCTCTGAAATTCTCCTACGGCGGCGAATCGGAAATCATCGCGGAGGGCCTTCGCGTTCGAATTGTTCTGGACCCTTCTGATCCTCAGAAACCCTCGGGCGTCGGAAGCGGGCCTACTCCGCCAGAGCTCAAAAAACATCGGCGCTTCCTGATCTTCCTTCTTGTGGGAGGCGGAGCCGCCGCCGCCGCGGTGTGGGCAGTCACGCGCCAGCAGCAGGAATCCCCCGACAAGCCGTAGGGCTTCAGCCCGCTGACGACGAGCCCGCTACCCTAGCCACTCCGGATGGTGATACGTGCCGTCGAAATTGTGGCTCGTCTTGTAAAGCTCAAACTCGCCCTTCTGCGCGGCTTGTGCCGTTTTCGCGCGCAGCCCTTCCAAATCGCTGTCCGATAGCTTCGTGAAGGAGCGCGCCACTTCAAGCGCCTGGTTCAGCACCTTCATCGAATCGCAGCCCGTGATCACCACGCTGGTCGGAAGATTCAACGCGTACCGCAGGCATTCGACGGGACTCGCCGTTTTGCTCTGCAGGATCAACGTGTCCCCCATCGGCTTCATCCCCAGCACCCCGATCTTTTCTTTCACCAGAACCGGCAGCACTTTCTTTTCAAAGCTCTCGAAGTGCGTGTCCATCAGATTCAGCGGCATCTGCACCGTGTCGAAGTGGAATTGATGCTGCCGGGCGGTCTCCAGCATCTTCAGGTGAATGTCCGGGCTTTTGTGGCCGGTGAATCCGATGAAGCGGATTTTCCCTGCCTGCTTTGCGGCAACCGCGGCTTCCATTCCGCCGCCTTGCCCGAAAATGCGGCCGGGATCTTCCATCCGAATCACTTCGTGAAACTGCACTAGGTCGATGTGGTCCGTTCGCAGCCTCTTCAACGATTCCTCGATCTGCTGCCCGGCCGCCTTCTTGGTCCGCCCGTCGATTTTCGTCATCAGGAAGGCTTTTTTCCGGTAGCCATCGAGCAGCGCTTTCCCCATGCGCGCTTCGCTCTCGCCGTCGTTGTAGTCCCAGCAGTTGTCCAGGAAATTCACGCCTTTGTCCAGGGCCGTGCGAACGATTCGGATGCCCTCGGATTCCTCGAGTCCCTGTTTGCCGATGTGATATCCGCCGATTCCAATACAGGACACTCTTTCCCCCGTGCTGCCCAGCGCCCGCCGCGGTATCTCCTCTGCCCGGTCTTCTCCCGCGCCGATGGCGGGAAGAGTGGTCAGAAGCGATGCAGCCGTCGCCGCCTCCAGGAATTTTCTGCGGTTCAGTGTCATCTCCCGGCCCTCTGCCGGCTGAATCTTCGGCGAGCATTCGCCGGTGGGTGCGCCAGCTGTCTTCTTGTCGTTGCTCATGGCGATCTCCGATCTCTAGGCGTGGATGATTGGTGCGGGCGGCGGGTCTGGGGAGCGCATTACGCTCCAAATTGGATTGTAACCCTCCGCTCCGCGTCTGTTGAACGATTTTGCCGGCTGGACGCCCGCTCCTGTTCACCGCGATAGATCGCCACCGCAACCACGAACCTGCTCGCGGCCGTCCCGCGCGTTACCTTTGGGACGCCCTGTACCACGGGGCAGGCGATTTTTGTTTCCGCCTGCGGGAAGATGAAGCTGCCCAGCAAGTCTACGCGCTCAGAGTTTGGGGGTTACGAAAAGATATGCCGGATGCGCCTGTTCAGGATACGACTGCGCAGAAGAAGTCCGCCGAGCGGCTCGCGACAACCGAAGAAGTCCGTTCGTTGCAGACCGCCCCGGTAACCCCGGAACCCGAAATTGAAGCGGCCATCGCCCAGTTGCTTCATCCTGTGCGTGTCTCGTCCGCGGCTCCGGAGTCTTCGGCCCCCCAGAAGGAGCCGCAACGGGAATCCGGAAACCGCTTTCTGAACGATCCTCCTGCCGCCGCGCCGACGGAGTTTTCAACGCAACGCCCGGATATGCTCGAACTCGCGGCCATCCTCGATCAGCACAAGATTTGGGTCGAATCGGGCGGTGAAACCGGGGCCAAGGCCGACCTGTGTGGCGCGGACCTGTCCAACGCGGACCTGACCGGCGCAAATCTGCAAGGGGCCTTCCTGCAGAAGGCCAAGTTGCGGGGCGCGGATTTGTCTATGGCCAACCTGCGCGGAGCTTCTCTCGTGCAAGCGGACCTTCGGGACACCAATCTTCTTGGTACCGAGCTCCGCGGCGCCAACCTCATGGGCGCCTCCCTCTACGGCGCGGACGGGCTATGGGTCGGCAGGCTCGGCGGCACAAATCTGTTCGACGCCATGTTGCCCGAAACCATTTCCTCCTTCGACGGAGCGGGCGCCGTCGCCGAAGTCACTCGAAGCGCCAGGTGGTTTTACTTCCTGATGCTCTCCGTGACCGTACTCTGCATTGCCATCGTCGCTTTGACCACCGATGTTCGCCTCATTTTGGACGGTCCCGCCGTCCCCATACCGCGCTACGGCAAAATCTTGCCGACAGGCGGATTTTATCTGGGAGCTCCTATACTTCTTCTCATTCTGTACGTCAGGTTCCATTTCCTGTTGTTGCGCCTGTGGGGAAGCATGGCCGCGCTCCCCGCCGTCTTTCGCGAAGGGCAGACGCTCGATAAAGAGGGCCCCTGGTACCTCATGGGACTCGTCCGGCGCCACTTGCGCTGGACCGCCGACAGCCGCGCCCCTCAGCAGAAGCTCGAGAGCATCGTCGCGAATATTCTGGCGTATTGGAGCGTGCCGGCGGCGCTGCTGCTCATCTGGCTTCGCTACCTGGTCCGCCAGGATATTCGCGGCACGCTGCTGCACATTCTTATCTTTTCTCTGGTTGTGGCGGCCGCCACCTCTTTGCCTGCGGTCGTCTCGCGCATCATCCGCCCCGGTGAGCTGCGCAAGCCCTCAAACAAGAGTTTCTGGCGCGTGGCTTTGTGGTCGCTGCGTGCTGCCCTTTGGGGAGCTGCGGCGCTGCTCCTGCTGTCCTTCGGCGTGATTCACGGTTTGCCGTCGGATCCGAGCGTTGCGCCCGAAATTTCCGCGAAAAGCCCCCTGCGCTGGGCCTCGATCGCCATTCGTGTCACTGGCCTTCGCCCCTACGCGGATCTTACCGAAGCGACTCTCGTCACTGCGGCCACGCGCCGCTCGCCCAATGAGGATACCGCTGGCCAGACCGTCGGCGCCGGATTAAACCAGATGGACCTGCGCTACGCGCGGGCTTACCGCGCTACCTTGACCGGCGCCCGCCTGTGGCGTGGCAACCTCGTGGGCGCTTATCTCACGGAAGCCGATCTCCGGGGCGCCAACCTGCGCGAAGCCAAGCTGCAGGATGCCGTGCTCGATCACGCAAGGGCCGCGGGCGCTATCTTGATTTCGGCCGACGGCCGCGACTCCAACCTGACCGGTGCGGATCTCGAAAAAGCTGACTTTACCTACAGCATATTTGAGAATGCGCAATTCGCGAATGCCAGGCTCGCGGGGGCTTCTTTGTACGGGGCAAACCTGCGCGGCACGAAGTGGCTGCGCGCGGAGTTAACCCGTGCGGACGTCCGCGACGCTCAACTGCAGCAGGCCCAACTCGGCCTCGCGAACCTCGAGCTGACTGACTTTTCCGGGGCCAAGATGGATGCCGCGCAATTTGGCGGTGCCGATCTGAAGGGCGCCATCTTTCTCGGAGCGGATTTGCGCAATACCGATCTGCGCGGTGCGACCTTCGGGGCCACCGTCCTTCGTGACGCCGCCATGGCCGGCGCAAACATCGAAGGCACCGACCTGCGCGCTACATTAGGCCTTACCGCCGAACAGGTTTGCGCCACCAAGGGCTGGCGCACGGCTCGCTTCGATCCCGACGTTGCCGCGGAAGTAGCCAAAGCCTGCGGCGCGTCCCGCCCGTAAGACTCAATCACCTTGCCTGTTTTCCGCCGGGACTTCTACGAAGAAGGACCGCAGCGCTGTGCAGCGCTGCGGCCCCGTAGTTAGGATGGAATTGCGGCTTTAGCTTCTCATTTGTGGTCGTGATGATCCTTATCGCGGTGTTCGCCGCCGTCCTTGTCCTTGCCGTCTTTGTCATGTTTCTTGTCGTGGTCGCGATCGCGATCACTGCGGTCGTCGTCATGACCCCGGTGCTTGATCCGCAGGGGCGGGTCGGTCAAGGTTGCCCCAACCACCACCACGGCAGAAGCAGACGTCTTGTTGCCGGAGGCATCCGCCGCCGAATAGGTAACCGTGTAGATGCGGCCGCTGCCCATGCCGGAACGCTCCGCTCGCAACTGGAAAGAACGGACGTCCGTTCCGAAAGGCACCGGGCCTCCGCCCGCGGCTTGGATGTCGTTCGGCTGATCGCCATCGCCGGAACCCTCGTCGGGCTCATTGCTGGTGATGGAAACAAGTTGAACCGCTGGATTTGCCGAGCAGGCGTCCTTTGCGCTCACCGTGGCTGTGATGAGCACCAGCTTGTGGTTGGGCGGCTGCAGCGAATTGGGAGAGAGCGAAACGCTCAGCGTGGGAGACGCCGTGTCCTGAACGGTCACGCTGGTGGTCGCCGTCGAACTGAGGTTGCCGGGATCCGTAACCGTCAGTGTGAAGCTGTACGTTCCCTGCGCCAGCGTCAATTGCACGTTTGCGGTCGTGCCGATGGTCTTGCCGTTCTGGTCCTTCCAAACGTAGCTCAGCGCATCGCCGTCAGGATCGCTGGAACCGGATCCGTTCAGCGTTACCGCGGTGCCGTTCGTTCCGGCGCAACCCAACGTCTGGCTCACGCCTGCGTCGGCCACCGGCGGATGATTCGCCGGCGCGGTGACCGTAACGTTCGTCGTGGCTGCGGAGCTGAGGTTTCCAGGATCCGTGACCGTCAGTGTAAACGTGTGCGTTCCGACCGGCACCGTCACCTGGATCGCCGCCGTGGTGCCCAGAGGGTTGTTTGCTTCGTCCGTCCAGGAATAGCTCAGCGTGTCTCCGTCCGGATCGCTCGACTTCGAGCCATCCAGCTGAACCGAAGCCCCGGACGGCCCCGTCGCCGCTACGCTCTGGTCGGCTCCCGCGTTCGCCACCGGCGGATGGTTGGTGATCTTATTGGTGAATCGGCTGTAGAAGATCTGCGAGACCCCGGGCGTCGCATCTTGCCAAAGGACATTCAGGTTTCCCTTGCCGTCGGCCAGAATCAGCGGCACGGAAGAAAGCCCTGTGTCGTTCGAAAGGTTTTGCGCCGCTGAGAACGTTGCTCCGGCATCGAGCGACTGCGAGAAGAAGATGTCGCGATTGCCCGGCGTGGAGTCTTCCCACACCGCGTTTATGTTCCCGCCGGGATCCACTGTAACCGAAGGATTGGCTGAGAATCCCGCGTTGCTCGAGAGGTTCCGGGGCGCCGAAAACGATGCGCCGCCATTCGCCGAGCGCGTAAAGAAAATATCGGTGCTCGAGTTTGGAGGAGTGTTCTCCGCCCAAACCACGTTGATGTTGCCTCCGCCGTCCAAAGCCATTTGCACCGTTCTCGATAATCCGGCGCTGTTCGAGAGGTTCTTCGGCGTTGAAAAATTCAAGCCACCGTCCGTCGAGCGGCTGAAGAACAGGTCGAAATTGCCGGGACTGTCGTTTTCCCACGCCACGTTGATGTTCCCGTTGAGATCGACGGCGATCGCCGCGCTGGTCGAGTTCCCCACGCCAAGAGAAAGGCTTTTCGGTGCTGAGAATGTCGCTCCGTGATCCGCGGAACGGCTGAAAGAAATGTCGGAACTGTTGCCGCTGTCATCTTCCCACACCACGTTCACGTCGCCGTTTACGTCCACCGCGATCTGCGGAGACATCGATCCGCCGGTGTTCGTGGAAAGCGCCACCGGCGCTGTAAACGTGGCCCCGCCGTCGCTCGATCGCGCAAAGAAAACGCCCAGCACGCCGGAATCGTTCTCCCAAACCACGTAAATGTTGCCGGAGGGGTCGGTAGCCACCATGGGGCTGCCGGAATCCGACGCGTCATTCGAAAGATCCTGCGGATTCGCAAAAGTGTTCCCGCCGTCCGTCGAGCGCGAAAAGAAAACGTCGAGATTCCCGGGCGAGTCGTCTTCCCAGACCACGTTTATCCCGCCGTTCGCGTCCAGCGCGATCCGCGGACTGAACGAAAATCCGGAAGTATTCGAGAGGCTTTTCGGCGTCGAGAAAGTCAACCCGCCGTCGGTCGAACGGCTGAAGAGGATATTCGAGTTCGAGCTCGTATCGTCTTCCCACACGGCATAGATGTTGCCGGCCGAATCTACCGCGACCTGCGGCGTAAACGAGAAATCCGAGTTGTTCGAAACGTTCAGCGGGGCGGAGAAGGGAACCTGCGCCTCCGTTGCAGCCGCCAACACCGTTATCGCCAAAATCGCAAAGACAATGTGTCCCCAGCGCTTCCTGACAACCATGACTGACCTCCTGGTGAGCGAATCGTTGGCCCGGGACAGCCCTGAAATCAGTGGTCGCGAACAGCTAACGTATGGAAAATTGCCTCGGAGCAGGCTCTGCGGGGACAGAGGAGCCGGCTGAATAGCCCGAGGCGAAACTGGACAGGTTTGCCTCCAGGTACAGGAGGAAGCAAACGATAGTGCTAGGACTGAGTCTAGTACGTTTAGTACGAATTGGAAGGGAAACCCACCTGTTCTTGTGCCCAAAACAACACTGTTCTCTGGTCCGGCCCAGGTGTGCTCTTGGTCTGCGCTAAATACTTGCTAACACAGCGTTTAGCGGTCAACCTCGCCGAACAATTTGATGTCGGCTGGCCCCTCTTGGAGGGGGCCGCCCCTCCTGCCTTGGACCAGTTCGCGGATTTGCTCGACGATATCGGGATTCGCCAGCGTGGTGATGTCGCCGGTGTGCATACGGTTGGAGATGGCGGCCAGCACGCGGCGCATAATCTTGCCGGAGCGCGTCTTGGGCATGTCCGGGACGACGTGAACTTTTTTTGGCCGGGCAATCTTGCCGATCATCGTCTCGATGGTCGCAATCACCTTGTCGATGACCAACTTGTTCGATACTTTGCCCGGCTTGATGGAAATATAGAGTTCCGGAACGCGTCCTTTGACTTCGTCCACGACCGGAACCACGGCGGCTTCGGCGACTTCCGGCACGGCCAGACATGCGGATTCGATTTCCTTGGTGCCCAGCCGGTGTCCCGCAACGTTGATCACATCGTCAACTCTGCCGAGAATGCGAAAGTAGCCATCCGCGGGCAGCAGCGCCCCGTCCCCCGCAAAGTACGGCCAGTCGCGCCAATCCTTGCTCGCCGGATCCTTGCAATATTTCGCGTAATACTGCTTCACGAAACGGTCGGGATCGCCCCAGATCGTCTGCATGATGCCCGGCCACGGATTGCGGATGCAGATGTTTCCCGCCGCGTGATCGCCGGGTTTCACCTCTCTTCCGTTTTCATCCCAGATGACGGGGTAAATGCCGAGGGCGGCGGGGCCGGCGCTGCCGGGTTTCATGGGGTCGAGAGCGGGTTTGGTGGTGCAGAGGAACCCGCCGGTTTCGGTTTGCCACCAGGTATCAACGATGACGGCTTCGCGCTTGCCTACGACATCGTAATACCAGCGCCAGACTTCGGGCTCGATCGGCTCGCCTACTGTGGTCATGTGCTTGAAGTGATAGTGATACTTGGCGGGTTCATCGGGACCGGCCTTGCGAAGCATGCGAATCGCCGTCGGAGAAGTGTGGAAGATGTTGACGTCGAGCCGCTCGGCGATACGCCAGGGGCGGCCGGCATCCGGGAACTGCGGAACGCCTTCATAGAGAACACTGGTGGCGGCGAGAGCGAGCGGCCCGTAGACGATGTAGGAATGACCGGTAATCCAGCCGATATCAGCCATGCACCAATAGACATCGCCGGGATGAATGTCCTGGTAGAACTTTGAGGTGCCGACGGCGTAGGCGAGATAGCCGCCGGTGCGGTGCTGGCAGCCCTTGGGCTTGCCGGTGGTGCCGCTGGTGTACATGAGGAAGAGAGGAGCTTCGGCGTCTTGCGAGACAGGCTCGACGGTCTTGCCGGCGTAGTCCTTCAGAACGTCATCGATGAAGAAGTCGCGGTCCATGATCATGGGTGCGTCGGACGTAAATTTGCCGGGATAGCGCCTCCAGATGAGGACCTTGTCGATCTTGTGTCCTTCTTTCTTCGCGGTTTCCACGGCGACGTCGGCGCTGGCTTTGTGGTCGATCCACTTGCCGTT
>Ga0079220_10000021_pt1 | contig 27541 bp, 23 predicted proteins | sample GAAS100_FD_75071 | JGI IMG/M metagenome (GOLD analysis project Ga0079220, IMG submission 75071) | Agricultural soil microbial communities from Georgia to study Nitrogen management - GA AS100 | ecosystem: Environmental > Terrestrial > Soil > Agricultural land | place: USA: Georgia | collected... | reverse complement strand
TGCCGCCGTTCCTCGTCAACACGGCGTCGCTCCTCGGTGCCGGTCAATTGCCCAAGTTCGCCGCGGACCTCTTCCGCATCCAGGAAACCGATTTCTGGCTCACGCCGACCTCCGAAGTCGAACTCCACAATCTTTACCGCGATGAAACCCTGCCTGAAGACTGGCTTCCGGTCTGCGTCACCGCCTGGACCGCTTGCTTCCGCTCCGAAGCCGGCGCCGCAGGCAAAGACACCCGCGGCATTCTCCGTCAGCACCAGTTTCAGAAAGTCGAGCTTTTCAAATTCACGCACCCGGAAAAAAGCTACGAGGAGCACGAGCGGCTGACGCGCAACGCCGAAGCCATTCTCGAAAAACTCGGCTTGCACTATCGCACCGTCCTGCTCTGTTCCGGCGACATGGGATTCGCTTCCGCCAAGACCTACGACCTCGAAGTCTGGCTTCCCTCCGGCAATGAATTTCGCGAGATCTCCTCATGTTCGAACTGCGAAGCCTTCCAGGCTCGCCGCGCGGGAATCCGCTTTAAACCCAAAGCCGGCGGCAAAAGCGAGTTTGTTCACACGCTCAACGGCTCCGGTCTCGCTGTCGGCCGCACGTGGATCGCTATCGTCGAGAATTATCAGCAAGAAGATGGGTCCATCCGCATCCCCGAAGTGTTGCAGCCCTATATGGGAATTGACCGCATACCTCCGGCCTCCTAAGTTGCTCCTCAAAATCCCGCATCTGTGGCTGTATCCACAACAAAATAAGACACTTAGCACGGCGAATGGCGCCGGGCGCCGCAACCTCACACCGTGCTGTATCCGCTGCAAACCATTGAAACCACACAATTTCGTTTGACGCGCCCTTTTCCTCTTGCATACACTCGGGCTCAGCACTGCTGACCAATGGTGCTGCTCGGTCTCGCGGATGGATGCTCGGAGCTGAATGACCTTTTTTGCTCGATTTCTCAGCTTTTTATTCTGGGTCCTCGTAATCTTTTGGGGCCTCGGCCTGGCGAAACGCTTTGTCGGTTGGATGTTGCGCCATCCCCGGCAGGAAGCGCCTGACACCGATAGCGAATCGCGTCAGGTGCCCTCTTCGCGCCGCTTGGTTCGCGATCCTGTCTGCGGGACCCACGTGGCGGAAGCTCTGGCGCTGCCCGTTCGTCAGGGAAATGAAATCGTTCATTTTTGTTCCGCGGAGTGCCGCGCCCGCTATTTGAGCGAGGTACACCGCAAGGTTGCCAACGGTTAGCACGCTTTTGAGTGGTTGGGCCTTGAGTCAAGTCACCTTGATTTTTCCCGTTCGAGGAAAGGACCGAACCTGATGGCCACGGTCGTAAAGCCCGCAGTTCCTCCCCTGGTGCCGCGCATCGCACCGCGCGAGGACTTGAATCCTTTTCGCATCGCGCAAATCCAGTTCGATATGGCCGCGGAAATCCTCAAGCTCGATCCCGGCTTGCGCCAGGTTCTCCGCACACCCAAAAGGGTCCTCGAAGTCTCTTTGCCCACCAAGATGGATAACGGCCAGGTCCGCGTCCACACCGGTTATCGCGTGCAGCACAACGTCTCCCGCGGCCCGGGCAAAGGCGGCATTCGTTTCCACCCGAACGTTACCGTCGACGAAGTAAAGGCCCTAGCAGCCTGGATGACCTGGAAAACCGCCGTCGTCAATGTTCCCTTCGGCGGAGCCAAGGGCGGCGTCGTTTGCGATCCCAAGCGCATGTCCAAGAGCGAACTCGAGCGCATGACCCGCCGCTTCGCCAGCGAAATTCTTCCCATCATCGGCCCGGACCAGGACATCCCCGCTCCCGATGTTTACACCGACGCGCAAACCATGGCCTGGATCATGGACACCTATTCCATGATGCAGGGCCACACCGTCCCCGGCGTCGTCACCGGCAAACCCATCGCCATCGGCGGTTCGCTGGGACGCGCGGAGGCCACCGCTCGCGGCCTGCTCTTCGTCGTTGAAGAAGCCTGCAAGGTCAAGAAAATTCCCTTGCGCGGCGCTACCGTCGCCATTCAAGGCTTCGGCAACGCCGGCGCGACCGCCGCTCGCCTCTTCGCCGAAAAGAAAGCAAAAATCATTGCGCTCAGCGATAGCCGCGGCGGCGTCACCAACCCGCGCGGCATCGATCCCATCAAGGCCATACGCTACAAGGAGCGCTCCGGCACCGTCGTCGGCATGCCCGGCGCTTCGCGCATCTCCAACGACGACCTGCTCACCATGAAATGCGACATCCTGGTTCCCGCTGCGCTTGAAAACGTCGTCACGCTGAATAACGCCGAGGTCGTGAAGGCGCGTATCATTGCGGAAGCCGCGAATGGTCCCACCACGCCTCACGCGGACGAAATTCTCGCGCGCCGCGGCATCACTGTCTTGCCCGATATTCTCGCCAACTCCGGCGGCGTCACCGTCAGCTATTTCGAGTGGGTCCAGAACCAGGAAGGCCTGCTCTGGGATTCCGAGGAGGTGAATCTTCGCCTGCAGCGAATCGTTGTCCGCGCCTTCAACGAAATGCTCGACGCCATGCGCAAGCACCACGTCCCGCCTCGCGCCGCCGCTATGGCTCTCGCCGTCGGCCGTGTCGCCGAAGCGACTCTCGTCCGCGGGCTCTTCCCATAGACTTGGCGGGTTCTTAGGAACGCTAGACGAATCACTGTAGGGCGTGCCCTCGCGCTACCGCCGCCCGCTCTCCCAAATTCTTCTTGCGCTCGGAAAAATCAGCGAGTACATTCGCAGTTGCCGGTGCGTTTCCGCGAACTCCGTCTGAAAAGACGTTTTCGCGCTGAAGCGCCCGGCAATTTTCGCTTCGGAAGCTGCAAGCGGGAGAAAAATGAACGCGAATGGCCACGCGGCTGCCGCGCCGCCGATCCTTCTGAGTATCGCCGGATTCGATCCGAGCTGCGGAGCCGGCACAGTCGCCGACCTCAAGACTTTTGCCGCGCACGGCTGCTACGGCGTGGCCGCCATCACCTCCGTCACCGTGCAGAACACCGTCGGTGTGGAAGCCGTCCACAACACCCCCAGCGCCGAACTCCGCGAGCAACTCGAAGTCCTGGCCAAGGATTGCGACATCGCCGGACTGAAAATTGGCATGCTGGGCAATCGCGGAAACGCCGCCGTCGTCGCCGATTTTCTCGACGCTCACAAAATTGCCCATGTCGTCCACGATCCGGTCATCAAATCCTCCAGCGGCGCCGAGCTTCTGGACTCCTCCGGCGTTAAGTTCGTCATTTCGGAACTGCTCAAGCGCTCCACCGTCGTGACTCCCAATATCTCTGAAGCCGAAGCGCTTACTGGCTTGGCCATCAAGGACGTTGGCGACATGGAAGCCGCCGCCCGCAAGCTCGTCGAGCTGGGCGCCCGCGCCGTCATCATCAAGGGCGGCCACATGGACCGCACCATTGACGTGCTCTTCGATGGCACCGAGTTGATTCAACTCGGCGGCGACCGCGTGAAAACAGAACACACTCACGGAACCGGTTGTACTTTTGCCTCGGCCATCGCCGCGCAATTGACGTCGGGAAGGTCGCTCGTCGAGGCCGCCACGTTGGCAAAGGCCTACGTCACCAAAGCCATCGAAAAAGGCTACAGCGTGGGCAAGGGACGAATCCCTCTCGATCACTTCTACCGCCAGCGCATCGAACCGCCCACCCGCGGTGTGCACGAAGTTCCCCAGCACGGCCTGCATCCCGCCGCCGAACCCGCCGCCCACTAATTTGACCGGACTGCCTCGCGGCGCTCGGAAATCCAGCCGCCTTACCAGCCCCCGCCGCCTCCTCCGCCGCCGCCTCCGCCCGAACCGCCTCCCCCGCCGCCGCTCGATCCCGGCGCCGATGCCGACGACGAAATTGCGTTCGAAAACGAACTCCCCAGCGACCCGGCCAGTCCCGCCGCGCCCAACGTCGCCAGTCCCGGTCCCGAATACCACGCCGGCGCATAACCATTCGCGTTCGAACCCGGCGTGTGGCTCGATGCGTCGATCACCCCCGCGAATTTTTCCGCCCACCGCTGCTCCAGGTCCAGGGCCAGCGCGTAAGGCAGCCACTTCTCGAAAACCTCGGGCGTCTTCTCCGGCGGCGTCACGCGGTCCAACCGGTCGCCATCCACCGCTCCGAGAAACATCTTGAATCCTTCGATGCTGTCCAGAACGTTCCGCCCCGCGCTCGTCGGGGCTTTCAGCAGGAAATGGAAAACCAGGTGAATCACCACGGTCGCGGCTAGAAGCGCCACCACGCTGAACGAGGTAGCCTTCGCCAGCATGAACATGCCCATGGCCTCGCCGCCCAGGAACGGAATCGAAAAAGCGGTGAACATGACCGCCTTGGCGATTCCCCCCGGTTTCACGCCGCCCTCGAACGCCGCTTTCCAGGCCACCGCATCGGCAATCACCAAGCCCGCGACGGCAAGACTCCAGATGGATAGCCACACGCACAAGAACGCCGCGATGAAAATCTTCTGCGGCCCCTGCAGCGCTACGATCCCGAGCAACAGCGCGATCGACAGCACGATTGCCGGAGCGGAGTACCGGCTGTTCGTCAGGAAATAAATCTTCTCCTCCGATGTCTTCAGCCACAGTTTCAGCGACTTGATCGCCGCGCTGATCGTCGCGTGATTCTCGTTGTGCAGCCAGATCTCGCCGCGTCCGTCGAACAGCGAGTTCGCGATCTGCTTTTCATCTGCGCTCAGGTTCCGGTCGGTCCCGTTGGTCCGGTACAGCGTGTACGAACCGGCTTGATTCTTGATCGTCAGATAACCGCGCACCGCCATGTCCAGAATCGCCGCTGTGAATGCCTTGTTGTCGAATCCCATCCGCACCAGGTAACGAATCGCCGCCGGTGAAAAATCCGAAGGCGGTTCGTACCGCGGCATGATTACGCCCTTGGTCGGATCGCGCCCCACCGCCGACCACACCAGGTAGTAATACAGGACAATCAGCAGCAGTCCCGCGCCTCCCGCGGCGGCGTCGCGATTGTCCGCCAGGAAATACGACAGCTTCTGCGAAGCGGTCGGCTCCGCGAAAAATCCCTTCGGGAAGGCCAGCACGATCGAGAGTCCCTCGCGCGGGCCGAGCCCCCGCGTGGCCGCAAATTCATAGTTGTCCGCGCCTTCCGCGCTCGCGGTCAGCGAACGCTCCATCGAGCCTTGCGGTCCGGTGAATCCGCTCAACTCCACTTCGCCGCTCGGAATCTGCTCCGGCAGATGGATGGATGCTGAAGCATGGTCAATCGGAAAGCTCCAGCCATTCCCGGTCACGTTCCAATAAAGCTCGTCATGATCTTTGAAGAAACCCAGTTGCCGCGTCGTCTCGTACGCGATCGTGTAGGTATGCTCTCCCCTGGAAACAAACGCGTGCGCGTCGCCTAAGTAAATTCTTTTTCCGTTGCTGTAATCCTCCACGCGCGCCGTCTCCGGCGCTCCATCCAGCGTCGCGCTCAAAAACCGGAAGCCTACTTCGAAATTGTTCCCCAGCGCGTCCCTGTACCGCGTCGGAAAATCGCGATAAATTCCGTGCCGAATCTGGATTCCCCGGCTCACTACCCGAATTGTTTCCGTGACCAGCAGCGTCGCGTCGCTTTGCAGCGTGATGTCGCTGTGATAGTCCACGATGTGTTCCGCTTGCGCCAATGCGCGCGGGCAAGCCGCCGCGGCCAGCAAGCACAGACCTGCAACAAGTCGGAAGAATAATTGTCGTCTTAACATGGGTCGCGGCTCGCGATGGAGCGATGCTGCAATGATAGGCGTTCCGCCGCGGCCGGCCGCATGCGCCGCCGCCGATTGTCTCAGGTTGGTTAGTTACCGTTTGAAGACCACGCGTCCGGCCACGACCGTAGCCATCGGCGCGCCCTTGAAGCTGCGCTTGTCGAACGGAGAATTCCGCGATTTGCTCGGCGACTTGCTTACGTCGTAGGTCCACTCGTGGTCCAGCGAAAAAATCGTGAGATCGGCCGGCTCACCGGCCGCGATCTGGCGTTTCATGCCGAGCACGCGCGCCGGCCCCGTTGTAAACAATTCCACCATTCGCATCAAACCCAGACGCTCCGCGTGCACAAGTTGCTCGAGCGCCAGCGCCAGCGCCGTCTCAAATCCCAGAATGCCGAACGGCGCGCGGTCGAATTCCACGTCCTTCAGCGCCGGTTCATGCGGCGCATGGTCCGTGGCAACCGCATCCACGGCGCCATCGGCCAATCCCTGCAGCAGGGCGTCGCGGTCCTCCCGCGAAGCCAGCGGCGGATTCATCTTGAATCGCGAATCGTACTGCACGTCCTCATCGATCAGCGTGAAATGATGCGGCGTGACTTCGCAGGTCACCCGCAGCCCGCGCGATTTCGCCCAGCGCACCTGGTCGAGAGATGCCTTCGCGGACAGATGCGCCACGTGCAGCCGCGCGCCGGTCAATTCCGCAAGTTGCACATCCCGCGCCACGCAAACCGATTCCGCCGCCGCCGGCATTCCACGCAATCCCAGACGCGTCGACGTTACTCCCTCGCGCATCACCGCGCCCGCCGCCAGCGACACGTCTTCCGAATGCTCGATCACCGGCAAGTCCAGCGAGCGGCAGTAATCCATCACCTGCCGCGCCAGCCGTGCGGTTGCGATCGGCTTTCCATCGTCGGAAACCGCCACGATTCCCGCTTCTTTCATCGCCGCGATTTCGGCGATGGCTTCGCCCTGGCTTCCCACGCTCGCCGCTCCGATGGGCCACACGTGCGTCGCGGCATTGCGCGCCTTGTCCGCGATGAATCGCGTGATCGAAGCGCTGTCGTGCACCGGTTTCGTGTTCGGCATGCAGCAAACCGCGGTGAATCCTCCTCGCGCCGCCGCCAGCGTGCCGGTGGCAATCGTCTCCGAGGATTCCTGCCCCGGCTCGCGCAGGTGCGCGTGCAGATCGATGAATCCCGGCGCGACGATAAGCCCGCCGGCGTCGAGCGTCTGCATTCCGCTTGCCGGCACGATATTCCCCGGCGCGCTGAGCGACTTGATCTTTTCTCCCTCGATCAGAATGTCGCTCGGCGCATCCGTTCCGGAAGCCGGATCCAGCACGCGGCCGTTCTTAATCAGAAGCATTCGCGGATTCCTTGGACTTTTCTTCCAGCGCCGGATGCGTGCTGCCTTCCGTCGCTCCGGTCACCAGCAGATACAAAATCGCCATTCTTACCGCCACGCCGTTGGTCACTTGCTCCAGCACGCACGACTGCGGGCCGTCCGCCACTTCCGGCGTTATCTCGATGCCGCGGTTCATCGGCCCGGGATGCAATACGATCGCGTCCGGCTTGGCCAGCCGCAGCCGTTCGGCATTGAGTTGATAGCGCAAGATGTAATCGTTCGCGGAAAGCGCCGGCTCGTTCAGGCGTTCCGTCTGCACGCGCAACATCAGCACCACGTCCGCGTCTCTAAGCGCGTCTTCGATGCGGTACACGCAACGGATGCTCGTGCCCGGAGCGATTTTTTCCAACTCGCGCGGCACCCACATCGCCGGCCCGCACAGCGTGAACTTGCATCCGAATTTTCCGAGCAAATGGATATTCGAGCGGGCCACGCGGCTGTGCAGAATGTCTCCCAAAATCGTCACGTTCAGATTTTCAATGGTGCCCTTGCGGTCGCGGATCGTCAGCGCATCCAGCAAACCCTGCGAAGGATGCTCGTGCGTGCCGTCGCCGGCGTTCACCACGGGGATATCCAGGTGCCGCGCCACGTAATCCGGCGCGCCGGAAGCGCTGTGGCGCATCACCAGGCAATCCGGCTTCATGGCGTTCAGGTTGAAAACGGTGTCCAGCAGGGTTTCGCCTTTTTTCAGGCTCGAAGCTTCGGCCTGCAGATTCATGGTGTCCGCGCCGAGGCGCGAAGCGGCGGCGGCGAAGCTGATGCGCGTCCGTGTGGAATTTTCGAAAAATGCCAGGGCCACCGTTTTTCCGCGCAGAGCGGCGAGTTTCTTCAACGGGTTTCGCTGGATGGCCTGGAACGGCTTGCTCTGGTCCAAAAGAAAAGTCAGGTCGGCCGCGGAGAGCGGTTCGAGGGCCAGAAGATCACGCAAGCGGTAGGTCACATTTTCGCCCGGCACACAGCCTTTTCGGTCGCGCCTCCATTTTAGTCCACTTCAATTTAATCGACGCGGTCAACGAGCATGACACGTTCCTCTTCGTCGATTTCGCGCAGGCGCACTTCGATAATCTCGGTGTCGCTGGTCTGCACGAAGCGCCCGGTGAACTGCGCTTCGATGGGCATCTCGCGGTGTCCGCGGTCGATCAGCACGCAAAGCGAAATGCGGCGCGGGCGTCCCAGGTCGAAGAGGCCGTTCATGGCGGCGCGAATGGTACGCCCGGTGTACAGAACGTCGTCCACCAGCACGAGTTCCATGTCGTCCACGCCGAACGGAATATCGGAGGATTGCAAAACGGCCTGAGGCGCGACTTTCGATAGGTCGTCGCGGTAAAGCGTAATGTCCAGAGTACCCACGGGAACTTCCACGCCGTCGATGCCGCGCATTCTTTGCGCGATGCGCTGGGCCAGCGGGACGCCGCGGCGGCGGATTCCGATCAGCGCCAGGTTTTTCGTTCCGCCGCTTTTTTCGACGATTTCATGGGCCAGACGCTGCAAGGTGCGGTCGATTTCCGCGGCGGACATCAACTGCGCCTTTTCGACGATTTTCATGTCGCGTAATCCTAACATAAGCATCCGGCCGCGAGAATTCGGACAAAATCGCGGGCGAAACGCGGCGCTTGGAGTGTTAGACTTCTGCCGCACAGAAAAAATTGTTGAGGTGACCCGATGTCCATCCGCAGAGCCGCGTTTTTCGCGAGAGTTTGCGCACTGTGTTTGTGCGGCACGCTTGCGTGGCCCGTTCTTGCTTCGCCAAACGTCGCGCAGAAGCCCGCACCGGCGAAGTCTGCCGCTGCAAAATCCTCCGCGCAAAAACTCGCCCGGCCCAAACTGGTAGTGCTGATCGTTGTAGACCAGATGCGCGGGGATTACGTGGACAAGTTTCAATTCCAGTGGAGCGGCGGGCTGAAGCGAATGGTGCGGGAGGGCGCGTGGTTTCGCGACGCAGCCTATCCTTATGCCGCGACGGAGACTTGCGTGGGGCACGCGACGATCTCGACGGGCGCGCTGCCCGCGGACCACGGCATGGTGGCGAACGCGTGGTGGGAGCGCGACTCGCAGAAAATGGTCACCTGCACGGACGATCCGCAAGCAAAAAACGAGGACTACGGCGGCAGCGCGAGCGGCGGCGAATCCGCCTGGCGCCTGAACGTGCCTTCGTTCGCGGAGGAGCTGCGCTTTCAGCGCGGAGATTCCACGCGTATCGTCACGTTCTCTCTCAAAGCGCGTTCCGCGATCATGATGGCGGGGCATCGCGCGACCGCTGCTACCTGGCTCGATTCCGGAAAAGGACTCTGGCAGACCTCTGACGTCTACGGAACGGCGCCGTTCATCGCCGATTATGTGAAGGCGCATCCCGTCAAAGACGATTACGGCAAGACATGGACGCTGTCGCTTCCGGAGAAGGACTATCTTTACGCGAAGAATTCTCTTGGCGCCGGACCGCCCGCCGGATGGGAGCCGGTGTTTCCGCATCCGCTGCGCGGCAAAGCGGCGGGCAGCGAACCGGACTCCGCTTTCTACGAGCAATGGAACACCAGCCCGTTCGCCGATACGTATCTGACGCGTCTTGCGGAGACCGCTGTGGACAAACTGAGCCTTGGACAAGGCGCGGGCACGGATTTCCTCGGAGTCAGTTATTCCTCCACCGATTACGTCGGCCACGCTTTCGGCCCGCGGAGCTGGGAAATTCAGGACATTCTCGCGCGGCTCGATCGCGACATGGGAGAGCTTTTCGCGCATCTCGATGCCAAGGTTGGCAAGGGAAACTACGTGGTCGCGCTGAGCGCGGATCATGGTGGGACGCCCATTCCCGAGCAGATGAAAAAAGCCGGAGTCGATGCGGGACTGTTGCATCTGCCCGACGTGCAAGCCGCGATCGAAAAGGCGCTCGAGCCGCTGAATTATCCGCATCCCGCGGTGGCGCGCGTTGCGAGCGCGGACGTGTACTTTGCAAAAGGGGTGTACGAGCGGTTGAAGGAAGATCCCGCGGCGATGCGCGCCGTGCTGGACGCGGTGCGCTCTGTGCCCGGAGTGCGCGAAGTGTTTCGCGCGAAGGAACTCGCGGGCAGGCCCGCGACGAAGGATCCGTTTCGCTCCGCGGAATCGCTGAGCTATTCCCGATCGCGAAGCGGCGATTTGCTGATTGTGCCGAAGCCGTATTGGCTGCTGGACTGGACGCCGGCAGGAAGAGAGCGCAGTTACGGCACCGGCCACGGGACGCCGTACTATTACGATCAGCACGTTCCGTTGCTGCTGATGGGCTTCGGCATCAAGCCCGGCAAATATTTTGGGGCAGCGACGCCGGCGGATATCGCTCCGACGCTGGCCGCGTTGTGCGGGATTACGCTTTCCACCCGCGATGGCCAGGTCTTGGGCCAGGCCCTCTCCTCCGGCAGCCGCTAGTTCACGATTGCAGCAGTTTTGCTCTGCAAGCGCTTGAAGCTGGACGAGTTGCGACGAGACTTCAAGTAAGGGTTGAGAAATGGGCGGAGCGCAAGTGGGTGTACCCCGGTGTTTTTTCGTAAGAGTGGCAAATAAAGGACTTAACCGTTCAAAAAGCGCGAGAAAAGGGAGAAAGGACGAGAGTTTGTGGTCGAGCGGGAGACCGCGGTCGGGGCGATGATTGCGGGGGCGCGGGCGATTTGCGAACATACACTATTATATCATTGAAGTCAATAGAAGAGTGGATTAGCATTCGAAACGGAGAATCGGACGGTTGGCGGATAGAGCCGTGGATTCGGGTTGCTGCCGCGACGTGCTAGGATGCGTGTATGCAAGGAGCTGAGCGGTCAGCGCTTCGGATCTTCACCATCGGGCATTCCAACCATGCACTAGAACGGTTTCTGGATCTTCTCAGGAGCCAAACGATCGAAGTGATTGTTGATACCCGGTCGTATCCTTACTCGAATCACGCGCCGCAGTATGACCGGGAGGCTCTGAAGAAGGCGCTGCAGAAGGCCGGGCTGAAATATATCGACATGGGCGAGCAATTGGGCGGGCGGCCGAAGGGCGAGGAGTTTTACGACGCGAAGGGGCACGTGCTGTACGACCGGGTTGCCGCCAGCGAGTTTTTCAGGGACGGATTGTCGCGGCTGGAAAAAGGGATCGAGAGTCACAATGTGGCGCTGTTATGCTCGGAGGAGAATCCGGCGATCTGCCACAGGAAGTTGCTGGTCGGGAGAGTGCTCGCGGAACGAGGCTTCGCGGTGGAACACATCCGGGGAGATGGTCGGCTTCAAACCGATGATGAGCTGGCCGCGCCCGATGCTGCAGTGAACCGGACGGGGAGTCTTTTTCCGGACGCCGAGGTTTCCACATGGAAGTCTATACCATCGGTTTTACGAAAAAAACGGCAGAACAGTTCTTTGAAATCCTGAAAAAAGAGAGTATCCGGCGTTTGGTCGACGTGCGGTTGAATAACGTTTCGCAACTGGCGGGCTTCGCGAAACGCGACGACCTGCGCTATTTCCTTCGAGAAATCTGCCGCGCAGAATACGTGCACGAACCGCTTCTGGCCCCAACGCAAGAGATGCTGGACAAATACAAAAAGAAAAAGGGACCGTGGGCCGAATACGAACAAGAGTTTCTCGCACTGATGTCGGAACGAAAGGTCGAAGAACGACTGAATAGGTCGATGTTTTCGGCACCGACCGTACTTCTTTGCAGCGAACCGACTGCGGAACATTGTCACAGGAGATTAGTCCTAGAATATCTATCAACGAAATGGGATAATATATCGATTCGTTATCTGTAGACCTACGTGCCGTCCTTCGATCTAATTTGTCTAGCCAATTCCCGGAAGCTCTCCGAGCGTTGTATCGCCGGCCTGCGGACAGACACAGGAGGCTGGATCAGGCCGGTCAGCAAAGCCGAGCACGGAGAACTGAACTATTCCGAGCGACAGCTGGGCCCTGACGGGGAGCCTCGGAATTTTGACATTATTCGAGTGAGCCTGGCGAAGGCCCACGCGGCGCCAAGCCAACCGGAGAACTGGCTGATCAATCCGGAATCCTGGAGACTAATCGAGCGGCCCGCGCCCGCTAGGTTCGATGTTCTGGTCAGGCGGGCGATTCACTCGGGCGAGGTGCTCTTCGATTCGCTTTCCGATCGAGTGCCAGAAACAACTTTTCATTCAAAGCAAGCCAGAGAATCGCTGGTGTTGATCAGGCCGAGCGACGTCCGTTGGATTACGGAGGAGTTCCACGGCAGGAGAAAAGCGCGAGTGTCGTTCAAGCTCGGAAATGCGCAATATGCGCTTGCAGTAACCGATCCCAGCGTTGAATGGGACATCAAGCTGAAGGACCTAGGACGGCATACGTCGGAAGAACTGGGGCTGGAGGAGAGCCGCACCTTGTTCACAGTTAGCCTCGGCGAGGCCTTCGAGGGCAACTGCTACAAGCTTGTGGCGGCAGTTCTGCAGTGGCCGCAGGACTGGCCGAAGCTGTAGCGACGCGGCAAAACGCGGCGACTGCGGGCGGGTCGTGTTATGCTGAAGGGGAAGTGACAGCCGCAAACGCTACCTCGCGCGGCCGGAGTGCGGCCGACGTCGACCTGAGCGTAAGCCTTGGCGCAGTGCGCCTGCGGAATCCTATTCTCACTGCCAGCGGAACCTTTGGTTACGGGGCGGAATTCGCCCACCTGGTTGATCTCAATTCCCTCGGCGGGTTCGTGACCAAGGGGCTTTCCCGTGAACCCATCGCGGGGGCGCCCGCGCCCCGGCTGTGCGAAACCCCAGGGGGCATGCTCAATGCCGTGGGGCTCCAGAATGTCGGCGTCCAAGCCTTCCTCCGCGAAAAACTCCCGGTACTAAGGAAATTCGATACAGCCATCATCGTCAATGTTTTCGGGCATTGCGTGGAGGACTACACGGAGGTAGTCCGTCAGCTCGAAGATGCGGATGGAGTGGCGGCCTACGAACTGAACGTCTCCTGCCCAAACGTGAAAAAGGGCGGGTTGCAGTTCGGAAACGACCCCGCGCAGGTACGGGAAGTGACGGCGGCGGCGCGGAAAGCTGCCTCGAAGCGGCCTGTGTGGGTGAAGCTGTCGCCGCTTGTTGCAGATATTGGGCTTACGGCCCGGGCGGCTGAGGAGGCCGGGGCGGACGCGCTGACGGTGGCAAACACTTACCCGGCGATGGCGGTCAGCTACGTTACCCGGACTTCCCGGTTGGGGAACCCGACGGGCGGGCTATCGGGCGCGGCGATCAAGCCGATCACGCTGCGGCTGGTCTGGGAGGCGCAGAAAGCAGTCAAGATACCAGTGATCGGGTTGGGAGGCATCGAGACGGCTGCGGACGTGCTGGATTACCTGGTCGTGGGTGCAACTTGCGTACAGGTGGGGACGGCGAGCTTTACTGACCCGAGGGCCAGCGAGCGGCTTGTTCGGGAGGTTCGGAAAGCACTTTTCGATATCAACCTGTTTACTGTGAATGAGATACGAGGTTCCTTCCGCGCAGAAAGTGATTGACAAGCTGCGGCTTTCGTGCTACACTTTTTAGGATTTGAGTAGCAAAAAGAACACACTATGAGACGACCACTCTTCATGATCTGGGCAGCAATTCGGTGGTTGCCCCTGATGTTCCTGATTGCTCCGGCGATGGAGGCACCCCTCGTCGCGCATTTGAATCAACCGGTGAAGCCGATAAAGACCTGGGTAGGCAACGCGAGCTGGTATGGACCCGGGTTTGACGGCCGGCTGACCGCCGACGGCGAGCGCTTCGACAGTGAAGCGCTGACCGCCGCCCATCCAAACCTTCCCTTCGGCTCGATTGTGCGCGTGGTGAACCCGCGCAACGGCAAGTTTGAACTGGTGCGCATCAATGACCGGGGTCCTTACCAGGAAGGGCGCGAAATTGATGTATCCTATCGCGTGGCCCGGAAGATTGGACTGATTCATTCCGGAGTCAGCCAGGTCCGGCTGGAACTGCTCGAGGTTCCAGGAAAGCACTGAACCGGGAACGAGCCGGGGCCACAATACTCTGTGACCTTCGACGCCCATCCGCGAAGCAGCCTGATTGTCGCACTGGATTTTGATTCTTTATCGTCCGCGGTGAAGTTCGCGGGGCAGCTGGCCGACGTGGCGGGGCTATTCAAAATCGGCAGCCAGCTATTCACCACAGCGGGACCCCAAGCGGTAAAGGAAATCGCCGCGCTGGGCCCGGGCATTTTCCTGGACCTGAAATTCCACGACATTCCGAACACAGTGGCGGGCGCGGTGCTGGCGTCGGCGGCGATGCCGGGCGTGCAACTGGTGAACGTGCACGCGCTGGGCGGCAAGGCCATGATGGAGGCGGCGGCGCAGGCGGTGAGCGCGGGAGTGCCGCTGGGAGCGGACCGCACGCGGCTGCTGGCGGTGACAATTTTGACGAGCATGAATCCGCAGGCGATGCGCGAAGCGGGAATCAGCGGAGCGCCGCTGGGGCGCGCGGTGAAGCTGGCGCGGCTGGCGAAGCAGGCGGGCGTGGACGGGGTGGTGGCTTCGGTGCAGGAGGCCAAAGCGATCCGGAAAGCATGCGGGAGAGAATTTCTGATCGTGACGCCGGGGGTGCGTCCCAAGGATGCGAAGGCGGGCAGCAAAGGGAAGAAAGACGATCAGGCGCGGACGGCGACTCCGGCGGAGGCGATTCGCGCGGGAGCGGATTACATCGTGGTGGGCAGGCCGATCCTGACGGCTGCGGATCCGCGCGGCGCGGTGCAAAGCATCGTGGAAGAAATCGCTTCAGCGCGATAAAAGCATGGCAGCGCGGGAAGCAGCGGCACGGCGGCGCCCCCACAAAAACTTCGCGGAACGAATCCTTCCTCCGCTAATTTGACCCTTCGGCGAAGTGTTCGCTAGCATCCGAGTGCGGGCTTGCCGCAGCTTCGAATGAGCATTCCGAAAAATATCATTGTGGGGACCGCGGGGCACATCGACCACGGAAAATCGTCGCTGGTGGAGGCGCTGACGGGGACGCATCCGGACCGGCTGGAAGAGGAAAAGCGGCGTGGAATCACGATCGATCTGGGATTTGCGTTCCTGGAAAAAGGGAACGCGCGATTCGGATTCGTGGATGTGCCGGGGCACGAGCGATTCGTGAGCAACATGCTGGCGGGAGCGGCGGGAATCGACGTGGTGATGCTGGTGATCGCCGCGGACGAGTCCATCAAGCCGCAAACGCGGGAGCATTTCGATATTTGCCGACTGCTGGGCGTTTCGCGGGGATTGATCGCGCTGACGAAGACGGATCTGGTGGATGAAGAGACGGTGGAACTGGCGCGGCTGGAGGCGCAGGAGTTCGTGCGGGGGACTTTCCTGGAAAACGCCAGGGTGGTGGCGGTGAGCGCGAGGACGCGCGCGGGGTTGGATGAACTGAAGGGGGAGCTGGCCAAGCTGGCGGAAGAGATTCCGGGGAAGGATGCCAGCGGACATTTTCGGCTGCCGATTGACCGGTCGTTTTCGATCAAGGGATTCGGGACAGTGGTGACGGGGACTTTGATTTCGGGCAGCGTTTCGCCTGAGGATGAGGTGGAACTGTACCCGACGGGGAAGCGGCTGCGGGTGCGCGGGGTGCAATCGGGCGGGAAAGGAGTGGCTAGAGCGACGGCGGGTCAGAGGACGGCGGTGAATTTGGCGGGCATCGAACACTCCGCCATTCGAAGGGGAATGGCGCTGGGAGTTTCCGGAAGATTCCGGCCAACAAGGCGGATGGACGTGCGTTTGAGCCTGCTGGCGGACGCGCGGGACTTGAAGAACAGAGCGAAGGTTCATTTTCATGCGGGGACGCTGGAGACGATCGCCGAGGTGCGTTTGCATGGGCGAGAAGTGTTGCGCGCGGGAGAAAGCGCCCCGGCGCATTTGTGGCTGCAGAATCCGGCATTGGTGCTGAGTGGAGATCGATTCATCCTGCGGCAATTTTCGCCAGTGACGACGATCGGCGGAGGGGTGGTGCTCGACCCTTTGGCGCGCCGCCCGAGAGCGAGCGACGCGGGGAGGACGGCGTTTCTTGAAACGCTGGAGCGCGGGGACGCGGAGGAAATTCTGTCCGCGATGACGCAGCGGTCCGGGACGGGGCTGGCGTTCGGGGAAATTGCGGCGCGAACGGGATGGACCGACGCGAAAATCCGGGATACGGCGAAAAGGATTGAGACTTCGGGACGCGCGCGGCAAGTTGCGGCGGAGGCGTTGTTGCTGGTGGATCGGAAACAGTTTGATGAACTGCGCGGAAAGATCAGCGAGACGATCGAGAAATTTCATCAAGGGAACCCGCTGTTGCCGGGAATGGCGCGCGAAGACTTGCGGTCAGCGTTGGGCCGGCGAATTCAGGCGGCGGCTTTTCGCGCGGCGCTCGAGGAGCTGGCGGCGGAGAAGAAGGTGGAACTGGCGGGCGAACTGGTGAGGCGCGCGGGAGCGGTGGTGACGCTGCTGCCCGAGGAGGCGCGTTCGAAGGAACAGATGGAAAGGGCGTTTGATAAGGCGGGGCTGGCGGTGCCGCCGGTGAAGGAGGTATTGGGGCAGCTTTCGGTGGATGCGAAACGGGCGGAGAAGCTGATGCAACTGCTGTTGCGGGAGAAAAGTTTAGTGCGGGTGACGGCCGAGCTGGTATTTCACCAGCGCGCGCTGCAGGAGATGAAGGCGCGGCTGGCCGAATACAAACGGCAAAAAGGGGAGCGGATTTCGGTGGCGGTGTTCAAGGAGCTGACGGGGATTTCACGGAAATACGCGATTCCCCTGCTGGAATACCTGGACCGGGAGCGGGTGACGCGGCGAGTGGGGGACGAGCGTGTTATACTATGATTTCACGGAAAATCCAGGTTGTGGTATTTGATGGAGATTCGAGCTGCGTGGTAGGTTGGGATGGGGAGGGTTGGAGGTTTTATGGAATTCCCGTTGCACTGGCTGATCATTCTGGTCGTGGTGCTGATCCTGTTCGGCGGCCGGAAGATCCCTGAATTGATGCGCGGCCTGGGAGAGGGCGTGCGCGGGTTCAGGGAAGGGATGTCCGGCTCTCATTCGCAGGCTACGACGCCGCCAGCGGCGCCGAGCGCTCCGGCCGAGAAGCAGGCGGAAGAGAAGAAGTAAGAGTATTGACGCGCTGAGCTTGTTGAACAAATATCGCGGCAAATCGCGTCGAGTTGCTTTGGAACGAGCCGCAGGGCGCTTCGGGCGTACGACGAACCGGCCAAGCCATCCTCAAGAACAAAGTGAAGAGCGTCAGACGACGGCGGGGCGCTGGTGGTCTTCGGACCAGCCGAGGTCGGCGAGCTCGCGGCAGAGCCTGGCAAGAGGCAAACCAACCACGTTGAAATAGCAACCCTCGATGCGGGGAATGAAGCGTCCCGCCATACCTTGAATAGCGTAAGCGCCGGCCTTATCGAAGGCTTCGCCGGAAGCCAGGTAACGCACGATGTCCTGATCGGACAGAGCGGTGAAGTGGACTTGCGTGACTTCGACGAACTGGCGGCGCTCGGCGTCCGGAAGACGAATCAGAGTAACTCCCGTGAGGACGGAGTGGGTGCGGCCGGAGAGTTTTTCGAGCATCTGGCGAGCGTCCTGGGTGGTGCGGGGCTTGCCGAGGATGGCTCCTTCGAGAGTGACGATGGTGTCGGCGGCGACGACGATGGCCGGGCCCACGGCACGGGCGGCGACGAGTTCGGCCTTGGCGGCAGCGAGGCGCTGAACCAAGTCGTGAGGAGATTCGCCTGGGATAGGGGTCTCGTCGACGGCGGAAGACAACACCAGGAAAGGCAGACCGGCATTCCGGAGGATTTCGGCCCGGCGGGGAGAGGCCGAAGCAAGAACCAATCTCATCGTCGCTCCCGTTCCGAGAATACTACAGAGTGGAAGCGGGGACAGCTTGTCCGTGCAGATTTCGGCGCTTGGGGCAGATCGGCGTTCAAGGATCAGAAGATGACAGATTCCTGGTATTCGCCGAAGACGCGGCGGAGGGCATCGGAGATTTCGCCGAGCGTGGCGTAGGATTCGACGGCAGTCAGGATGAAGGGTACGAGATTTTGGGTCGTCGCGGCGGCGGATTCGAGGGCCGCCAGAGCGGACCGGGTTTTGGGAGAATCGCGGCGGTCGCGCAAAGCGTGGAGGCGTTCGACCTGCGTGCGTTCAATTTGGGGGTCGATGCGCAGCGTAGAAACGGCGCGTTGCTGCTCGGAGACAAAGCCGTTGAGGCCGACGACTACTTTTTGGCCGGATTCGATTTTGCGCTGGTAGTCGTAGGCGGCTTTCTGGATTTCGGACTGAACGTAACCGGATTCGATGGCGTGGAGCATCCCACCGAGAGCGTCGATTTTGGCAAGGTACTGGCGGGCACCGGATTCGATGGCGCTGGTCAGGTGCTCGATGGCGTAAGAGCCGGCGACGGGGTCGATGGTATTTGCCACGCCCGTTTCGTGGGCGATGATTTGCTGCGTGCGAAGAGCGATAAGAGCGGCGTCCTCGGTAGGCAGGGCCAGGGCTTCGTCGAGCGAATTGGTGTGCAGAGACTGGCATCCGCCGAGGACGGCGGCCAGGGCTTGCATCGCAACACGTACGATATTGTTTTCAGGTTGCTGCGCGGTCAGAGAAGAGCCGGCGGTCTGGGCATGGAAACGAAGCATGAGGGAGGCGGGATTCCGGGCGCGGAAGCGTTCGGCCATCAGGGAAGCCCACAGGCGGCGCGCGGCGCGATACTTGGCGATTTCTTCGAGCAAATCGTTGTGGGCGTTGAAAAAGAAAGAAAGCTGCGGCGCGAAATCGTCGACTGCCAGGCCCGCGTCGACGGCGGCCTGAACGTAGGCGATGCCGTTGGCGAGAGTGAAGGCGACTTCCTGAACGGCCGTCGAGCCGGCCTCGCGAATGTGATAACCGGAAATGGAAATGGTGTTCCACTTCGGGAGGTGTTCCTTGCACCAGGCGAAGACGTCGGTAACGATGCGCATGGCGGGGCGAACCGGGTAAATGTAAGTGCCGCGAGCGATATATTCCTTGAGGACGTCGTTCTGAACGGTGCCGGAGAGTCTGGCGAGATCGGCGTTCTGCTTTTTCGCGACGGCGACGTACAAGCACAACAGGATGGCGGCGGTGGCGTTGATGGTCATGGAAGTGGAGACCTTGTCGAGGGAGATGCCGTCGAAAAGAATCTCCATATCCTCGAGCGAATCGATCGCGACGCCGACTTTGCCGACTTCGCCTGCGGCGAGGAAATGATCGGAGTCGAGACCGATTTGCGTGGGCAGGTCGAAGGCAACGGAGAGGCCGGCCTGGCCTTTGCCGAGAAGATAGCGGTAGCGGCGATTGGATTCGGCGGCGGTGCCGAATCCGGCGTACTGGCGCATGGTCCAGAGGCGGCCGCGATACATGGTGGGATAAATGCCGCGGGTGAAGGGCGGCTGGCCGGGATAGCCAACGGCTTCGCCGGATTGCGCGGGGGACAAGTCGCCTTCCGTGTAGCAGGGCTCCAGCGGCAAGCCGGAGGCGGTGCGGAATCCGGCTTGGGGCGCGGACTTCACGGATTTGGAATCAGCGGACATTTTCAAGCGCCATGCCCGAGCGCCTCAACGTAATTGACGCGCACGGCGGAAGGAGCCCCAGGAAAAACCGACCATGAGCACGGCAAAGGCGAGCGAAAGAACAACCACCCAGCGAGGAATGTCGCGGACCAAAGCGCGAAAAGAATTCTGGAGCCATACGAGAGCCAGAATCGCGAACACCGCGCCGACAAGCTCATGGAACAACTGGCGCAGGGCGAACCAGAAGCGGCGGAAACCGTGTCTCTGCGCGGGGGGAGGAAGGGCCTTGGTTGCCGACGTGGCCATGGAGACATTTTAGCGTAAGTTCCGGGGCGGTGCGGGCGGACGAACTGTACGGAAGACGTGTGAACCAGTTGGAGACAGAAACGAGGAGAGGCGCTTGTCTCGGGCAACGCCGAGTCCTACAATTGCATTCGAGCTAGGGAGAACGAACCTTGCAACTCGACGATCACCTGAAAAACCTGCTTCGTGAGCTGGGACACGCGATTAACGACACGGTGTCCGAGTCGGACAGAATCACCGGGGCGATAGCCGGAGTGCGCGCGCATGGCTACGATATTGTGCTGAAGCTGGACGCGACGATCGGGCTGGCGAAGCGCGAAGCGGGCAGCGCCGTGGAGGATACGCGGCTGACCACGCTGGACCGGCGGTTTCTGGAATCGTTGCGCATTCAGGTGGACCAGGAATCTTTGCAGGAGCAAGATCCGGATAAGAAGCCGGCACCGCGGCTGAACATGACACCGCAGGACGTGCGGTTTCTAAAGTCGCTGCGCATTGCCACCGACGACATCGAATGAAGCTTACTGTAAAATCCGCCGCAGTGGTGACGGTCGCGTTCGCGGCTGTCGGCGCCTTCGCGTGCGGAACGGCGGCGGGACAAGCAGCGCCGGTGGTGGACACGGCGGTGCCCATTATCGTGCGCGCGTTGAAGCCCCACAAGGCAAGCCCGTACCCTAAAATTCAGGGCACGGTGATGAACGCCACGATCGCGGAAATCACCGTGCGCGAGAGAGACAACGAGTTGGCAATCCAAAGTTTTTCGCTTTCCGAAGAAGCCGCCGCGAAAATGCAGAAAATCATCGATAAGGGCGGCTACCAGTACGGCGACAAGGTAACGATCTACTACGATCCGCAAACCAGAAAAGCAATCAAGATCAAGGGCAAGCCTTCCAAACCATTGTGATTCAGCGGAGCCTTCGATGCTTCGCCTTCCCGCGGTTTCCGGCCGATTTTATCCCGCAGACGCCAACGAACTCGCCTCGCAAGTACGCAGTTTGACGAAGCACGCCCCCGGCAGCGCAGTTCGATCCGCACCGGCATGTCTCGTACCGCACGCCGGCTATATGTATTCGGGGCATGTAGCGGGCGCGGTGTACGGGAAGATAGCGATTCCTCAAAAAATCATTGTGCTGGGCGTACGGCACTCGCCGAGGGGACAGGCTGCGGCGATCCTAACGGAGGGCGCGTGGAGAACGCCGCTGGGTGACGCGCCGATCGACGGCGAATTGGGCAGCGAACTGCGCAAAGCGTGTCCGTTGCTGAGAGAGGACGCGATCGCTCATGCGGGTGAGCATTCGCTGGAGGTGCAACTTCCGTTTCTGCAGGTTCTGGCGCCTGGGTTCAAGTTCGTTCCGATCGCGCTGGGAACGTTGCACTACGAATCGCTCGCGGAAGTCGGCGCGGGAATAGCAAGAGTGCTGAGGGCCGCGCGAGAACCAATTCTGCTGCTGACCACATCCGATCTGAATCACTACGAAGACGATGCGACCACGCGAAAGAAGGACGGAATGGCGATGGCGCAACTGACGGCGATGGACCCACGGGGCTTGTTCGAGGTTTGCGGACGCGAAGACATCTCGATGTGCGGGCTGGGGCCGGCCGTGGCGATGCTGACGGCGCTGAACACGATCGGGGCTACGAAAGCAGAAGTGGTGAAATATGCCACGTCCGCGGATGTCTCGCGAGATACGGAAACCGTCGTCGGATATGCCGGAATGATTTTCGCGTAGTCGCAGCGCGACGGGCCACCGTCAGTGAGGACGACCGCCGGAGGGCGCAGGCGCAGAACGAGCGCCGCCGCCCGAGGGCGCGCTGGCCCGCGGCATCGACCCGCCTCCGCTGTAGCCGCCACCGCCGGACCGGGCGGGACTTCCGCCCCAACTTCCCCCGCCGATGCTGCTTGGCTCGCTTCTAGGTGCCGGAGGAGGCGCGATGCTTGGACGGGGAGGCGGGGCTACGCGAGCGGGCGGAGTCGCCGCGCGGCCTCGCTCGTCAGTCATAACGCGATTTGAGGCGGGGCGACCGGGAACCGGTGTTGCGGAAGAATTTGGCGCGCGCACTTCATTTGGCCGAGCGACCGTGCGCTCGATGCCTGCGCGTTCTTCAGAAGACCGGGAAGCCGCAGGATTTGAGCCACCGGCATTGGAATTGATGAAGCGGCGCTCGCCGGGGTCATAGACAATGCCCGACTGCCTCGCAGGACTGGCTCCGCGAAGGGCGGGAGATTCCGCCACCATGGAGCGCGAGAGTCGCGCCGGAGACCCGACAGCCGCCAGCGTGCCGGGAAAGACGTCACGAGGCGGACGCTTATCGACCTTCCATTTTTCGGTTTCCGTGATGGGCAGGCGGTTCGACACGCCGCGTTGGTTAACCTGAAACACTCCGCGAGACATGTTCAGGGGGGTTCTGCTGCCGGAGTCCAAGGGGTGGACCGGGACGATGCCGAGCAATCCACCAGAACGAACCCAAACCCCGGTAACTGGCCGAAAACGCGTGGGACGGCCAGGGATAAAGCTGCCGCCGGGATTCCAGACCCAACCGAAACCGGGCTCGAAGAGCCAGCCGCCAAAGTGGTACGGGAGCCAACCCCAAGGCTGGTTGCCGATAAACGTCCAGCCGAAAGAAGCGTCGTAAAACCAATTCCCGAAATCAAAAGGCGACCAGCCGAGACCAACGCCGTACGGACGCCAGCAATACCCGTAGCCGGCGACGGGGAACCAGGAGCCAAAAGTGTAGAGATCGCCGAAGCCTGCAGTGTAGCCGTAGGAATCGGAATAGCGCAGCGCGGCGGTGGTTGCCGTGGCGGCATTTTCAATTCTGCCGGAGACCCACTGGTCGAATTCGTCATTTTCAGGAAGACGGCCAACGGTCAGGGAAGACTCGTCGCCAGCGTTCATCGAGAGCGATTCGCCCTTCTGGAGGGGCGTGTTTTTCTGTTTTGTGAGCACCGCGATGCGGCCCTGAAGGACGCTGACATTGCTGCCGTCGTCAAAATTATTGAGGCGGAAGGTGGTCTTGCCCTCGGCTTGGACGCTGAAATCGCCGCCGGTGACGCTGAAGTAGTCGCCGCGGGAGGGGTTGACGTAGAACTCGGCGGTGCCTTGGCGGAGGATCAAGCGGCTGGTGCGCGCGCCGTCTTCGAGCGAGAGGTCGTAGAATTCGAGGACGGTGTTTTCCGCGAGGAAGGCCATGGCGCCGTTTTCAAATTCGACCTCGGCTCTACCGTTGTCGGTGGCCAAAACATAGCCTTGGCGGATGGGGAGATTCAGCTCGGCTCTTTCCCAGACAGCCTTTTCGTCGGCGAGCGGGTCGCCCTTTGCGTTGTTGGAAAAACGGACGTCACCCTGGACGAGGCTCAGACGCACAATGCGGGCGTGGCTGGAGTCGCCGCGGGCGGTTGGCGCGAAACCCGCCCAGACCAAAGAAAAAACAGCTGCTGAGAGGACGGAAAGAAGTCGATGAGCCATGTTCACCCCCGTTGCGAACAGCGAACCCGGCTGTAAGTAGGACGCTCCGCGCGAGTTAATGGTTACTTCAGGACCGGCAAAGCCATGGTGCCCTGCAGGGCCGGGGGCGTCAAGGCAGGGTTCGCCAAAGGACGGCGAAAACGTGACGAAGCCGGGTTTTGTTGCACCGGAAAACGCCGCACAACAGATGGCACCGCAAGTGCTGCTTCCTTGACAGAGGCAAAGTGAATCATTAGTTTCAGGTGAGCGATTGTTGGCCGGGGCGTGCACATTCCGTGTACATTCATCGTTCGTTCGCGTCTAAGGGCGATAGGCGTGTTCCGAAGTGAAACAGAGCAATTAAAGAGGCACGTCCACGGGGTGGAGGAAATCATGCGGCGCATTCTTAAGGTGGTTCTTGGCGTTCTTTTTTGGGCATCGATGGCGGCCGCGCCCGCGACGTACGGCCAGGGAGGAGCAACCGGGGCCATCAATGGCGTGGTGGTAGACAGCAGCGGGGGCTGGGTGGCGGACGCGTCGGTGCAAATCTTCAGCACCGCGACGGACGCACTGATCCGGAAAGTGTCGACGGGATCCGAGGGCACGTTCGTGGCAGCGCTGCTGCCTCCGGGAACGTACTACGCGGTGGTCAACAAAACGGGATTTTCAGAGGCAAGAGCGCAGGGGATCGAAGTGCGCGTGACGGAAACCGCCAGGGTAACCATCACGCTGAAGCCCGGGGCGGTGTCGGAGAAAGTGGAGATTACGGCCGAAGTAGCGAACGTCGAAACAACGAACGCCACGACCGGAGAGTCGATCGGCACGCAAACGGTTCGGGAACTGCCGCTGGCCACGCAAAATTATCAGCAGCTCCTGAGTCTTTCGGCGGGAGCGCAGAGCGAGCTGAATGCGTCGGCGCAACTGGGGCGCGGCAACGTGCGGGTGATCGTCAACGGCCAGCGTGAAGACAATAACAACTACCTGATCGAAGGAATCAGCGCGACGGACTATAACGTGGCCCAGGCGACGAACGTGCCTTTGCCAAATCCGGACGTGATCCAGGAATTCAGGGTGCAGACTTCGCTTTATGACGCCAGCCAGGGAAGAAACGGCGGAGGAAACGTCAACGCGATTCTCAAATCCGGCACACGGGAGTTCCACGGCGACTTGTATGAATATTTTCGGAACGACGTGCTGAACGCGAACGAATTTTTCCTGAACGCTTCGGGGCAGAAGCGGCCTCCGGTGAAGCAGAACATTTTCGGAGGGAGTCTCGGCGGGCCGGTTGGGAAAGAGAAACTGGGCTATTTCTTCGTCAATTACCAGGGGACACGGCAGAGGAGCGCCCTTTCTCCGGGAACACAGATCAACAACCCGGCATTCCCGGCGCTTCCGACGTCGCGCGACGCGGCATCGATCGCCAACGCGCTGAGCACGGCGGCGTTTCCGATCGCTCCCGGAGACATCGATCCGGTAATTTTGAAGCTGCTGCAGTTTCAGAGCAATGAGTTTGGTGACCCGAGCGGGTTTCTGATTCCATCGGTTGGAACTCCGGATTTAAATCCCAACAAAGCCGCTTATGCGACGGCGCCCTTCATTGCCAGCGAGCCCGGGCGGTACAGCGACGATCAGTTCACCACGAACTGGGACAAAGAGTTTCGCGGCGGAAGCGACAAAATCGCCGGGCGCTTTTTCTTTTCCAACGCGGAGTCCGTTTTGCCGTTCGGCGCGGGCGGATTGCAGGCTTCGCTCGGAGGAACGCTGGCGAGCAGCATCAGCGCGACGGACTTGAATTTTCCATATGATTTGCCCGTTCACGCGCGCTTTTTCACGCTGAACGAAACACATCTTTTTTCTCCGACGTTCGTGAACGATTTTCGCTTCGGGTATGAGCGAATCAACAACAGCCTGCTCAATGTGCCGCCCGTAACCGCCGACGACCTGGGCATTCAGAGGCCGACGAATGCAGTGACGAAGTCCATTTACAAGTTCACGCTGGCGAGCTCCGGTTTCCAGATCGGCCCGACGCCGCCCGCTGATCAATTCCAGACGCAGAACAACTACAGTATGGTTGACACCTTGAGCTGGATCAGGGGAGCGCACATGCTGCGGTTCGGCGGCGAATTCACGCGAGTGAACCTGGACAAGCTGTTTCCGCAAGTGTTCAACGGCCAGCTGTTCTTCGTGAACGGCGGAGGGGCGACGGATTTTCAAAAGCTGGCGGTGGGAGCGCCGGACTTCAGCTTCGGGGGCGGCGGCGTTTACAACCACGAGTACCGCGCAAACGATTTCGCTTTCTTCGGGCAAGACGACTGGCGCGCGCGTCCCAATCTGACGTTGAACCTGGGATTGCGCGTTGAGGTGCTGGGAGCGTTTCACGACAACCTGTGCCACATCGGCAATCTGGACCAGGACCTGGCGAACAGCGGGCAGTATCCGTTCATCAACGGAAATTGCGCGAACAACCTAGGCGTAGCGGGATTGACCGGCTCCGGCAGCGACACGACATACAAGAACGACTACACGACAGGAATCGGACCGCGCCTTGGCTTCGCGTACGACCTGGGCGGAAAGCACTCGACGACGATTCGCGGCGGATACGGGATCTACTATGTTCGCGAAGACGTCGGCACGGTGGACCAGCTGAGTTTTCAAGCTCCTTACCTGCCGGTGGCGTTCGGCGGCGGCGCGCCGGGGTCGCTTTCTAATTTCTTTCTTAGCGGCATCAACGCTTTGCCGCAAGCGGGCGTGCTGGATCCAAACTTTATTCCGTGCCTCGGAGTCTTCCAGGGATTTCCAGGCGGAGACACGACGGTGTTTCCGAATTACGGCTGCGCGAGCGGCAGCCCGGGCGTGCTGCCTTCGCAGTTCATTTTCGGCTTGACCGTGCCGCGCAACTTTGTGGCGCCGAGCACCCAGCAGTGGAATCTGACGCTGCAGCACGCACTGGGCAAGGATTGGGTCGTGGAAGCAGGGTACGTCGGCACACATGCGGTGCACCTGCGGGAAACGCGGACAAGCATCCAGGCAAGGCTGGCGAGCGCGACAAACCCGGTGGTATTGAGCGGCGCGAACTGCGACGGCAGCGTGATCAGCGCCAGCGCTTCGTGTTCCATTACCGTCAGCACAACCGGGAACGGCCCGGCGAGGTCGAACAATACGGGCATCAATGGTTATAACGGATTTCAACTCTTCGCCGACGACGCGTACTCGCACTATCATTCGCTGCAACTGACCATTTCGCGCCGTTGGAGCGCCGGATATTTTCAAGGGGCGTACACGTGGTCGAAGTCAACGGATGCGACGTCGAGCGGAAACACGGCGCTGAACACGGCATTCAACGACGAGAGCGACCTGAAGTTTTCCCGGGGACTTTCGGATTTCGACCGCACGCACCGCCTGAGCCTTAGCTACCGGTACGACCTTCCCTTTTACAAGGATGCCGAAGGCGTAAAGAAGCTGCTTTTGAGCGAGTGGACGGTAAGCGGGATTACGGTGGTGCAATCAGGCGCGCCTTTTTCGGTGACGGATTCCGGGGCAGGGACGGCGTTCCTCGGTCCCGGGCTGGCATCGGCGACACTGGGCGGGCAACTCGCGTCGGGAGGATCGCTTTCCGCAGGACTGGCGGGCGGAAGCATCCAGGACCGGGTGAACAACGGCTACCTGAACGCGGCGAATTTCACGACCGCGCCGCTCGTGCCCGCTTCCCAGGGGGGCGACGGCATAGTAACTTTCTTTGGAAATCTTGGCCGCAACATTTACCGCGGACCGTACCAGCAGAACTGGGATTTCTCGTTGATCAAGAATTTCAAGATCACCGAAAAGCAGAACCTGCGGTTTACCACCGACTTCTTCAATATCTGGAATCACGCGAACTTTGCGAATCCATCGATAAACGACGTGGAAATCGCGGGAGCGCCAGGCAGCCCATTCGGCAGGATATTTTCGACGGTAGGCACGCCGCGGCTGATTCAGTTCTCGTTGCGGTACGCGTTCTGAAAGGGTGCCGTCCAGCCGTGGCCTAAAGCGGTCAAGACCGCCGCGGCTGAAACGGCGGGCTTTTGCCGATGAACTCGAGACGCATCGCATCGCGCATTTCCGAACTGACCGGCGAGGGAGCGCTGGCGGTGTTTACACGCGCCAAGGAATTGGAGAAAGAAGGGCGCTCGATTATTCACCTTGAGATTGGCGAGCCGGATTTTAATCCCGCGGCGCCGGTGGTGGACGCGG
>Ga0079220_10000020_pt1 | contig 27813 bp, 32 predicted proteins | sample GAAS100_FD_75071 | JGI IMG/M metagenome (GOLD analysis project Ga0079220, IMG submission 75071) | Agricultural soil microbial communities from Georgia to study Nitrogen management - GA AS100 | ecosystem: Environmental > Terrestrial > Soil > Agricultural land | place: USA: Georgia | collected... | reverse complement strand
TATCCTTCTGCGGGGCGTTCCACGTGATCAGCGTTTCGAGGCTGCCCTGCTGTGCGATGAGGCTCCGCGGCGGATCCGGTCGCTTGCGCGTGCTCACCATCGGCAAAACCGCCGAGGCGTTCTCCTGCATGACGCGCTGCAGAAGTGGTATTGCCTCTTCGTAACTCTGCGGAAGGCTCTGGTAGAGACTCATGGTGCCTCGTCGCGCGTTCGGCCGAATTTGGGAATCACGGCATTCAAGATTCCGTACGTCGGGATGGGCACGAACGGCGGATCGGTCAGCGTGAAATCGCCATCGGCGGGATGCGAGGTCAGTTGCACGCGCGCGTAAACCCAATGGCACTCTTCGTCAACGTCCACCTGCCAACGGTTCTCGGGATTGTCCACTTCGACCGCTACCGTATTGCCCGGCGTGAAATTCGCCATTCCGAGGCTGTTCTTCGTGGACCACGACACTTGCGCGTTGCCGTCGCCCTGCCACTCGATTGCGCTGAGGAGCGGCTTGCCGTCGCCGGCGTTGAAAAGGAAAATCGCGTCGCCGGTGTACGTGCTGCCGTTGTCCGAAGTTCCGTCGTCAAGCTGATAAAAATGCCCGTCAGTGGCGCCGCACCACAATTTCTCCCTGCCGTTGGTGTCGCGCACGTTCTGCCGCGGAGAGTAGCCCGAGCCGACAAGAGTGTTCGGCGTCATGCCGGAGTAAACCGTCTCGTACGCCTGGGCGATCTGGCTGCGAAAATCGCGCAGTTTGAAATCGTGGTAGATGATCAGCGGATTCCCGTTGACGTCCTGGGCCTTGATTGTAATGCGGTCGATGCCCAATTCCGGATTCCGGTAGTACGCCAATTCAATGTTGGCGATGTAGGCGTCGCCAATCTTGCCGAGCTCGCCTGCTTCGTATTCCTCGCTCACGGGAATTGGGCCGCTGCCGTTCCATCCCATCAGTTGCTTGTCGCGAGTCACCCAATGCGGGCCGTAAGGCGTGATGATGAACGCGCGCTGCCCGGCGCAGCCGGCGTCCCATACTCCGCGCCATGGGTTTTGGCCCTGCTGGAATTGGAAAAGACTCCAAATTGCCAGATAGTTCTGACTGAAAAACCATCCCTCAAACTGGTAGCCGTGTACCGCCGTTGGTACTTCGGCTGTCGGGAAAGGTTCCAGATTGTCGCCCGCCCAGGATTCCGCCGGCACGCCAACGAAATTCCCGTTCGTGATGTCCGTGTCGTCCTCGGTGTAGTAGATATTGATGTCGCCATCGCGCGCGCCGAAAATCTTGCTGCCCACCTTGGCGAATTTGTTCAGCGCCAGAGGAACGCCGTTGCGCGTCGGGAGTTCCTGTGTCGTGTCGATTGTGGGATCGGTGATCGTTCCGACCGTAGCATTCCCGGCAACAACCACGCGATTCCCGCTGCTGTCCACGAAGGCGTACGGCACTGATCCGCCGTCGTTCGTGCGCCCGATCAGTTTTACCCATTCGGAATTGACGCCTGAAATGTCCGGGAGTCCGGTCAGCACGAGGGAATACCCGGTCGTGCTGAAAATCACTCGCGAGCCGATGGCGATGCGGTTGCCGACGTGCCCCGTCGTCGGGTTGTAATAGCTCATGTACATCTGGTAGCCGGGCGTCGCTAGGGATGTCAGTGTCGTCGCGAAAGAGCCCGTTGTGCCGTTCGTTGCGCTCGCCGTCACTCCGGCGGCTTCCGCCGTCGTCGGAACGCGGATGCCGGTGCTCCTCAGCGTCGTTCCGTCCCAATTCTTCATGTCCGTGCCATTGCCGAAGAAGATTCGGTTGGCGGAACGGAAGTGTCCCCAGGGATTCGCGTTGGACAGTGTTCCCACCGTCGTCACGGTCCCGCTGCCGATGGCTACCTGCTTGAGCGACGTGCTTTGCCCGTAAATCACGTACTTCGTGCCGGCGTAGAGTTCGTAATAGGCCGCGGAGTGAATCGCCACGGCGGAAACCGTCCCCATCGTCGGCGCCGTGTACCCGTAGCGCAGCCGCAACTGTCCGGATTGCAGCGGAACGAAATTCTTGCAGCGCAGCAGTCGGTCGCTCGGGTAATTCGTCGGATTCGAGCGGGAATCGACGCCGCCGACGCTGTATTGAGCCGGTTTTCTTAAAGGCACTTAGATTGCTCCCGACGCTTCATTGGCCTATTACGAGTGTGCCTGCACAAACGGCGCGCTGCTGGCGTTTGCTCCGGCTTCGATCACTTTCTTGGCGCTCCAGTCCGGCATGTTGGCGGCCGCTTCAAGGAATTCCTCGTAGCGGGCGTTGGCGGTAACGAAGCGTGGATCCTCTTGCCCATAAAGGAATTCGTACGCGCGGCGCTCAAGGGCGTAAATCAATCCCCAATGCAAATGGGCAGGCACAAGTGGAATCGTTTCCTGAGTGGTATCCGTCACCATGGGCACGGCAAAGTAGAAGAAAAAGATTTTTTGCGCGACGCTCGAAGGTGCCTGGAATCTCAGGGTTGTGAGGGAAGTTTGGGTATCGATGAATGCTGCGGAGGGGGTGTCCTGGACCGTGTTGAGGACAGCTTGGGCTTGGGCCAGCGGGTCAAAAATGGGGGTAATCTCGCCATCATCCGAAATCGTTCCGTCGGCGTTGACGAGGAACATCGAGTCGATCTGGCCGAGGTCTTGCACGTTCGCATCGGTGCCGCCGGTCGCTGCAAGGTCGTACGCGGCCGTGCCGATTGCCGCGGTGAACTGCGCGCGCTTCCGGCGCCACCAGAAATGCTGATCATTTACAAACTCATCGAGGGCGAGGAAAAACTCCATCCGCAAATCGATCTTCGGGGATGCGCGGCGTTCAGTTCGCTTGTCAACTTGATTGACCAACTGGCTTACGGTCCACGGCATGAAGCTCCTGGTAAACGGGTATGTCGTCCGGCGGCGGATTGCCCTCGGCTATTTGCTGCTCGAGATACGCTCTCCAGTCGAGCACGTTGTAGCTGTACTCTCCGACGTGCCCGGGGATGACCTGGGGATCGGCAAAAATCTTGTACCCGAGCTGCTTCGCCTTCCAGCAAAACGACAGGTCTTCGCCAAACTCGCGGAGTTGCGAATCCACCATGTTGTCGAGGAACTGGAACCACCAACAGTCTGCTTCTTTCCAGTCGCCGCCGGGCGCGATCGCACTCTGGAATTTGGCGAAGCGCATTTCGGCTTTGCGGTCCCAGTAGGTGTCGATCTCGTCGCAACGGGGGAATTTGCGCTTGTCCTCGGCGCGCTCGAAAGAGCACCGCAGATATTCCGCAGCCATCCGCTCGAATACTTCGCGCTTCACAAGCATGTAGGCTGCGCCAACCGCATCAATGGGGATCAGTTTGTTGGCGTCCCAATCCCACTGATTCAGTTGCGAGTACGTACCCTTGTCGGGATTCCAGCAGTAGATGTTTGGCCGCGGGGGGTCGTTTCGCACCGTGGCAATTCCGGTCACGATGTCGGCCTTGTACCCGAGCAACCTCGGAAGGTGCCCGGGCAGGCAGAGCATGTCGTCATCCATCAGGAAGAAGTATTCCGCTGGCGGTCGTCCGTCCGGTGAATCCTCCATCCCGTAAAGCGCCATGGTGATGGCCTGATTCCTAGCCCAATGCACCACCGAACTGCCGCGCTGGTGCGGGTTGATGCGGATGCTGTGCTTCCCGCGTGTGCATTTCCACGGCGCGTGGTTCCCGCACCGGCACGTGTTCTCCAACACCATCGCCGTCAGGTTGGAGTTCGTGCTCGGGTGGATGCCCCGATATGTGGGAATAACGACGTCAACGACGGCCATCGCCCTCTCGCATGACTTTCTGGAAATCGTTGAAGGTTGCTGCGTTCAAGGGCGGTCGGCGCCGGTTCAGCGCAGCCTTTTCCTTGAGTCGCTTGTCGAATTCGTAGGCCTTCTCTTTGTTCCCATCGATGCCGTACACTTCCGTGCCGCACCAGAATTTCCGGCCGGTATAGACGTGGGGCTCAAGGAGCACATCAATGCACGCCGGGCAGCCCTCGTATTTCTTGCCATCCTTCGAAAACTTGATGACAAGTTTCGGGGTTTCCCGGCGGCATTTCTTGTTCGGGCAGCGCACTGGTTCAGTCTGCCGTTTCGGCGGTCTTGGCCTGCAGTCCGCGGGCCTGGCGCGTTGGCCGTTCCGCTAGTAACGCCTTCAGCCGCTCGTTTTCTTTCTTCAATGCCGCGTTCTCGGCATCAAAGGCTTCGGCTTTTTGGTGCATTCGCCGCGCGCGCCGCTCCGGATTCTCGGTGTGCTGCATGAAAACTTCCGGATCTTCGGTCATTGTGTCGCCCTTGCGGATGAATCCGCGCAGGGTGGCAATCGTCTCCGGATCGTCGGTCGTGAACTTCCCTTTCAGGAAGTGGGCCTCTTTCTGGCCAAGCGGCAGGATGCGGCCATTTGCATCTTTGACCTGCTCCCCGCCGGAGATTCGTATTCGAACGCTGGACGGAATGTGCTCCATCCAAGCATAGAAAGTGACTGGCTTTACCGCTTCTTGCGTTTCGCTCATAACGCTCCTTCCAAAAGAAGAAGGGCGCCCGGGATTGAGCTTCCCGAACGCCCCTGCTGGATTGTTTTCGATGAACGCTACGCTCTAGGCGTATGCGCTCATGTTGTAGAGCCGGCTGTGCCGAGCTTCGTGACGGATGACCCAAGCGCCTTCCGTCAGGTACTCGTCGGAGTACTTGTCGGAACCGTCTTTCACGACGTTTTCGAGGAGCTGGGTGTCGCGGTTCTCGCCGTTGCCGACGAGGGGCGCGAATTCGATGGAATCCATGTCCAGGCCGTAGGCTTCGTCGCCCCAGCCAAGAGCGGAATTCGGACTGTTCTCGAGCAACAGGTCGCGGATGATGAGGAAATCTCCGTGCGAGGTGTTATACCGCTTCACCTTCACACCGGCAACCATCTCACCGGGTTCCGTGCGCAAGTGGCCGAGGGAGAAGAAGTCGAATCCGGAAATCACCCTCTGTGCGGCAACCAGAAGCTTTTCGGTCCCCTGGTAGTACTTCGAGAAGGAAGATTCCGCGAACGCTTCCATGCCGGACTCGGTGAGAGTCGTGTTGGCATTGTAAACGTTCGTCACCAGGCGGGATTTGATTCCCATCGTGGTGCGGATGGTGCCGGGCGTCGCCAGAGCCTCTGACGGACGGGACCACAGGCCGGCGGATTCGATCTCTTTGCGGTGCTCTTCGAGAGCCTTGCGGCGCTGGAAAAGACGCTCGTTCGGAGGGCCGAAACGCGCCTGAGCAACGTCCGACTTGGTGATCGTGACGGGCCGGCGGAAGATTTGGGTGTAGCTGATCTGGACGGACTTGCTGGTGCTTCGCACCGTTCCAAATGCAGCGCCTTCGGCATAGGCCGAAGCGAGGATGCGGAGGTCGGCGGTTGCACCGATGGTGTCGGCGCCCGCGCCGCCAATGCCGCGCGTCACGGTCAGCGTATTGCCGACCACGTTGGTCACGCGGATGATTTCTTCCGCGGCGGAACTGGAATTCGCCTTCGGAACGGCAACGGTGTCACCGATCGCGAAGAAGGTTCCATCGACCACGGCAATCGACGTCGCGACCGAGCTGTAGTCGGTCGTGCCGTTCGACACCTGGCCCCAATGCCCCACATAGTCGTCTTCAATCCACTCGACGCGGGTTGAAGGTGCGGGCTTGCGTCGGTTACCGATTTTCGTGGTAACCGTGAGAAGCGGCGTAAGGTTGGGGTTGCGAAGAACATCCTTCTCCCCAACGAAAATACGCCTTTGAACTGTTTCGGTTATTGTCTGGTCAACCGACCGGGCGACAATGTTGACGGCCATGCGTCACTCTCCACGGAGGAACGCAGCAAACGTGCCTATCGATTCCTTCGCAGCGAAACGCTGTTGGCTACGGCGTCGGCAAACCTGCTGCCGCCTTCCGAAACCAAATCGTTCACCGCTTTTTCGGCATCCGATGGGCCGGTGCTGAATCCACCCTTCGTTTTACCGGAAGCCACACGGCCAGCCGCGACTCTTTTCGCGTTGTCCGTCGCCAATTTCCTGCCCGTCTGCACGGCTTTCTTGACTACCGCAGGGTTCACCTGTTCACCCTTGGCAATCTTGTAGGCTGCGTCGATCTGGGCTGCGTAGTTCTTTACCTCATCCCTGCCGTCGCCGGCTTTGATCTGGCTGATCCACGCATTTTTCGCCATGACGCGCTTGAGCATTCCACTCGTCGCCATCCGCTCGAGGTCCGGATAGCGGGGTTGCCCCTGCTCGTTCTTCTGGCTGTCCAGTAGTTCGAAAGCGTTTTCCCGAACCGCAATCGTTCCGACGCGCCCGTAAACGGGATCGCTTCGGAGGCCCTGATTGACCATCTGGAAGACAGTCGGGGCCGCGTCATCCATCGCAAGCTGGAACATTTCCTGGAAGAACGACGTAATGCCGTTCGCCTGTTCCTGTGTGACCTTGACGTTCTTTCCCGGCCACATGGCGTTGACGAACTTCGTGGCGACGTGCATCGCCACTTGGGGCACTACGCGCTTCTCGGCAACTGCCGCATTTCTTGCGAGGTAGTCCGCGATTTGCTCGGCGGTTGGGGCTTCCGTCTGCGTCGGCTTGGCTACCTCTTCGGTGCCTTCATCCTCTTCGGTTGCCGACGTTTCCTGTGCCTTCATCCGCTCGAACGCTTCTTTGCGCTGCATCATTTCACGCAGCACGGCGCGGTCTTTCGGGTCTTTCGGATCGAACTGGACTTTCAAATTCTTCGAGTAGACTTTTGCGGCCTTCTCGTAGGCGGCGTCCGAATAGTCGCGGTCGTTCTCGTCGAACGTTAGCTCGCTCTCTTCGTCGCCTTCATCCTCGGCGCCTTCTTCCGTTTCGGTTTCCTCTTCGGATTCCTCGCCGGGATCGGCTTCCGTGGATTCGCCTTCTTCGCCGCTTTCGTCTCCCGTTTCGGCTTCTTCGGTTTCCGTCTCTGTCTGTGGCTCCCCGGCTTCTACTTCTTCCGTGGCAGCAGAGCTTCCGCCGTCGTTGCCTTCACCGCCAAGCAGAGCATCGAGCTCCGCTTCGGTGCCTTCCGTCGTTGTTGCTTGGCTCGTCGCCGCATCAACTTCTGGCATTCATCACCTCTGCCGGTCGTCCCGGCAAACAAAAATGCCGCATCTGGCAGCGAGTCGTCCTCGCGCTGATGCGGCAAAACTTGTACAAAAATGTGCAACTCGGCGAACTTGTACGAAAACGTACAAGCCGCAGAACTGGTTGCGGGGAGCCGAGTTGAACGGCTATTTGAAGGTCATGGGCCTTCCGAGTTACCCTTACTCCACCCCGCGTCTAAACTTTATAGGGGCCGCACCTGGTTTTTACGGCTACGCGCCGTGGTCGTCTTGCGGCCCCAGCCCCACTCACGCGGGGATTTCGCTGATGAGATTCATGCTCCGCGACATGATGATGCGGTAGCTACCCATCTCAAATCGTTGCGTCTCGATCACGCGATGGCCGCCGACGGCAAACCACTCCATATGGTCGGCGTCGTTGTAACTCCAGCAGTGGTCGCCGCCGCTAAAGTCGTGCTGAATGTCGCCGTTCAACGGGTGCGAAATCACTACTGCCCGGGCCCGGGGAAGCCATCGCGCTATCAGCTTCAGCGGATCCTCAAGGTGTTCCAGAATCTCGCAGAGCACTAGGACGTCGCACGAAAACGGCAGAACTTCCTCGATGGCGCCGACGGAAACAATCGCTTTCGGGTACGTCTTCACAGCATCTTGCGCGCAGCCTTCATGGCATTCCCGGCCTATCACTTCGTGGTAGTCGGAGAACGGGCCGGAAATGTCCAGAACGCCGCAGCCCAATTCCACGATGGTCTTTTTGCCCGGGCCGCACAGCGCCAGGGATGATTCCACGTACCGGCGCGCGCGAAGGATGCGGTCGGATTGCAGATTGTCGGCCACGTACCGGCGAACTGGATTGTGCTGATGGTGCTCGACGCCATCATGGGCACACCGAACCTTGAGCTGGCGCATCACAAAATCTCCGGCAACGCTTCGTTCTCGATCACGAAACGCTGAATGCCGCGGTTGGTCCCGCACTGCACACACCGGCCGCAGAAGCGAGGCACAATCTTTCGTGCTTTCTCGCGGTGCTCCACCGACAACCAAATCTCACGGAACGGCTTGTCGTAGATGTTCCCGAACACCAAATCTCGCTGGTCGCAGCACGCACAGACTTCCCCGGTCGCGCTGATAACCGCCAGAGTCAGCGAAGCGAAGCAGGCTGTGAATTCCCGCTGCGTGAATACGTCCCGCCAACGCTGGCCGGTCACGAAAATCTCCAGCCATGGGAAGTTGACACGCAAATCGTTGATCCGGTCGGCTAGGACTTCCCAGTCTTGCGTCAGGAGTGCCGCTGTCTGCTCTGACACTGGCCGGAATTGAACGTAATCCACGCCAAGGTCTGTAGCCAGCTTGAGAAAGCGGTGAAGGCTCTCCGGGCTGCTGTTCGCGTCCTGGACGATGTACGCCAATCCCACTTCCGGACTGCTGCCGTGTCTAAACTTTAGAATCTCGTCTACGCCCTCAGTCACTCGCCGAAACTCGCCATCCTTCGATCCGTGCGCCTGCTTGTGCTCCCGGTCACAGGAAGAATCGAGGCTCACCCGAATATGGTCGGCTCCGGCAAGCAGTTCGTCTTTCCATTTGCCCAGATAGCCGCCGTGGGTAATCACAAACGTCCGCATCTTCAGGACGTGCGCCAGCCCGAGGATGCGGCCAAATTCAGGATGTAGCGTTGGCTCGCCGCCGCCAGAGAACTGGACGGACCGGCAATCGAGTGCCGCCAGGTCAACGAGAACTTCTTCCGCCTTGTGGCGGTCAAGGGTATGGCGCTTGTCAGTGATCGTCGCCTTGCGGAAGTCTACGGGTTCGCAGAACGGGCAGGCGTGCGAACAGAGATTCGTCAAATCGAGATTCGCGCGAATAGGTCCCCGCACCTTGCCCGCGAGGATGTCGGTAATCCGGTCATGCCAGCGCAAGACGCGCAGTTCGGAATGCCGCTCGCTCACTGGACGATTTCCCGCACTCCGCACTTCTCCAATATCACTGCCAGCCTCTTTTCAAGGCTGTGGTTGGCATGTACTTCGGCGCACCCGGCCGCCGCGATCTTCTCGCGCTCCTCGCGCTTTTCCTCGCTCGACCACTCCCGCAGGAGTTGCGCCACGTAGGGCAGATTGCTCGATCTGTAATAGACGCAGTGGCGGCCATTCTCGAACGTCATGTTCTGCGAGGTACCACGGTCTGACGGCAACAGGGGCGTAAGGCAGAAAGTTCCGCAAGCCATCACCTCGTAAATCTTCGTCACCTGCAACCGGCTCATCGCCGGCAGGTTGAAGAACACGCCGATCTGACGGTAGTTCGACGCCAGCCGGCGCACGGCTTCCTCGCCGCACCAACCGCTCAGGTCCTCGATATGCACGTTGCCGAGGCGAATCGGCGGGTGGTCATGCCGCAAAAGGGCACCAAGGAATGCGCGCCGCTTTTCGTACAGCAGGCCGATGAAGGCAATGGGCCAGACTTTCTCCGAATGCGAAGAGGTGTCGGTCGGCAGGTCCCAACCATGGACATCCGCGGCGCGGTCGTGAAATACCTTCGTATCCACCCCGAACGGCAGCCAGTGAGAATGCTCTTTCGCGAACATCTCCTGGTCGTGGAATTCGGCATCCTGTGCCGCGGGGAAGAAATGTTCTTCCGCCCACCACTTCACCGCATCGAAATCAATTGCGTAATCGTCGCGGCTGAAACTTTCGTGATACCAGGCCGCTTTCGGCACCGGCAGGTTCTTCCACTCGTATTTCGCGTAGATGGCATCGAGCCATGGGCCGATGTGCTCCGAGCCGCTAACGATTACGAGGTCCTGGGTCTTCAACTGTTCGAGCGTCGGGGCCTTCGCCTTGATTGCGTCGAACTGGCGCTGATCAACGTCGCCGCCGCCTTGCGGCAGGCCAGCTCCGATAACTTCGTGCCCCATCCGCCGGAGAGTGTTGACCACGCCCTCGCACAACGACCATGCCGCATGGCGCGACTTCGGGTACATTACGGCGATCTTCACAAACCCACCGCCTCTCTGATGATCGATTCCTGCAATTCGGCCGCACTCTCGCTGGCCGTAAAATGGATGATCTTGTTCGTGTTCGGACTGTCTCGCAGCGCTTCCGCCTTACAAAGCGCGCGCCAGTACTCCTCTTCGCCCTGCCAAATCTTACGAAGCCCGGCCATTAGAACGGGGTTTCGGAGTGCCGTTAGCACCTCTTCCCGCTCCTGCAGGCTGAGTTGGGTGGCTGGGTTGTTCGAGTTCTGCTGCTGCATTCGCGGCCGCTCCTACGTCCTGAATTGCTTTACTCACATGCTTCACGCCCTGCAAAACTTCCTGGCCCTGGGTCGGCAGTCCAACGCCTTGCAGGATGGCTGTTTGGACGTCGGGCGCAAGCTCTTCGAACTTCGCGGTGACGTTGAAACCGATCTTCACCGGCGGTGCTGGAGGTGTCGGAGGGTTAATCGCCTGATCCTCTGGTACGTTCGGTGCCAGAACAGAAAGCAGTGGAGGCGCAAACGCGCGCTTGTTGAAGACATCAGGATTCGTTGCCGCCATCTGAAATGCCTGTACCGCCTTCTGAACCCGGTAGGTATCGTCATCGGCGAGCGTCGAACCCTCCTCTGGGAGAATCTCGAATTCTTCCTGAATGTCCATCGGGTCGATCCGAATCATGCGCGCCTGGGCCCCCGCGGTGCGGATACTCAGCGCTTCGATGCGGTCTTCTTCGAAAACGCCCGGGCGAAGCTGATCCGCTGGAATCTCAAGGGCGTCTTCCATGGCTTGCTGGTTGAACGCTATCCACACTTCCATCGTGTCGCGAACAAACTGCCCAAGGTTGTTCAGTTCGTCGGCCAGCACCACATCGGCGGCCTGCTTCTGCATTACCAGTGACGTCGCTAGCTTGCCAGCCTGGGGAATCGTGTCGGTTCCCGGCGCGAAGTCGGTCATCGCCGGCTCAATTTGCTGGAGCTCGCGAACAAACTGCGCCTGATCCTGGAACGCTTCCACCGGGAATTGCGGGTCTTGCAGAAACTCAACTTCATTCAGGTTCTTCAGCCGCAACAGTCTGGCAAAGCCTGTGCGAACCACGTCATATTCCGCGAGGTTCGTGTTCTTCAGCGTCTTCAGGAGCGGCAGAAGCTTGTTGTTGATGAAGTCCGTTGTCTGGTTCATCCGGCCGTTGCGAAGCTGCTGCAGGAAGCGTCCGAGCCGCGGCGTCGAGTCTCCAATGCCCTCGAACACGTCCGGGATCAGAATCATCTCGGTGTAAACCGGTTTACCGTAGGTGTCCCACGGATACCACTGCCGCCCGAGGTAAACGTTCTCCTCGCCGACGTATTCGATCAGCAGGCGCCCATTTACGATCGAATGCCGCTCGTCCACCATGAACCGTTTCTTCGGCGGCCGAATCGGCTTTCCGGCGCTCAGGGGATCGGCTATGCTCACCGCCTCGCGCATCATGCGGCGAAGGCTGATGGCTTTCTGGTCGAGGTAGTACCGCTCCCCGGCCATGTCCATGAGTTCCTGGGCTTTCTTCGGATCAATCACCGGGGCTTCTTCGCCGGTATCGGGATCTTCGCTCGTCTGCTTCGTCCAGTACTCGAGCCATTGCTCGTCACGGATGCTGTTCTCGATGAGATATGCCGATTCAGCGATCGAGTGAAAGCCGGGCTCGGGGAAGAAGTCTCCGATGAAGACGTAATCGAGCATCGGGCCGTTGTACTTCGTGACGGCCGTCGGCACCGTCACGCGGTCGCCATATTCCGAAATGGCCTGGGAAATCTCAGCTTCGGAGAGTCGTGGGCCCAAATCCTTGTTTGCCTGGCGGATGTCTTTCGCGCCCGCGCCCCGCAGCAGCATCAATTCCGGCCGGGTAAGCCGCTCGGTTACCCTCTTGAACTTCCGCGTGACTTCAACCTTGTCGTAATAGCTCTTGCCGACCGCCCACCCAAAAGCCTTCCCGCAGCGCACTACCTTTCGAAACGATTTTTGCGATTCGCTGCGATCCCACTGATACATCAACTGCACGGCGGCCTTGTCGGCATTGTCCTGGTTCGCCCCGCGGAGCCGCAGGTTCGGGCTGTTCCGCGTGAGTCGCGCGGTGCCGCGGCGCACCATCGTCGCCGTGTCGGGCAGGGCAACGTTTGACCGGCTGGTGTCCTCTTCGTCCTCGCCCTTGTCGTTCTTTTTCGTGATCGGCTCGACGCGGCATTTCAGGTTCCGGTAAACCTCGGTCCATTCACTATAATAATTATTCATGAAGTAGCGCTCACTTGCGTGGCGCTGCTCGAGAATCTCCGAGGCGTCGTCGTCTATTTTCCTGGTTGTTCCGGAGCTTGAGATCGTTGTGTCGGCCATGAAATCAGTTGGGCGTCACTCCAAATTGCACAATCGGCTTTGTCGAAACGATGAAGTTGTCATACCAGACTTGCGCGCGGGAATTTGCGCCGGTGTGCCCTGTGGCTTGCTGCGTCAGCATCCACACGTTGAAACCGGCGCCGTCTTCGCAGATCGGCACTCCGGCCAGGTTGATCCATTTCTTTAGCTGCTGGCCATAGGGGGCAACCCACGCTTCCACTGTCGAATTCACCCAGGCCGCGCCGCCCGAAGGGCACGCCGTCGCATTGTGGCCCCCCACGCCGATCTTGTATTCCATCGTGTACCAGGTATTCGCCGCCCACTGGAAGCAGTTCGGCCCGATCGGATTTCCCGCGCTCCAGGAAGGCCCGTCGTAAAGGCACTGATATCCCGTAAAGGGAGCCGTCGCGGTCCACCCTTGCTGCACATAGTTGCCGTTTCCGTCATAGGTCCCGTCGCTCGAGGCCGTCAGTTGGTTCCCGCTGCAATTGTTGAACATCGTCGGCGCAGAGCGCGCCAAGCGGTCATTCGTCACAAGGGCAATCGGGCTGCAGCTTCCGCTTCCTGTGGTTTCGTTGTAGCTGATGTGAAGCTTCGGATAGGTGTCCGTTATCCACTGCGTCGTATACGCCGTGTCGGCCCGGAAAGCGAACTGCACGTAGAAGGTCGAATTCGCCCCCATGTGCACGTTGTTTGCCGCATCGCCGAAATACAGCAGGAAATTCTGGCAGCAGTTCTCCGTCGGGTTGTTCGTCGGCCATACCCAGGAAGCCGATTGAGTCCCGCTAAGGAAAATGCTTGTGTCCAGAATGTTGTTGGCCTGGTTGCCGCTGCCGTCGAAGCCGCTGGTGAAAGTCGTTTTATTTGCCTGCACCTTAGCGGTTTCGAATCCCGTAGAATTCAGAACTCCGGGAGCCGCTGCTTGGTCGGCAAAGCGCGTAGTCTCGGAAGAATCAAGTCTCAGAAAGAAACAGTTCTCATTTGGATCGTTGGCCAGAACAAAACCGCCAAGATTGCCGTTCGCATCGGTGTTCTGGGCGTAGCGGAAACGGCCATACGTGCCATGCGTCATTGCACCGCTGGCGCATCCATCGGCGGTCACCGTCGTGCAGGTTGGAGTTGTACCGGAGGGGGTGACCGTCGTGCACGAATTTGTTTGCGGGTTATACAGACCGACGCTGGCACCACCGTTCCAGAACACGACCACATTCCGCGCGGGATACCATGTCGCGGCGGGTGGCTTAGCTGTGTTGCCGATCCATGCGCTACATCCCGTCACCGTGCCGATAAGAGAAGTGGGCGAGGGCACCGCGGCCGGATTGGAAATATCAAAGCGGTAGAAATCCGCGTTCGTGGTCCCGCCGCAGCAGTGCTGGCCGCTAGAAATCACAAAGAAATACTTGTCTTTCGGATCCACCGCCACGGTCGAATAGGAGCCGTGCTGCGTGTAATCCCCGCCTACTTCCGTCACCGCATGGGTGCTCGGGTTATAGGTGAAAATGTTGTTCGCATCTGCGAAGATCACCCGGTCGCTGTTCTGGTCATAATCCGCGCCGCTGTAGATGCTGCTGCAGTTCGCCACGAAAATGCCGCGTGAGGTCCAGGTAAGACTCGCAAGGTTCACCGTCCAGGCGTCGATACTGTTTCCGCTTACGCCGACGCAAAAGCTACCGTCGGGCGACTTTGAGCCGCCGAAATCCACCATCTCGTTCGTCGTCGGGATGTAGGCGAGGTAATCGTAAGTGTGCCGCGAGCACGGCGTTCCGTCCCAATTCGTGCCGCCGCTGCCGCAGTCGCCTGGAGTGTGCGAAGTAAATCGCGTCGGCTCGTTCAAACGGGTCAGCGTTATCGGATTCGCCGTCAGGTTCAGGGCGTAAAGCTCGTTCCCGTAGTAGTTGCCGTGGCCGCCGCCCCAGGGAATCAGCCGGAAATTTTTGGAGTCATAGACGGCCCCGCTCCAGGTCTCGTAAACCGAGGCAGGGCCGGTCCCGAAAGGCCCCTGAATATCGGAATAGGTCGCCGGGTTCGGCCACACGCTCGATAGCGTGGTATTGGGAATTTCGTACCATCCCAACGTTGTCGGCAGTGCGCCACCTCCGCCACCTCCACCCCCATCGCCGGCTGAACTTCCCCCTCCGTCGTCATTCCGCGTTCTTGTGTTGTGGGCGCTCCCGGGAGTCATTCCGCGGTGCTTCTGTGGCGGATGGTAGGCCGCCAGCAACAAAGAACCCATTCCAATCATTGGCATCGATGGCGGCTTGACCGTTCCGCCTCCACCCGCACCTGCGGGCTTTACGGCGATGGCCGTCGAGACCCATGCGTTCGTTCCGCATCCGGTATACGTGTAGGAGGTCGCGTGCGCCCCTGTGCTCGCAAAAGCTCCGGCTGTTGATCCGGCGATGGTTACAGCATCCGAAGTGATCACGAAATTGAAACGCTGCGTCTGCGAGGTTCCGGTCGCCGTCGTGGTACATAGGCTCCCGCCATCCACCATCAGTCCGTTCACTATCCAGGCATTCGCCGTCGAAGTGGAAGCCGAAACGCTCGGCGAAGTGCTGCTCCCGTTCGCTCCGGCCGCGGTTCCATCCTCTGGCGTCGTCTGATCCACTCCCGTCAGAGAAATCGAGCTAGCGCCATAGCCGGAAAGCGCGCCGCCAGGCGTGAACGATGCCGTGTGCGCGCCCGTTGGGGGATTCAGAAGGCGGAAGATCCTCACTTGAATGTTGTTCGTCGCATCGTCGCGAGAGGCGATGCTCGTCATCGACACGCTGTTATAGGTGGCCGTTCCTGCGTTCCGCGTCGTCGTCGTTCCGCCGTCCATCACGACAACCATGTAAATCACGCAGTTGTCCGATGTGGCGCAAGCGCTGTTGACTGTGTGCGTCCAGGTGATCGCCTGCGCGCTCGAAAAAAAGCTGTCGCCAGTGGTGCTCGCGTTGTCGAAGGCGATTTGTCCAAGGACCGGACTGGCGCAAAGAAAAAAGAGTGCGAGTAATTTCTTCATGCCCTATTTGTAGAAAAGATTGAGGATGACGTCGTTGCTGGCAACCGCCGTCGTGTCGTTGTCGGCCACCGCTCCGGTGATGCAGTATCCGATGCCGGTGGAGAACGCGATGCCTCCGCTGAAATCAACGTTGCTGCCGGCACCGGCAATCCCCGTAGCACTCGCGGCTGGGATGGCCAGCGTAATCACGGGCGTATCCGTCCCGCATGTCGGCGCGGTCGCCTTGTTGTAGAGCTTGACGTATTTCAAGGCAGCGCTAGTGTTTACGATGTACCAGCCATAGACTTGCCCGGCGCTGCCCTTTGCGTTGGTGCTGTTGGTGCTCGCGGCGGAGAGCGTGCGGCTGATAGACAATCCACCGGTCGTGCCCGGAGTCTGCGTTGTTAGCCACGGCGTCGTGTTTGCGGTGTTCCCCGGCTGGACTGTCCACGTGCCGGACTGCGAGGCAGGTACAGCGCCTTGATTCGACGCAATCGCTACGGGGATGCTGGCCGACATGGTGGTTTGCCCGAGGGCCACGGAAGCGCCGCCCACCTGTGCCAGATTGATAGCAGCGTTCGACTGAATGTTGACGTTCGGCGTGTTCTTGATCTGGACAAAAGCGCCATTCGTCTTGTCGCCGTACAGCCGGTCCCAGGAAGTTCCGTTCCACACAGTCGGAAAAGTCATCTGCAACCCGGCCGTGGTCGGATTCGAGAATGTATCCGCGGGCGTGGAAGAGCCGCCAGCGCAACCCGAAGCGCAGTTCACGTTCAGATTGTTCGAAGCGTCGGCGGTAAGATTCACCATGTTCGTGCCGTTCTTGGCACCGATTGCAGTACCCGCCGTTGGAAAGGCTGCCCCGAAGTTCGATGATGTTCCACCAGACCCCGAGCAACCCGAATCGCAGACCACATGTAGGTTCGCTCCAGTTCCCTGTGTGACGGTCACTGACTGGCCGGACCATGAGACAGGCTGCGTAGTGGTCCCGGTTGGGTCCACTCGGAAAGGATTTGCCGCAGTTCCGATTTCCGTTCCCGAGTTGTTTCTCGGATTGAAGTAGAGAATGCGGTTGGTGTTCATCCGCGGCGCGCCGGCCGAATTCTCGGCCACAGTGTTTGTCGCCGTGTCATCCACTACCGCGCCCATCAGCCCGATCGCGCTGCTTCCAAAAGTAAAAGCGGTGCTGTCGGAAAACGATCCGCCGGCGGTGCAACCAGCGTCGCAATTCACATGCAGCGGCCGCGCCGAGGAATCTCCGGTCGGCATCGTGTTCGTTCCGTCGGTGACCTTTACCGGCCAGGCACCGGGAAGGCTGGCCGCCGTTCCCTGGTTTGCGCTCGTCGATGTCAGCGTTACTGCTTGCGCGCTCGGGAAAGCAACATTCATCGGATTGCCGCCAGTTCCCCGCTCGGTCCCGCTTGCGTCATACAGCGTCGCCATACTGCGCGCATTGGTGGTCATGCTGGCGCGCGCGGTCGCATTTGCCGTACCGCTGGTGTAGGCGCTCACTCGCACCCTCGCCCCGGACGATCCTCCGGGCGCCAAGATTGTCAACTGCGTTGCTGAATTGGGATTGGTGAGGACGGCACTGGCGATAATCGCGTTGCTGTTTGGATTATAGAAGAGACCTTGCGTCCAAGTCGTTCCACCATCCGTTGAAAACTCTGGAACCAAGGTTCCGGACAGTGTTCCCGAGGCGATGAAAATGCTTGCTGTCTGCTGTCCGGTAAGAGAAACAGCGGCGGCGGCATTCAGTGCCCCAAGGGCTGTCGTTGTGCCTGCCGTGTCCGTGGCGGCGTTCGACACGCGCAAGTTGCCGGCCAAGTCTACCGAAAGCCCGGCCTGGTTGCCTTCCGTTAGGGTTGGAGACGCGGCGTTTGCAACTGCCGGCAATACTCCCAAATTGTTTGAGCCTGGCGTTCCTCCATTACTGCTTTTGTTTCCTGCGACTGCCGGCAAAGAAGCGAGCGAAACGGGCTGTGTCGCCTGCCAGAATGTTCCCGTGACTGCGGTAGTCGGGACCGAATCAACGGTTACGTGGAAAGCGTCCGCTCCGGTGCCAACGATCTGTGCGCCGCGCGCCGTCATCTGGGCATCTACGCGCTGGCCGGTAGTCACTGTTGGCTGCGTGGTGTTGAACGTGCCGCCAATCTTTACCGGATTGCCGGAGTCGGCGGCCGCTGAGGCTGCGTTGCCGACAACTTGGGCGTTAAGGTTTGAGGCTGTTGCCTGGGAAACGATTGGATCGGCGAAGGTGCACGAGCCGTCGGCATTGGACAGGCATGGTTGCCCGGAGGTTCCGAGATTTGTCGAGGCAATAAGCGATCGATTCGCAGCGCCCTGCCAGATGTGCCACAACGCCGCCGTGGAATCGTAGGCCACATCGCCATTAGCCGAGGTCGTTGCGCCTGCGCCCACGCGCAATTTGAACAGCGTCGAGGCTGAGAAGTCCCACGTGTTTCCGCTTGCCGAAAATGTTCCAAGGTTGCTGTTGGCGCTCGCGGTAAGCGCCGAGAACGCCGTGCTCGCCGTTGAGCTCGCCGACATCCCGAACGTGTGCGTCGCGGCCGTCCACGAGCACGCCATGTTCGTTCCGCAATCGAAGATCACTACGCCAGCGGGGATTGTTGCCAGCACCGATCCGCCGTTCGACACTTTAATGATGGGCGTATCCACGACCGGTGTCATCGCCGCATCAACCGCGGCGCGAATGGCATTCACGTTGATGTAAGGCTTGGGGGCAGGTTCGGCCTTGGCGGGCGACGCGAGGATCAGCAGGATCCCAAGCAGGATGGCGACAATTACAAGGGTTGTAGCGAAGATGCCGACAAGGATCGGTCGAATGTTTTCAGCCGATGTGGCGATTCGCCCCAACGTTGATGGGGGCTGGGCTTCTTCGGCGGCTAAGCGACTTCTAATTCCTTCCAATCGCCCCCCGAGTTCTTCGATCTCTCGCACCACTCGGTCTCCAAATGCATCGGGCTTTTCCTTTTGCGGCGCATGGTCCGGATGCGTGTCGGCGCACTCTTGCGCCCATTGCGAATGCTCATCGTGCGTCCAGTTTGGATGCTGCTTCTTCGAAATCGCGTAGAAGTGTTGATGGCTGTCCATTTAACTCTCTGCCTGCGTAAACGTGCTGCTGCCGCTCGGCGTCTTCACCACGGCCACAACTTCGCCGGGCTCGTACCAGGCGCCGCCGGGCTTTGCCCATTCCTCTTTCGTGCCCGAGCTTTTGCCCTTGAAATCTGTCGCATCGGGCGCGCGCCACGCCCATGCCACTGTCGGCCATCCCGCTACGGCTTCATCCTCGCCGAACACAATCGACTTACACTTCGTTTGTGCGGTGATGTTCTCGGGGGTTGAGTTGACCGTCGTCTGTTTGGTGTAGGCCATTTACTTTCCGCGTACTGCAAGTGCTGCTCTATGTGCTTTGTGGTTGAACTTGACGGGTCGTCCACGGCCGGTGAATTTGTGCTTCACGATCAGGCCGTCCGCTTTTTCCCGCACGTCCGGGCACTTCTCGACGGGGCAGCGCCAAATCGTCTTATCGACGTGCTTGTAATATCCTTCAGGAGTACGCAAAAGGCCCACGCCGACAACAGGCACCATGCTAGTCCGCAGATGAAACCTGCACCGCGGTGGCGCCTCCGCTTCATTCCGCTTGCTCATCCGGCGTCTTCTTCGCTCTCGCTTCCGGTGTCACCCACCGGCCCACGCGGCGCGCTCGGCTCCTCTTCGGGAGCGTCCACTTCTTCCTCTGGCGTTGAAGTCATCTGCGAAAGCAGCCCCTTCATGTGCTTGTGGGCTGCTCCGGCGGAGTTGTGAAAAGTCTCTTCCGGATCGTGGTACTTCGCCATCGCGCCGCTCAGGCCGCCGCCTTCCCTGCCGGGGCTGCTGTGGTAATGCGCGGTGACCTTATGAAGATGGCCACCCTTACCGTTCTTGACCTTCTCAACCTCGATGCGGCGTACTTTCTTTGCTGATTTTTTGCTCATGCAGCCTCGCTGAAGATTGCTTTCATTGTCCCGCGACCGCCAACCGCAGAAAATCTCTCAATTAGAAGCTCCTGGGCGCACGCATTGGGGGCTGCCAAGCATCGGGATACCCTGAAAATCAGGGCTTCTTTTGCTTTGCCTTCGCCACGTGAATCCCTTTATCCGCAAGGAGTTTGGGTTCGTCTTCCTTCATCCAGCGGTCAATCTCGATCAGGGCCTCGAGCCGCGTTGCGTTCTGCGGTAGTGCCAGCACTTTGACGAACAGGAGTTTGTCGCCCACGGTGACTTTGCAATCTGCCCGGAACGCTTCGCCCTTCTCGCCGGTTTTGGCGTCTACGGTAGCGAAACCGGTCATCACGCAATCAGTGTGGACCGGTGGAGGTTCGGGCCTTTTCTCTTGTCCGCGCGCGCCGGCGGCGATCAGGAAGCACAGCAACCCGATCTCACACCGCCACGCCATGGGGCTTCAGCTCAGAACTGCGCCGCCCTCGGTGCCGATCACATGCCCCGGGCGAACGCTCAGGATGTCGATGTGGTCTCCCGCGGGAATCGTGACGTCGGCATTCAGCACAGACAGAATGTCTTTCGGGTGGGCGGAGGCGGCCGCCACGGTTGCCTTGCGAATCTCGGGGCGCCGATACTTGTCGGCGTTGCCCGCACCGCTTCCGGCTGGCCCAACGATCTGAAAAGTTACTTCAAAGATTTGAGTGGTGGACATGCTTCCTCCATCAACCGATCAACGCCACCCTGTAGGCGTAAAAGCTGAAATCTTCCTCTATCCCGCGTAGGCAGTACGCTCGCCGCACGATCTCTACCGCTTCTTCCCTGTCTCGTGCGTACACTATCCAGCACCATTCCTTGCCGTGGGCCTCCGGCACATACGTCTCAACCTGCACTCCGATGCGGTTGTACGTTCGCCGCTCTTTGGGCTTCGGCAGGTAAATCGCCGTGACTTGCCAGGATTCCATGGGGCATCTGCTTGGCCTCCCCAAACAACCTCGCAATCCAACGGGTGAATGTCCTAATGCGGCACCCACAGCGGTCGAGTGGACTTTGCCCTTGGAAAGTGTTTGAGGTACAGAACTTTCACGTTATCATTGGCGCATTCGTGCCAGTTCATGGCACGCCACGGGATAACATGCTGTTCGCCGACCTTCATTGGACCAATGGCAACAACACCCTTATTTAATAGGTACCTAGACGGCTTTTTGATCATGCCTTTTTAATACCCAAGCGAACTGGTATTCGGGTTTGGCTTCCAGCTCCCACGCACAGGCCCCTTCGGGATGAATTCGGGTTCGGCCAACAGGTTGTAGCTCACGCAATCGATCAGGTGGCGGTCTTTGTTCATGGGATCCGGCGGCGCATCTTTCTCGCTTGGATCGCCTTTCAGCTTCTTGAATCGCAAATCCCTGAACTGCTGACTGACTTTATGGTTGTCGCCTAAGCCACGCATGATCCGAAGTTTCGGCCGCACAATCTCTTCATTCCCCATCGTGTACTTCTGTGGAGACAGGGCCTCGTGGATCAGGTCGTACCCGGAATACTTCCGGTTCTTCTTCGCCGGCTGGAATGGAAATCCATCCGTTTCGTAGGCGTCGAAGTAGTTGTGCTCTTCGTCCTGATCGAAATTCTGGCCGGCGGAATCCATCACCTGTCGATAAGAGGGTGGAAACGCCCCAACGGCCTCGATCCGGTTCACCTCTTCGACATATTCCGAGATGAATAGGCGGTGCTCGTTATTGGCCTCGCGTTCCTGATTCTCTTCTTCCGGCCACCAGGAATAGACCACCACCATCTCGCCAAAGCGATTGACAGCCAGCCACACAAAGGCGTGGGCACGTCGAGGATGTGGGTCGCACGCCAGATATACCGTCCATTCCTCTGGCCGCAAGGGAAGGACCGGTTCGATCAGGTGAATTTCGTCGCTGTATTCCGGAAAGACCTTCTGGCCACCGCGGGAATTGGGGTCAATCTCCATTTCCCGGTTCCAGATCGTAATGTCCGGATATTCCAGCTTCAGCTTCGCGACACGCTCCGGCGTCATCGTTGGATCGGCGCTATAATGCCACCGCAACACCTTGATTCCCGAGCCTGGCTTGCCGATGGGAATCTGGCGTAGGGTTAAACCCCTCACAGCTCCACCGGGACGGCGCACGCAATCATGTCGAAGAACCAGCCTGGGTAAGCTGAACTTAGCGCCAGGAGCTTCTTTGGACGTGTCGAAATGGCGTTGCCGTACGCCTCGGCGCCATTCTCGTTAAAGGCCGCTTCGTCCATGAATACGATCGTGGGATGTTCCGACCGGATCTTGTCGGGATTCTTTCCCGGCAGCGCCTCGAGCCATCCCCCATTCCCGAGCTCGAACCGATATACAGACTGGTCGTCAACCTGGGCCTTCCGTCGCGGCAGGGGGTAAAGCTCTTTCAGCCGGGTGTCCTGCTGTGCGTACAGCGTTTTGCAGTAATCGATGCACTTCTCGGCGCGGTCCTGGTCGGGACACCAGAAGATGCAGCTTGCCGGTTGATGGGTCATCACGTAATGCAGGCACTCTCCGCTGGCCCACCACGTCGCCATTACCGTCCGGCTTTTCTCGATGAAGAGCCTATCTTCTGATTCAAACAGTCGATGCGTTGCGTCGAAGCATTCCCAATTAGGCAGAGGCTTGTAAGGCGTCGCCGTGTCGTGCTCATCCCACGTTTTCGTGAACTTCCGCATCCACGTCAATGACGACACCAGCGGTTCCACGAGAGGAGAACAGTTCAACAAGGCCTCGCGCTGCTTCGGGGTCGCTGACGACCACACATACGGTATGTCGATCAGGCTTACTTGCACCGGCAGCGTTGTCTTCGGGCTTCTCATAGAGGTTCATGATCTTGGCCAGTTCGGTGTTGGCCTTAATCCGAAGGTCTGTTGCCTCGAGCTTTTTGGTATCCCCGAACTGTCCGTACATCTTTTCGCGCGTGGCGTGGTCCGCCCAATGGTCAAACCGCTGTAAAACCTTATCTCGGCTGATCCCGAGTTGGGCGCAGCGCATTGGCGCCTTCACCTTCAGGGCCTTATAGGCGTCGTGGGTAGCCTGGCGCGTCTCGAATCCGGCTTTCCTGCCGGCGTCAGCTACCGAGTAGCTTTCCGGAAGGGCTTTCGCCAGCGCTTCTTCTTTCTTCGCCAGTGGCGCTCCCGGTTTTGGATTCCTGGGCATTCCTCCGCTCCTTGCAACCTTCCAGCCCGAGTATGTGTTTCAACCAGCGCCAGCCTCGGGAGATACGGCGTTCGGTACTCTTGCCCAGGCCCTCATACAGTTCCAGAGAGACCCAAAACAGATCGCCACAGAACTGGCAGCATACGACACGAGAATCGTCGTCGCCGACGATGCCGTTTGCCACGCACAGCCTTCGGAATTCATCTACTTCGGCCGTCCGGGTGAATATGTGATTGCACGCTACGCTCATTTTCTAAACTTTAGAATCTCAGGGGCCGGTGGCCTGGCGAGCTTCCGGCCCCACTTCGCGGGGAAAGGAGTACCCGCGGCACATCCCGGCGCTCGGGCAAACGCCGAGAAGATCAAAGTCCTGCCAGTTCGCCTTGCATGGCGAGCACGTTGATGAAGGCATCCCTGCCGTAGTTGTCGTGAATCCACGTTCCGATCTTCTTGTCGTCTCCGACAAAGGAAAAATGGAGTGTCACGAGATTGGCTTCGACGTCGCACTCGAGGCGCACTTTCTTCACCGTGACGTCCTCGGCGGTAATGGCCGGCGCGACGGCCTGTTCATCGGCGAAGAGCTCAACGAAGCGCTCCTCGAATTCCTCCGCGAATACCACCTTCTCGACCTTGTTGTCGGCCATGCTTGAGGCCGTGGTCCACATATTTCCGGGTATGAAGGCGCTGACCTTTTCCGTGACGGTCAAAACCACGTCCACCCGCACCTTGCGGTCGTTGTCTTTGTCGATGTAGAACTTCGCGCTCTCAATGAAACAGGGGAACTTGATCCCCTCAAGAAACTTCTCCGCTTTGCCCATATGCTCCTTTCTTACTCCATCGCCTTGGCGAGCGGGCTGTAATCCTTGCCGCTTTCCTTGGCGTCAAACTTGCGGCACCAGTCCGGTGGCGTTATCACTCCCGCCACAATCGCGCAGCGTTGCTTCTTTGCGCCCAGGAAGTGCTCGCACTGGCCGCAGTGGTGCGGTCCTTCGGCCGGATGCTCGAAACCGACTTCGCTCTTGGCGTATTTCTCCATCAACTCATCGCTTCTGCCATCTTGCGATGGCGGGATTTCTTCTTCCGCTTGTTCCCGGGCAGGGGTTTGAATCCACGCTTGGCCATACGCGCGAAATTGGCTTCTTTCCCCAATTCACCCCCAGCGTGGGCTTCATCGTTGGCGTACTCCTGTACGCCCTTTCCGGCTGCCTTCGCTTTTTTGGTAAAGAGTCCTTTGTGACTCGGCTTGATGTTTATGGCCATGAAACCCCTTGCGGCCTCCGGCGGGACGCCCAACGCTAGAAGGTGTGTACTCGACGTACCGCTCGGCTCATCGCCGCACCGTCTTTTCTCTCGCCCTCTTCGCGTTGGTCACGTGATCGCGTCCCGCTTTCGGCCTTCGCTGTTTTGGGTGGTATGTCTTCAGACCGCCAAGCGGTCCAGAATCTCGTTGATGCCGTAGCGAACAGAGCGGATCTTTCCGGCCTCGAGAAATAGTGCTTGGGCAATTTGCGAACCTTCCGGTGGCGTGTCTCCCCCGCTGGATGGCGCCGGTTGTGGCTCAAGGGCTGGTTGCAGTCGCTCGTAAAGTCTTTGGAATGCTTCTTGCAACGACTCCACCTCTTCGGCTAATTCTCGCCGGGCCCTAATAATGCTGCCCTCCATCTTCGCCGGCGATGGCTCGTTAATATGGCCCGGTTTCCCGATTAGCGGCATAAATCCTCCGATCTAATTTTCAGTTCATGGCCCTGTAGAGGGCCACGCGACGAATCCAACCAAAAAACATGTCCTGACTCATCGTGCCCTTGGCCCTGTTGCAGACACCGCAGCAGGGAACTACGTTTCCAAGTTCATATCCGCGGTCACTGTCAACCCGGTCAATTCCGTTATAAACAAAAACGTCAACAACCTTTCGCCGCCCAGGTATGGCGTATAATGTCGTCTTTTGACTTGGCGCGACGCCGCAATAGAAGCACACACGCCCAGCCAAGCTCCGGAATTCTTCGGTCGTAAGACTGAACTCCACACCCCTCCGCTCGGCGCTCCGCCTATTCAGGCGAAAGGTCTGACGAAAAGCTGCCTCTCCGTTGCGGAGAGCGTCAGTACGAATGCCCTTTCGTTCATAAATACCAGAAGGCATCTAGCCCCCCATCGCCGTGGCCATGCGCCTGAATCTCTTCTTGCGCTTCTGCGCGTTCGCCTTCGCGAACTGGCTGCGCTTCTTGGCCGGAGTGGCGTGGACAAACTCCTCGGCCTTCGCGCGCGTGAGGCTGCCTCGCGGTGGAATGCTTCCGTGGGCGATGCCTTCCATGAATCCGTACTGTGCTGGGCTGGTGGTCGGCATGGGGACTCAATCCTGGGGCAACGGACTCTTCTGCAGGTATCCTGCCAGGCCAACGATTGCCGTGATCACCGCGCCAGCGGCCGCCATCTTCATCTCGGCGGCAAATCCGGCGTTCATGTTGAATACGTCCGGCCTGATACCCATGGCCGCCAGACCATTCAACACGCCACCCGCGGCACCGCTGATTACTGCCGCCACCATCCCACGCAACCACACCTCAACTTTCCGAAGGTCCATGAACACCTAGAACTTCGACTTGACTTTTTGCTCGGCTTCTTGCGCGAGCTTGCCCGCAGAGCCGACCTGCTTGTGGAACCAACTGCGGCAGGCATACCCGACGCCCGGCAAAACGATAATGGCAACCACGATCACAACAAATGGAACGTGCATCAATCCCTCCTCACTTCGGACAGTGGCCCAAGGCACAAATCACTGCGACTGTAATTCCGCCGCCGATCAGGCCAATCTTGCCGTCGTGCTTCATCCGGTCGAACCAACTGCCACCCTCGGCGGCTTTCTTCCACTTGGCCGCGTCATCCTGGGCCAACTTGATCTTCTGCAAGTCGTCGGCGTGCTGGCTCTCGGCGTATTTCAGGTTCGCGGCGGCCGATTGCAGTTGAATCTTGCAGGTTTCGCACGCCTGAACGTATGCCTTCACTTGTGGCGTGTCGGCAGTCGATATTTCCGCCACGGGCGCGGGCTTGGGATTCTCCGGCGTCGCCGGCGGCGTAACAAACGTGATCGGCTGGTTCAACTTCATCAGCGCCGCAACCACTGGCGCAAGGTCTTGCGGCGTCTTGGTCGCGTCCAAGCGCTTGTTTACGGCGTCGAGCTGCGCTTGCAGGCGCCCCACTTCGGCGTCCCGGTCGGCCTTCGCCTTGGCATCATGCTGCTGGATGATGGCATTGGCGTTCTTGTTCGCGGCTTCCGTCGCTACCGCGGTCGCCTTACGCACCTGGTAGCGCGCGAATTCCCACGCGCCAAGGATGAAGATTGCTGCGAGGAGGGCGATTCCGGCCAGTTCTAGTTTGGTGCGAAGTGACATTTCTAAACTTTAGAAAACGGAGTCTTGCGGCGCTTCCCGGCGGCATTGCATCTGCGCCTGCATGGTCAGCGCCCAATCAGCTTTCTGGCGAATTCTCTTCGCTAAGTAACTGCCGACCTTGGCCGAAAGGTCGCGGATGTTCGCGCGGATCCGCATCTCGCGCACAATGCGCTCCTCGATCAGCCAAACGTAATCTTTCATGGAGACACCTAAGTTGGCGTCTGCCTGGGTAACGTGCTTGTGGGAACCGTCACCGCATGAACTATTGGCTTTTTGTTCTTCTGTCCACCAGTGGGGAATCACGCAAACTCTACGGGGCTTGCGGGCCATGGACACCTTTCGTTCGGCTAAGGGTTGGCTACGATTTTTCGCCCCGAGCTGGGCGGCCTACCTTGCGGTAGACGTTCATATGCTATGTGTGTGTCGTTTGTCTGTCAATGAAGAACTGCTCGGAACTACGTGCGGGATGAATTTACAGCACTATTAGTAGTGGTGCGTTTGATTTCCACTTTCTCGATTCCGGAAAAGCGCTTTCCGCACCGATCGCACTCGTGGCGCCGACGATCATAAAACCGGCGCTTGGTTGTCTGGACGATGTGGTGCTTCTGGCTTCCGCAGTGCGGACATTCCATGCTTCTCCCCCAGGATTTCCTCAAGTGCGTACTTCAAAAGCAAAAGCGCGTCGGCGTGATTGTCGTCTATGATCTCTCCAAGGTGTTCGAAGCCGCAGCGTAGGGCTTTGGCGATCATGTCGGATTTGGACGCGCGGCCCGAACCCGTCGCCCACTTTTTCAGCGTCATGCTGTGTACGCTCGTGTGGTTCACGTCGGCCATCGCACACCATTCCTGAACTCTGCCGGCCAGATTCACCGCGATCTCGGTCGCTGCCCCTCCACGGTGGTGTGGCTGTTCATAAACAATGAGATCCGGACGCGCATGGTTTATCGCCATTCCGCCGAGCCACCGATTGAAATGCAGAAACAGCATCCCGTTAGACTCACCGCGCTTCTTGCTGAAGTCCTGGACGCCGCTCTCGATCCGGCCGTTCTCGTAGAGGGCCCATCCGGTTTTTGTTCCCAAATCCAAAGCAAGTACATTCATGCGATCTCCCGTTGGATCTGCCGCTGGCGCTCGGTTAGGTCGGTTAAGGTCACTGGCGCTCCCGCCGCAACTCCAGACAGTTCGCGCAAAACGATTCTCCGCAAGGGGCGCAAAAAGTCGCCGCATATCGCGGATGCGGAGATTGCGGGTCATCGCAAGCGGAACACCCCCGAGCGCAGTGCTCATGATTCTCACTTCCACAAACTATGCAACTCATCGCTCACGCTCCCCGGCGCGGGATTGGAGGGCGGCGCGTAATGCGCGAAAACATTGTGTCAAAACTTGTACACGAACTGAGTGCATGTACAAGGACACAGGCCCATCGAATCTCGCCCTATCCTCGGCGTCCCATTCTGCCGCTAGACGTGCCCAATTGTCGGCCAACTCCCGCACCCCTTCCGTCTCAGGGCGCGAGGCGGCGAGCGATGCTATGCGCTCCGGTACTTGCTGCGCTGTATGTCCGTCCCATTCTGGCGCGTGCTCTAGTTCCTTGCACCGATAGCGGTCCCACCATGAAAGTGGAAGATGATAAGTTGCCTGACCCTTCGGCGTCGCCACACCCGCAATAAACCATCCGCGAAACATCGTCCCATCGCCGTGTAGCTTGCTTTTCCAGCCATCATGCGCCGCACAGACCACAGAAAAGAGCGCATGACGGTGTTCGTACAGTTCGTTGAAGGTATGGTAGCCGTCGCTCGTTTCGCCTTTGTCCGGCAGCGCCCCACCCTCGCGGTC